>LWDU01039451.1_pt1 | contig 10010 bp, 8 predicted proteins | sample 727161 | NCBI WGS metagenome assembly LWDU01 (sample SAMN04566230, study PRJNA314399) | hydrothermal vent metagenome | isolation source: deep sea hydrothermal plume seawater | place: Mexico: Gulf of California, Guaymas Basin | collected 2004-07-11 | reverse complement strand
GATCGGCATCCCGTCTGGCGAGCACGATGTCTGCGAAACCGTCGATGTTTACGTCTGCAACGCCGAAAACTTCGTGCGGGACTAGAAAACCCGCGTTGATGAGGGGGTGCGCGATTTTCAGGAGCGCCATAGACGGGGCCATCAAGTAAGCGCGGATCAAGCCTGGGTTCGGGCAATTTGACGGGGTGCCGCAGTCCGTCTGCTCAAAGACAAAGTCGTCGACGCCGTTAGCGTCCAGATCGCCGACGCCAATGAGGCGATAGACCGGGTGCGGGGCAAAGGCCATAACACCTTCCGCTGCCGTGGTAAGCCCCTTGCCATCGGCGGTGAGGTCCCACAATCGAACTGAGCCAACAGGCTCGATATCGCCCGGCATACCGGACGTCTTGCGAGCAGCGATCTGCGATTGGCCTTCGAGGTTGCCATCAAAATTGCCGACAGCGAGGAACTCGTAGCCTTCTTGCAGTTGCAGCGGAAACCCACTCGCACCTACGAGGCGCAGGCTCGTTGCTGGGTCGATCGGGATCACCCACAAGAGGCCTGAGTTGGTTGCGTCAACTTTTTCGGCGAGCAGGTCGCTGACGCCGTCTTCGTTGAAGTCGGCAACCGCGATGATCGCCGAGTCAAGCGGTCCGGCAAATGCTGGAGTGGCAAGCGTGGTTAGGATGAATGCGCTGAATACCGCCGAAAGGATCGCGACCGTGCTGCGCGTCCTGGTGCGCATGCAGACGGACATAGTCCCGCTCAAATTTGCGGGACCCGCCGGCTTGGCCTGGGTCAAATTTACCTGAATGATCGAAGTCTTCACTGTGCTTCCCACCCCATTATTTGAACTGCGTTTTGCCCTACGACCCATTGCGCAATTGTACCCGTAGTCCTTGGCTCAAGCCCGGATGCTTCAGGCAAGTATCGCCTACCGATCGGCAAAGGGCCAAGAATTTTTTCGGGGAACCTTGCGGCATGTTTCGTGTCCACTGGCAAGAAATAGCAGCCAGCTCAATCAAAGGACGCGAGCCGAGGTGGGGCCTGCGAGGGGCTTCCCGCAGGGTAGGTGGGAACCTCTGCCAAATTTGTTCCTGGGTTTTTACGCAGATGGGCTCGAGCGCGAATTTACTCGAGGGAGTCGCGCACGATCGACGCGAACGCGTTTAACCGCCTGTCCGCTTTTTCGATCCCGGCCATGTCCCTCCCGACGTCAGTACTGAGTCGCAGCGAGAGGGCAAAGGAGTTGCGCCGCATTGGACCTCGGTCGAGGGCCAGCATGTTGCGGACCGCTTCCTCAAAGACACTCCGCGTTCCCTCGGTCCAGTGGTACACAAGGGTCCGTTTATGGGGACTCTCGTAAAGGATCCGGTCGACATAAACCCCTGGATACAGCGCGATTTCTTCGTGCGAGAGTTCGACGAAGCTTCGCCCCGGAATCTTCGCGCGGGGCGACACGACGGATCCATGTCGGTTCAATCGGTCGTCTGCGAGGACCTGAATTTCGACCGGTGCACCCCCAAATTGATACCGTCGATTCAACCAGTTAGAGACTCCAATACTGCCTAGGAACTGTCGGTCGAGTTTGAGAGGTGTCGGCCTGCTACCGGCCAAGATGCCGGGCAGGCTGAATGCGCGCGGTACCGGCGTCTTCCCCGGTAGCCAGGGCTTGATTGCGAAATTGCACGCAATGAGAACAAGCAAGACACTGAGTGCTGTGGCGATGCCGCTCTTGTGAAAGCGTGACGCGTCGACCGGTGAGTTCGACTCTGATGTCGTTCGAGCAGCGAGTCGAGCCCCGCCAACATCAGCACGCCGACCACAAGCATGATGACGCCTTGGGCCGTATGGACCGTGGCCCATTCCGCGTACGGGTTAAAGATGACCGAGATCACGCGCACGAAGTTGACGAAGTATCCGATGACCGGGGCAGCGAGCATCAGAACTACGACTTGGGAGCGTCGTCTGAAGAACAAGATCGAATAGAGAGATGCCGCCATCGTGAGGGTTTCGATCATCCGCATGCCGCTGCAGGTTTCGATGACCTGAAACGAATGGCCGCTCAACACGATCACATCTGCGAATTTTTGTGGCGAATATCCGATCAGGCCGAGAAACGAGCTGGCGTTTGACGCGGTCTGGAGTTGCAACGGCCAGATCACGCTGTTGACGACAATGGCCGGGATCGGAAAAGCAAAGATGAGGAAAAGCGCGGGGGCCCATGTCGCACGCAAGCCGTCGCGGCCCGCCACGAGTGAAGCCGAGCCCAGCAGAAGCAGGATGAGGCTCAGCACCAGAAGTTCGGGGGCCCCGACGTAATCGGCCCAACGTTGGAGGGCTGCGCCGCACGTGAGAAAGCCGAGCCCGAGACTCCAGTGTGGAGTGCTACCGAGGCCAGCTGCGACCCGGCGAACCCGACCAAATAGCAGCAAGCCGGCAATCGCGAAAATCAAAACCGGCGACCCGCCTGCGGGTGCAAAGAACTCGACGTCGGAACCGTCGATCGCTGCTGTTCCGTAGGGTTTGGGGTTGAAGTTGGCTAAGGCCCAATGGGCAAAGAGCAGCGGCACGGCGATGGCGATGAGCATGAAATTTCGGTGCGGTGTGCCCGGTTTCCAATTCTCCTCGACGCGATCGTGTACGACCATCCTGTCGAAGTTCCCTTGTGGCCGCCGCCAGTGTTGGCCGAAGCGGCAGACTGGCTCGTGTTTACGAACTCGATCCGGTGGGCGCACTCGTGTGGCTTGTGCGGGAGCGCGACGCGAAATTTAGCATGCGATCACACGGCCCGCTGAGTTGCGGCAACACAAAATCTGGCCATTGGACTTGAGCGTGACGGTCGAACAACCATTTGGATTCCTGAAATCGGGTTTTACCCACCGCGCATTGATCGCGCGTCTTGGGTGGCGTCGCATTGAAGGGCGTTATCGCGGTTCGTTCGCGGGCGTTGGATGGCTTTTGCTTCAACCCGTGCTGATGCTGAGGAACGAAAGCTGCATCGTCTAGGTTCGGTTTCCCCTCGAGATCGTTCCCTGGGTGAGTCTGGTCTCGTCCTTCTATCTATTTGCAATCGGCACGGGTGTCCTGCTCTTCTTCCATGTTGTGTTCATCGGGGTTCCCCCGGCGACTTGGTTTCTGCTTCCGGTTCTGCTGATTCCCATTGGGCTTCTGACCCTGGGACTTACCGCAGCGTTTATGACCTCAATCCGTTCGCAGTGTTGCTCGAGTCTTCGAAGAACATTCTCTTCTTTGGAAGTCAGCCAGACTGGACCGGTTTGATGGAGCCGTCGACGGGCGCCTTCGCATTGGCGTGGCTCGGGNNGCATGAGTTTCGGCTTGCCCTGTGTCGCGACCCAAATTGCGGCAGAGGGCATGGAAGCGATCCATGGGCGCGAGCAATTGGTCGCCGACGATCCACAAACTGAGATCGCTGTTCGAGAGCAGTGAGCTGCGGCGCTAAGTCTGGTCGCGCGAGTCCGGGGCTTCTTGCCTTTCAGCGATCGTTCGAACTAAGAAGAGGGGCTCGGTTGCAACTGTTCTGCGAGCAGCTCCGTCAACCGCGCTTGCTCGAGCGTCGCGTCCTCGGAGCGAACGCGTTCGATTCGAAGGTCTTCCCCCGCGCGACGCAGAGCAGTGCGTAGTGAATCTAAATCTCGGTTCAGGGCGGCGACTTCGTTCTCGCTTCGGGATAGAAGCTTCTCGGTCGATGCCAGCTGTTGCTCGGCGGTGGCAACTTGGCTTTCGGCACTCGCAACGAGCGCGGAAAGTTTTGTTTGCTCGCGTTCGTATGCCTTGAGCTGGACGTTCTTGTCTGCCAGTAGGACGGCGGTCGATGCGATTTGAGGGATGGCGGCGGGGTCCGCCTTTTCGATCGCCGCGAGCGCGGCACGCAAGTCGGGGGATGCGGGTCTGTCGGTGTCTCGGGTCTGATCGAGAACCCATCGCATCAGGAGTTCGGTTGTCTTCCTTAGGGACTGGGCCTCTTCGCGTCGCTTCGTCAGTCGCTCGCGCAATTCTGCGCGTTGCTGGGTACGGGTCTTCAGCTTTTCGTCGAGAGACTGGGCCTCTTCGCGTCGCTTCGTCAGTCGCTCGCGCAATTCTGTGCGTTGCTGGGTACGGGTCTTTAGCTTTTCGTCGAGAGCAGTGACATCGTGCTCGGCGGCTTGACGCCGGTCGCGCTCAACCTGAAGTCGGTGTTCGCTCGCCGCGGCTGCGGGGCCGAAGGCTTCTTCGGCGAGACTGAAGGCGGCTGCCAAGGTGTCAAGTGCATCTACGTCCAGTGCTTCACCGCCGCATCCGCGCAAGGCTTCGCGATAAGCCTCCGCGATCCACGGGTGAAGCGCATCAACACTCGGATCATGAAGCGCAGTCGCCGGGTTGGCATTCGTTTGAAGAAATACATCGATGTCTGCCTGGGTTGCGCGGTCAGGCTCGGGGAGCGAGATCCCCGCCGAAGCCGATGCTTGACTGATCGTGGCCTGCCAGTCGGTGGTGAATTGATCGAAGTGGAGAAAGCTTCGCGCACAGCCACGAGTGTCGTGTTCGGCCCGAAGGAAGTAGTCGAGCCACAGCAGCAAGCCGTTTGCGATTGGCACTTCGTTTGCGGTTTGGAGCGAGCGCGCAACATCCAACGGGTGGCGAACCGGAATCAGGTAGTGGGTTTCAATGTCGAGTTGCCGGAAGGCGCGTTTCCAAATTGGGAGGACCCGACAAAGACGCGGATCCTTAAAGACAAGGAGGTCTGAATCCGGAAACTCGTTTTCAAATTCAACGGCGAGTCTGTCGACCCAGCGTGCGGCTGCGTCGGTATGAAACCAAGTGTCGCTCGGCCCTTTGAGCTGATCCCAGGAGGAGCCCGCGTCTGCGAGCAATTGATGGTGAAGGAGGAACAGCACTTTTGACTCGAAGTAGCCGCGAGGGTTACCGCGGCCGGGTGGAAGTAAGTGTTTTGGAAGCGCCGCGCCGAGCTTATGCAGGATCTGATGTCGTTCGAGCAGCGAGTCGAGCCCCGCCAACATCAGCACGCCGACCACAAGCATGATGACGCCTTGGGCCGTATGGACCGTGGCCGCTTCGGTTTTGAGATCGCTCTAGTTGATGGGGTCGATCTGCGAGGTGCGTAAATGCTTCATGCGCGCACGAATCATGCGCCGCTTTCGAAATGCGCGTGGCGCGAGTCGCACAACTTCGGCGTAGCTTTGGAGGAGCGCGCGGTCTTTCAAGATCGCGTAGCCCAGACGGATAACCTCCCACGCAAAAATGATTGGGAGGTCGCGCAAAAAGTATCGCAGCTCATCGTTCTTGATGATCTGTAGGTAGTGGTTCTTGAACGAATGTTGTCGAATGCGCGGTTCGATTTCGAAGCGCTGATGCGGACGCCAGCGCCGGGTGTGAATCGCACAGGCCTTGTGGATATATCGCGACTGCCAGCCGAGCTTGCTTGCGCGCCAGGCGAGGTCGGTGTCTTCGTGATACATGAAGAAATCTTCGTCGAAGATTTCGCCATCGATTTCCAGGTCTGCGAGTGCGCTCGTTCGCAACATCAAGACGGCACCACTGGCGGCGAACACGTGCTCGTCATGTTCGAACTGCCCTAGGTCCAGTTCTTCACTCCCTCGATCGCGGGGTCGGCGATTGCGCGGGAGCGTGATCCCTGTGCTGTCGATCGTGACTTCGCCCGGACGCACGAGCTTGCCCGACGCGAGGCCCGCTCTGGGGTGTCGCACCATGCCATCGAGCATGCGCTCACAAAAGTCGGGTGCCAGTTCGACGTCGGGGTTCATCAGGAGCATGAACTCGATGGCCGAACTCTCGGCATGTAAGCGCGCGAGTGCGCGGTTGGCACCCGACGCGAAACCCTCGTTGGGTCGCGACTCACAAATTAAACCTGGGAACTCGCTCAGCAAGCTTTTGAGCTGCGCGTCATCGGAGTCGGCATCAATGAGGACGACGGAAGTCGGCGGATGGCTCTGTCGTTTGACGCTGGCCATGCAGCGTCGAACGTCGTCATAGGTTTTGTAGTTGACGATGGCTACGCCGTAGTCTGGGATCCGGGCGGGGTGCGAGCTGGACTCGTGAGGCAGCGTACTTTCGCGCGTCAGGGCCGTTTCGCGTTCCACTGCCGTCAGGGCAACGTCATTATCAACATCGGATTCATTTCGCATGTTTGCCTTCTTGAGAGATTGCAAAGTGCGTGTACGCGGCTCGGGCCGTTTCTGCGCGTCGTCCGACCCGAATCGGCGAGAACTGCTGGTCTCTGGATGAGTGAGCATGTGGCGCACGACCCCGTAGCGATTGGACATGGAGCGAGTATCACGCAAAAGCGAGAGCAAGTTCCCTGCTGGTATTTTTCTGACGAAGTAAACAATGCCAGACGGGTACATTAGGCCCCGTCTGTGGGGAGCAATTTAAAGCTTGGCGCGTGCCCGGGCCCGCTCGCCAAGCGCAATGGCCGCGGATCAGCGGCCGACGATCAAACGACGGTGGGATTCGCGCGCCGAACCCCAAGCGCCTGTCTCTTATTTCTAGCACATCACCCTTAACGAAGTGGAGTGTCTCACCCGGTTAAATCGGGTTCGACCCGTCGTTCGAGAGCGTGAATCATAAACTTGTTCCAAGATGTAACGCTTCACAAACGAGAACGATTCAGGCGTTCCTTGTGATGGTTATGCCATGCGCCCAGGCACGACCGGCAAGCTGCTCGAAAGACCGCCGTCGACGGCGAATGCTTGCCCGTTGACGTAGCTGCTGTCGTCGCTTGCAAGGAAGAGCGCAGCACCGGCGATCTCGTTTGGCGCGCCTGCGCGTCGCAGTGGATTGAGTTGGCCGATCTTATCTTCCTTCTTTGCGGCCTTCGCCATGTCGAACATGGGTTTCGTCATGCCAGTCTCAATCAATCCCGGGCAAATTGCGTTGACGCGAATACCAGTTCCGGTCAGTTGTTGCGCACTGAGCTGAACCAAGTTGATTACGCCTGCTTTGCTTGCGCTGTAAGGGGCAGGCCCGGCGCCCGAACGAAGGCCTGCAACGGAAGCGGTACAGATGATGGAGCCTCCGCCGTTGTCCTTCATGTGAAGTGCGGCGTGTTTGATTCCAATGAACACGCCGATCAAGTTGACGTCGAGGACCTCGGCCCAGTCGTCTGCAGTGATGTCGAGCAAGCTCGCCGTCGGACCGGTAACGCCGGCATTCGCGTAGAAAACTTCGAGCCCGCCGAAGTCTCGAACGCAGAGATCGATTGCGGCTTGGGTCGCGGCTTCGTCCCGCGACGACGCCTCGACTGCGCGCGCTTCGCCTCCACCGGCCTCGATGGAAGCCGCCGTTTCTTTGACGCCAGCGCCATTGACATCAATGCAGACGACGCGGGCGCCCTCGCTAGCGAACAGCATCGCGGTTGCGCGTCCCCGATCCCGCTAGCAGCGCCGGTGACGATCGCGCGCTTGTTTTCGAGTCGAGCCATGAGTCGAGTTCCTTGTAGAGAGTTTCTGGAGTGTTCGGGTACGTGCAAGAACGAAGTTCAGTCGTTCCCGACGCGAATGAGTGAAAGCCAGCCCAAGATCAGGAAGAGCCCACCGATCGGGGTGATGGGGCCGAACCAGCGCATCTTGGTCAGGACCAACAAGTAGATCGAGCCCGAAAACAGAACGATGCCGGTCGCAAACAGGGACGCGGGGAGTTTGATCGATTTTCCGCTTTGGGCGGCGTATAAACCAAGGGCAAGGATCACGATGCTGTGAAGCAGGTGGTATTGCGATGCAGTCGTCCACGATTCCAGTTGTTCGGGTGATAGCCGGGCCTTCAATGCATGGGCACCAAATGCGCCGGCAATCACGGCGAGTGTTCCTGAAATTGCCGCAACGGTTGTCCACATGGGTTGATCCTCCTGCTGCAAGCCTACCCAATCGCCGCGCCAGACTCGACGCCGATGAGCCACCTCGTTAGTCTCGCGGCCAAGGAGGGAATCATGGCAAAACGTGTTGACTGGTATTACAACCGCAAGGGCTGAACGTCTTGTACCCGAGCGTCCAAGTTTTTGGATGCAAACTCGATCGAACCCAAAGAAGTTGTTTCGGCCAGCAAGAAACTCGGCAAGAAGGACGCGGCAGAAATCGCCAAGGCCGCGTCGAAGTTGATTGTGGCCAAGGGCAAAAAGATCAGCGAGTTTGGCGCGGCCGACAAGGATTCCAAGGAAGCCATCGAGGCCATGCTTGGCCCAACGGGAAACTTGCGTGCACCTACTTTGCGTGCTGGGAAGACCGTGATCGTCGGCTTCAACGAAGAACTCTACGGCGGCAAGCTGCTGTAACGCGCGAGTGCCGAGCCGAGTTGTCACGCCCTACATTTTGGATGGGTTTGCTCTCGCTAGTCGGCTTTACGCCGCTGCCGAGCGAACCAGGCCACAAGACCGGCACCCGCGATCAGGCTTGCGGTGGTCCCCGGTTCGGGGACCGCCCCAACCGCGGCAAGGCCCCCGGGCGTCAGCTCGTCGAGGTTTCGAACCAAGCCCGCGCTCGCGCTAACCGGGTCGATGGACCGATAGAACGTGCGCTGTCCGCCAAACGATGTTCCCAACAAGTACAGGCGTTCGGAGTCTGGCGAATACGAAAGGCTTCCGTCGGAAATCGGCACGTCGGCACCGCTCAGCTGATTGGACGTGCATGGAGAGGGCGGGCAAGTTCCAAGATCGATCTCATACAAGCCATCGGGCCCAAAAGGCGTCGACGCATAGAGCATGCCCTGCACGCTGTCGTATGCGAGACCAGTGAAGAGGCTGGCCGGGGACCAGATGAGACTTCCGTATGTGTTCTTGGCCGACGGTGTCGCGGGGTCGACCCAGACAACGGCTCCACTTGATCCCGACACTTCCAGCATGATGAGCTGATCATCGCCTGTGCCCGACGTCGCCCCTGGGTGGTAGGCCATCGAGATCAATTCCGAGGTTCCATTGGCAATGCTTCCAACCGTGGAGATGACTGCTCCGGTGGTCGCATCGACGGTGACGATCGAGTCGTCGCCCGACGTCGGGATGACGCCGTAGAGCGTGCTCGAGTCTGTCGCATAGGCGAGGCCTTGGACGTCGTCGGCCGTTGGCGTGATCTGTCCAAGCGTCGACCACCCGCCGGTGAGCGCGGACACCACAAGTGCGTCGTCGGGCGCAAACGTACCCGCATCGCCCGGATGCGCAGATGCGACGAGCGATACGGCGGCATCGCCGGTTGGATCACCGCAGACGCCACCCGAACAAACACCGCTTGCGATTTCGGTGCAGCTCGTGCCATCGCTTTCGAGGCCGCCGCCATTCACATGACAATCGCAGTCGAGGCCACTCGACGTTGTGGTGCGACCGTCGAGAAAGTTGCTGCACTCGCTACTTGTGAAACATCCGCCATTGCCGGGGGACGTAGCCGCGCCTTGCCGACACGTGACCCAAGCAGGCATTGTGGCCGCGTTCGTGGGCAATGACCGAAGGAAGGATGCCCGAGTCAAGGGCGTCGACCGTGACGGCCATCCAAAGATCGGGGTCGTCGTTGCCGTTGCCGCTGCAAGACGGAGTCTCCGCGCAGCCGATCGCCGATGGAGAAGAGCCGCTGCAGTACGTCATGCTGTCGAGAAGGAAGGCCACTGAACCTGTGCCGAAGCCAGTGTAGAAGTTCTGGTCGGCCAAGCTGTCGAGGACGTCGAGTCCATCGAGGGGCGTGCCAAAGACCGCCACTGAAGCGGAGCGGTTCATTCGGGAACAACACGGAGTGTCGAAGGGGCCGTTGTCGCCTTCGACCAACGCGTTTGCTTCGGCGAGGGCGGCGTCGATCACACCCTGCCAATACGTGAGGTCTTGTACGCCGGTCACCATGTCGGTGTGGACGTACCAGGTTTGGCTGTGGAGATCGACGGTTTCGGCCGCGTGAATAGAGGGGGCAAAGAGCAAGATCACGAGTGCGAAGATCGTCATCGTTGCGGCGATGCTGTGGTGCCAGGTTGACCAAATCACCGTCGAACCTCCGACGACATGGATTGTGCGTTGGTCAAGA
>LWDU01032364.1_pt1 | contig 10011 bp, 9 predicted proteins | sample 727161 | NCBI WGS metagenome assembly LWDU01 (sample SAMN04566230, study PRJNA314399) | hydrothermal vent metagenome | isolation source: deep sea hydrothermal plume seawater | place: Mexico: Gulf of California, Guaymas Basin | collected 2004-07-11 | reverse complement strand
ATCTACCTTTTTCGATTTGCATACCGATGACGACATTCAATTCCCAACCAGTTTTTTCATGATTGAGTATTACCGAATATCCTTGAATCACTCCAGACCCCTCCAATCGTTTGACTCGATTTGAAACCGTCCCGAGAGAAACACCGACAATTTCTGATATTTTACGAAGTGAAGTTCTAGCATCCGCCTCTAGGACTTTGATGATGCTACGGTCTGTATCGTCGAGCAAATTCTCACCGGGAAAATACGCTGAGTACAAGCGGTAAATGAACATATGCCCAAGATTTCACGCTACATTTGAGCAAATGAGCAATGAGGTGTTCACTCTTCCTCGCTATGAAGAATAATTGGCAATCCTCGCTGTGCACGTAAAATTCTCCTTTCGGGCTCTGAAATCATCAAACTCACCCTGCCGCCTATCCAAACTGGCAAACAAGTTTCTCCACCTTCCTCGATGAGTAAATGGCTCCCTCGATTCTTATCGAGTTCGAGTAGGATTTCGTATGCTGGTGGTTCTTCTCCTGTGAGTAATTTATTGATCCATTCTGATGAAATTCGGGTCGAGCCGCGCTGTAATTTTGTAGCAAGATATGGTGCGGCTCGACCAGAAACTCGGTCGAATTCACCTTTTCTAAGTCGAGCTGCGATTAAGCCGAGATGGATTACTCGTAATGGCCGCCACCGACCTCCAGGTATCCGTGTGCGTCCACTGCGCCGACTACGCTCCGATTCCCAAATTTCATGAGTTTCAGGAGTCGACCAAAGTAAGCTTTTCCCTCTTTTCCACAATCTAAAGTCTCTTTATCGATAGGTTGAGGGAAGGTGTGAAGGTCGGGTTTTACTCTATCTAGAGTCAATATTTCATCAACAACTGCTTGCTTTTGTTTTGAATCAAGTGATTTTTCTAGTATGGCGATAAAGAATCCACCGGCATTTGAAACATCGTTCCATATTCTCAAACAATTGGGCAACTGCTCAATGATTTCAATTTCTTTGGGGGGTAGATGAGACGGGCTCGATTCTGGACTTTCAACAATAATCCCTTCATCATCAAGTGCCGGCCAATCAGTCCAACCAGCAACGCCGGGAATTGTTGGTAATAATTCGCTGGCTGGGACCAATAGAATATTTTCAGACGCACGAAGCGCGGCTGCAACTACCGCTTCATTCTCGATGGGATCCAGCGAACAAGTTGAGTAAACGACGCGCCCACCTGGTTTGACTAAATCAAGGGCGCGATTCAATAAATCGACTTGCAATTTATGCAGAGAGCGACCTCCTGAAGGCCGCCATTTTCGCCAAACATCAGGATTCTTTCTGGTCGTCGCAGAACCGGTACAGGGCGCGTCGACCAAGATTCGATCAAATCCAGTTTCAGGGGTGAATTACCATCACGGTTCGTGCAGCATGACGTTGAACATTCGAAACCAGCGTGTTAATTCTACCATTAACAACCTCATTTGCCATCACCACTCCTGAATTATCTAAGTGCTCAGCAATTTGGGTTGTTTTCGAACCCGGACTTGCGCATAAATCGAGAATAATTTCTCCCGGTTGTGCATCGAGAGCGATTGCGGGAATCATCGAGACCGCTTCTTGTCGCGTCAATCTCCCGGTTTCATGAAGTGCATTCAAAATTACACGAACATCATCCTCTGCTTTGCCTCGATTAAATGAAAACTCCCATGCAGACCCAACTCCTGAAAACCAATCAATTCTCTTCGCTCCAACTTGCTCAAGCCACTCCTCAACCCAAACAAAATCAGGTCGGAGTGGATTTACTCGAACGGTCTCTGGTAATCTCTCAAAAGCTCCTTCAAACCAAGCATCAACATCTTGTCGCCAAACTCCAACTGCACGTAACAAAACCGAGTTGGCGGCCATCTCAGCCCAATCGCGGACGGGGTAGCCAGACCAATCTCGTCGTGAGTTTCCAGACCCGACATCAGCAGGCGCCATAGTATGACGGTTAGCCTAGCCCAAATGAAGTGAGCGGCAGGTGAAATTTACTGATGAAAACCCGCTGAACACCGACTTATTCTCGTAAATGGTTAAACCCTCAAGGAAGCGCTCGGCAAATGCGGAGTTTCCGCATGGGATGCACATGACTCAACTAAGACGACGTATAGCGAAGCAAACGGGACCACCGACGCGAACGGATTCGAATGGGGCGAATCGTAAACTCGCGGAACTAGTCGAACGCGCTACGGCAAATGGCAGGGAGCAGGGCCCGCTAGTACCGGTCGAAGCGCTGATAACGGTCAAACGAGATGAATGGGTTTGGCAAGTGGTTGACCGTGAAGTTTTGGAGGTTCTTTCACATCGATTGATTTTCCAAGCAGATACAGGAACCCGGCGTGAAATTTTGATGACAGCAGGATTTGAAACTGCGATGGACGCAGCTTCTTGTATCGTTGAACTCGATGGTGGCTGTGTCTTAATTGAGACGCTTGATCCTTGAGAAAAAGTATCGCAGTCATCCATTTTCTTGCAAAAGTTGCCAATCAATCAATTCGCCGCGTTGAAATAGTGAAGGTAGGTCGGCGGGTCGATGGCAAAAGACAAGAAGGGCAGTGGAATCCAGCAAGCAGCTGGTTTAATCCGTTACTTCGATGAGGAATCAGAGGATGCAATCCAGATTTCCCGCGGAATGATTTACTTCATCTGTATTTTCTTCTCTTTGACTATTTATCTCTCGAACCACGGCGTTCTTTCGTGGATTCGTACAACGCTTGGCTTCTGATTACTCGGATTCAGTCAAGTCGATGAAAGGAACATCCTCTTCGAGTAGATGTTCTGCTCGCACCTCATTTTGTTTCGGTTTTCCTAACGGTGCACTATAGGTCGTATATTGTGCTTCAAATTCTGACGATCTGACTTTTGTTTCCGGGTCAGCTTCAACCAGCGCGGTAATCGCTCTTCCAAGTGCGCGTTCGACAGCAGGTGCGTTTCGGTCGGAGAGGGCTGCCCGAGCATCTTCGATTCCAAACATCGCTTGCTCGAGGATGATTTCTATCGATTTATCAATTCCACGTAGAGCGCGAATAGCATCCTCGACGACCTCGATTTCATCATTCATTTCGTTACCAGCAAATTCGACTAATTCCTGCCATGCTTGAGCATGCTCGGAATTGGTCGCACCACTTTTTCTCTCGAACATTTTCAGCCAGGCCGCCTCCCATGGATTTCTTCCGAGTGAGGCGACGATATCATGAACGATTCTGGCGCGTAATGAAAGTGGGCCAGATAATTCTATGCGATTGTAGAAACAACGCGCGAATAAGCCGAATCCCCAGTAAGAATTACTGTTGATTCGAATATTGATTTCACCAGCATTTGATGTTAATTCCCAACGCTGTTCATCATATTCAGGACGTTGGGTAAATTTTGGCGGATCGTGAGGCCCGAGTGAGCGCAGGGAAGCATTTGCAACATCTCCGAGGTAAATGTCAGCAGTTTTGTTAGGAATATTCAATGGACGTAAAAATCCCTCTTCATCCATCGACATTTGTGGTTCACCAGAACGAACTTGAGCGAACAAAATCGTCCGGTTAGGATCACAACCCAATGGGCCGACATGCTCACCATCCATACACCCTTGTCGAGGGTGATAGGGTTGAACATTGCGTGTTCTTGAGAAAGAACAGTTAAGATAATCAACATCAATTTTCCTGCGGATGCCTGGAAAATACTCAATACCCGCCTGCCAAATCGAAATTTTGTGCCGCGCCGGAAGTATGGGAAATTGACCAAACCAGTCGACAAACCCCCCGTCGATAATTGCTCACGATGCCGCGCAGGTAAACACTGTCCAATTCCCGAGCATCAAGGATATGTCACTGAGGCGAATCGGGAATGGGGTGGGCCGGAATCCATCAATAAGCGCGGCAAGAAGAAAAATCCTGCTCGCAAATAGTTTATCATTCAACGATTTGAACAGAACTTTCAATCAATTTGGAGGATTCGGCAGTCTTGGGAATCAAATCGAGTAAACTCGGTGAATTTTGAGCGCGGTGGTAAATCTCTCGCAATGTCTGGTCACTTATTTCGAGGTATATTCGTGTTGTCGAAATATTAGCATGTCCGAGCAAGCGCTGAATAGTCACTAAATCTGCTCCACGCTCGAGCAGACCAGTCGCAAATGAATGACGTAGCACGTGTGGAGAGAGCCTTGAGCGCGGAATATCTGCTGCATCTGCGATTCTGTCGAGCAATTTTTGTACAGATCGTGGATTCATTCTTCGACTTCTGCTCGAAAAAAACAACGAACGATTTTCACCCGGTCGATGAGCCGAACGAACTCGTGCATTTCGAATCGGTGTCCAAGCTTCAATCGCTTGAACGGTAGCATCAGTGAACAGCACGGTGCGATCTTTTTCGCCCTTGCCACTGATGACTAATGCTGATAAATCTTCGATATCGACATCATCTAGGTCTAATCCACAAACTTCGCTGCACCGCAAACCGGTATCGAGTATCATCGTCACGATTGGATAAGCCAAAGGGTCCTCCGATTGCCTCGAAGCCCGCACAACTTTTCGAAGATCACTCTTACCCAATGTCTTGGGTAATGTCTTTGATCTGGTCGGACGTTTAATCCAATCTGGAATTGTCCGACCAAGCCATTTCAGTAAATGTGTAACCGCGGCCAAGCGAGCATTGATAGTCGCTGGCCGCAATTCTCCAATAGAATTCAACCAAGAATCGATGCGACCGTTATTCGGGTCGCATCGCAAAAACAATTCTGAAACACTCATCTGCTGTATATCAGTCCAAACTGGAGCAGGCTCACTAGGCAGTGTTGTGCATGAATATGTGCGGGCTGCAACTTTGTAAGAGCGAATGGTATGTTCGCTTTTCTTTTCGGTACGAAGCTGTTGAAGCCAGCAATCAAGCCAAGGCAGATTTTCTAATCTATGCATTCGTTGAGGTAAGTTTGAACTGTTCCCATTGACAGTTCCTGAGAGCGTTAATCCAAGCCGCCCCGCTGAACCGTTTCCGGTCCATGCTTGCTCTCCTCCTGCATTCTGTTCAGTCAATTCCCTCGCCTCTCGCCGCGAACGGCGTGCATCCCGTGTCCCCGTAAGGACAAGTCCAAGATTCCGTATTCAGACTTGAATGCTTCTCTAGATCTGAGGGTTTAGATGGCTATTTTGCTTGATGTTAGATTTTTCCGGGCGAGCCCGATAGTCGATTCAGTTAATTCTGATATTTTATTCAAAAAGCGTGTGTAAAATCGCCAGCTGAGCTCAAAGAAGATTCAGAATCAAATTGGTTTTTTTCTGCTTCGATGGCTTGCAGTTTCTCGTTTAAGAAATTTGCAACGGCGCCTGCGACATTGACTCGACTGGCTTTTTCGATGCCTTCTAAGCCAGGGCTTGAATTTACTTCGAGGACGAGTGGGCCGCGTTGAGATTCGAGTAAATCAACGCCGGCGATGTCGAGTTCGAGAATTTTAGCAGCATTGACAGCGATTTGGGCGAGTTTCGGTGTGATTTCGACTGTTTCGACAGATCCACCGAGATGGAAATTCGAACGGAACTCAGATCCAGCAGCGACTCGACGCATAGCAGCGACGACTTTGCCACCAACAACCAGTGCGCGAACGTCGCGTCCGTGGGATTCACCGATGTATTCTTGGACAAGTGGACGCATATCACGCTCAATCATCTGGAAAACCAATTGACGAGCGTGCTGATCTGTGTGAGCGAGGAATACACCGGAACCGTGTGTGCCCTCACTCGATTTGATGACACACGGTGTTCCACCAACTCGAGAAATCGCACGATTAGTATCTTCCCAACCGCCGACGTGTGCGGTGATTGGAACTGGAACGCCTTCATCGGACAAGAGTTGTCCAGCAACTAATTTATCGCGACTACGAGTAATTCCGTCGGCAGTGTTCAAAACTGGAATTCCCATATGTTCGAATTGGCGAACTATTGCAACTCCTCTTCGCGTAATCGAATAACCAATTCGTGGAATTACTGCTTCGCACTCCACTGGCCAGCCACGGTGGAAAATACGTCCACCTCGGTCATCGATGACGACAGTTAGAGATAGTGGGTCGATGATACGAACCGCCCAACCAGCTTTCTCTGCCTCTTCTACCAAACGTTTGGTCGAATATAGGCGGGAGCCGCGAGATAATATCACTAATCGCGGGTCCATATTTTTTTGGCGTCCACAAATCCTTTTTGAGACCTTTGGATATTTTGTCCGAAATCAAGGTTCGACAAACAAAAAAACATCGAAACAGAAGAGGTTCTGCATAGCAGAACGCCGAAGGGGTTGATGGTTGAGGAGGAAGGATTTGATCGCCAAACCCTCTCAAAACTAAAGGTCACTGAGTTGCGTGAATTATGCAAAGAAGCCGGAGTATTTGTATCTGGAAAGAAGGCTGATTTGATAGATAGATTACTATCGAGTGTTGATGAGCCGGCTGGTGAATTATATCTCGATGAAGAAAGGGGCGTCGAAGGAGAGGTAGTCGAAGCAGAAGTTGCCCGACCTGAACAGCCAGCATCAAAGGAAGAAATCAACATTGATGATGCAATCGATAGACTCATCGCAAAAGCGGAAGGAAAAGATTTGCCAAAATCTGAACCGTCTGTCGAAGAGGTTACTGTGGTTAAACCTGTAAAAGTAGACGAGGAACCTGAAATTCTTGACGCCGAGATTTTAGATGCCGAAGTTATTCCACAAGAACAAACAGAAAAAGCAGAAGTTGATTCAATTGTTCTAGAGGATGATCCATGGTCCTCTGAAATTGTTGATGTGAAAACCTCTGAAAAAAAGAGCCAACCTACTGTAAAGCCTCGTTCTGTCGATGATGATGAAGCATCGATTACAATCACATTACCTTCCTTCGATATCGTTCAGAAATATTGGCAACAAATCGCTGCCATAGGAATGGTAATTCTTCTCGTTGGTGGGGGAGTATTCTACTTCCTATCTGCCGAATCTTCCTTCCAAGCAAGGCAATTGAATTATGGAGATTCGATGGGATTCACAGTCACTGGTGGCGAAATTGCGCTCGATGGCGACGATATGGTTAGATTGCTTCGGGATGCATTGCCTGGGACTGCCATCGAGGAAGCTTGTAATGAATTGAATATCGGTATAACCGGACTTGGCTCGATATCTATCACAAGAGGTGATGAATCCGATATTTTGCATGGTCTCGACGGTCATTTAATCGGAGCAGTAGACGCCAAAGATGCTTACGGAAGATCCCATCTTACCGCTGAACAAATCCTTGAACATAATTTAGAAATCGATTTGTCAGGCAAGACTTGGAGAGATACCAATGTATGTGGAAATCTCGGCTGGTCAATGTCTGGAAACGACCTTGTGATGACAACAAAAACTTACGATGAATTGACTGAAAACTCCTTACTTCGCTCTGAAACCGACATTTCATTTACCGATATTGAAGATACTGTTAGCACTGCGACAATCGTCACTTTCGGTGCTGATGGACTTGGTAATATCGGGTCGCTGTTTCCTCTCTTAGCTTTCCCAATGGCGCCAATCGAGCTTCACGCTTTCTTCGGCGATACTAAGCTCGTTGAAGATTTTAAATCCTCAGACGATGATAATTGGAAATCGGATTGGAGTTGGTCGGTTGGTCAAGAATACAATGACGCATCCCATGGTATGGTCTATCCAATTTCCATCGTTCACGATGAAATCGATCGTTGCCTCGGTCACGCTCGAATCGACATCCTTGTCCAAAATGGTAAACCATGGCCGGTACGACAGGAAGTCGATATTCTCATCGACAAAGATAGGAGTACGGGAGATTGTGGATTTTTTGCAAGCGCAGCAAGCGATGCAGCTCTCCCGACCGGCTCACTAACAATTAAAATGACGATGAGCAAAACAACTTCTACGTCCGGAAGCACTCCGGTAGCATGGCAAGCGAGCTATGCGGGTCGGCCAGGTCCTGGTGAAGATAAGCCGAATTCATTGACCCAAAAACAGTGGACTACGTCGATGTGGGATGAATCTGAAATTCGTATTTTTAATCTTGAGGAAGCGCTTTCTTGCCTTCGAGCGAATCATCCAACAAGATCCATAACACAAGCAATCGAATCCGATGGTTACATCTGGCAAGCGATTTATTCTCAACCAACTCGCTCACCAGAATGGAATCTTTCTTGGGTTCGTTCAGACGATTCAGCAGGATGGGCATTGGTTCGTACAAGTGGTGAAAGTTGTTCGATTCTCGACGAAGGATCCTATGCAGAAGATGAAGTGAAATGGAACCGAGATGCGATTCCTGAGACGCATAATATGGCGTTATTAGAGGGTAGAATATTGGATTCTATTCGTTATCCCGGACTGACAGAATTGCTCGATTCGAATACACAAGGCTGGAATGTCGATGCTATTTATGGCTACAGATTATCTGTCTCAGAAGAAAATGAATTGCTTTCACTTCTCCCTGGTAATTTTGCCACCGGGCAGGTTACCGTTGCAGGTGAGCGGACTTGGGTCGATGGCAATCGAGAGCATACGGCGAGTTTTGTGATGAATGCTGAGACCGGTCGAATGCTCGGTTGGATAGAAATTGTCGGCGCAGTGAATTGAGGTCGATATTGGCGCTGCGCCGGGAAAAAATCTGCGGCACATTCAACAAGGGTTCGAGCGCCAAAGGCGCTCGTATGTCCATCGATGAAAACACCGGCTCACTCCCCGACGTGGGAAAGGCGCCGTTAATTGTCGATGTCGATTTCGTCGAAGAAGAAGAAAATACGGCGTTGCCATTGAATTCAGCCGACGTAATTAGCCAACCAAAAAGTGGTCGGCCGCTGGAATTACCACTACCTATCGTCACACCCGCAGGCAGGGCGCGGGTGGTGACGGTAACCAACCAAAAGGGCGGGGTTGGAAAAACCACGACCGTAATCAATATCGCCGCACAATTAGGATTGCGCGGACATCGAGTTCTGGTAGTCGATGCGGATAGTCAAGGAAATTGTGCGACAGGTTTGGGGGTGGATAAGAGCAAGGTCAAACACACGACTCGCGATTTGATTCTTAGTCCAGAAACCGCGGTTAATGCAAGGCATGCAACCGCTGTTGACGGCGTTCACATGATCGTTGGTGACAGAACGCTGGTCGGACTCGAGCAAGAGATGTTGCGCCAACTTGGAAGAGAGAGGAGATTGGCGGAAGCTCTTGTGCCGTTATTACCACATTATGACATAATTCTAATCGATACACCGCCTTCACTTGGGCTGGTTACAATCAATGCACTGGTAGCCAGTGATGGCGTATTAATTCCGGTACAAACAGAATATTTCGCACTAGAAGGACTGGCGTTGCTCGCTGGTACAATTCGCGAAGTTAGAGGTCTTCTCAATCCACGACTTGGAGTTGATGGAGTTCTATTGACTATGCATGCACCAACCTTGCTCAATCAGCAAGTTGCGAATGAAATATTGGAACATTTACCTGAATTTGTAGTTCAACCAGCGATTCGACGCAATATCAAATTGGCAGAAGCACCCAGCCATGGAATTCCAATTCATCTACATGATCCTAACAGTAAAGGTGGCCAAGATTACCAGGGCGTTACAGATGTTCTCGAAGGACGTTGGGGATTGAACTAATGGAAGGAAAAGGACTCGGTCGAGGCTTAGAATCAATTGCTCATTTAGCCGAAGAAGGTCCCGACCTTTCCGGTTATGTCTCGACAGAAGTCGATGAACTTTTGAGTTCAAAAGATTCTCCAAGAATTGCTATAATTTGGATGATTATTGGTAGTCTTTCTTTCGGAACGATGAACGCTATGGTCAAATTTTCGAGCGGGCTTGAAGGAGTAGATGTTTGGATGGTTATCATGGTCCGATCTTCTGTAATCGCTTTCGCAGTCGCCGCTTTCGCAGCAAGCCGTGGAATTTCTCTCAAGATCAACGATTCGAAGACGATGTTATTGCGTTGTAGCGTAGGATTATTTGCGATGATTCTCTATTTCTCTGCCCTTGCTCGAATTCCGATTGG
>LWDU01035088.1_pt1 | contig 10013 bp, 9 predicted proteins | sample 727161 | NCBI WGS metagenome assembly LWDU01 (sample SAMN04566230, study PRJNA314399) | hydrothermal vent metagenome | isolation source: deep sea hydrothermal plume seawater | place: Mexico: Gulf of California, Guaymas Basin | collected 2004-07-11 | reverse complement strand
TGCACAAACACTTCTCGACCCTCGAGGTAAGCGGTCATCCGCTCAAATAAGGCCTCGAAACGATTCGACTCGTAGGGCGCATTGACCTTGCCCCACCACACGGTGTCGCGGGTAGTGTCGTCACAAACGATAAATCTGTCATTGGCAGATCGACCCGTGTGTTGACCCGTCAACACCACCAGTGCGCCTTGACGCGATAACCTTCCCTCGCTCCGACGGAGAACATGCTCGTAAAGTTCTGCCGTTGACAGATTCCAATGAACCGACCCGAGTCCTCGCAGGCCCTGCGCCTCGAGGGCCATCCGACCCCTATTACCCATGTTGTCTTTCACTCGTCATCACAAAAGTTGATCCGTATAATGAAGTCCGAAGATACACCAGCTACCCGCGAAGCGCGAGGCCCGGTGTGTCGAATTACTCGACAGCCGCCCCCAACAGGGCAGGCGCCGAAAGACAAGTCACGAAGAGGGTGCCACCCAGCCTTCTGGCTCATCACCCCCATCACCAAAGAAAAACGCTTCCATCTGCGTCGCCAAATAAGTCCGGTGTGCTGGATCCATCGGACTGAGGCGCTTCTCATTAAGCAACATGGTTTGTCGTGCCAACCATTGCTCCCAACCGGGCTTCGATACGTTCGCCAGCACCCGCTCGCCCAGCTCGCCAGGCCAAGGGGCGAAGTCCAATGCTTCGGCCTCGTGTCCCAGCACAACGCATGTCACCGTCTTATTCAATTACCTGTCTCCATCTGTTGCAGCAGAAACCGGACGGGGCCTGCCAGCCCACCGTCGAAAGGTTCTCCGGGTTTATACCAGAGCAGGCCCGTACTTTGCATACGTTGTGTCAATCTTTTTGGCGCTCTCGCGGGTTGCGGCGTAATCGCCAGTTCGAAATGCGTGAAACTATGACGCAGCACCGACCAGGCAGACTCAAACAAGATTCCGGCCCCAAATTGCATTCGACACCAAGGCTCCAGCGCCTCCTCTACCGGACACTCCGGAAAACTCCATAATCCACCCCAAATTCCGGACGGCGCACGCCGCTCGAGCAACACCCGGTCCCGGCTGTCCTTCAGCATGATCATGACCACCTCACGCCGTGGCCGCGGGCGGGTTGGCTTGGAAGCGGGGTAGCAATGCACCTGATTCTGCTTGTGCGCCTTGCATCCATCGACTAACGGACAAGTCACACAACCCGGACGGCGGACGCAAACCATAGCGCCCAAATCCATGATGGCCTGCGTATAGGCAGCCACACGGCGCGTCGGCGTGTGCGCTTCCGCTAACGACCAGAGTCGACGTGCGACCTCGGCCCGACCCGACCAACCCTCGACTGCGTGGTAACGCGACAACACGCGTTTCACATTGCCGTCAAGAATCGCGTGCCGCTGTCCGTGGCTAAAGGCCAGAATCGCACCCGCTGTGGAACGGCCGATACCGGGCAACGCCACCACGTCATGAAACTGATCGGGGAAAACACCGCCGTGCCGCGCCACAATGACCTCGGCCGCCTGATGCAGATAGCGAGCCCGAGCGTAATAGCCAAGCCCGCTCCACTCGGCCAAGACCGCATCGAGTTTGGCGCTCGCCAGCGTACTAATGTGGGGGAAACGCGCCATGAACCGTTCGTAGTACGGTATCACCGTTGTGACCTGAGTCTGCTGCAACATAATTTCTGAGATCCAGATTCGATAAGGATCCCGATCGCGTTGCCAGGGCAGATCACGTCGGCCTTCACGCCGGTGCCAACGAAGCAGTAACTTAGAAAAAGGATCAGCGTCAGCCATCAGGGGGTTGGGAGTTGATTGATCGGACCGTGAGTGTCATCAGCGCTCATCAAGGCACGCGTCAAAGTGTACTGCGCGAATGGAATGACTGGAGAGATGCTGACTTATAATGTTGATATGACGCAACTCTTCCGGTGGACAGCACTCTTACTCTGGGTGGTCACAGCGCCCGCAGGGGCGCAGGGCGTACTTTCTGGTCACGCAATGACCATGTTCGATAACGAAGTGCCCAAATATCCGCCTGGTTTTAAACACTTTGAATACGCCAACCCTGAGGCACCCAAAGGCGGCACCCTGCGGCTCGCTGCTGAAGGCACATTTGACAGCTTTCACCCCTTCATTCCTAAGGGCAACCCGGCCAGTACCGGTTCGGTAGAGACGCTGCTGGTCACCAGTGCCGATGAGCCGTTTACCGCTTATGGGCTGATCGCAGAATCGATGGAATGGCCCGAGGATCGATCATGGGTCATCTTCAACCTGCGCCCCGAGGCGCGCTGGCACGACGGCCAATCGATCACCGCCACGGACGTCACCTGGTCTTTTTCTACCCTGATCAAAACTGGCCGTCCGGGCTACCGGTTTTACTATCAGGCGGTAGAAAAAGCAGAAGCACTGTCCGAACACCGCGTGCGCTTTACCTTTAAAGAATCCGGCAACCGGGAGCTGCCGCTGATCGTTGGACAGTTGCCCATCCTGCCGCACCATTACTGGCAGAAGCGTGACTTTGCCCGCACTACGCTGGACCCACCGCTTGGCAGTGGGCCTTACCGTATCAAACGCTTCGAGGCAGGACGCTATATTGAACAGGAACGTGTGCCTGACTACTGGGGCCATGATCTGGCAGTCCAACGCGGACTCCATAACTTTGACCTCATCCGTACCGACTACTTCAGAGACGCAACACCCATCCGCCTTGCCCTCAAATCCGGCGATATTGACTATCGCGAAGAAAACCAAGCCAAAGCATGGGCTGAGGCCTACAACGTTAACGCCGTCAGCCGCGGCTGGCTGAAAAAAGAACTGGTCAAGCATCGCATGCCGACCGGTATGCAGGCCTTCGTGATGAACACACGGCGCCCGATATTTAGCGATGTCAGGGTGCGCAAGGCACTGGGTTACGCATTCGACTTCGAATGGACCAACCGCAACCTTTTCAACGGGCAATACACACGGACTGTCAGCTATTTTTCTAACTCGGATCTGGCCGCTTCGGGCCTGCCACAAGGAGAAGAACGATCCCTTCTTGAACGTTATCGAGATCGACTGCCCCCGGCGCTTTTCACGCAGACATTTGCCCCCCCCGTGACCGACGGCAGCGGCTGGCCCCGGGAGAATCTGCGACAGGCCACTCGCCTGTTGAATGAAAGCGGCTGGGTCATTAAGGATCTAAAACGGGTTAACGCCAAGACCGGGGAGCCCCTGACCTTTGAAATTCTCCTCGTGAGCCCAGCCTTCGAACGGATCGTTTTACCCTACGTGCGCAACCTTACGCGCCTGGGGATCGAAGCCCATGTCCGCCTGATAGATCAGAGTCAGTACATCAATCGCTTCCGTCAATTCGATTTCGATATGCTGGTCGCCGTATGGGGCCAGAGTGAAACGCCGGGCAACGAACAACGCAACTACTGGGGCAGTAGTGCCGCGGCAACGCCAGGTAGCCGCAACCTGGCCGGCATCAGTGACTCGGTCATCGACACCCTGATCGAGCAGCTGATCAAGTCAGTGTCGCGAACGCAGTTGAATCAACGAACCCGTGCGCTTGACCGTGCCCTGCTGTGGAACTTCTACGTGATTCCCCACTGGCACATCCGTGCAGACCGCATCCTTTACTGGGATAAGTTCTCACGGCCGTCGGCCCCTATTCGCTCTGGCGTGATGACCGCGCGGTGGTGGTACGATCCGCTCAAGGCCGCCGCCTTGCAAAAAGCTCGCCAGTAACCAGGCCACTTTTCCTGCCAGGACCATTGTGATGGGCTCCTACATCATTCGCCGCCTGCTTCTGATCATCCCGACACTGTTCGCGATCATGGTAGTCAATTTCGCGGTGATCCAGATTGCCCCGGGAGGGCCGGTTGAACAGGTAATAGCCCAACTCACCGGGACGGGGGCTGACATCACCGAGCGTGTCACCCGATCAGGCACGAGTGAAACCCTGGATACAAGCCAAGGTAACAACAGTAATCCAGCCTACCGCGGTGCACAGGGGCTGGATCCTGAATTCATCAAGGAACTTGAGAAACAGTTCGGCTTCGACAAACCCTTGCCTGTCCGTTTCGTTGACATGATGAAACGTTACCTGGTGTTTGATTTCGGCGACAGCTTTTTTCGAGACCGTAAGGTGACCGAACTGGTGTTGGACAAAATGCCAGTCTCGATCTCCCTGGGCCTGTGGACGACGTTACTGGTTTACTTGATCTCCATTCCACTTGGCATTCGAAAAGCCATCCGCGACGGCAGTCGTTTCGATATCTGGACCAGCAGCGTCATCATTCTTGGCACCGCGATTCCCTCGTTTTTGTTCGCCGTATTTCTCTTGGTTATGTTTGCTGGGGGAAGCTACCTGGACTGGTTCCCGCTGGCCAGAATGACCGGCGAGAACTGGGATAGCCTGTCCTGGCCTGCCCGCATTGTCGACTATTTCTGGCATCTGGCATTGCCGGTGTTGGCCATGACCATCGGCGGTTTTGCGACCCTGACTATGCTGACCAAGAATTCGTTCATGGACCAGATTAATCAGCAGTATGTGCTAACGGCGCGTGCTAAAGGCTTAACCGAACACCGCGTGCTCTACGGACATGTTTTCCGTAATGCCATGTTGATTGTCATTGCCGGGTTCCCGAGCGCCTTCGTTGGCATTTTGTTCACCGGCTCACTGCTGATTGAAATCATCTTTTCGCTTGACGGCCTGGGTTTACTGGGCTTCGAGGCAGCTTTCGCTCGCGACTACCCCGTCATGTTTGGCACGCTGTTCTTTTTTTCCCTTTTAGGTCTGGTCATGAACCTGGTAGGTGACCTGATGTACATGGTTATCGACCCTAGAATCGATTTTGAAAGTCGCGAGGTATGAACGTGGCTTCGATTCGACTCACACCCCTGACCCGCCGCCGGTTGCACCGCTTCCGCGCCAACCGAAGGGGCTGGTGGTCACTATGGATTTTTGTCATTCTTTTTATCACGACCCTACTGGCCGAGGTAATCGCCAACGACAAGCCCTTCCTGGTTTACTTCAAGGGCGATGTCTACTTTCCTATCGTTAAGGCCTATCCCGAAACCACTTTTGGCGGTGACTTTCTCACGGAAGCTGACTACCGTAACCCTTACCTCAGCGAACTGATCGAGCGCGACGGCTGGACTGTGTGGCCTATCGTGCGCTATCACCATCGCACGGTCGCGTGGGACCTACCGGTCCCCGCGCCGGCGCCGCCAGATCGAAATCACTGGCTAGGTACGGACGACCAGGCACGTGATGTGCTGGCCCGAGTGATTTACGGTTTCAGAATTTCAGTGCTTTTTGGATTTTCCTTGACCTTCATCAGCGCAATCATTGGTGTCTCAGCCGGCGCAGTCCAAGGATATTTCGGCGGCTGGATGGATCTTATCTTTCAGCGCTTCATCGAAATCTGGTCGGGCCTGCCGACCCTCTACCTATTAATTATTCTTGCCAGTGTTGTCGAACCCAATTTCTGGTGGCTACTGGGTCTATTACTGCTGTTCTCATGGATGGGGTTCGTCGGGGTGGTACGAGCGGAGTTCCTGCGAGCCAGGAACTTTGAGTACGTGCGTGCCGCCCGGGCATTGGGTGTCAGCAACCTTGCCATCATGTTTCGCCATCTGCTGCCCAATGCCATGGTCGCCACGATCACCCTTATTCCGTTCACGCTGGCCGGCTCGGTCACCGTCCTGACATCACTCGATTTTCTCGGCATTGGACTGCCTCCGGGTTCTGCCTCGCTCGGTGAGCTTCTCGCCCAAGGGAAAGCCAACCTACAGGCACCGTGGCTTGGCCTGGCCGGATTTTTCACCATCGCACTCATGCTGACCTTATTAATTCTGATCAGCGAGGCAGTTCGCGATGCCTTTGATCCAAGAAAACAGATCAACTGACCGCTGCCATCATGTCGCATCCCGCCTCGTTATTGTCTATTCAGGATCTGTCGATCAGTTTTTCAAGCGACGATGGGGTTGTTACGAGTGGAGCGAGGGGAGACCGTTGCCCTCGTCGGCGAAAGCGGCTCAGGCAAGTCCGTGACGGCGCTATCTGTATTGGGGCTCCTGGCACCTAACGCTCGATATGAAAGCGGTCACATTCGTTTCAAAGGCGACGAGTTGCGTGGCGCGGATAATGAGACGTTGCGACAGATTCGTGGCAACCGGATTAGCATGATCTTTCAAGAACCGATGACATCACTTAATCCACTGCACGTAGTAGAGAAACAACTGACTGAAACGCTTCTGCTACACAAACGCCTTGATGCCGCCGCTGCCCGACAGCGCAGTCTCGAACTGCTGCGACGCGTCCGTATCCAGACACCCGAGGAAAAACTACAAGCGTACCCACACCAATTGTCGGGTGGACAACGCCAACGCGTGATGATTGCGATGGCGCTCGCCAACGAGCCTGATCTTTTGATCGCGGACGAGCCCACCACAGCAGTCGATGTGACCGCCCAGGCCCAAATTCTGATGTTGTTACAGGATCTTCAGCGTGAATTCGGCATGGCTGTGCTGCTGATCACGCACGACCTTGGGGTCGTGCGACGAGTGGCAGATCGGATGTACGTGATGCGAGCCGGTCGCATCGTCGAATCCGGTGATCGCGATCAGGTGTTCAACACACCACAACAAACCTATACCCGGACCTTGATCGATGCAGAACCACCGGCACGAGAAACCGTGGCCGATGACACGGCAGCGATCGTGCTTCGATGCGAGAACATCCGCGTGTGGTATCCCATCAAACGTGGAATGCTGCGTCGCACTGTAGGACACATTAAGGCCGCTAACGGCGTTAATGTGTTAATTCGAGCCGGCCACACCATCGGCATTGTGGGCGAAAGTGGATCGGGTAAGTCTACGCTCGCATTGGCCCTGTTAAGACTGGTTGAAAGCCGCGGAGAAATCGAGTTTCTCAACCAACCGATCCATCAACTTAACAGCCACCAACTCAAACCTCTGCGCAAACAGATACAGATCGTATTTCAGGATCCTTACGGCAGCCTCAGCCCACGATTGTCAGTGGCACAAATTGTCGCGGAAGGTCTACGCGCGCATCAAATCGGCACCGCCGAGACCCATGACACACAGGTAGTCGATGCGCTAACCGAGGTGGGACTCGATCCCGATACTCGTCACCGTTATCCCCATGAGTTTTCCGGCGGTCAGCGGCAACGTATCGCGCTCGCACGCGCGATGATTCTTAAACCGCGTTTGCTGATCCTGGATGAACCGACTTCGGCGCTCGATCGAGCAGTGCAGGCGCAGATGATTACCCTCCTCACAACACTCCAGAAAAAACATGGCCTGGCTTATCTTTTCATCAGTCATGACTTAAAGGTAGTGCGTGCCTTAAGTGACGAGATCATTGTGATGCGCGAGGGAGAAGTGGTCGAGTACGGCACTGCAAGCCGGGTACTTCAAAACCCCCAAAGCCCCTATACGCGTGCCCTGGTAACCGCTGCCTTCGATCTTGCCGTCAGCGACGAAAACGCCGTCGCCCAGTAATGCTTCAAGCGACTTCGCGCTGCTGCCAGTCTTGAATGATGCTCGTCAAACGATCGAGCCCATCGGTTAAGGCTGCCGGGCCCGGTTGAAGAATCTCCGCCGTCTTGATCTCGTGAAGATCGCCCTTAGCGACCGCGGGGATGGCCTGCCAACCCGGCCGAGCGGCTACCTTTTCAGGCCGAAACTTCTTGCCACACCACGAGCCAATGATGATATCGGGCGCACGACGAACAATCTCCTGTGAATCAGCAATGATCCGACCAGCCCCACCCGGCGAAGCGGCGAGTTCCGGAAAAATATCGTCGCCGCCGGCGATGCCGATTAATTCCGACACCCAGCGAATGGCCGAGATAGGGGGGTCATCCCATTCCTCAAAATAAACCCGTGGTCGACGATGCTGCTGACTCGATACCGCACGACACCGCGCAATCCGCCCTGAATAATCGCGCACCAAGGCCTCGGCCCGTACCGGCGCGCCCACCAAACCACCCAAGATTCGGATCAAACTCAGAATCTCATCAACCGAGCGGTGATTAAATACCAGCACCGTCATACCCTGCCGAATCAAGTCTGCTGCAATGTCGGCCTGAAGATCGGAAAATCCAAGCACCAAGTCCGGCTTCAGCGCCACGATCCGTTCAATCTTGGCGCTAGTGAATGCCGACACTTTGGGTTTTTCACGCCGTGCACGCGGCGGACGAACGGTAAAACCCGAGATACCGACGATTCTGTCTTCCTCTCCCAGAAGATAAAGTATTTCAGTTGTCTCCTCGGTCAGGCACACGATGCGCTGTGGCAAGCTAGCACTCAAGAACATTCACTCGATGGCACGGGAAGAAATGCTAGGATAGCGCAATCATCCGCTTTGTTGTGTGGTCCCAGTTGGTCGCTGTATTACTCGCTACCCGGTCTCCCCACAACACCTCAACGTTTTCACTGATACACCTGTCTCTGGCGATAGATGATCCATGAACCGTTCAAGACGTAACTTCATTAAATATGGGATTTATATCGGCGGAACCGTTGCCGGCACCGCCGCGTGGGTGCGTGGTATTCGCTATCCCGGACTCCAGTTCGAACCGGTCGATATTCAGACAGTACACCGTGTCAACGACGCCGTGTGGCGCGCTGACGGTGCCTTTCCCCTCGAGATCGGATCCACTGTCTCAACCTGGCGGGCCCACAGTCCGGAACCCAAAGTAGTAATCCTAGGTAGTGGTGAATTTGAATTTCAGATCAACAACATTCACCGCCAGGCAACGCTCCAACCGGTTGGTGACGGCATGGTTATTGATGAAAACAAAAGCGGTCTCTCACGGCGCGTCCGCGGCACCCTGGGCTCATCCCCATTGGCACTTGAGTGGCGATTCCCCGACACAAAGAACTACCGATTCGCCGCTATCGGTGACACGGGCGGTGATGAAGAATTGCGCTGGGTCCTGGCACGGAGCGAGCAACTCGGCGCGTCGTTTCTCCTGCACCTTGGCGATTTCAACTACCAAGCGGGAGACTACGACCGCGCCCAGGCGGCCTTTGACGAAGCCGCTATCCCCACTTACATAACCCTTGGCAACCACGATTACCGTGCGCCGGGGGAAAATAACCTGATTGACGTATTTACCCAGCGACTGGGACCGCTCAACCATGCGTTCACGCTCGGAGGCATTCAGTTCATCAACCTTGATACCGCCGCCAATACGTTACCCTTCAGCGCGGGCAACCGCGGTCGACTACTCAACCGACTATCGGCATCAACACCCGGCGTGCGGCAACGGATCGCCTTCCACCACCGCCCCCTGATCGATCCACGAGACGAACCCGAAGGCGGTAGCGCCCACGATATCGGTGGTTTGGGCGAAGGTCGCTGGCTACACAAGCGACTGCGCAAACTCGGTGTCGACACCGCGCTCAATGGTCATATTCATATGAAGTTAGAGTTTGATAACGAAGGCCTCTTTACTTACATCTCAGGGCAGGGACTGGCACATGCCGATATCGTGAACAAAAACAAGCGCCAGGTCGCACAAATTCTGCTCGGTGACGTTACACCGAATGAACCGACCAACTTTCAGTGGGCAGCATTAGAAATGCCTCTCATCGCACACTGCAATGAACGCCTGATAAAAATTCTGGAAAAAAGCGGTCGCGGTGATTTAACAAAGGCTCTCGCCCAAGCGTGTCAACGCAGCTGAGGCCGGCGTGCCTACCGTGGCAGGCCTTACCCCGACAGGTAATCCATTGCCGCTGTCACGCCACCACGCTGGTATGCAATCCCCGAGGCGGCAAGACCCATCTCGACGCCACCCAGCGTACCGATCAACATTAAGTCGTTAAAATCGCCCAGGTGGCCAATGCGAAAAACGCGGCCGGCCAAACGTCCAAGACCGTTCCCCAGCGACATGTTAAACCGTTCCAGCACTGTCGCGCGAAACGCGTCTGCATCAGCACCTTCAGGCAACTGCACAGCCTATTTCAGGACGCGTCATCTGGCTAGCAGCAAGGCGAGTTG
>LWDU01040611.1_pt1 | contig 10015 bp, 9 predicted proteins | sample 727161 | NCBI WGS metagenome assembly LWDU01 (sample SAMN04566230, study PRJNA314399) | hydrothermal vent metagenome | isolation source: deep sea hydrothermal plume seawater | place: Mexico: Gulf of California, Guaymas Basin | collected 2004-07-11 | reverse complement strand
GCAAAGGCTCCAGCGACTCTTCTGAGGCTGGGAAAAACGGGAACATCGTCGCGATCTGTGACATCGACGATCGTCGACTGGGTAGCGCATCTGGGAAATATCCCAATGCTAAAAAGTACCACGACTACCGCAAGATGATGGAGCAAATGGGTTCGTCGATTGACGCGGTGACGGTCAGCACACCAGACCATACACACGCTCCGGCGGCCTCTCTTTCGTTGATCATGGGCAAGGCCACTTTCACGCAAAAACCGCTCACCAAGTCGATCTACGAAGCTCGCGTACTCGGCGAATTAGCGACCAAAGCGAACGTAGCGACGCAAATGGGCAACCAGGGTACGGCGAACTCAACGTTGCGCCGGTCGGCCGCCCTCATCAAAGCGGGCGCGATTGGAACGGTTTCGGAAGTTCACGTGTGGACCAATCGACCGGTATGGCCTCAGGGCTTGGATCGGCCCACCGACGTACACTCGATTCCCGACCATATCAAATGGGATCTATTCCTTGGGCCAGCGCCCGCGCGACCTTATCACCCGGCGTACCAACCATTCAAGTGGCGTGGCTGGTGGGATTTTGGTACTGGCGCTCTCGGTGACATGGCCTGTCACACTTTGAACATGTCGTTCATGGCGTTGAATCTGCGTGACCCGACCTCTGTGGTGGCCGAGACAACTGGCCACAACAAAGAGACCTACCCGGCCGCCTCGAAAATTAACTTCGAATTCCCCGCCATCGGCGATCGTCCGGCCGTCAAGATGATCTGGTATGACGGTGGTAACAAACCGTCCGCCGACTTGTTCCACAATGGCGTGCCCAAAACGGGCGCATTGGTCGTTGGTGACAAGGGGTCCTTCCTTTCACCGGGCGATTACGGTTCCGATGCGTCGAAGTCGGGCGTCATTTCCAATGGCGAATTCACCCCACTGAGGTCGATCAAGGATCCCGAAGTTGAATACCCAGTTTCTCCGGGGCATTTCAAGGAATGGGTTGCGGCAATCGAAGGTGGAACACCCTCGCTATCCAACTTCCCGAACTATGCAGGTCCGTTGACCGAGACGATTTTGTTGGGCAACCTGGCCGTCTGGGCAGATGGCAAGAAAATCGAATGGGACGCCAAAAATCTGGTTGCTACCAACGCGCCAGAAGTGGCACATATTGTGAAGCCCGAGTATCGCGACGGCTACACGATGGATTGGAAACTAGGCGCAACCTAGAAAAAGCTGCATTTCGATACATCCATGTAAGAAAAGCGAGGGCCCGTTTGGGCTCTCGCTTTTCTTGTCGTTGACGGATCTCGCCACGCTCTATGAGTTAAGCAAGACGAGCGGGTTGCCGGCAACTCGATTTCGAACCTACGTGGGGCGTATTGGGAATTGAAGCCGAAAACAACTCCCCTGCCCCGGTTTACTTTCGACATCAATCGTACCGTCGTGTTCTTTTAAAATTTTGAGGCTGACGGGAAGGCCGAGCCCCGTTCCGCGAGTTCCTTTTGTGGACTCAAAGACCTGGAAAATCCTCTCCTGGTCGCTCGGCGGAATACCCTCACCGTTGTCCGAGATCGTCACGACCACAGATTTCGAGTCATCGCAAAGCGAAGTGGAAACAGAAACGACGGCGTCATCAACCTCTCGACAAGCGTCAACCGCATTTGCAGCCACATTGAGAATCGCTCGATGCATCAAGTCCGTGTCGAACAGGATGAGCGGCAGGTCCTCGTTTCGATGGAAGCGCAACTCGGTCTGTGCCTCATCAGCGCGAGCTTGCAACAGCTCGCAAACGTCACCGACCAATTGATTCAGATCGTGTTCCTCAAACTCAGGGCGACGATCCTTGCTAAAAGTGAGCATATCCATGACCAGGTTCGAGATGCGGTCCTGGTTTTTTTCCACAATCGACCAGCCCTTTTCAATGGCGTCGGCATTGTCGTTTTCCAATCCAACATTGACGAGGTAACTGCCGCCCTGCATTCCCTGAAGAATGTTCTTTATATCGTGCGATAGCCCGGCAATCGCTTTGCCCATCGCCGCCATTCGTTCGGCCTGCACCAACGCAGAATAATAGGACGTGTCTTCAACCGCCAAAGCCGCCTGATGCCCGATCGCAACCATGAGTTTCAAGTGCTCGGAGCTGAACTTCTGCGGCGAGCCTTGCACCATCACCTGACCAGGCGGCGTGTAGGTATCGACATAGATGGCTCCAACCGTTCCATAGCGACCTTGCATTGGAACGCAGATTGCTTCTCTAACACCTTTGGTCAAGATACTGCGGCCGGCTTCCCAACGTTGATCGTCACGGGCATTGCTAGTCACAACACCTTCGTTGTTCTGCAGTACGTAGTCCAGAATGGTCCGGCTGATCGACAGCGTATCGGCCCCGGCCTTCGCGCGTCGATCGCGGCGAGCCTTAGGTATCAACTTCCCCGATTTGCTGTCCAACAACATCACACAACCACGGTCCGCATCGACCCATTCGAAAATCAAATCGAGGATTCGCACCAACAATTCATCAATATCCAGCGTGTGACTCACGGCCAACGCCGTACTGTACATCACCTGAAGATTGCTGCGCGCCCGCGCTAGCCAGGGACTATCTCCGTCCAATGATGGATAGACTTCAGGGCCCTGCGACGAGACGATCTGGGATGGTTCGTCAGTTGGCGACCCTTGCGCTTCGGAAATCGTGATCTGACCGAATTCGGTGACGTCGCCGTGCACCGGTGCAGTGTAGATGAGCAATGTGCTACCGACCTGAAGACGATCGCCGCTGCGAAGCAACTGATCCTCCACCTGGACACCATTGATGAAGCACCCATTCGAACTGCGGAGATCAGATAATGTGTAGCGGTCGTTCTCTCGCCTCAACTCTGCGTGACGACGCGACACTTCCGAGTCGTGGATCTGAATCGCACTGTCATGATCCCGTCCGATAAAATAGGTGTCCAGCGAGAGCTCGAATCGCCGTCCTTGATCGCGGCCACGAATGACAAAAAGCGACGCCATGAAAGGAACCGTACCAACGGGGAATTTGCTTTTTTCGAACCAGACATCAAACAATTTAGGCAGGCAAACGGAATAAAACTACCGGTGCGACCGACAATTCGATCGTCCCAAACCACATGCTCATTGACCGCCAAGCTCTGACGACCGAAACCACCTTCGTTTTTTTCTGGCGCAAGCGACACGACAGGGTTCCCCCACACTACCAAATTCGTGTAGGTTGTTAGTAAGGGTGACGTGAGACCGGCCGATTTCGCCTAAATCCAATCGAATGCGTTACAAAATAGGCAGTTTACGCAACCTCCGTCACTTCGGCCCAAGATTGTGATTTCCCAGTCGGTAGACAGGCGATATTATCGAAGGATTACGGCCGAAGTTAGTTGATAGATTCGAGACCCATCAATCAAGGATGACGAGATGGTTGCCCGCCCTTTGCCGCCGCGAAATATTGAGCTGGGTGAATTAGGCCGGCCCTCTCCAAAAGTAGGGAAACAAAACATGAACAAACGTCCCAGCTTAATCGGACGTCGGACGGTACTTTGCGGAATCGCCGGTACTTTGCTCTGCAATATTGGGATCGCGCAGCAACAACCTCGCAAGAATCTCAAGGAACCCGTTTATCGGGTTTCGACTGCAAAATCCGATACGAAAAAGAATGTTCCGCTGCATCCGTTGGACGAAGCCTTGCAGATGGCCAACGCCAGCCTTGAGAACATCCAACGAAATGTCAATGATTACACTTGCGTGCTCATCAAGCGTGAACGAATCAAGGGCAAATTGGGCCAATTCGAGTACATTTTCACCAAGGTCCGCAATCATAAAGAATCACGAGGAAAAGTAACGCAGCCGTTTAGCGTCTACATGTACTTCCTCAAGCCGGCCAAGATCAAAGGCCGCGAAGTGATGTACGTGGAAGGAACCAATCGGGGTCGCCTGACGGCTCACGAAAACAGCATCGTGATTCCAACGGTAAACCTTGATCCCAACAGTGCCCTCGCGATGCGAGGCCAACGTTACCCCATCACGGACGTCGGGATCGAGAACTTGGTCAAAAAGCTGATTGAACGGGGCGAGAAGGAGAAGAAGTCTGGCAATTGTGAAGTCAGTTTCAACTACAACGCTAAATTTAACCAACGCCCCTGCACGGTCTTGCAAGTAAAACACCCGGTTAAAGAAGCGGGACTAGAGTTCTATATTGCCCAGATCTTCATCGACAAAGAACTCAACCTTCCCGTGCGATACATCGCCTATGACTTCCCGACCAAGAAGGATTCGGCAACGCCCATTTTGGAAGAGTACAACTACACCAGGTTGAAGATCAACGTCGGCCTCACTGACGCCGATTTTGACACCAATAACGAAGAATACAACTTCTAGCACGAAACTGTTACCTTAAGAATGCGTAATTTGAACGCCGAGCTGCATAAGCGACGGTGAACTTGTCCAGCAAACTCCGGCGGCTCGCGAGACCCTCGCTAGACGCCGTTTGTTGTTGCTACACTTCTGAATCAAGGAGACCATTTCATGGCCAAAAAACGCAACCTCCTTTTACCGCTCGTTTTCGCTGGGTTGATGGGCTTTGTCACGATCGGTTGCGGTGATAAAACAACCGAAGCCCCAATTTCAGAAGACGAAATCGAGGATCTCGGTCCACCCGACGTTGAGACGGGAGACGATAGCTCGACAACGAATGAGTAGTTGTTTCATGATCGTGGCGACGACCGCAACGGACGATTCGCCATCGGGTAGGCGTGTTGACGGGAGGCTTCGATGAAAACTGTTCGCGTCGCCGCCGTTCAAATGCAACACCGTCCCGGAAATGTCCCAGAGAATTTGAACGCGGTCAGGCGAATCACCCGTCGAGCGGTCGAGCAAGGTGCCGAATTGGTCGTTTTTCCGGAGTGCTGCGTCAGTGGCTACTGGCACCTTCGCAATCTTGACCGCAGTGGACTTTTGGAGTTGGCGGAACAGGCCGACTCTGGTCCTACCATGGAATGCCTGGCGTCGCTTGCGCGAGAGCTCCAGGTCACGGTGGGTGCTGGGTTCGTAGAATTGGCTGACAGCCAGCTATACAACTCGTACACAGTCGTGATGCCGGACGGTTCCCGCGCCACACACCGAAAGCTGCATTGTTTTGTCAGCAGTCACATGTCGAGTGGTGACCAGTACACGGTCTTTGACACGCCATTCGGCCGTTGCGGAGTTTTGATCTGCTACGACAACAACATCATTGAAAACGTGCGCGCCTGTGCGCTGCAGGGTGCGGAGATTTTATTGGCGCCACACCAGACTGGCGGTTGTGATTCCGGGAGCCCATTCGCGATGGGCGTGGTTTCACAGGACGTGTGGGACCGCCGCTTGACTCATCCCGAGGAGATTGAGGCCGAGTTTCGCGGAGACAAGGGGCGAGCCTGGCTGATGCGATGGTTACCAGCTCGAGCCCATGACAACGGTCTTTTTCTCATCTTCGCAAACGGTGTGGGTCCAGACGATGATGAAGTCCGAACGGGAAACGCCATGATCTTGGATCCCTACGGTCGAATCCTCAGCGAAACCTGGGCTGCGGAAGAGAAGATTGTTTTGGCCGACCTGGATCCCACTTTGAGAGACCGATGCACGGGCGTACGTTGGATTCGCGCTCGCCGTCCCAGTCTCTATGGCCCGCTCACGCAGGATACTGGTCGGGAAGAAGACACACGTGCGGTACGTTTTGAACATCTGCGTTCTCAACGGTCCGATCCGCCAGGCGAGTAGAATCGCCGGCCGCAGGCAAGAAGTCGGTTTACGGGCGGGTTTGGATGCTCACTCAAATTGTCTCTGGTGGTCAAACGGGCGTCGACCGAGCCGCCCTCGATGTAGCAATCGAGCTGGGGCTGCAGCACGGCGGATGGTGTCCTCGCGGGCGTCGCGCCGAGGACGGTCCAATTAGCAACCTATATCGGTTGCGGGAAACCGAGTCGGCCAACTACGCCGTCCGTACCGAACGCAACATCATCGACAGTGATGCGACGCTCATCCTCTACCGCTGTGCTCTATCTAGCGGCACCAAACTCACTCGACAGCTAGCGGAAAAGCACGACAAGCCGATGATGATGATCGACCTCCACGAGGACCCCGATGAGGTGTCGGCGCGGATAACGGAATGGTTACGAGACCAGAAATCGGTCATCGAGACACTCAACGTGGCCGGTCCCCGAGCTTCGTCTCACGAGTCCATTTACGCTGATGCTCGACAAGCCTTGTTCCGGGCCATTTCAGACTGCGTTAACGCCGCATTGGCGTGTGCGATAGGGAAGGAAGGTCCACCTGGGCGGCTCGGCTTAATCGCCAGCTATGCCGGACATTCGAGCGGACTTTAACGCCCACGCCATCTGTCCAACAACTGAAAGAAGTTCTGCGTTAATTGACCCGGTAGTTGCCAAACCCCAATCCACCGGCACAGGGCCGGTGGGGATTGAGAAACCCGAGGCTAGCGCCTGCGGCTCAAGAATGTGGGCGACAGCATGCGAATCGGGCGAAAACTGTCGTTGTTGTTGCGAGAACTCGACGGCTGAACCGAATCGTCACGGCTTTTCCGGGGATTCCGTGGATTTTCCGCCGGTTGCCTGGGATTGTCTACCGAATCGGTATGCCTGTCATCGCCGACAATCGTCGGTTGAACATGAACGCCCAGAGAGGGGGAGTCCGACTGGTCGCTTGGAATGTTGACGCTCGGCAGTTGGTCAGTTCGAGAGGGGTCCCAGAATAACCGCTGGAAGACCATTGCCAGAAACAGCATGAGCAGTACGCCGATGACACCCAGCGAAACCTGCATCTCCTTACCCATTCCTCGCCTCCTCCCTGAGGCTGATGCTATTCCCAAGCTCGGTTTCAGCTCAAACGTCTCGCCACCCTAAGTTTGGCGCTCCGACTGCGTGGATTATCGATTATTTCTGCTTCATTAGGCCTAATTGGTTTTCGAGTCAAGGCCTCATATCGTTCATCGTCACGAAATGCCTGCTTCACCTGTCGATCTTCCAGAGAATGAAAACTAATGATCGCCAACTTCCCATCGGTCTCCATGATTTCTGGGAACCGCCTGAGAGCGGTTTCCAGGGCCTTAAGCTCGTCATTGACGGCAATTCTGAGAGCCTGAAACGTCCGAGTTGCCGGTGCGATCTTTTCTCCCCGCTTTGATGCGGGCGGATAGGCGCGACGAACGATCTCCGCCAGCTCTGTCGCCGTGTCAATCGGTTTTTCTTGCCGCCGCGCCACAATCGCGCGCGCGATACGCCGACTAAGTCGTTCTTCGCCATACTGGTAGATCAAATCGGCCAGATGTTCGCTACTGAGTCGATTGATCAGGCGGTAGGCCGGCTCGCCTCGCCGGGGGTCAAACCGAAGGTCCAACGGCCCGTCACTATCAAAGCTAAAACCACGCTGCCGGTCGGCTAGTTGATCGCTGGACAGCCCCAGGTCCAACAAGATCCCATCGACCGATCGGAGACCTATTTCGTCGAGCAACTCCGGCAGATCCGCGTAGTTGTTTTCAAAAAACTGGACGCGAGGATCGGAAAACCGGGCTCTCAGCCGCTCTACGGCGTCAGGGTCGCGATCGATGGCTATCACCCTCCCCGAGGGCCCAACTCGCGCTAACATCCTCTGCACGTGCCCACCACCGCCGGCTGTACCGTCGACTATTGTGGCCCCGGATGTGATCTGTAACGCCTCAATCGCCTCGACCGGCAACACGGGCGTGTGAATTGTCCCCGAAGTCATTGAAAACCAACCATTTATGAGACGAATTCTGGGTTCTTGTGTTCACCCAAACGAAGCGAAGTCGGCCCCCAAACCTACACCGGGAGAATTGAGATTCCCAGTGCCGTGTTTTGAAAAAAAATTTGTCGGACGAAAGTACCGCATCGGTAAGACGTTCGGTCGAAGCAAGTGCTGGTGACGGCAATAGAATGTCCCAAATGACGTTTGACGGCGAGTGCGAAGTGGGTATCTTGGGAGTGATGTGGAGAGGAATGGGATAAAATGGCAATTCGGACGCCGCCCACCATCCAACGGTCAACTTGCCAAGCTGCCTTGATGGATTTTGCAGCGTGTCCCAATCACTGACGCCCAACTGTGCTCACCGGATCCTACCTACGATCAGTGGACTCGAAATGCCGTATTTCACTCCCGAAAGTGATTCGGGAAACATTGAATCAGGCCGTTCCACCGCTTCACTCGATCAACGAGCCGAGGAAAGGCAGCACCACGCCAGGCTCAGACGATCTGTCGTCCACATCAACACCCCTGACGGTCTACCTGACACCGGGTACCGACGGGTCGTTGGACCTGTACGATCCAGAAGAATTCAAGCAGCTCGCGGAGAGAATACACGCCAGTTCCCCGGCCTCGCAGGATGGCCGAGCGTTTCGTCGTCTTTTTTATGCCCAAGCCATACAGGTCGACATGGATCGACAGGGACGGCTCCGCATCCCAGCAGAGCTCATGGAGTTGGCCAAGTTGTCTGGTGAAGTGATGTTAGTTGGCGTCGGGGACCATATGGAGATCTGGAATCCCGATCAGTGGCAAGCGTATTTAGCGGAAAAACAAACCAAATTTGACGAGATCGCGGAGAAGGCGTTGGCCTGGCCACCGAGATCATGACAACAAACACAAGTCTCCACGGAGAACTTTGATACGTCTGTCCGTGTTCGCCGCTCGGAACGGCAGCGTGCTACCCGGCCACGGAAGCTCGTTGAAACAGCCTTTGATGGCTCCAAATTCCGAATCCTGTCGACGGATCGACGGGAGGTGAACGGTCGCGAGAATCGACGTCCATCGACTCTCCGGCTAGCATCGACCCGACTTGGGGTGAATGGATTTGCCCCGGGTCGTTTGCTTTTCCACGTAATCGACTTGACGATATCGGCGACAATCCCTATCCCCTACGATCTTCATTGCAGTAGGCGGGAACGGAGGCCAATCGATGAGGTGTTTGAGTTATGCCGTCGTCATCGTGATGGCGGCCGTCGCGACTGGCCAGGGAGGTAGTTGGCCTGGTATCGAGGCCCTGCCCTCGTCTCCCTCAACCGATCCAGCCGTGCAGCACGAGGATGCCAACTCATCTTCATCTTACGCGATCAACCAATCGACCGTTCCCGTAGAGGATCAACAGTTACCTGGTGGTGTGCAACCAGTTGTCGATATCTGGGAAGCGACGATCGGCAGCGGGATCGAAGAATTTCGTGGCTACCGCCACGAATCGAGCGCCACCGAATGGATTCTGGGCGATGGTGACCAATTTGGGATGTTCTCCTTTATTTTCGGAACAGCTTTTCATCGCCGTGGAATCGCCAATGGCTTTGCGACCGGCTTCCAATGGCACTTGTTTGCAGGTCCAGCTCATGTCGACGTTCCACCACGCGTCTACGATTTCCTATTGGGCTACCAAAATCGTGATTGGATAGGGACGTTTGGATACGACATCTCTGCCATGGTCTCGGCGTCGAGTGACTTTGAGGGCAGTGCCCGCGACGGCATCCGTTTTCCAAGTCATGCTGTCGGCTACCTCCGTCTGGCCTCGAACCTCGAATTGGTCTTTGGCGTCGACTATATTGACCGGGAAGACGTTCGGATTCTGCCGGTAGGCGGGCTAATACTCCGCCCAACTGACGCAATTCGTTTGCAATTGGTTTTTCCTCGTCCTCGAATCGACTTGGCGCTGAACCAGACGCATCGGCTTTATGTGTCTGGCGAGCTCGGAGGCGGTGAATGGGCGATAAGGCGAGATATTTCTCTGGTCAACGACCTGTTCACGTATTCGGATCTCCGAATTGCGATCGGCCTGGAGGGAACTGAAGCGACCGATGTGTCGGGCTTCGAAATCGCCTGGATCTTCAATCGACAAATCCAGTTTCTGGTAGGGCCTGGAAACGCGGGATTGGATGATACCGTGATGTTGCGTTTCGTTCGTTCACATTAAAAGTCGCTTGCCGTTCACCATGCTCTTAGAGCCCATCAGCAGCCCGATCGGCATTCTGTTC
>LWDU01037870.1_pt1 | contig 10015 bp, 5 predicted proteins | sample 727161 | NCBI WGS metagenome assembly LWDU01 (sample SAMN04566230, study PRJNA314399) | hydrothermal vent metagenome | isolation source: deep sea hydrothermal plume seawater | place: Mexico: Gulf of California, Guaymas Basin | collected 2004-07-11 | reverse complement strand
GCCAGACGTGAACGCCTCCAACCGATGGCTCGGCGGCTCCACGGAGATGGTGCGCCTGGACTTCGGGGAAGGCGTGGCGCCCGGCCGGCTGGCGGAGGTCGTCGTGGAGGCGCCGATGCGAGGGGGGATCGGCGGCGACAACTGGAACCTGGACCGCCTGGTGGTCTACGCGCTCCCCGGCGACCACCGCAACGTGGTGCGCGTGTTCGCCTCTGGCGAGGAGGACGTGCCGCTCCACCGCTTCACCGGCGCCGCCCCGACGTGGCGCGGCACGCTCCAGCCCCGTCCCGCGGACGAGCGGACCACGCTGGAACGCGGGACGGACCGCCCCGGCGCGGACTACCGCGTCTTCCCCGTCGCCGCGGACGCGTACCGCCAGCGCTGCGAAGCGGCCTGCCGCCTGGACGCGACCTGCCTCGCGTGGTCCTACCACCGCGACTCCGGCATGTGCCACCTCAAAGACGCGGTCCCCGCCCCCCGCTCCGCCGCGGGCGTGACCTCCGGCATCAAGCTCTCCCAGGTCCAGCAAGACCTCGCGCGAGACCGCACCGCCACGCCCCCGCCCTCCCGCGCGTTTTCTCCCACGGACCCGACCACGCTGGAGCGCGGGACGGACCGGCCCGGCGCGGACTACCGCTCGTTCGTCGTCGAGAGCGGCGCGTACCGGACGGGGTGCCAGCGCGTCTGCCAGCAGGACAGCCAGTGCCAGGCGTGGACGTTCTCGCTCTCCTCGAACCGCTGCTGGCTCAAGGACGGTCTCCCCGCGAAGCGCTCGAACGCGGATACCATCTCCGGCATCCGGATGAGCCTGCTCCGCGAGGACCTCAACCGGTAGCCCCGCCCCGCTGGCGGTGCGTCTCGCCGCGGCCTCACCCCGGCTGGAGCGTGCGGACGGACGCGCCCTCTACCATCTCCGTCTGCACCGTGACCGCCAGCGCGGCACCCGCGTAGTGCTGGCGCATCATCCCCACGAGGATGTGGGCCGCCTTCTCCCCCACCTCGTAGCCCGAGTGGCGGAGATGCGTCACCCGGGGGTACAGGAATTGCGGCGCCTGCCCGTCGGAGATGGCCACGATGGAGACATCCTCCGGGATGCGGAGACCTCGCGAGAGGACGTGGTGATACGCGCGCACGAGCAACTCGTCCGACATCGCGAACAAGGCGGTCGGCTCGTCGAGCGCATCCAGCGCTGCGCCTACCTGCGCCTCGGCTCCAGCGCGGCGAGGCCCTGGTCCCGGAACGCCTGCGCGAACCCCTCTGCTCGCCGCTGTGAGATCCGCAACCGGTCGTCCGCGAAGACGCCCACCACCTGGCGGTGCCCTCGCTCCAGGAGGTACGCCGTGGCCCGTCGCGCGGCGCCATACCCATCGATGGCGACCGTCGAGTGACGATCCGTCTCCAGGATCTTGTCCAGCAGCACCACGGGCACGTCGGCGTCCGCCAGCGCGTCGAGGTGGGAGAGCTCCGTCGTCTCGGAGGAACGCGAGACGAGCACGCCGTCTACGGACAGGTTCAGGCACAGCCGCGCCAGCTTCCGCTCCTGCACCACGGAGTCGTTGCTCTCGAAGAGGAGCAGCGAGTAGTCGTTCTCCCGCAGGACGCCGTCCACGCCGCTCATGAGGGAGGGCGCGAAGAACATGTTCACCTCCGGCACCACGAGCGCCACCAGCCGCGAGTGCTTCGCGCGGAGGTACCGCGCGCGGAGGTTCGGGATGTAGCCCAGCGTCTCGGCCGCCTCGCGCACGCGCCGCTTGGTCTCGTCGGAGATGTCCGGGTGGTCCGCGAGCGCCCGCGAGACCGTGGACGGAGCGACGGACAGGAGCCGAGCGAGGTCTTTGACGGTGACGCGCTTCACGGGAAGAAGGGGAAGTTGTCCACCGCAATCGGTTGCGGAAACGGTTGCGCAATGTATTGCGGTGATTTCGATTGCGACGAGGATCCGCGCACCCCGAGCATTCCCCGGCCGGAACCGCTTCCGGATGCTCCTACTTTCCCCGCCCGTCCCCATGCTCAGAGCTACTCCCCTCCTGCTCGCGCTCCTCCTCGCGAGCGCCGCCAGCGCCCAGACGACCGTCCAGGGAACCGTCACGGACGAGGCCGGCGAACCGCTCCCCGGCGCCACCGTCCTCGTGGAAGGCACCGCCACCGGCGACGCCACCGACCTCGACGGCCGCTACGAGTTCGTCGCCTCCCAGGAAGGCGAGGCCGTCCTCGTGGCCTCCTTCGTCGGCTTCGCCTCGCAGCGCGTCATCGTCACGCTGGCGGGCGGCACCGTCACCCAGGACTTCCAGCTCAGTCCGGACGCGCTCGGGCTCGGCGAGGTATTCGTGACGGGCGTCGTGAACCCCGTGTCCAAGCTCCAGAGCAGCGTCTCCATCTCCACGCTGGAGCCCGCCGCCATCGAGGCCACGGTCCCCCGCAACACCGCGGAGATCTTCCGCGCCATCCCGGGCATCCGCTCCGAGGCGAGCGCGGGCGACGGCAACACGAACATCACCGTGCGCGGCGTGCCCATCTCGGCGGGCGGCTCCAAGTACCTCCAGCTTCAGGAAGACGGCCTCCCCATTTTCCTCTACGGGGACATCGCGTTCGGCACCGCAGACGGGTTCCTCCGCGCGGACCCGACCGTGGCCCGGATCGAGGCGATCCGTGGCGGCTCCGCCTCCACGCAGGCGTCCAACTCCCCGGCCGGCGTCATCAACTTCATCTCCAAGAACGGGCAGGTCGAGGGCGGCAGCATCGCGACGACCTCCGGCCTGGACTACAACTTCCAGCGCGTGGACTTCGAGTACGGCTCGCCCTTCGGCGACGGGCTGGCGTTCCACGTCGGCGGGTTCTTCCGCTCCGGTGAGGGCGAGCGCCAGCTGGGCTACCTCGCGCAGCAGGGCGGCCAGATTAAAGCCAACCTGACGAAGTACTTCGAGACCGGCTACGCCCGGATCTACGCCAAGTACCTCAACGACCGCACGCCGACCTACCTCCCGCAGCCGATCGCCGTCTCCGGCTCCAACGACAACCCTGAGTTCTCCGAGGCGGGCACGCTCGGCATCAACGATCAGGTGATCGGGAGCCCGCTGTTCCTCGGCAGCTTTGGCCTCGGCGCGGACGGCGAGCGCCGCCGGATCACCCTCTCCGACGGCCTCCACCCCGTCTCGCAGGCGGTCGGCGCGGAGTTCGCGTTCGACCTCGGCAACGGCTTCGAGGTGGAGAACAAGGCGCGCTTCGCTCTCAACTCCGGCCGGTTCGTCTCTCCGTTCACCGCCGCCGTCGGTGACCGCGACGCCATTCTCGGCTCGCTCGAAGACGCCACCGGGCGCGACCTCTCGGACGCGACGCTGACCCGCGCCGAGAGCGGCGAGGCGGTCTCCGGCGACCTCCTCCAGGGCATCGTCCTCTTCGACACCGAGTTGGAGAACTTCAACACGCTGTTCAACGACGCCAGCCTGTCGAAGAGCTTCGCGGACCAGGACCTCGACCTCGCCATCACCGCGGGCCTCTTTACGGGCGTCCAGCGGATCAACATGGCGTGGCTCTGGAACTCCTACATCGCGACGGTGGAGGGCGAGAACGCGTCTCTCGTAGACGTCATGGACGACGATGGTGAGATGATCACCGAGGACGGGCTCGCCGCCTACGGCGCGCTCTTCTTCGGCAACTGCTGCGGCGTCCGCTACGACGCCACCTACGACACGAAGGCGCCGTACGTCGGCATCGAGTACAGCCCCATCCCGCAGCTCAACCTGGACGCCAGCGTCCGGTACGACTTCACCAACGTGAGCGGCGGCGGCTCCGGCGGCTTCGTCGGCACGGTGGACGTCAACAACGACGGCGAGATCTCCAACCCGGAGAGCCGCGCCAACTTCATTGACCAGGCGTCCCGCAACCCGGTGGACTACAGCTACGACTACTGGTCGTACTCCGCTGGCGCGAACTACACGCTCACGGACATGTCCGCCGTGTTCGCCCGTCTCTCGCAGGGCCACTCCGCGAAGGCAGACCGCGCCATCTTCCCGACCGGGAGCTACATCGGCGCGGACGCGCTCGGCATCGAGAACCCCTACGACCAGCTGCAGCAGGCAGAGCTCGGTTACAAGCAGCAGTTCGACATCGGCGGCCTGTTCGTGACCGGCTTCTACGCCAACACGACCGAGCAGGGCGGCTTCGAGGCCACCACGCAGGAGTTCATCGACAACGACTACCGAGCCTTCGGCGTCGAGATCGAGGGCGTCGTGGACTACGGCCCGTTCACCTTCCGCGGCGCGACGACCTACACCAACGCGGAGATCACCTCCGGTGGGAACGAGGGCAACACGCCCCGCCGCCAGCCGGACCTCCTGTTCTCCTTCGTGCCGTCCTACACGGCGGACCAGGGGACCGTCGGCCTGAGCCTCATCGGGCAGACCGAGAGCTACGCCCAGGACTCCAACGAGCTGACGCTGCCGGGCTTCGCGATCGTCAACGCCTTCGCTGAGGCGAACGTGACCGACCGCCTCTCGCTCGGCCTCTCCGCCAACAACCTCTTCGATTCCATCGGCATCACCGAGAGCGAGGAGGCGGCCATCCCCGGCAACGGGTACATCCGCGCGCGGAGCATCTCCGGCCGGTCCATCTCCGCGTCCCTCCGGTGCGGCTTCTAGTCCCCCGCCGCCGGGCGCGCTCCCTCCCGCCCGGCGGCTCCTCGGCCGCTCCGCAGCCCACCACCTGCGGGGCGGCCACCGGTTCGGCCCGCCGCGCTGGCGGAGCTTGCCGCCCGCCCCGGACTGCCCCTGCCTCTCGCCATGCCAGACTTCGCGCTCTCCACCCTGGACCTCGCCGTCATCCTCGTCTACGTCGTCGGCATCGTGCTGCTCGGCGTCTGGGTGGGGCGGAAGCAGGACTCCACCGACGACTACTTCCTCGCCGGCCGCTCGCTGGGGTGGGGCGTGATCGGGCTGAGCCTGTTCGCGAGCAACATGAGCACGTCCAGCCTCGTGGGCATGGCGGGCGAGGCGTACGGCGGCGTGGGCGTGGCGGTGTACAACTACGAGTGGATGGCGGGCATCGTGCTCGTCATCTTCTGCGCCTTCTTCCTCCCGTTCTACATCAAGACCGGCGTCTACACGATGCCGGAGTTCCTGGAACGGCGCTTCGACGGGCGAAGCCGGCTCTACTTCTCCGGCTGGACGGTCTTCCTCAACATCACCGTGGACACGGCCTCGGCGCTGTACGCCGGCTCGCTCGTGGTCGCGCTGCTGTATCCGGACCTGCCCATCGAGGTCAGCATCTACTCGCTGGCGATCCTCAGGCCGTCGTCTACACGGACGCGGTGCAGGCGGTGCTTCTGCTGGCGGGCAGCGCGGCCATCGCGCTCATCGGCTGGAACGCGGTGCAGGACGGCGGCGGCTGGGAGGCGGTTACGGCCATCACCCCGGACGAGAAGCTCTCGCTCATCCTCCCCGCCAGCGACCCGAACCTCCCCTGGCCCGGCCTCCTCACGGGCGTCTTCATCCTCGGGTTCTATTTCTGGGCCACCAACCAGTTCATGGTGCAGCGGACCCTCGCCGCGAGGACGCTCAACCAGGGCCGATGGGGTGCCCTCTTCGCGGGCCTGCTCAAGCTGCCGGTCATCTTCCTGATGGTGCTGCCGGGCACCTTCGCCCGCGTGCTCTACCCCGGCCTGGAGCGCGCCGACGCCGTCTTCCCTACGATGGTGTTCGACCTGCTGCCCAACGGCATCCGGGCGCTCGTCCTCACCGCGATGGTGGCGGCCATCATGTCCAGCGTGGACAGCACCCTGAACTCCGCCTCCACGCTCGTGACTTCCGCCCGAACGCGACCTCCAAGCAGCTCGCCAACGTGGGCCGGCTCGTGACGCTCGTGTTCATGGTTTTCGCCGCCCTCTGGGCCCCGATCATCCTCGGCTTCGATACGCTGTGGGGCTACCTCCAGAGCTTCCTCGCGTACGTGGTCCCGCCGTTCGTGGCGCTGTTCGTGGTGGGCGTCTTCTCCAAACGGGCCACCTCCAGCGCCGCCTTCTGGAGCGTGCTCGCCGGGCACGCGGCCTCCGCCGCGCTCTTCGTGCTCGGCCCGGTCCTGGGGGTCATCGCGGTCCCCTTCCTCTACATCCCCGCCATCCTGCTGGCGGTGAGTCTCGCCGTGCTCGGCGCCGCCAGCCGGGCGCAGCCGGCACCGGACCCCGCCCGCATCGCAGACGTGACGTGGACGCCGCAGATGTGGCGCGAGGACACCGCCGCGCTGGCGGCGCTGCCCTGGTGGCAGAGCTACCGCGTGCAAGGCGCCGCGCTCGTGGCGCTGACCGTCCTCGTCGTGGTCCTCTTCTGGTAGACGATCTCTCCCCGGTCTCGTGAACGACACCGCCTCCCCCTCGACCGGCGCCCTCCCTCCCGCGCCGACCTACGCCGAGCGCTACCGCCCCCAGGTCCACTTCACGCCCCCCGTGAACTGGATGAACGACCCCAACGGGCTGGTCTACTACGACGGCGAGTACCACCTCTTCTACCAGCACAACCCCCACGGAAACACCTGGGGGCACATGAGCTGGGGCCACGCCGTCAGCCCCGACCTGCTCCACTGGGAGCACCTCCCCCTCGCCATCCCCGAAGCAGACGGCCTGATGGCGTTCTCCGGAAGCGCCGTCGTGGACTGGCACAACACCACGGGATTCGGATCCGAGGACACGCCGCCGCTCGTCGCCCTGTTCACGGGCCACCGGCCGGGCGTCCCCGCGCGAGAGGACCAGCGCCTCGCGTACAGCCTGGACCGCGGGCGCACGTGGACGCTTTACGAGGGCAACCCCGTGCTGGATCTGGGCCGAAGCGACTTCCGAGACCCCAAGGTCTTCTGGCACGCGCCCGACCGGCGGTGGGTGATGGCCATCGCGCTCCCCCACGAACGGCGCATCGAGTTCTACGCCTCGCCGGACCTCAAGCGCTGGACGCACCTCAGCACGTTCGGGCCAGGCGGCGCGACGGGCGGCATCTGGGAATGCCCGGACCTGTTCGAGCTTCCCGTGGACGGCGACCCCGCGCATACGCGGTGGGTCCTCGTCGTCAACCTCAACCCGGGCGGACCCGCGGGAGGCTCCGCCGCCCAGTACTTCGTGGGTCACTTTGACGGCACCACATTCACGCCCGAGCCCCCAATCTCCGTCGGGGACACGCACGCGCGGTGGCTGGACTGGGGCGCCGACTACTACGCCGCGGTCTCCTGGTCCGGCGCACCGGACGGAGAGCGGATCCTGCTCGGGTGGATGAACGACTGGCGCTACGCCAACGCCATTCCCACCGCCCCGTGGCGGAGTGCGCAGGCCCTACCGCGGCGCGTCGAGCTCCGCACCCTCGAAGGGCACGTCACACTCGTGCAGCAGCCCATCGCGGCCCTTCAGAGCCTCCGCCAGTCCGGCACGACGCTGGCGGGTCGGGTCCTCGCGCCCGGCACCCACCCGGTAGACGAACTCCGCGGGACGACCCTTGAGATCGAAGCCGAGTTCGCCCTCGGAACCGCCACCGCCTTCGGGCTGGCGGTCCGCGTCGGCGGAGGCGACGAGACACGGGTCGGGTATGATGCCGCGACGGCGACCCTCTTCGTGGACCGGATGCGCTCTGGGGACACGCGCTTCCACCCGGCCTTCGCGACGCGGCACGGCGCTCCGCTCCCCGCCCCGGACGGCCGCGTCCGCCTCCGCATCATCGTCGATGCCGCCTCCGTCGAAGTCTTCGCGGGAGACGGGCACGTAACGATCACAGACCAGATCTTCCCGGCGCCCTCCAGCGACGGCCTCGCCCTCTTCGCCGAGGGAGGAACGGCCCAGTTGCTCTCCCTGAAGGCGTGGCCGCTCGCCTCGGTGTGGCCCGCGCCGTCCGTTGTGTCCGCCCCCTCCCCCGTGCCCGACCCCTCCGCTGCCTCCGCCCCCATCCTCTGCGTCGGCGAGGTGCTCTGGGACTCCATGCCGGCCGGGCTCTTCCTCGGCGGCGCCCCGCTGAACGTCGCCTACCACCTCCGCCAGCTCGGGCGCGAGGTCCGGCTCGTCAGCCGCGTCGGGGACGACGCGCTGGGCCACGAGGTCCTCCGCCGGCTGGAGCGCGCGGGCCTCGCGACGGACGCCGTGCAGGTGGACCCGGAGCGCCCGACCGGCTTCGTGCGCGTGGAACTGGACGCCGAGGGCTCCCCGTCCTACGAGATCGTCCGCCCCGCCGCGTGGGACGCGATCACGCTCACGGACGCCCTCCGCGCGACCGCGGCCCAGGCGCGCGCCGTCGTGTTCGGCAGCCTGGCCGAGCGCGATGCCGTCTCGCGCGAGACCGTGCGGGCGCTCGCCGCCGCCAGCCCGTGCGCCGTGTTCGACGTGAACCTCCGCCCCCCGTTCGACGACGCCGACGCCGTGCGCCAGTCGCTGGCCGTCGCCCAGGCCGTCAAGCTCAACGACGACGAGCTCCGCACGATGGCCGGCTGGTTCGGCCTCGGCACCGGCGTGCGCGCCACCATCGACGCGCTGGCGGAGCAGTTCGGCCTCCGGATGGTGTGCCTGACGCGCGGCGGCGAGGGCGCGGCGCTCTGGCACGAGGGCCGGTGGACCGAGCACCCCGGCTGCCCGGCCGACGTGCGCGACACCGTCGGCGCGGGAGACGCCTTCCTCGCCGGCCTGCTGGCGGCCCTCCTCAACGGCGAGGACGACGCGGCGGCGCTCCACGGCGCGTGCACGCTGGGCGCGTTCGTGGCTGGCCGGTCCGGCGCCACGCCCGCCTACGACGCCGACCTCCGCGCCGCGCTCGGCCACTGAGGCCGCCAGCGGGGCGAGACAACCGGGCGGCTACTTTCCTCGCGTGCCCCCGCTCCTCACGACGCCCCGCCTCTCCCTCCGCCGCCTCACCGAGGCCGACGCCCCCTTCGCGCTGGAGCTCCTCACCGAGCCCGCCTGGATCCGCCACATCGGTGACCGTGGCGTGCGAACCGTGGCGGACGCCCGGCACTACCTCCACACCGGCCCGCTGGCGAGCTACGCCGCCTACGGCTTCGGGCTCTACCGCGTCGGGCTGCGCAGCAACGGGGCGCCCGTCGGCGTGTGCGGCATCCTCCGCCGCGATGGGCTGGACCACCCGGACCTCGGCTACGCGTTCCTGGAACGGCACCACGGCCGCGGCTACGCCACCGAGGCCGCCCGCGCCACCCTGGAGCACGCCCGCCGCGACCTCGGGCTGACGAGCGTGCTCGCCGTCACCACCGAGGCCAACGTCGGCTCCCAGCGCGTGCTGGAGAAGATCGGGATGCGACGGACGGGCACCGTGCTCCTCGCCGGCGACGAGACCCCTTCCCTCCTCTACTCCACATGACCCGCCGCTTTTTCCTTCTCGCCCTCCTGCTCTGGGCCGCGCCCGCCCTCGCGCAGTCCGCCGCCCTCACCGCTGCGCTGGACAGCGCCCGCGCGGTCGCCGCCGCCGCCGACCTCCCCGGGCTAGCGGTCGCGGTGAGCGTGGACGGCGAGACCGTCTGGTCCGAAGGCTTCGGCTACGCCGATCTCCCCTCGCGCACGCCCGCGACGCCGCAGACACGGTTCCGCGTCGGCTCCGTGGCCAAGCCGTACACGGGGCTCGCCGTCGCACAGCTCGTGGAGGCGGGCCGGATGGACGTGGACGCCCCCATCCAGACGTACGTCCCGTACTTCCCCGAGAAGCGGTGGCCCGTCACCACGCGGCAGGTGGGCGCGCACCTCGGCGGCATCCGCAGCTACCTCGGCGACGAGTTCCTGAGCAACGTGCCCTACCCGACCGTCGCCAGCGGGATCGCCATCTTCGCGGCGGATAGCCTGTTACACGAGCCCGGCACGGTCTACGCCTACTCCAGCTACGGCTACAACCTCATCAGCGCGGCCGTGGAAGGCGCCAGCGGGACGGACTTCCTGCGCTACATGGACGCTCACGTGTTTGGACCGCTCGGGATGACGCGGACCGTGGCGGACTGGGCGGACTCCCTCTACGCCGGCGAGGCTTCCTACTACACGCGGTCCAACGGCGAGACC
>LWDU01032411.1_pt1 | contig 10018 bp, 14 predicted proteins | sample 727161 | NCBI WGS metagenome assembly LWDU01 (sample SAMN04566230, study PRJNA314399) | hydrothermal vent metagenome | isolation source: deep sea hydrothermal plume seawater | place: Mexico: Gulf of California, Guaymas Basin | collected 2004-07-11 | reverse complement strand
TGATCGCTTACCTTCTGATTATACGAAAGAGAAAGAAGGAGATTTAATAGCTTTACAAGCCTGCCGAAATGGGTTCGAAAAAATGGCCAGGAGGTTAAATTTAATTTTTAATAGAGTTCAAAGTAGATTTATAGAGAAAAATACAGGACAAACAAGTATTATTAGACAAGCAGAAATGCCTCCACCGGAAAATTTAAGTAGACCCCCATTACCACCACTATCTCCATTTACTGCACAGGTAGACGCCGATCCAGTGTATACTGCTGGGGTAGGAGCTTTGGCAGGACCTACGGTGCGTGATGCAATGGATATTGAGGGTGGAAAGAAAACACGAAGAAAACGAAGAAAACGAANNNAAAATAATTTTCTCTCCATCTTTCTAAATGAGATATTATATTCCCGATAATATACTATCTATTGCACATAGAGGGTATTCGTCAAAATATAAAGATAACAGCTGGCAAGCTTTCAAGAATGTAAAAAAAAAGGGTTTTGATATGATAGAAATTGACATACAATTATGTAAAAGTGGCGAAATCATTATTTATCATGATACATTTTTAAAAAACAAACAAATATCAACCCTTACGCTAACCGAAATTAAAAAGAAGAATAAATCCATTATCACATTGCAAGAATTCTTCGAATATTTTGATTCTAACGTTCAACCTGTATATTTAGATATGAAAGGTAGTGAAGCACTGGCCCATCGTTTATTTTGTTTCTTAAAAACATATTCTATTAATCTTACAAACATTATATGTTGCAGCTTCAATAAAAGGCATATTGATTATTTAAAACTGAAAATCCCGGAACTAAAAGTAGGATTTATCACAAGTAACATTCTAAATACCGAAGATTTAGAAAATTATACAAAAAATATAGACGCCTTGATAATTGAATGGAGCATGTTAGATAATGATACGATTAAATTTTGTCATCAAAAAGAAATTAGTGTATATACTTACACAATGAAAAATATTGATTCATTTAATTATATTAAAAACTTTAATGTAGATGGTATAATAAGCAATTACAGACTGTTTGGTTCAAAGAACTACTATATTAGTCCATTTTAAAGTCCGCAAAATGTTTTACAATAGCGAGCGAATTGAGGATTGGTTTCCATTGGATCCGAATTATAAGCTAATGCATAAAAGCATCGAAAACATACCAAGACATCGATTAAAGAATTATGTAAATTTTCCGGGGTAGTGGTAAATAAATGTTTATGTAATTCTATTAATTTAGGATATTTATATTCCATTTTTTTAGTAAAAGGGTTTTTCTTCTCAATACAACATTCGTTGCGTCCGCGCATCATTGTACAGAATGATATTTTCCTGTAATCTGATAATCTCTTATGTTTATTACGGATACATTCAACTTCAACCATTGTTTTATCAAATTCTATATTATGACCAACCAAATATGTGCATGAACTCACATCGCGCATAAATGAATCCAACACAGTATCAACCGGTTCACCTTCTTCAAGCATTCGCTCGTTTGTTATCCCATGAATGTCAATTGTTTTTTGAGGAATTCGTATATTATTGGGCAAACGAATAATTTTATCCTTTAATGCTTCAACCTTATTAGTGCCACTATTGAAAACTAACCAACTCAATTGAACCACATAAGGAAATAAGTATGTTTCTTCAGGGCTGGCATGTTTTCTTTTGGGCAAACCAGTTGTTTCAGTATCAAATACTAAGAATTTCATGTTTATTACTTATTATAAAAAAGATTTTTATAAATCAATTTTAACTCTATAACTTATTTATAATCACGACATATACCGAAAGTCTTGCGATGCCATTTAGTAATTCCATGTTGTTTAATCCCTTCAATATGCTGCGCGGTTCCATAACCTTTATTACTGGCTAATCCATATAATGTGTTTAAATTTTCATACTTATCACATAATTCGCGTATATATTTGTCTCGTGATACTTTAGCTAAAATAGACGCAGCTGCTATTGAACTATAAGTATCATCTCCTTTTTCAATACATACATGACTAACTGTCTCATTTTCAAAAGTATAAGGGGTAAAATAACTCCCATCAACCAGTATCAATTCCGGTCTCACTTGTAAATTATCCAATGCTTTATGCATAGCACCAAAAGTTGCATTAAAGATATTTACTTCATCTATTTGAAGTTCATCAAAATAACCGACAGACCAATCAACCGCATTCTCCTTAATATAATCGAAAGCTTGCAATCTTTTTCTTTCGGATAATTTTTTACTATCCCTCATCAATGAATGATCGAAGTCTTCGGGAGGCAAAATAGCCGCACCAACATAAACTCTTCCAAATAAGGGACCTCTACCTGCCTCATCAACACCAACTTCTAAACTATCTTCAGCATAAAAGCTTTTCAAAATTTTACGTGCTTTTCGCACACCGTTTCTTACGTTTGAACTCATTTTGATATAATTATAAATTTTACATTTATATCAATTTATTTAACGGCATTTGACATTGTGTCTTAACATATACACGCCACCTGCACATCCACGAGATCTAGGTGCTTGTGGGATTAGTAGGAATCCGTGATTGGCAACACAAGTGGCTTGCAAGGTTGCTTTATTAAGAACTCTGCGTTGTCCTGTTGGTGCTCTTGTTATTTGGTCCACGCATCCAACCCTTGCGTTGCATTTCACGCGTGTATTTATGTATCGTGAAAGCCACGATGGACGTCCAGCCCCCGTAACACATCCCTGCATTTTAAGCCCGGGTTGGTTTCTGTTAACCGCTCCTGTGCGTTGTCTAGCTCTTCCGTAATATTTTACCATTATATAATTGTAAAAGAAAAAAATTTAAGAACAACATTTAGTTTTATTGCTATTCGGATTTTGACAAGTACCTAAACATGCATTTCTAGGATGATTTTTAGTCATTGTTATTGTACAACATGTACAATGATTTCCTGTGTGTGTATTTTTACATACTGCATTAGCAGTTGGCCATTGTTTAGCGCCATTGGGCTTAATAGCCGATGGTGTATATCCAGGTGCCATTTGATTTCTATTTTCAACTCTTCTAGTAATAGCTCTTTTAATAATACTAGACCTTGATCCTATACCTCCTAAAGCTAGGGCTCTTTTTCTTCCTTTGTTTGTAAAAGCACAGAGTCCTCGTTTACATCCTCTCGGCTGCATACCAAAAGGTTGAATAGCAGGACCACAACAATAAGAGTTATAACAGGCAGCAGTTGTATCACAGGGTGCAGGATTTAAATTTTTTTTAAAACTGCTACTAGTAGCAAGGATATGAAAACCGTTTCTAGCTCTTCCATGTGTTTGTGCTGGCATATATGATATATGGAGAGATTTATTCTTAAATATTTCTTGATTTTTTCTAACTCATTATATATAATGAAATTCGACAAATCAATATTATTTTTTATCATATTAGCAGTTGCATTATTGTCCACATTGGGAATGAATATTAAGGAAGGATTAACACCCGACGCCACGACACATACAAGAAAAAGATACGAAGACATAATGGCTGCGCGCACTGGTATAAGAAATCGCGGGTCAAACACCATAAGCTCCATAGAGGCATCCGCTCCAACGAATGATGATAACGGTGATGACAGTACTTATGAAAAATATTGGTCAGAAAGACGGGGTATTAGACGAGTAGATATTCAAGGTGGCGATGAAGATTTATATGTTCTAAAATCTTCTATTGTACCTCCCGTATGTCCTAAATGTCCGCAACGTTCGGCTTGCCCCAGACAAAAACCTTGTCCACCGTGTCCGGCTTGCGCAAGATGCCCAGAACCAGCTTTTACATGCAAAAAAGTACCAAACTATAATTCAATGAATAATCAATATTTACCACTTCCTTGGTTATCGCAGTCCCAATCTTAGAAACAACAATTTGAAGGTATTTTAAGCTTGCCTATTTTATATGGTTTCCATAATTCTTTAGCGTGGGTAGAATGCCATTTGAAAATTTCAGTGACATCTGTTCCTGCTTTAGATAAAATAACAAATTCTCCACCCGGATGACGACTAATGAATTTAGTAACATCATATACATTATTATTTGCAACAACCCAACAACTCTCTTTCGTGTTATTCTCACTTACTTCTTCAACTGTATAAAATGTCATTTTATTATTAAAAAACATTTTATATTTAGACGGTTTGTCTTTTTATGAGACATTTTTTATCCATTTGAAAACTTTTACCCCCTTTTGATTTAGGCACAATTTTAACAATACATTTTGATTTCGCACCATATAATGGTTCAGTACAACCTTTTTCCTTCCTTTTTTTAGTCTTATTAACAGCCGCTTGTATTTTACGCGTTGAAAATTTCTTATCCTCTGTACATCTTGATCTAAAATGTTCATATCTTTCGCGGATATCACAATATCGTAATCCGGATTTTTTCCCTAACATTGTATTTACTAATTCATGCAACTTAAATACCCAACGCGAAAATGTTCTTCTATTTTTCATTGCGGCATTGGTTAAAGGCAATGCTTTAAAGTTTTTTGTTAAATTATCCCTACAATGCCGGCACGGCAAAACATAACGCATACTTAATATAAAATTTCTATAGTGTTTTTTATCTGCCGGAGTTGGTTTAATAGGATAATTAAAACTCATAGTATGGAGGTAATGCCACAAAGGAGGCCCCCATACAGATGTTACCATACCATCACCACTCTGATAATGTTTTTTTGTATATATCTTCCTTTTATGTTTCTTTCGTTTTCTGGTTTTAGCCATTAATATATTAAAGTCAGAAAAAAAGATTTACGAATTAATTATGGACATTAATTCGTCATTAAAATTTATATCAGTGTCAATATTTACATTGAATTTAATCTTCCATAACGCACAATATAAATCTTTTTCATTGTGATATTTAGTAATATTCAAATATACTAATTTTCCTTGATAGTTTCGTATCCACATCTTATTTTATACATATCATTACTACTTTATATTCGTTTGAACCAATCTTACAAGTTTCTATCTTTATATAAAATGAGTGAAATGATGACAAATGCAAAACATACTGTAATGCAAGCAGTAACAAATAAAAAATTTTTAATCATTCTTTTCCTTTTGACCTTGTTTATTGCTTTGGCATTTTGGGTATATACAACTTATATAGCTCCTAAACTAAATCCTGAATATAAAGACAATAAAGAATTTATTAGTGATGATGATGGAAGTGATGTAACAAATGCGAATATTTACGCATTCTATACTGATTGGTGCCCTCATTGCAAAACAAATATTATAGCTGCTGATTCAGGTTGGAAAAAAACAATGGATAAATATAATGGACAAAAAATTAATGGAATTACGGTAACATTTGTAGAAGTAAATGGAGAGAAAGAAGAAGGTACTTTGCAAAGTTTTGAATCAGATCATAGTGTAAATATCACTGGGTTTCCAACAATTTACTTGGTTAAAGGAAATAGTGTCATCGAATTCGATTCAGATATTACACAAGATAATTTGACTAATTTTTTAAACACTGCTCTTTAGAGTTATAAGAAATAAATAATTTTGCACATTCACGGCCTTTATTTATATAGGCTTGTCTCATAGCTTTATCATTTATAATTTTCACCCCTACATCCACATCCATCCTATCGCATGGTACTATAACTTCATTTGTTATCTTATTTACAGGGTCTTTTCTCGCAACCCCGACTAATTTATCAAACATATAATAACTGTAATATAAGATATTAGTAGATTGGTCAATGTTTCTATTTTTATTTTTATTTAAGTGAAATTGAACCCCTAAAATTTCATCTTCTTTAGCCCCATCTTCTATGCAATAATCCAATGGATAATTACATAAAACACCACCGTCAACTAAATATGTTTCATTTATAAATATAGGTTGGAAAATAAAGGGTATGGAGCAAGTTATAAAAATAGCATCAATTAATTTTAGATTTGGATGAGATTTATGTGATAATTTTACAACTTTAAATGTATTCACATCCACAGCAAAGAAAAACAAATGAATGTTAGAAAATTTATAAAATTCTGTTAAAGTGATATCATGCGATAATTTTTTTGCTTTTAATAATTTAGTAAAAAATAACTCTATGTAAGACGAATCTAAAATTCCTTTTTTTGGAATCATATTGAACATCATATCTGCTGAAAAGATAATATCTCTATCCCAAGGACGTTCTATAACATATTCTAATATAGTACTCCAAGGTAATTTTAAACACAGTAACACCCCAACAAAACCCCCCACAGATGTGCCATAAATTGTTTCAATATTTTTAATATCGAAAAAATTTTGTTCAAATAAATAATCAAGCACACCCATTGTATATATACCGTTATACCCACCACCACACATTACAATATGTTTGATTGTCATATTATAATGTGACATCGTTTATTTTTTAATAGTTTTTTTCTCATATGATTCTAATGAATAACAACGAACTCAGAGATAAAATAAATCTAGATGATCTTTACAACAGAACGCGCCAAACAAACGATTTACGTCTTCTTGTTTATAAAAAAATACTAAATCGAACTCATCAAAAAATAAAATATGCGTCACGGCAAAAAAATACGGAACATTTTTGTTTTTTTGTAGTTCCTGAATTTTTAGTAGGAACACCTCGTTATGATTCGGGAGCATGTATTGCATATATAATGGACAAATTGAGTCAAAATGGTTTTATAATTAAATACACTCACCCCAATTTACTATTTATTTCGTGGCAACACTATATACCAAAATATCAAAGAACAGATTTTAAAAAGAAATACGGATATAATATTGATGGTTTTGGAAATTATGTGGAAGAAACGAAGAAACTTGAGAATAAAATCACTGACCCCAAGGACATGAATAGTTTGTTATTGAGAAAAACCAATGTTCCGGTGACGGTGAATAAAAAAGAAGATAAGAATTACACGCAAGTTTCTCAATATAAACCTACCGGAAATTTGATATATAATACCGCCTTATTAAAGAAAATTGAGAATAACAATAATAAATAATAATTTATTGGACTTAAAGAAATAAAAGTGCAAAAAATTATTTAAAAGTTTGTGGTTTGAATTGAAAATGGACATTTTAAAATGTCCAAAACGGGTTTTTGCCTCGGAATTTGGGCGCTAAAAAACACACATCAGGGATTTACCCTTGATTACTGTAGATACGAAATAGTGTAGTGCCTTTTTTTCGGTGCTAGATACAATTTTGACAAAAACTATTTAGGAGTTTTTTATGTTATCCATATATAGAGAAAATGGTGGATAACAAAAAACTCCAAAAAAACTTCAAAAAATACTACTGCAAAAAGTGTGACTATACTTCTAGGAACAAAAATGATTTTCGTCGTCATTTATCCACTACAAAACATAAAAGGGATAACGCGCCAATTACGAGGATAACACAAAAAGCGCCTTACCATTGTATGGTCTGCGACAAGATATATAAATATGCTTCTGGTCTCAGCAAACACAAGAAGAAATGTGTGCTTTCATCGGATGGAGGGCCTTTTGAAAATGTTATAATTGAAGTTGAGCCTACACCTGTAGAGAACGAACCGATTGATTTAGAAAAAGAGTTCTTGAAGCAGGAGGTGGAGGAATTAAAAATTATGATGAAACAGATTTTAAATAATCAAGTAGAATCTACAACAAATTTGGAAACATTGAAGGAGGTTATTCCAAAAATGGGAAATACTTATAATAATAGGATGTCTATTAATATTTACCTCAATGAAAAATGCAAAGATGCGATGAATCTAACGGATTTTGTGGACAATGTAAAAGTATCCTTGGAAGATATATTATACACCAAAAACCATGGTTTCGTGAAAGGCATTAGTAATATATTTGTAAAACAATTACAGGATATGGAACCGACCCAAAGACCTATTCATTGTTCGGATAAAAAACGGTTACAATTTTATGTGAAGGATGCTGACAAATGGGAAAAAGATAGCAGTCATGAAAAAATAGACAAAACGATTGATGAAATTACATATAAACAGATTAAACAAGTTAAACTTTGGGAAAAAACCCATCCCAATTATTTAGAAGACGACAACCTGCTAATGGAATGGCAGACAATGATCCGAAATATGACGGGTGAAACGGATAGTTACCACGGATTAGAAAAAGAAAAGTCATCGATAAAACGCGAATTGGGAATGAGTGTCGAAGTTAAAAATGAGCTTGTAGATAAGAAAATCTAATACTTATATATATATGACAAAACAGACAAAAAAAGTTAAAAAATCCAAGAAAAATAAAACACAAAAAAAACATTCGTTGGTAAAAAAAATACCTCATCATCAAGTGCTTTTAGAAGGCAAAAAAACACCTGAAATATTTCATCATCCCACAGTTGGGATTCTTAGTATCCCAATGACTGTAACTTATCATAAAAACACCCATTCATATTTACCAGCTTCTTATGTTAAATGGATTGAAATGAATAATGCTAGAGTTATTCCCATTCCATATGATACACCAAAAGGTGCATTAGATATGATACTTAATCAAGTAAATGGAGTATTATTTATTGGAGGTCAAGTAGATCATGGTATGATCAGTGAGGAGTATACGCATTTTATGGAAACATTTAAATATATTGTAAACCATGCAAAAAAATCCAATAATCAAAAGAATTATTTTCCTTTATTTGCAATATGTCTTGGGTTCGAAGTTTTAGGAATGATGGGAGAGGATGTACAAAAAATTATAAATGAATTTACAACTTTGAAGGGATTATCAGATGTTGATGCACATCATTATAACTCTAAATTAAATATTGTCAAACCGGATTCAATATTCGCCAAGATATTTACAAAAGAACAACAAGATGAATTCAGAAAAACACCCTGTGTATTTCAAAATCACAGTCAAGCTTTCGCAGTCAAAGAACCGTATATGAAAAAATGGAATCAATACTGGGACGTTATTGGTACTAGTAAGAGTAAAGATAAGAAGCAAATAGAATATGTAAGTATGTATGAATATAAAAAATTTCCATTTTATGGTGTCCAATTTCATCCTGAAAAGGTTTTATTTGAATGGCTATTAACGGAAGTGGGTAGATCGCCTATTTTTAGAGAAATTTCAAAACGATTAGCTAGATTCTTTATTGATGAATGTAAAAAAAATAAAAATAAGGTCTCTGTTAGTGATTTATATATTAGGAATTATAATTTATGGTCACGTAGCGCCACTATTAAAAAAATCAATCCTAATAAAAAATTATTTAAAACAAATCATAGTGCTTTTGAAAATTCTTATTATTTTGATGTTTTATCTTAAAATATTTATTCAATATATATGAGTGATAAAACAGCAACGGATATTAACAATAGACCGGTCATCGGTATTCTCACTATGGCATTATCAAATTGGTTAGGAGATAATATTGATTTAAAGAGCAGACGAGCTAAATCTTACTTGCCCGCTGCCTACGTGCAATGGGTTGAAAATAGTGGCGCAAGAGTTGTACCTATTCAATATACAACAACTGGTCCCATTTTAAAATCTTATTTATCTCAGATTAACGGTATTGTTATTTGTGGAGATATATCCCCGGTTAATTATACAAATATGGACAAAGATACTAAAATAGACCAAGAAGTCATTAGATGGATGAAGGCTGAATTTTCGATCTTTCAATGGGCAAAAAAACAAAATAATCTGGGCAATTATTTTCCTGTGTTGGGCATTGGAATGGGATACGAAGAACTTATTTTTATGAATCTTATACCCAATTATTATAGTAGAGTGACTGGTTCAAAATCGGTTATGGATTTTACTGATGAAGAAATTCCTAAGGATGAAATGGTAAAGGCAGCTGATACCTATTTTGCATCTCCTTTTAAATTAACAGATACACCTGGTATTTATGGAGGCATCACCAAAGACGATAAAAAATTATTCGCAACTAAGGATGTGTGTTATACTACACCAGGATGGGTAATGAATACAAAAGGCAAAAAAATAGAAAAAATCAAGG
>LWDU01043141.1_pt1 | contig 10021 bp, 9 predicted proteins | sample 727161 | NCBI WGS metagenome assembly LWDU01 (sample SAMN04566230, study PRJNA314399) | hydrothermal vent metagenome | isolation source: deep sea hydrothermal plume seawater | place: Mexico: Gulf of California, Guaymas Basin | collected 2004-07-11 | reverse complement strand
GTTGTACGAGGTGTAAAATTTCTTATTGAAACATGCAAGAATGATGGGGAATGGGATGAAGAACATTTTAATGCTGTTGGTTTTCCACGTGTGTTTTTTCTTCACTACCATGGATACCGCCTTTATTTTCCTCTTTTAGCATTAGCACGATTTCGAAATCTTGAACAAGATAAGATAAATCACCAAATTTTTGGTCTTTGAAAAACAAACCCGATGAAGCGAATTGGATTCATTACAGGTATTGAAAAAGAAGCAATTATTCTCCGAAAAACACACCATTACTCTAAATCAAAAATAAGCTGGGTGGGTAATAAACAAGGGAACGCCTACACCCAAGCAAATACACTAGTGGCTTTGCAGGTGCACTTGATCCACAGCTCTCTGCTGGTGATCTAGTGACCCCAAAATCGGTTGTAGATGCTGAGGGCAATATTTTTAAAACTGATGATGATCTACATCGAAAAATAACGAGCCATTTTTCAAATAAATTTAAGCTTTCAAGCGGCAGATTATTTGGTTCAGAAACTATCATCTGGAATACCGACGAAAAAAAACGCGTATTCAAGATGTATAGTACAGCAACTGTTGATATGGAGTCTCTGGGAGTAGCCCAAGCTGCGCATGAGAGTAACTGCTCTTTTTTAATAGTACGGGCTATTTCAGATACCGCTAACCAAAATCTCCCTGTGGAGAGCCTCAAGTCGATTGATCTGAATAGTAATATTAAAATTGGATATATTTTAAAAGATTTAGCAAAAAATCTAAATGAACTTCCTAGCTTATTGCGGCTTGCGCAAAATAGTCACAAGGCACAAGCTTGTCTACGCGATGTTGCCAGACTGGGATTCGGTATGTAATCTCTCTGCAATAACTTCTTCAAAGACAAAATCAGAGGGGCGTTGCTTACTTAGCGATATTTCAGCAACCATTGGCTGATCAGTGCTTACTCCTTTTATGGCAATTTTTAGCGCTTTAAACGGATGGGAAACGGTATCAATGACAGCTGTCGGCTCATACCCACAATGTACCATACAGTCGGCACATTTCTCATAATTTCCAGTACCATACCTTTCCCACTCAGTATCTTCCATAAGCTCTTCGAATGTATCCGCATAGCCTTCACTCAATAAATAACATGGTCGCTGCCAACCAAGTATGTTGCGCGTAGGATTTCCCCACGGTGTACAATGATAGGATTGATTACCAGCTAAAAAATCGAGAAATAGTGATGATTGACTAAATTTCCAATTCCGTTTTGCTCCTTTAGTAAAGACATCTCGAAAAAGTCTTTTTGTTTTTTCACGATTCAAAAAATGTTTTTGATCAAGAGCCCTCTCATACGCATAACCAGGTGATATTGTGACACCTTCAACACCTAAATCAAAACAAACAAAATCAAAGTACTCTGCAACCTCGTCCGCTGTCATTTGATCAAACAAAGTACAATTTACATTCACCCGAAAGCCCAGAGACTTAGCTTTACGTATTGCTGATACCACACGAGAAAATACGCCTTTTTGGGCGACCGCATGATCGTGGTGTTTTTCTAACCCATCTAAATGAATTGAAAACGTTAAATATGGCGTCGGATTAAACTGACTAATTTTCTTTTCTAACAATAACGCATTCGTACAAAGATAGACAAATTTCTTTCGCTTCGTAATCTCTTTAACAATTTCCGGCATCTCTTTATGAAGAAGTGGCTCCCCTCCAGGTATTGAGACTATTGGAGCTCCACATTCTTCAACAGCTTGGATACAATCCTCAACGCTTAAACGCCGATTGAGTATACCCTCTTCATAATCAATTTTACCGCAACCGGGGCAAGCTAGATTACACCGAAACAGAGGTTCCAGCATTAGAACAAGTGGGTAACGTTCGATACCCCTTAATTTTTTCCCTAAAATATATTGTCCAACCCGGAAACTTTGAACTATTGGAATAGCCATTAATCAGGCCCTAAACTCTTTATCCTTCAACTCTGTATTCATCAGTGTTGTTGGTAATTTAAATTGTATATTTTCTTCAACCCCGGAAACCAGATTTAAATCTATTTCAGCAAAAGAACGCAAATATTCTAATAATTCCGCCACCAGTTCTTCTGGCGCAGAAGCGCCTGCCGTAATACCAATAGTTTTGGCGCCTTCAAGCCAACTTGGATCAAGGCCCTTTGCATCATCAATTAAATAACTAAGAACACCTTTCTCGGCACCAATCTCTTTTAAACGATTGGAATTGGAACTATTTTGTGCGCCAACAACTAATAATACATCTATATGATCAACAATTTGGCGAATCGCTTGTTGGCGATTTTGAGTGGCATAACAAATATCGCGAACATCCGGCCCAACGATCTCCGGGAAACGATCCTTCAGGACTCTAATAATATCACGGGTATCATCAACGCTGAGCGTTGTTTGTGTTACATAAGCAACTTGGCTCTCATCTGGTAGGACCAAATTCTTTACATCTTCAACATTTGTAACCAAATGGACCTTTCCAGAAATTCGACCCATCGTACCTTCCACTTCTGGGTGTCCAGCATGGCCAATCAATACCACAGAGCGCTTACTTTTAGAATGATTTTGGCCCTCTTTGTGGACTTTAGAGACTAGGGGACAAGTCGCATCAATTATTGGTAAATTGCGAGAGATTGCCTGGCCTTCGACAACTTCCGAGATGCCGTGAGCGCTGAAAATCGTTACACCTTTGTCAGGAATTTCAGAAACTTCATTGACAAAAATAGCGCCTTTTTTTCTAAGCGTCTCCACAACGCGTTTATTATGAACAATTTCATGACGAACATAAATCGGAGCACCATGAATTTCAAGGGCACGTTCTACAATCTCAATAGCACGTTCAACGCCAGCGCAAAAGCCGCGTGGTTGTGCTAATAAAACTTTGTACTTTAAATTCAATATCCCTAAATCTCACCTAAAACGCTTAACTATTAGATAATGTAAAAATACCCATTTGCAATATTAAAATGATCCTCAGAGGACAGACTGTCAAATCAATTAAAATGCCCTATAATTAGATATACACAATATAAGAGGTAAAGTTGAAAGTTCTTTTAACAGGAGCCACCGGTTTTATTGGCTCAGCAATATTGAGACAATTAATAGACCGCGGTGATAGAGTCCGTACGCTCGTGCGCGCGACCAGTAACCAAAAGAATTTGCATGGTCTTGATTGTGAAATTTTTCTAGGTGATCTTAACGATATTCAATCGATTGAACCGGCTATAAAGGATTGTCAGGTTCTGATTCATGTTGCAGCTGACTATCGTATATGGGCCCTAAATCCTGAGGAAATAACTAGAACGAATGTGATTGGTACACAAAATATTATGGCGGCTGCAATTGCTGCTAATGTTGAGAGAATTGTATATACCAGCAGCGTTGCTACTCTTGGGAAAAATCGCGATAACACCCCGGCTAATGAAGAGACAGCTTCATCTTTAAAAGATATGATAGGCGTTTATAAAAAATCAAAATTCTTAGCAGAAAAAGAAGTGCGACGTATGATCTTTGATAATTCATTACCAGCGATCATCGTCAACCCAAGCGCTCCTATTGGTCCACGTGATTTAAAACCAACCCCAACGGGTCAAATAATTGTAAAAGCGGCCAATGGTCAAATTCCCGCTTATATTGAAACCGGCCTAAATGTGGTCCACGTTGATGATGTGGCACGTGGTCATTTGCTGGCACTCGATAAAGGCGTAATTGGCGAACGCTATATTTTAGGCGGTGAAAATTTAACTTTCAAAAAAATTCTGGAACTCGTATCGGTGTATACTGACAAACCCGCACCTACTATTAGCATCCCACGCGAGCTCATATTACCCGTTGCGTACCTTGTCCAAGCCTGGGCAACAATCACTAAATCATCAGAGCCATTCCTTACAGTCGACGGCGTACGAATGGCTAAGCAAATAATGTATTATGATTCAAATAAAGCAAAATTAGAATTGGGCTATAAATTTCGCTCAGCTAAAGAGGCAATTCAAGATGCAATAAAATGGTTTGGCGAACATGGATATTTGCATTAACTAGTGGTTATTATGGAAGCTATTATGTTAGCCGCTGGTATTGGTTCGCGCCTCTCAAAAAACGATAAAAATCATCCGCCCAAATGTCTTATAACATTTGATGGAAAAAGTCTTCTCGCTCGCCATATTGAGGTTCTTAAATTCTGCGGAATTAAAAAATTGACACTTGTTATTGGCTATCGTGCAGACGAAATTACGGCTGAAGTATCTAAAATCGATAATTCAAGTTTTGTTGAAACTATAATAAATTCAGAATATCTTGAAGGTTCTATTGTATCCTTATCATACGCGATAAAAACTATGCGATCCGGAACAGACATATTGTTTATGGATGCAGACGTACTGTACCACTCAGACCTAATCCAACGATTAAGCTCGTCAACAAAAGATTGTCATATACTATACGACAGCGGCTATGAGCCTGGTGACGATCCAGTTTTACTGTGTTTAAATGGTAAAAGAATTGTAGATTTCAAAAAAAAAACAAATATGATATGTGATCGCATTGGTGAATGGCCCGGCTTTGTTAAATGGTCATCCCAAGCAGCAATAGAACTATCCAACATTATCGAACGAAGAATTAACTCGGGACAAGTTAAATTACCTTGTGAGGATGCTTTTAGAGAATATATGCTCAAATCAAACACCCAAAATATCTACTGCGATGATATCACCGGAATTCCTTGGATAGAGATAGATTTTCCCGAGGATATAGACCGGGCTCATAATTTAATCCTACCGGCTATTAAAAACTATACTCGGTAAACGTAATCTTTATCAACTTCACGTTCTACATCTGGCGGAAAATTTTTGCGCTTGTCAACATAATAAGTTTCCAAGTGATTGCCCTCAGACAAACGATTGTATGTTGAAAAATATAACCTTCGCGGCTTATCCGTATAGTTGTGAGCCGACTTGTGCGGCGCGTATGAATCAAAATAAATTACATCACCAGGTTTGGTGGGATAAGGTTTAAAATTCATCATTGCTGTTTCTTCTTCGGACAAAGGCGTCCACTCCTTACCCATCAATTCCACTTTGGCCATTTCGACAGGCCGACTAGCCAGTTCTAAACATCCGTTTTCAATCGTCGCTTCATCAATGCAAACCATCACATTAATAAAATATGCAGCATAAGCTTCCCAACCAGCTTGGGAATCTTGGTGTGGTTTAAAGCCATCTCCACCAGGCATTTTGAAGTTAATTTTATCTTTAAATAACACTGCCTCTTCGCCTAATAATTGACCACATGAAGGAATAAAACTATTTGCAAGGATGGATAGACCTTTATGGAAAGGCGTCATATTTTCAATACGATTAATCAAATCCTTTTTTTCATCTAGCAAACTAGTTTCGTGATAAACCCAATGCTTACCAATTTTTTCTGGAAGACGAGAAATCTCATCAGCCCACTTTTGGATATTTTTTGAGACTGAACCACTAAACGCTTCAGGCAAAAGAAGAAAGCCTTGTTCATGGAATAAACTAATCTGTTGGTTAGATAATTTTACAGTGTCTAGCATAGTCATTAAGATACTTGAAAAATATCGATTTGAAAATTGCCAATTGTATCAATATTACGCAACCTTTATGACTTAGGTGCAAATATATAGAATTTGGGATATGAATGAGTATCGCACCTTATTCTACAGCTAAACCGGCAAAAGGCCTAACGATGACAAAATCAACTGAGCTCAAGAAACTTTTACACTCAATAGATACTGAATTTCTCATGGAAGCCCATGATGGAATTTCAGCAAAAATCGTAGAGGAGTCTGGGTTTAAAGGAATTTGGGCATCTGGTCTTGCTATGTCAGCAGCCTTGGGCGTTCGCGATAGTAATGAAGCTTCTTGGACACAAATTCTAGAAATACTCGAATTTATGGCAGATGCCAGCCGAATTCCAATTTTGGTTGACGGTGATACTGGATATGGCAATTTCAATAATCTACGCCGCGCCGTTCGAAAGCTATGCCAACGTGGAATCGCGGGCATATGTATCGAAGATAAACTCTTTCCGAAAACCAATTCCTTTATTGGTGAAGGGCAACCTCTCGCCGATATCGATGAATTTTGCGGTAAGATAAAGGCTGGAAAAGATATCCAGTTAGATGATGACTTCAGTATCATCGCGCGAGTTGAGGCTTTAATTTCAGGAAGGGGGATGGAAGAAGCATTAAAACGCGCCAGTGCCTATTTTGAGGCCGGTGCTGATGGAATTTTGATCCACTCTAAACAACGCGACGGGGATGAAATTATTAACTTTTTAAAAGAGTGGGCAAACCGCTGTCCAGTTATCATAGTTCCTACGACTTATTACCAAACCCCAACCCAAGAATTTAGAGATGCAAACGCTTCGCTAGTTATTTGGGCAAATCATAATATTCGCGCCGCCACCTCTGCGATGCGCGAAACGTCTCTTCGTATATACCGGGATCAATCGTTGATAGGAATTGAAGATAGTATATCTAGTGTGGACGAAATATTTGAATTGGCTAATAATAGTGAATTAGCTGCGGCTGAGAAAATTTATCTTCCAAACAACCAAGACGAAACAAAGGCCATTATATTGGCGGCTTCGCGAGGCAAGGAACTGCACGATCTTACAGTAGACCGCCCCAAATGTATGATTGATGTTAGGGGACAACCTCTCCTTCATCGACTTACCACGACTTTCAATCAAGCTGGAATTAGACAAATTTCTGCAGTACGGGGATACAAAAAATCTACGGTAAACCTTCCATCTATTGACTTTAAAGATAATGATGAGTTTGAGACAACGGGAGAAGTCACCTCTCTCTCCCGAGCTATAAGTCAAATCGAGGGCAATTGTATTTTTTCTTATGGTGATATTTTATTTCGTCACTACGTTTTAGATCAATTATTGAAAACCAATGGTGATATTGTTCTTGTAGCAGATGCTCTTTGGCAAGATCGAGATCCAAACCCTCAATCCAGAACCCGTGATCTAGTAAAGTGTGCTGAACCTTTCACAATTAAGTACCTCGACGAAGATGAGGTAACATTAAATGCGATAGGTCACGACTTTACACCAGAGGAAATACAGGGTGAATGGATTGGTTTAGCCAAGTTTTCAGCGGTAGGTTCCAATAAAATTCGTAGTGAAATTATCGCAATGCAACAAGATGGTACCGAACGCAATGCATCAATGATAGATCTATTTGCCAGACTTTTGAAAAACCGTGAACCGATACACATCATATATATATCGGGGCATTGGCTCGATATCGACAATGCTGATGACCTAGCAGACGCCCAAAAATTTCTATGAGAAGAATATGATTTCTGCCGATGATTTTATAATACCCGCCCACAAACTAGGCTATGACTTTTACACTGGCGTTCCATGCTCCTTTTTAACGCCTTTTATTAACCGTGCTATATCATCACAACAAATAGATTACGTAGGGGCTGCAAGCGAAGGGGAGGCTATCGCAATAGCCGCAGGAGCATGGTTAGCAGGCCGTAAGACCGTTGTAATGTGTCAAAACTCAGGTTTAGGTAACTGTGTTAACCCGATAACCTCGCTCAATTATCCATTTCGAATTCCAACCTTATTGATCACCACCTGGCGGGGACAACCTGGCGTAAAAGATGAGCCACAGCACGAACTTATGGGCCAAATTAGCCAATCTCTAATGGAGTTGATGCGGATCCGTTGCATGGCTTTCCCGCGTACGCCCGAGAAAATTGTAGAATTGTTGGATGCTGCAGAATTAATAATAGAAGAGAATAAGCTACCTTTTGGCTTAATTATGAAAAAAGGTTCAGTCAAAGCAGAAAAGCTTGATCAGCTAATACCTAACGTGAAGGAAGTTGGCCTATACAAAGACCTGCAAGCCGGCTTTATAAAAACTAATCGATATAAAACGCTAGAGAAAGTAATTGAAATAACGTCGGATGAGACAGCTATTATAGCGACGACGGGAAAATGTGGTCGAGAACTGTTTACGATCGCTGACCGCCCACAGCATATGTACCAAGTCGGTTCGATGGGAGGCGCATCTGGCATGGGCTTAGGCGTAGCTCTGAATACAGATAAATCAGTAGTCATATTAGATGGCGACGGTGCTGCTTTAATGAAAATGGGCAGCTTAGCAACGATCGGAGCAAATTCACCAAAAAATTTAATTCACGTCATACTGGACAATGGCGTCCACGATTCCACCGGTGGACAGGCGACTGTAAGTCCACATGTTAACTTTTCGCAAGTTGCCCTCGCTTGTGGTTACCGTTTTGCTGCGACAACTGATAGTTTAATGGGTTTTACAGATGCATTTTCTGAAGCGCGTAAAAACAAAGGGCCGGCGCTCATTCACGCAAAAATTAGCCCTGGTTCTATAGAAGGCCTGGGTCGACCGACGTTAAAACCTGAAGATGTTGCTCGCCGCTTTAAAGCTTTCATCACAAAAACTTAATTTTACCAAATAATACGCCGCTGATTATGAATTCTTTAAAATGCTATAAGGTTATTTCAATTTTACACCCATCTCCGCGACCACACCGGCAACCGCCTCAACCAGATTTTTCATATCAAACTTTTGAATCTGTCCAATACAACCAATACGAAAACTATCCACTTTGGTAATTTTACCTGGATAGATCATGAATCCTCTTTCAAGCAACCGACTATAAAACTCAGCAAAATTAAAATTCTTAATTCTTGGTTGATGAAAAGTCACAATGATTGGAGCCTGCAGTTCATTACGAAGATAGGGTTTAAAACCAAGTGTTTTCATACCCTGAATTAACGTCTCACAATTCTCAAGATAGCGATAGCCCCGGCCTTCGACGCCGCCGTCCGCATCATGTTCAATTAATGCCTGTCTCAGCGCCGCTAATACATGGGTTGGTGGAGTGAAGCGCCATTGTCCGGTGTTTTCAAAATTCTGCCATTGATCAAATAAATCAAGGCTGAGTGAGGACGCATTTTTCTCAGAATTTGACAAAATAGTCTTATCAACAATAGCAAAACCAACCCCTGGAACACCCTCTAAACATTTATTCGAAGATGCGACGATTGCAGCGCACTTGATGTTGGAAACCCTTAAAGGAAGCGCCCCAAAGGAACTCATCGCATCAATTATTAAAAACCGACCGGCCTTAGCAACGGCGCTAGCTATCTCAGAAATCGGATTCAAAATACCGGACGTCGTCTCACAATGAACTGCAAGTACGTGCGTTATGCTTTTATCTTTCTTTAAAAGTTGGGTAATTTGATTTTCTGTAGGCGGAGTATCTTCATCAGTTTCTAACGTAATATATGAACGTTCATGAATCTGACAAATTTTGGCCATTCGCCTGCCGTAGGCGCCATTAACCAATACTAAGATGTTGGCGTCTCTAGGTATTAATGTATCAATTGTTGCCTCAACAACAAAAGTACCACTACCTTGGATTAGCACACAATTGTGGGAAGGTGCCCCTTGTTCAACACCTGCTATTTTCTCCAGTGTTAAACTAATTTCTCGAGTCAATGCTATAAATTCAGTATCTCTCGACCCCCAATCCCTCAACATAGCACTTTTTGTCGCTTTTGAGGTAGATAGAGGCCCCGGCGTGAATAGAAGTGGTTTATCTGTCATTTAATATCATATCGATAGTTGGGTTTATTCTGAATGTATTATGGAGTATTTAGATACCAAGTCATTCGTAACACATCTATATCATAAATGGAGGTAAACTATTAGTCATAATACTTGGTTGCATAAGTTAGTAACGATTGGAGTTAAGCCCCTCGTCAAAACACCAATTACGCCAAATCAGATAACGACGGTCAGGCTAATAACCGGGGTCAGCGCGGCGCTTTGCTTTGCAGTGGGCGAAGACAACTTTACAACAATTGGTAGTGGGGTTTTTATACTATCTCTATTATTAGACCGTGCGGATGGGATATTAGCACGACTAACTGCAAAAACTTCAATGGTTGGCCATAAATACGATTTA
>LWDU01041680.1_pt1 | contig 10023 bp, 9 predicted proteins | sample 727161 | NCBI WGS metagenome assembly LWDU01 (sample SAMN04566230, study PRJNA314399) | hydrothermal vent metagenome | isolation source: deep sea hydrothermal plume seawater | place: Mexico: Gulf of California, Guaymas Basin | collected 2004-07-11 | reverse complement strand
GGGGGCAGGTCACACCGCTGAGTTAACGATTTTGACCAGAACTTCATCGTCGGCGGGAGTCGGCTTTTCGACGTCTTAGAGGTGAAGAACATCTGGAGAGCCGTATTTATGGAACACCATTGCTTTCATTACATTTTCCTGGCCAGTTTTACACTAGTCCGAATTTACAGCGCTAGAAAACGCCTCAACGATTTCGTTGATTGGTCGGCGAAGAATCGTGGTGTTTACGTGCAGCAGCGGAACCGGCCAATCTCCACTTTGCGCGTTCAGAACAATTCCAGCTTCAAGCAGTTTGTCGACAAACTGATCGGTATTGATAGCTTCGTCGATAACCAGTTCGAAGATATTGGAGCCGTGTTCGAACTTGCGCACCGACACACCGACCAGCTTGTTGATTTCCGCAAAGACCTCTTCGGCTCGGGCAAATGCCTGGGCAAATCGCTCCTCGAATCCGTCGACCCCGGCCAGTGAAAGAGCAGCCGGCAAATATCCAGAAGGCAATCCACCGCCGAACATGCGCCGATCGTGGTACATGCCCTCAATGAAATCGCTGTTGCCTACGAGTATTGCTCCGAGAGGCGAGCCAAAATACTTCCATGTCGAAACGTAAACACTGTCGAACAGATCGGCGTAGGTTTTGATGCCAACGCCAGTAGCAGCCGACATCATGTAGAGCCGTGCTCCATCGAGATGCGATGGAATACCCTCTTCTCGACACAACTCCGTAACCGCTTGCATCTCGTCGAATGGAACAATTTGGCCGGCCTGTCGCCGAACCGGGCTTTCGATCGAAACTGCGCCGGCAGGGTTCAAAACTCGGCCGGTCACCGCTTCGTCTAATGCGGCCCGAAGTTCATCGGCTGTAAAGAATGGTCTGCCTTTTGCAAGAGGGATGCCGTTCAGGCCGCTCAACCTTGCGAGAGCATCGCCTTCATCCTGATAGGCATGGCTCTGCTCCTGCAAGATCACTCTCGACGTTGTTCCAGCGTGGCGACGTAGTGCAAGATGGTTGGCGAGCGTGCCCGTTGGCATCCATATCGCAGCTTCCTTGCCTAGCTCGCTCGCCATGCGCTCTTCTAACGCCTGAACCGCTCCTCCCAGCGAGTAGCTGTCAGGTTGTAACCGGCCTTCTGCGAGAAGCGAATTCAGGCGAGCGATGGTCGATTGCGGAGATTGCGGTTCTCCGTCGCCGGTGAACACAACAGCGTCTTGGCTCTTCATTTGCTCAAGTATTTGGGCACGCTTGTCGGTCTTGCCACCAGAAAAGCTAACCATTTGATGTCACCTGCGTTCGGGTATCCGCTCGTTTCATAAGAAGCGAAGTGTATTCCTCGAATTGGCTCTGCACATTGCCGAACCAGAGCGTCTAAAATTCCACCGATGTCTCCCAGCCCCCTAATACTGCTCCCACCGTCAGAAGGTAAAGCCTCTGGCGGAGAGGGCCCGCCTCTCGATCTCGACTCGCTTTCGTTTACCGAACTCAATGCTGCTCGGGTGCTCATGGCGAAGGCACTCGGGCAGTTGAGTAAAAAGCCAAGAGCGGCCCAAAAAATGCTCGGAGTGAAGGGTGTTGCGCTGGATAAAGCCAGGGCAGACAACGCCGGACTTCTCGATACGCCCACCCTGCCAGCCATCGAGCGATACACCGGCGTTATGTACGACTCGATCGACTACAAATCGCTCGATAACGACGCAAAAGAATGCTTTGGGCAATCGACGATCATCATGTCGGGTCTATTCGGAATCGTTCGGCCATTCGACATGATTCCCACGTACAAGCTGAAGATGGGCGCCAGATTGCGACTTAACAAGGCATGCTCGGCTGTCTGGAAGCCCCTGATATCGAAGTCGCTTGCGACCAATGCGCAGAGCGGGGTGATCTGGGATTTGCTCCCGAACGAACACAGCGCGGCGTGGGATACCTCGAAAGTTTCGTGTGATGTTCGATACACCGTCAAGTTTCTCGAAGCTTCTCGAGATGGCCGATTGAAAACAGTTAGTCACTGGTCAAAGGCGCTCAAAGGTGCACTGATTCGACTACTTGTAACCAATCCAGAAACCGCGGGTTCAGCCAATTCCGCTCTCGATCTACTAACTGAGTTCACCCACCCTGAAGGCTATAAATTCCGACCCGATCTCACTGCCGAAGTTGATGGCGCGACCGAACTCATTTTCATCAAAAAGAACTAGTCAATTACAGCTGATCAATAGTGAGGGATAGACCTTGTCGATAGTGAATACCGTTCTTGGGCCCAAAGATTCTTCTGAACTAGGCTTTACGCTTTCGCACGAGCACGTATTGCTGTCCTCTGCGGGGATTCAAGACACGTTCCCCGAGTTCATTCCCCGGGAGTACGCAATCGAAGAAGGCATTCGTCAGCTTTCAGAAGCGAAGGCCGAGGGTGTCGATACGATCATCGATCTTTCGACGATGGATCTTGGCAGGGACGTGCGAGTTATCGAGGCGGTGGCGAAGGGCAGCGAGATGACCATTGTTGTTGCCACCGGTACATGGCTCGATGTGCCCCGCTCGTTCGAAATGGCTTCACCCGATGAAGTTGCTCCGCTGTACATCCGTGAAATCGAAGTCGGTATTCAGGGCACTGGCATCAAGGCTGGCGTGATCAAGGTCGCAAACGAGCCCGATGTTTCTGCTGCTGGGGAAGTAATTCTGCGGGCGGCTGCCCGCGCTCATCAGGCAACCGGCGTTCCGATCTATACCCACACAAAGGCGGTAAACCGGGTTGGTGATCGACAGGTCGAGATTTTCGAAGATGAAGGCGTTAATCTGAATCGAGTTTGCGTTGGGCACAGCAACGATTCGACCGATCTTGGCTACCTGACAGGGCTGATGGACAAAGGCGTTTGGCTGGGGCTGGATCGGTATCCGGGGCGAGACGTCGAGTGGCAGGAGCGCACCGAGGTTTTGTGGAAGTTGATCCAGCGAGGGTACGGGACCCGGCTGATGCTGAGCCACGACTGGAGTGTTGCCGCCACGATGATGACGAAGGAGCGCATGGCCGAACGACCGTCAAGGAATCCTGACAACTATCTGTTCATCACCCGCAACGTGCTTCCGATGCTGCTCGATTTGGGCGCGAGTCAGGATCAGGTAGATGATCTGATGGTTAATAATCCTCGAATTTTCTGGGAAGGCTAGGGCAGAACAATGGATGATCGAATCAAAGGTGCCCTACATGGCAAAGAGGTAGTGATCGATATAACGTACGACAGGTCGACGGTCCGGAAAGCCGACGCGGCTGGAGATCTGGTTTCACGCCATCGAAGGTCAGATCATAGTCACGGGTACTCCTGGATCCCGGAACTGGCTGGCAAATTTGATAGCGGACCCTGAAATGACGTTTCACCTGAAGGGGAGCGTGCAGCCCGATGGTTGAGGTCATCTTCTCGGACTAGGTTCCGTATGTGGTGCAGGCTTATTCCAACAGTTCTAGCGCGTTTGTTGCCAGCACGGCAGAAGTAATTCTCGGCAGGAGTTCGAGCCCGAGCGCTTCGGCTGGCGCGTAGCCACGGGAGATCAGAGCGATTGGAGCAGCGAGGCGGGTTAGTAGTGTCCGTACCTGACGTCGTTCCAGAGGGTGTCTCGGCTGAGTTCAGCAACACCGAGCTCTCGCATTGCTTCAAGGTAGTCATCCAGTACCTCTGGAATTCTGTGATGTTCTTCTACGCTCAGGCTGTAAGCGACGACCTGCCCGAGTTCGACCCCAATGCTTCCTCGAGTTACGAGTGACCAGTCGAAGAACACTGGTGGCTTGAATGGATCTTTCGGTAGTGAGAGATTTTTGGCAGCGACATCGTAGTGGCACAGCGTACGGTTGGATGAAAATCCGGCTCGAATTCGTGGACCCCACTTGGCGTACGGGCGAGCCATGTTGGCGAGATCGGAACGACCCGACGCCAGTTTCCTTATGTCCTTGTTGCCAGCCGTCATCACCATTGGGGTGCCGCTGTACAGCTGGTCGATCATCAGCGACAGGCCATTCGACATTCCGTTGTCGATGTGGAGGCTGACGAGCGGCACCTTGCCTGTCGATCTCGCATAGCCCTCGGCCAGGCCCACCGCCACGCCTTCCTGAAGCACCAGCACGTATTCGATCGACGGGTACTGATCCATAACCGCCATCATCGGTGCTTCGCTCGTGCCGGGATTTCCGAACATGTATTCGACTCCCTCAGCTTCAAACATTTTTAGGAGTGCGTGCTTACCTGCGATGCGTGCCAAAACCTGAATTACTTATCTTGAATGGTTGCGTGATCTGAGTTTTTTTGGGGACCTAGCCCCCTGAAGCGGCTTCTATCAGTATTTTCCTTAGCTGTTCAGCGACGATTTCGACTTCGCCATCCTGAAGGTTTAGTGGGTCGATCCACATGTGGTTCGGATTTGGTCGGTAGTCGAAAGCTGCGTAAATTCGGGGTGAGCCTGCTTTTAGCCGGGCAGTTATTTCTGAATAATCTGGGCCGCGCCAGTCGTTGCCGAACGTTACCACTGCATGCGGTATGTAATGGTCGTAGTTGTGCTGGATTTCGGCGGTTATTCCAGGGATTTCGGTAATTTGGTCGATGATGAAGTTCATCTGATCGCGGTAGTGCTTCGTTTCGGCTTCTTCGTCGACGCTTACGAAAGCTTCCAGCGCAGCCAACAGACCAGCGATTTCTTCTTTGGATACTTTTTGTGCTCGGGTAACTCCGGGATTGGGTGCATTGTTCAGGCGGGCGAATTCGACCCACTCAGGCTTGCCGATTAAGAAGCCTGTGCTTTGCGGACCCCGAACTGCTTTACCGCCCGAAAAACTGACGAGATCGGCTCCTTGAGCGGTGTACTTGGACAGGTTTTCTCTCGGGGGCAACATGGATGCACAGTCGGCGAGCACGGGCAATCCATGTGCGTGGGCAAGTTCGGCAAGCTCGGGTAACGGCACACCGAAAGTTTCCTTGTATGGCGACTCAAGATGAATCAGCGCGGCTGTATTGGGACCGATTGCCTGCTCGATTTCTTCTATTGTCGAGTCGGTAGGTCGTCCCACCTCAACAAAGCTCGATCCGGGTGCGAGGTACAGGTGGTCGTAAACGAATCGGTGACCGCGCTGGATGATCAGTTCGCTCGGCATGCCGTCGGTAATGTGAAGTTGAGTAATGCGTTCGGGATCGTCTTTCGCCATCGCCGCCGCCGCTTGAACGACAAGTCCGCCCGAAGCGCCTGAAGTGATAGTCGCCGCTTCATTTCCAGTTATTTCGGCGATTCGCTCACCGGCAGCGAGTAGAAGTTCATCCATGTCGACGAACACCTCGCTCATCGCTTCCATGGCCTCGATGGCTTCCAGGCGAGGTCGAGAACCTGAATGCTTGGTGTTGGGTCCGCCAGCGTTGATGAGCGGCGTCACCCCGAGATCGTCGACTATCGATTGTCCTGTGAGTGTTTGGGGGTCGTTCAAACGTCGATTTTGTGCCATCTATCTAATCTCCACTCACCGGGTTTGAACCGGGTTGATTGCTGCGAACTGGTGATCGCGCCGCTGCGTCGGTCGAAACCGCACCGGTTTCCATTACAGGCCAATCGGGGATCAACTGCCGCTTCGATTTATCGAGAAGAACTATCGAAGCAGCGCCCGCCAGGCTGAATGCCGCCGACAAAATGATCGCCCATGTGTAGGTGCCGGTGATGTCGAAAACCATGCCCGGCAGCACACCACCCAACGCCATGCCGAGCCCTGCGCCAAGAAGCTGCCAGCCGTATGTCGTACCCATAGGCGAGTGGCCGTAGTACTGGCGATTCACAACCGGGAACGCAGTGCCTTCGCCTCCATAAGGAATCGCCCAAACTACTGCGAAAATGTAGAAATCGAGCGTGGAGTTTGCTGTTAGAAGCAGGAACACGCCGACGCCTTGCCCGAAGAACGCAATGAACATCACTGTTTTTGCGCTGAGCCGTTCGGAGAGAATGGGGGCGATAAGTCTCGTGATGACACTGACTATGGAAATGGTCGTTAAAACCCCCGCTGCTGTTAGCGGGCCAAGTCCTTTCGAAATGCCCAAAGGGATAATTCCCACAAGAATCACGGCGTGTCCAACGCAGCCCAAAAAGTGAATATTTATCAGGTTCCAGAAAGCGTTGGTTTTGTAGACGTAGCCCTGGAATTCCTGTTGGGTTGAAACGAAAATGTTGCCGCTGGTGACGAGCGGTTTATCGGATGAGTATGTGCCGTACGCCACTTTTCCAGCTTCTTCTGGCGTGTTTCTGAAGAACAGCAGTATTACTGCCAGCGTAGCCGTGCCAGCGATTCCCACGATCATAAACGCCTGGCTCCAACCCACCGTGTTGAAGAGCACTGCGAGCACCTGAACGACGAGCGCGGGGCCAAGGCTCCACGACACCATCATGATGCCGGTTCCAAGCCCCAGATGCCGTCGGAACCACGACGCGACGGCTGGCACAACAGGCACGAGAAGCAGCGCCTGTGAAACGCCGAAAACTATTCCGTACGCAACATAGAGTTCCCAGATTTCTTTGGTCTGGGAAGTCCACATCATCCCTATGAAGAACAGCACGGTTCCCGCTGCCATCGTTTTTCTGGCGCCAAACCGATTGCCAAGATACCCGGCAAGTGGCGACGAAAGAGCGGTGACGATCGACATTAGCGCATAGGCGAGTCCGATAGAACCGGGCGTCCATCCGAAGGCTGCGACAAGAGGGTCGATGAGTACGCCGAACGCCATGCGGATGGCCGCACCGACCATTTGAACCACTCCGGCAATACCCACGATCACCCATGCGTAGTGGGCGATTGAGTGCTCTTCAAGGCCAAGCTTTTTGTCGAACCAGAGTGCGGCGTTTCGCATAGATTAGTCAGCTAGTGGAGCGGGCAGGCAAATATCAGCCCGTCTTCCCACCATTCGCCCTCTGCGTGGGATTCGGTGACCCCTGCTGCTAACGCTCTATTTTCGATGCGGTCGGTTGAGGCCCAAGCGCCAAAGTAGATCAACACGGCGAGCGTGCCTATCACCGATGACATCAACAGTCCAAATCCCAAAAACGGACGGCGTTTTATCTCAAATCCGTCCAGTTCGGGTGAACTGATATCCATCGGCTCATTTGACGATGCGAGTTTCATCGCAAGATCATACGCCGGGTAGACCTGATTTTGTTCACGAAAGGGTTGCTACTGTGTGGGATGCGATCCAGTCTTCATCGAGCTCGATTCCGAGCCCCGGTCCTGTCGGCGCGTCGAGGTTGCCGTTTTCGTTTATTTCCAGCTGTTTCGTTACGCCCCACTGGTGAACCTCTTTGGGCATCCAGTATTCGAAATAAGTGCAGTTCATCGACGACATTATTACGTGAAGATTCGCTGCGTTCATGGCCGAATTTCCGGCGAGGCCAACCTCGCAGAATTTCTGAAATCCTTCACACATAGACATCTGTTTTTTAAGCCCCGTAATGCCGATTTTTCTAACCGTTCCTCGAATTAGTCGGGTGGCTTTCAACTGAAGGAAATTTGCGGCCTCGTGGAACAGGAAACCTGTTGTATCGCTCATGTTCAACGGAGTTTCAAGGCGATTGGTCAGCTCTCTGATCGAATCGATGTCGTTGGCGGGAATCGGGTCTTCAAACCAGAAGTAGTTATTAGCGTCCAGAGCATGACCGACATAGAGTGCTTCACGGAAGGTGTAGCCGTGGTTTCGGTCGAGCATCAGAGTCATGTCATCGCCGACCGCTTCACGTACTTTGGCGGCGGTTATTGCGGCATCTTTGTACGACAGCGGGCCAGGGTGAATTTTGTATGCCCTAAAACCGTCTGATTGCAGCTGTAGTGCCTCTTCAACGAATCCCTCGGGAGTGCCGTACCGAGGTGGGTACGTTGCGTATAAAGGCGCTTCGGTGCGAGCTGTTCCCAGCAGTTGGTGGATTGGTTTTCCCGCCTCCTTGCCTTCGATATCCCAGAGTGCGACATCCAGCGGTGCCCATACCGGCTCGATCACCGCACCGTGACCGGCTATCACATGAAGCTGACTCCACAGCCATTCACGATCAGATGAATCGCGGCCCATCATCGCCGGCTTGAGAGTCTTGATGATTGTCTGCATCCGCTGCGTCGAATCTCCTCCCTGGTCACCTACAAAAGCGTTTCCTTCCAGTCCGTCTTCGGTCTTCACCCTCAGTACGCCCTGGGTTGTTGTGCCGCCGAGATCTGCTCGTTCGTCCTGTACTCGCACAGATGCCGTTTTCCGTTCGATAACGTCAATAGATATGTCTGTGATTTTCATATGCTCGCCAGCGCCTGTTTCTCACTCTGAAATGGGATTATTAACGATGAGTAAGTTCGAAGTGGATATTACATGGCACGATTGGACAGTGTGGCAATAGGGCGTTTCTCCTAGTACACCTGCAACTTCTACGGTTTCGAAAGGTCGACCATGTTCGAGAGAATGGAAGCATTGACCGTCAATTCACGAGTCGCGGCTTGACCCGCGGGAGCGAGCACACCACATATGCCCCATTGGACAGACTATCCCAAGCTTCATGGCCTTATGACACATCTTGGCAAGACTGGTAAGACCGGTAAACCCGCTCGGCGCGCGTTCGTTGCCGAGCAGGTGAGTCAGATCATGATTAAGATCGAGCCCATGGTCTCGAAGCGTTTGGGTATTGCGAAGGAGCTCGAAGCTCTACATGCGTCTCTCGACAAGAAGCAAGATTTGATTGCCAACAAGAAGCGACATGCTGACGGAATCCAGATCGAATTTGACACGGTGAAAGAGGATGTTCTGAGCCAAAACCCGAATGCAGATGTCGATGCGTTCAATGCCGACTTACGGTATGCGATGACCGATCTCGAGGCTGAAACCAAAAAGCATTGACCGAAGTCGACCTGCTCAAGCAAACCATACGGGTAAAGCGCACAACCATGCGGGGTCTTGAGGATCGTATGGAGATCTACCATAAGCAGGTACAGAAGCAGATGATGCAACTCATGAAGGCAGTCACGCCGAAATCTGCCTAATGGCGGGTTGACTTGACCTTCAAGTCACACCCAACCGACTCTCTATCGAAGTAATCTAACGGCACCTGTTTTTCAGGTGCCGTTTACTTTGTATGGAGGATTAGTTGGCGAGCAGTACCGATCTGGCTTCACTTGAGCCGAAAATTGCTGAGCTGGCAAATGCCTCGATGGCTCAGGACCGAATTCCCGGGCTATCGATTGGCATCGTTCGTGGCGATTCGCTGGAAGGCTACTTTTCGTTCGGCACGCAAACGCTTGGCGAAGAGAAGCCGCCTACTGCCCAAACCATTTCCCGTGTTGCCTCGATAACAAAGACGGGGCAGCTCGAACTTGATGATCCGCTGCTGGTTCACATGCCTGATTTCACAGTCGCTTCGGCACTGCAGGGCACGCTTGAAGAAGTGACGATTCGCCGACTGATGACTCACTACTCGGGCCTGCGAACGGAGCATCCGCTTACCGACTGGAACGCGCCGTCGTTCCCAACCGCGGAAGAGTTACTCGAAGGGTTCGCAGAAATTGGTGTAGTGATTCCGCCGGACAGCCAGTGGAAGTATTCGAACCTCGCAGTGGGTCTGTTGGGGCATTTGATTGAGCATCTGAGTGGCCTTCCCTACGAGCAATACATATACGAGGAGATAACCGGGCCACTCGGGCTAACGAACACCCGATTCGAGCTTGATTCCAAGCAGGAGCAACTTAAATCGACAGGTTACAGTCAGCCATTACCCGGCTCCGAAGACATTCGAGAAGCTCCGTACGCCTCATTGCGAGGAATCTCGGCGGCTGGTCAGTTGCACTCGAACGTTGACGATCTGGCGAAATGGATGTCGTTCCAGTTTTCGTCGGGGCGTGCTAATCATTCGAGCAAGGTTCTCGCCGCTTCTACGCTGGCAGAAATGCACCGACCTGTTTACATGGCGAGTGACTGGTCGAACGGTCAGGCTCTGTCATGGCGAATGAACCGGCGCGACGATCTGGTATTCCACAATCATGGTGGAGGCAT
>LWDU01039528.1_pt1 | contig 10025 bp, 9 predicted proteins | sample 727161 | NCBI WGS metagenome assembly LWDU01 (sample SAMN04566230, study PRJNA314399) | hydrothermal vent metagenome | isolation source: deep sea hydrothermal plume seawater | place: Mexico: Gulf of California, Guaymas Basin | collected 2004-07-11 | reverse complement strand
TGACCTCGGCCATGTCTTTGGGCATCCACCGGGTTCATGGGTGCGAGACTATGGCCAGACGGTTCGACCTCTATGCCCTTGCTGTATTTCTAATTGGGGTGATCATCCTTAATGTCTCCGTGGCTATTACGGCATCACTTTAAAAAAACCATGTAATTCGGCGCGACCATACCTAAGTGAAATAAGAGTTTATTTTTTCTGAGTTTTTTTGATGCTTTGGTGCAGGGGAATAGGACATTCAAGCTGCCTTCCAGCACAACGTCCGAGTGTGGGCGTTATGTTAAATCCCTAGGGGAGCCCGTGACGGGGGCTAGTGCTCCCGCGACGGCGCTCCCTCCACCTTGCCTGATGTGTAGAAGTTTAGACCTGGCCGGCCAGGTCTTACCACTCAGGAAAGTGCTCTCCTAGTATCGGCGCAGGATGCTCCCAGAACGCCGGTGTTTCTGAATATTGAATAATGGGGGCTAGGTGTGTGATTTCGCCATAATGTGTTTTGGTAACGATTTGATTGTCACTTTCTTGCCCCGTTGTAACGGCGGCTACGCCATATTTGATGACTTCATCGACATTCGGATGCTCGCCAATACCTTGGTCTTGAATCCACACGCCAGTTCTTGCAAGGGAGACAGTCACCTTTTGTCCTCCGCCAAGTGTGGCTCTATTGATCAGCGCGGCGACTACGCCGTTGGCTCCCATGACGCCGGTGCCGTAATCCGTCGGGAAACCATAAGGGCAAAGGTATGGCCTTTCAGTATCTCCGTGATCGAAAGAACTGCCGATTGCTGCTTGTGCAATGTTTTCCCACGCATGGTGTTTTTCCCAAGGGCCGCTCGGCCCAAATGCCTGGTGTGCACAAATTACAATGTCTGGGTTTTTAGATAAAAGTTTGCCCTCGGTGATGCCGAATTTTTCTTCGAGCCTATGTGGTGCATAGCTACTGATGTAGACATCCGCTGCTTCAAGCAATTTCCAGAATTGATTTAGATCGTCTTCGGTATTCAGGTCTAGATAGGTACACCTTTTCCCAAACCCGGTATCAATAATATTCGACGGTACTCTTTCTGCCGTAGGGTTTGCTACGTGAAGTACATTCGCTCCTTGCTCCGCCAACACATTGCCAATCAGGGGCCCTGCAATAATATGCGACAAATCAAGGACTTTAATCCCGTCACGGGGCGCCCAGGGCAAACCCCTCGCCCTTTCGAATCGCGAACCGCGCGGCGCTCTCGCCCAGGAACGCTCAGCTTGCGACGTCTTCTCGAAACTTCCGGCGATGTCGGGCGGGCGATCTTCCGACCCATCTGCGGAAGGCACGATTGAAGTTGGCAGCATCCTCGTAGCCGAGGAGCGCGGCGATTTCTTCAAGCAGAAGATCGGAGGTCTCGAGGTAGTCGAGTGCCAGGCCCTTGCGCACATCCCCGACGACCTCTCGAAAGTTCGTCCCCTCCTCTCGGAGTCTTCTGCGGAGCGTCCTCGGACTCGTACCCATTCGGCCTGCCACCGCATCGAGTTGAAAACCGCGTATCGCGAGGATCTGGCTACGTACGCGATCGGCCATCTGGCCGCCCGAGCCGAGCCGCTCGAGGATCGCTTGGCAACGCTCTTCGCAGATCTGGAGCATCTCTGCGTTCGACATCTCTCTGGGGGCGTCGAGAAGGGCATTGGGGAACCGGATTTCGAGGGCGTCGGCACCGAAACGGATCGGACACTCGAAGAGCGACTCGTATTGCGCACGATGGGCCGGAGCCGGATAGTCGATTCGAATTTCGCTCGCTTCGGAGCTTCGACTCGAACCGGGCCCCGAAAACATCGCGAGCAACTCCTCGACCACCATCATGTGGACCGCTCCGAGCGGGATGAACTCGCGTGCGACCAGAACGGTGGTGTCGGCTTCTTCGCGAAGCTCGAAGTCGAGCAGGAATCCGCGGATTCGAACGTAGTTTGCGGCGATCCTGAGTTCGTCCCGACCACTCGTTGCGCAGAGCAGCGCGTGACCGAGCACACCATGGTGACCGGGCTCGAATAGGGCACCGAGACGAAATCCCAGCCCCGGCTCGGAAGCGATGGCCACGGCGTTCTGGTACACGCGAAGCTGCTGGGGATGCGTGATCAGTCCATCGGGCATCCGCAGCTGGCGGGCTGAAATTCCGGTCCCGCGAAGGGCCTCCCGCACCGGGACGCCTTCCTTCTGGAGCAGGTCGACGAGTTCTCTCGCGTAGATGATCGGAACGATCGGGCCGTTCATGGCTTCAGATTATCAGGATTGGCCGAAAATGACCATTTATTGTCCGATCCCCCCCATTGTCCGGGGAACGCGATCGGTTCATTCTCGGATTCCTGCCGCACTTCCCCGACGCATTGGCCGCTCGGTCCCAGCCCAAGCGGATTAACGAGGAGAGGATTTCCATGATCGAACTCATGACGCGCGAAGAAATCGCCGCTGTCCGGGAACAACCCGAACGCTCCTCCTGGCTTCCCGCCCGTTGCTACACCGATCCCGCGTTCTACGAACTCGAAAAGGAGCGCGTCTTCCGGCGGAGTTGGCTCGGTGTGGGCCGCGCCGAACAGGTCTCGAACCCGGGCGACTACTTTCACCACCGACCTCTTCGGCGAACCGGTGATTATCGTGCGCGACAAGGGCGGCACCATTAGGGCGCTTTCGAACGTCTGCCCCCATCGATGGATGCTACTCGTCGGCCACGATCCCGAGGCGCCGATTCCGATCAAGGCCGAGTCCTGCGGCAATCGACGATCCTTCCAATGCCCCTTCCATCTCTGGTCCTTCGATCTCGACGGAAAGATGATCGGCGCCCCCGGGATGGAGGAAGCGAAGGATTTCGACAAGTTGCGCTGGAGTCTTCCGCAGTTCGCAGTCGAATTATGGGGCGGTTTCATCTTCGTGAATCTCGACCCCGAAGCCGAGCCCCTCGCCCCCCAACTCGCGACGCTCCAGCCGCTGGTCGAGGCCTATGAGCTCGATCGGCTACAGATGCTCGAGCCCCTCGAGTACGAATGCAACTGGAATTGGAAGATGAGCGTCGAGGTGGGTTCCGAGTCCTATCACCATTTGGGTCTGCACCAGGATCTACTCGAGGAATTCATGCCGGCAGCGCTGTCGGATATCGAAAGCCCGGCGGGACCCTATTCGATCTACAGGAACCCGACCGCAGACGGAAGTCCGATACCGACCGCGTTTACGCCGCCCGCAGGGTTGTCGGAACAACAACTCTCGTGCCTCACCCTGGTCACGATCTTCCCCTACACGATGTTCTTCTCGATGCCGGAGTACACCGCCTACCTGCAGCTGATCCCGGAATCCTTTGACAGGCATCGACTTCGATATATCCCGCTCGTCCATCCCAACGTCGAACAGTTTCCAGAGCCGGAGGAATTCGCGAACATTGTCCGCGCCACGCTCGACGCGGTCCACCAACAGGACATGGTGGCCGGAGCGTATTGTTGGGCCGGCGCGCAGTCCCAGGTTGCCAGGCCGGGACGAAGATCCCATCTGGAAAGCCAGCTCTGGCAGATGCACAACTGGCTACTCGACCAGATTGAAAATCCCTAGAATTTTCAGCCCTCTGGAGAGGAGACCTGATGTCGGTCGTAATGATTACGACTGGGTCCACGCCCGTGACCGCGATCGCGTCGTCGAGCGTGTCCTTTACATCCCCTGCACCCATCGTTGGGCTGAGCTTCCAAGCGATGATGTAGCGCGAGTAGTCGTCCAGCACGGTTGAGAGGGAGTACCAACCCCAGTGGATGATCCGGAAGTACGTGAAGTCCGTCTGCCACATCTCGTTGACCCGCGTCGTCGGGTTCTTGAACGCGTCGGAGGCTGACAGCAGTACGTATGCCCCGCCACGGGATCCCATAGGGATTTAACATAACGCCCAGGCTCGGACGTTGTGCCAGAACCCAGCTAGAATGTCTTATCGAGGTCCGCGATGAGGGCCTCCTCGGTGCATTCGTGGAGGAGGAAGCGATCATTCTCCGAAAGAAGGCGTTGGATTTTTTCCATGTCTGCCCGAAAATCCGAATGCTCCTTGGACAGTGCCTCGATAAGCGACCCGAACCCCGGGCGAAATCTTCGAACGACTGAAAAATGGATTCGATCCTCTACGTCGAAATGGCCGTTCAACATGTCGCGTAGCCGAAAAAAACAGTTCTGCGCCGCGTGGGGGGGGCCGCCATCGATCTCTTGCATCAGGCAGGTGTAGAGTGAATTGAGTCGGTCGTGGTCGTTCGAGATCCTCAGAGAGGTGTAGGCGAGTGTCTCATTGGTCTCGATTGACGGGTTGCTTGACTTCATGGGCTCTCCAATTCACTTATTGAGGGTACCTGAGTAAGGTTATGCAATTGCGATGCCTTGACGCGGTGGAGCTCGGACCGCCCTAGCCCGAATGCGCGGGGCGTATTGCCCCAGGACGTGAGCGCTCCACCGCCCTCCTCTTCGCCTCGGACTTGTGGGCATGGCTGCTGGGAGGCGGGTGTGATGCGGAAACTATCCCTGGTGGTTGCCCTGGTGTCTCTTTGCTGGAGCACTGCGGCTTCTGCGAAAAAGGCAGCTTGAAATTACTATCCCCGAGCTGGGTTCTGGCACAACGTCCGAGCCTGGTCGTTATGTTAAATCCCTAGGGGATCCCGTGACGGGGCCTGGCAACAAGAGGGTGCGGGCTGCACAATGTCGCTGGGTTACGCGACCTGGAGTTTCTCTTGAGTGATTTCAAGATGGGAACCTTGGACCATATGCACCTCCTGGTGCCCGACCGCCAAGAAGCGGCGCGCTGGTACCAGAAGAACCTCGGTTTCGAGGTCGTGGGCGAGTACGCTGCGTGGGCCGAACTCGAGGGCGGGCCCCTGCACATTCCGCTCGCCGCTACCCACTTTCGCTCACTGGGCTGAGAACGCTCCCGCATCCTGCAACTGCTTATAAAGGTTGTCAGCAATAGCGTTCATGGTCTCTACTCGGACGTTGTGCCAGAACCCAGCTTGAATGTCCTATCCCCGAAGCCAGAAGCCAGCTTGAATGTCCTATCCCCATCGATCATCACGGGCTTGGCTCCATCTCTTTCTTCGATCTGTAGATCGCCATCAAGAGAAGCGTAGGAAGCAGGATCAGCTTTGGTAGCCGTCCTACCAACCCAGGCGGAGTGTATTCGAAATACTCGGGGGTCAACGGATGCAATGTGGTGACGACGATACCCAGGAGGCTTCCGAGCAGCATGAGGCCAAGCATCAACGGGATCAGGCTGCGATAGCGCCACAGAACCAGGGCATAGAGTACGGTGAACATCATCTGGCTCACCCCCCCAATGGCGCTGAACATATAGATGATGTTATTGGGGTCGGCGGGGCCTTCGAATGGAAAGACAATTATGCTTGCGATGGAGTTGACGCCACTGTCGGCTTTTAACAAGTGCACCGTGCTGCTGAAGATCTGGGCTGCAAAGAGCAGGCAGAAACCATAGAAGGGAACCGGACCGCCCCGGTATTCGTTGGTCACCTTGCGCGGCAGAACGACATCGATTATTGCGCCCATCCTGCTCCTCATTCCTGAATCCTTACCGAAACGACTCGATCGTTTCTTCGCCGTACTTGACTCTCCAGCAAATGTCCGAGACAGCAAATCTTACCCAGATTGAGCCTTTCCGGTAGCTAGAGGGCGCTCAGTAGACGGCTCGATGAAATTGGGAATTCGCCCGGGCCGAACTCGGTCTTGGGTGGAATGCCGAGCCGCGATCGGGCCTCGTCGAGCGGAAGTTCGATGTAATCCCAGAAATTCCAGTCATCGAAAAGGTCTTGCAGCGCGGCCCGGCTGAGTTCTAATACCCTCCTGGCGTTATCGGCTGAATCCTCTCATGGGCGCCGATATCAACGATCGGGGCGTACTGGGGCGCGCCCGGCGGAAAGCCGGGATGGTCCTGGGCATTCGGATCGTCGCTTCGCCGAATTTCGTACTTTCCTCGGCTCCAGGGAAGCGTTTCGGCGGTGTTCAGATCTCCGTCCACGTCGACCCAGTCCGCGGGTATCGATGCGTTCTCGCCCTGGTCGGTGGCTGGCGAGCCGTGAGCCAATCGCAGGTTTCGCCGCGAAGCCGATACGAATTGGGGATCGGCCTGGGGTCCGCTCTTATTCTCAGGCCCCCAACTCGCTGTCGCCGTCGACTGAACGATGGAGAATCGCACCATGGGCAGGGCACCTAGCAGATCGACAGCGATTCCAGCGGCACTGGGGCCAATTGCACTGTTGTTCCAGACGATCGTGTTGCGGACATCATGGGTATTCGACCCGGAGTCGAAGTAGATGGCACCGCCCTCGGGCCCAGTGCCCCAGCCGGGGCCTCCTATGGGGCCCACCGCCTGAGCCTTGTTGTGGGCAAACGTCGTGTTGCTCCAGATCGTGATCGAGTAACTCGGAGCCTGCCGAGTGTTCACGAAGGCCCCGGCCCCGTAGCTCGCGCTGCTGTCGTGGATCACGAGATTCGCCAGATGGAGCGGGCCCAGGGGGTTGCGGATGTAGAGCGCGCCGCCGGTTCCGGGTGCGGCCGGGTTCATGTCGTTGCTCTGCTGTGGATTCACACCGTTGTTCCGGAAGGTCGAGTTGAAGACGCCTGAATTACGAGGGTCCTCGGGGTCCGTGCTGGTCTCGAGGCCTGTCAGGTGGGCCCCTCCGCCGTGATCCCTTGCGCCATTCTTCTCGAACAGGCAGTGGGAGATCTTTGCGCTTCCGTTCAAGACGAAGAGACCCCCACCTTCGCGGGCGATGTTGTGCTTGATGGTGCAATTCGTGATAACCATATCTTCGACCTGGACAGCCCTGATGCCGCCTCCGTCGCTCTCGCTCGGATTGTTGGAGTCAAAGGCGAAGCTGTACTCGACGACGAATCCGTCCAGGCGCGTTTCCTCGGGGTGGCTACCCGAGAGCATCGTGACGACATGACGGACATCCCCGAAATTTGGCTTATCGTCTCCGTTCAGATCGCCCGACAATCGCGTGCGGCGGAACCAGCCCGCACGGTCCGCAAGCGACTGCTCTTCGCCCGGTCCGCCCGCTCGATAGCCTCGAAACCCCCCATAGAGCTTCAACCCTGGCGGAAGGGGAAAAGTATTCTCGCGCCCGGAGGGGACTCCGTTGATGTCGTATGCCGGCTGATAGGTTCCGTTTGCCACCCACACTTCGCTTGCAGCCACACCTTGATTGAGAATGTCGTTCAGGGCGTCCGCTAGTTCAAAGTACGCGTTGGACCACGAGTCGCCGAGCTCCGAACTCGTGTGTGGCGCGTTCTTGTCTACGCGGAGGACTTGAGCCGAAAGTGGCGAGGCCACCATGGCGATCGCTAGGCAGATACTGAACACGAATGTCGTATTGAACATGGAGTTCCCTTCGGGCGCCTAGAAGGCGCTGGTTGTGCGCGTTACGCGCATGCCGATCGAGGCGATGCCTCGTCTGCGGCGGATGGCTGGCTACAGCGAGGGACCGTTGTAGTTCCCGCGGGTTCGTAATCTTCACCCGCTTGCAGTCGGAAGCCGACATGCGATCGGATCAAGTCACTTCCTGGAATGCGTCGCAAGGTTCGCGTTCGATCGTTTGTACCTGCAAAACTTTGCGGGAATGAAGCGATAGTTCGAGCGAATCTTGAGCGAGCCGCCCGCTCCGCATCTCCCTCCCCCATGCCCAACTCCGATTCATTTACACCGAGTAAAAACACAGCCCGGCATCCTGGGCCGGAGCCGTAAGCGGAAACGCGCCTCGAATTGACTATTCTCCCACCCGAGAAGGAGGAACCAATGCAGCAACCCCGGTATCACGGTTCTCTCGTTGTCGCGGTGCTGACTGCGGCGCTGGCACTGTCTGGCTGCACGGCCGATCAGAAGGCCCGCGCCTACGCGGCGGACGACCGTGACGAGTGGCAGCAGCCTGATCGAGTGATGGAGGCCCTCGCGATTGCTCCGGGGCAGTCGATCGCCGATCTGGGCGCCGGGGGCGGCTACTTCACCTTCCGCCTCGCAAATACGGTCGGGCCGGACGGTCGCGTCTACGCCATCGACGTCGATGCAGACATGACTGAGCGGCTGGAACGCATCGCGCGGGAGAGAGGCGCGAGCAATGTGTCGGTGGTGCTGGCCGACTTCGACGATCCGAAGATCCCGGAGCTCGTCGATCTCATCTTCACCAGCAATACCTACCATCACATCGAAGGCCGAGTCGCCTACTTCGAGCGCGCCGCCCGCTACCTGCGGCCGAGGGGGCGCATCGCGATCCTGGAGTACAAGAGCCAGGGGCTCTTCCACCGCATCATGGGCCACGCAACCGAGGCAGGCGTCATGCGTAGCGAACTCGAGCAGGCGGGCTACACGCTGATAGCCGACTTCGACTTCGTCGAGCAGCAGCACTTCCTGATCTTCGATCGCCCGTCACGGGATCCCCTAGGGATTTAACATAACGCCCAGGCTCGGACGTTGTGCCAGAAGGCAGCTTGAATGTCCTATCCCCGAATGTCCTATCCCCCTGATCCAGTTTGGCTCCCGGTTACGACTCCCAAGCAGTCTTTCATTCACGGAATGATCGCTAGTTGTGATGCAAATAGAGGAGAAATGAAGTATGCGACGTTTGTTCTTGGCTGCGAGCCTAATCGCCCTGCTCGCGGCCCCATCGGCAAGCGCGGTCAGCATCGATTGGGTGACCGTGGGCGACGCGGGGAATACCGCGGACACCACGGGGTTTGGCTCCGTGGGGTACAGCTATCGGATCTCTAAATACGAGGTCACGAATGCCCAATACACGGAATTTCTGAATGCTGTGGGATCTGTCGACAACTGGGAACTCTACAGCACGACCCTCAATTCTGGCTCTTCGTTCAATCGCGGCATCACGCGCAGCGGGGCATCGGGGAGCTACTCCTATAGCACGGTCCCCGGTCGCGAAAGTTGGCCGGTCAACTACGTCACCTTTTACTCGGCTCTGCGCTTCTCAAACTGGCTCCACAACGGCCAACCCACCGGGTTGCAGACCAACGCCACCACTGAGGACGGTGCCTACTCGATGGTGTGGTCGCCCGTCGCACCCCCGTTCTATCGAAATTCCGGCGCCACGGTCTTCCTCACCAGTGAGGACGAGTGGTACAAGGCCGCCTACTACGATGCGGTTTCCGCGAGTTACTCGGACTTGTCGGGGCCCTGCAATTGTGACGGCCTTGGACCTACAACGCCCACTCCGGTTGGGACCTATTCGGGTTCGGTCGGTCCGAACGGAACTTTCGATCAGATAGGTAACCTTCGCGAGTGGAACGAAAGCGTTCTCTTCGGTGTGTACCGCGGGGCCAGGGATATGTCATTCCAAGAAGTGGCCCCCTGGCCCATCGCGTATAGCCGATTCAGCTGGGACGGTGCTTCGCCCTGGCTCGACTCCGGCGCTATCGATGACTTCATGGCGCCCAGGTTGGGCTTTCGCGTCGCCAGCGTTGTGCCCGAACCCTCCACAGCCCTCCTCCTCGGAATCGGGCTTGTGGGGTTGGCGGGGCGCAGAAAGCGGTAGTTGCCTGAAACCCGCCACGGGACTCAAACTGTCTTCTGGCACAACGTCCGGGTGTGGGCGTTATGTCAAGTTCCTATCGGGAGGCCCGCGACGGGCGCGCGCTTCTCGCGCCGCCGGCGCGCTCTTGATCTGCCATGGCCCGGTCTTCGAGCGGCCTTCAAAATTGCCTTCGCGACCAGTTCGAAGCCTCTCTTTACCAAGAGATCTTCAACCTTTGCGTGGCTTATTGCTCGTGGGTGGGTATAGGACACTCAAGCTGTCTTCTGGCACAACGTCCGGGTATGGGCGTTATGTTGAATCGATAAGGGAGTCCCGTGGCGGGCATTGTCTCGGCTTCCCAGATCAAGCGCGTCGAGGATATGGCGACCAAACCTCTTCGCGCTGCGACAGCAGGTACATATAGACGAACCCGTTTACGATCGCATTTAGCACGTGCCAAACCGCGTGCCCTTGGGGTATAGGACATACAAGCTGCCTTCCAGCACAAC
>LWDU01033594.1_pt1 | contig 10025 bp, 6 predicted proteins | sample 727161 | NCBI WGS metagenome assembly LWDU01 (sample SAMN04566230, study PRJNA314399) | hydrothermal vent metagenome | isolation source: deep sea hydrothermal plume seawater | place: Mexico: Gulf of California, Guaymas Basin | collected 2004-07-11 | reverse complement strand
CAGTCGTGGCCAGGTTATTGTCGAGTCCGCCATCCTCCACCGTCACGGTAATCACGGCACTGCCGCTTTGATCGGCCAGCGGAGTAAACTTGAGCGTGCCGGTGTCGCTTGTGTGGGTGTAAAGGTGTGAGACTTCGTCGGCGGATAATGCCCGATCATAGATGCGCAGATCGTCGAACTCTGAATGCGTGGATGTTGAGGGAACACCCGAACGGCTGCCTAGATTAAAGGAGGATGCGCCCAGAATGGCGTCTGAAAAGGCAACGTTCCCGGCAAGCACACCGTTCTTGTACAGCTGCTTGTTCACACCATCTATCTGCAATACGAGGTGATTCCACTGACCGACATCAAGCGTCGTGGAAAGGATTGGGTTTGTGTTGTTGATCCAAAAGTCAACTGTCTGACCTGATTCCGTTTTGCCTTCCAGACCAAAAGTGGAATGGCCATATTCGAGGAACACCTTCACGTTCGAGCTGTTTTTTTCGACTAACGGTTTGATCCAGATTGACAGACTGAGGTTTGTCTTACCTTCAAACCACGAATCGGCCACTGCGTTTGACCACGTTATGCTATCATCAACGCCGTCAAATCGGTAGGCCGACTGCGCGAAACCGAATCGATCGGTGGTTAGAACCGGACCATTCACTGTGCCGTCATTTTCATTGCCGCTTTGATCGGCTGCGTTCCCATCAAACGGATAGTGGGCCACCAGTCCATCGGTCATCCAATCGGCGGTTGGGTAGGTGACCGATGGGTCGGCAATGAGATAGGGATTGCTGCTCGTGGCGGTGACCGAGAGGGGCTGGCTCTCGCTGCTACCGGCGCTGATGCCTGCCAGCGAGACCGTCTGCTGGGTGGCGTCTTCGTCAATCGCAAGATCCGAAAGTGCGTTAAGCGTCGGATTGTCGTTTTGCTCGTACCAGACTATCGTTCCGCCATCGTGAATCGCTGCGAGGATGTCCATATCGCCGTCGCCGTCAATGTCCGCCGGAAACACTTCGTGGGGATTATCCGCGGAAGTGCTGATGACGCGTTCGGTGAAGTTCTGGCTACCGTCGTTCTCGTACCAGGCGACCTTGTCGTCAAAGTTAGACGCAGAGAGGACGTCGATGTCGCCGTCACCGTCGACGTCGATTGCAAATACGTACTCGGCGCCATCGGCGTTCGTGCTGATGATACGCTCCGTGAAGTTCTGGCTGCCGTCGTTCTCGTACCAGGCGATCTTGTCGTCATTGCGACATCGATGTCTCCGTCACCATCCACGTCTATCGCAAATAAATTCTCGGGGCTATCCGCGGCGGTGCTAATGATGCGTTCGGTGAAGTTCTGGCTGCCGTCGTTTTCGTACCAGGCGATCTTGTCGTCAGAATTAGACGTACTGAGGACGTCGATGTCGCCGTCGCCGTCCAAGTCTATCGCAAATACATCCTCTGCCCCATGCGCGTCCGTGCTGATAATATGTTCTGTGAAGTTCTGGCTGCCGTCATTCTCGTACCAGGCAATCTTATTGTCATTCGCAGACGCTGAGAGTACATCGATGTCTCCGTCACCATCCACGTCTATCGCATGATTCGCGGAAATGCTGATGATGCGTTCGGTGAAGTTTTGGCTTCCGTCATTCTCGTACCACGCGATCTTGGCGTCATTGCGAGACGCGGAGAGGACGTCGATGTCTCCGTCACCATCCACGTCTATTGCAAATACGGACTCGGCGCCATCGGCGTTCGTGCTGATGATACGCTCCGTGAAGTTCTGGCTGCCGTCGTTCTCGTACCAGGCGATCTTGTCGTCTTCTTGAAACGCGCCGAGGACGTCCATGTCGCCGTCGCCGTCAACGTCTGCCGCAAATACACTGTTGGGAATCCGCGCAGCACTAACGATGATGTTCTGCCCGCCAAACTTTCCAGACGTTGCAACAGGCGAAACGACTGTCACCTGGTAATCTTCCACCTCACCATTATCTGCCGCACCGCCGATTCCCAGGTCCCCCGCCGTGCTTAATCGGTAACTTGGCACGTCGAAACTGATCGTGTTGTCGCCGTTGACAACCACCACGCTGTCGGCGATCTGGTCAAACGGGCCACCCCAGTTACCGTCGCCGTTGAAATCGATCCAGGCATCCAGCTTGGCGCCTGCGGCAGCATTTTGGACGTTGACCGTCGCCGTGGCATCCAGTTGGCCGACCATGATCGTGCCAAACGTTACGCCATCTTCATCATCGGGACTGCCCGTCGTATCGTCGGCCGTGGCAGCGGCGGAATGAATACCATCAGGTTCAGCGTCTCGCTGGGTACCTAATGTCGGACCAATGGCTACATGTCGGGCCCCATCTTCCGCGAGTGTTGTTGGATAAGGAGCGGGTGCGTCTCCCAGGTCAAGCAAACCTTGTGTAAAGACCTCGTAGAGACTGTCGCCGATCATCTCGTATGCGTTGAGTGCCCAACCACTACCGATTTCCAGCGTATCCCCCATATCGCGCATGATTACCAGCGTGTTGGATGTATCACTTAGATTGAGAACTTCCAGCTGGTTTAGAATGAGCGTATTGTCACCGCTACCGGTAATATCGATCTGCTCAATACCACGCAGCTTGTTATCGGCGATTGCTGTCAGGTCGAGCGTCAGTCCACTGCCGTCAAGCGCCAGCGTGTCGAACCCGTGACCGCCATCAATACGGGCAAAGGCCATGTCACTGATCCGGATGACGTCGTCCCCTTCCGCTCCATAGAGGACATCCGCTCCGCCCTTGCCGTCGAGGATGTCGTCACCCTGGCCGGCCACCATCACGTTGGCTGACCCATCACCGGTCAGCGCGTCGTCCGCAGTTGTACCTGCGTGCGTGACACTTTCCGTGAAATCACCACCAAAGACCACGTACGTTTCGCCAGCAGCGCTGGCAGCACCATAGGCCCCCACCAGGATGTCGGCGTAGCCGTCGCCGTTGACGTCGCCGGCGGTGCTCCCCGAGTAGCCGGAGTTATCACCCGCATCAATGCCGTCTAGGCGGAAGCCGTTGCTGCCGTCCAGCGTCGAGAGGTCCAGGCTGGATGCAAACCCGCTCCCGCTTCCAAAGACCACGTAAGACTCACCGGCGTTGCTGTCTCCACCCTGGTCGGCGCCATATGCGCCGACCAGGATATCGTCGAATCCGTCGCCGTTGACGTCGCCGGCCGTACTCACCGACCAGCCAGAGTAATCAAGCTCATTAATACCCTCTAGGCGGAAGCCGTTGTTGCCGTTGAGCGTCGAGAGGTCCAGGCTGGCCGCAAACCCGCTACCCCTGCCAAAGACCACGTACGTCTCGCCGGCCTCACTGTCACCGCCCGGGTCGGCAGCATAGGCCCCAACCAGGATGTCGGCGTATCCGTCGCCGTTGACGTCGCCGGCGGTGCTCACCGAATAGCCGGAGCGATCATCCACATCAATGCCGTCCAGGCGGAAGCCGTTGTTGCCGTTGAGGGTCGAGAGGTCCAGGCTGGCCGCAAACCCGCTGCCGCTGCCAAAGACCACGTAGGTCTCGCCGGCACGGCTGTCACCACCCGGGTCAGCAGCATAGGCCCCAACCAGGATGTCGGCGTAGCCGTCGCCGTTGACGTCGCCAGCGGTGCTCACCGAATAGCCGACGCGATCACTCGCATCGATGCCATCCAGGCGGAAGCCGTTGCTGCCGTCCAGCGTCGACAGGTCAAGGCTTGCGGCAAACCCGCTGCCGCTGCCAAAGAGCACGTACATCTCACCGGCGAAGTTACCACCCGGGCCGGCACCATAGGCCCCCACCAGGATGTCGGCGTAGCCGTCGCCGTTGACGTCGCCGGCCGTGCTCACCGAAATGCCGGAGTTATCATCCCCATCGATGCCGTCCAGGCGGAAGCCGTTGCTGCCGTTGAGCGTGGAGAGGTTTAAGCTTGCGGCAAACCCGCTGCCGGTGCCAAAGACCACGTACGTCTCGCCGACATTCTGGTCGGCACGATAGGCCCCAACCAGGATGTCGGTGTAACCGTCGCCGTTGACGTCGCCGGCGGTGCTCACCGAAAAGCCGGAGCTATCATCATTATCGATGCCGTCCATCCGGAAGCCGTTGCTGCCGTCCAGCGTCGAGGGGTCTAGGTTTGCGGCAAACGGGCTGCCGCTGCCAAAGACCACGTACGTCTCGCCAACGCTGCCGTCACTACCAGGGGCCCCGACCAGGATATCGTCGAAGCCATCCCTGTTGACGTCGCCGGCCGAACTGACCGAGTAGCCGGATAAATCTTGGGCATCAATACCATCCAGGCGGAAGCCGTTGCTGCCGTCGAGGGTTGCCAGGTCAAAGGGATGAATAACCGCCAGCATTCGGCGGTCTTCTAAGTCCTCTAGAAACATTCGGCGGAAACGGTTTTTGCCGGAACGGCGAGACTTTGCTTTTTTAAACAACATCGGTGCTCTTCACATTGACGGTGAACAAAATCCGATCAAACGCATACGCTCGATCGATAAACTAAAAGAGAACCTGGCACAACGACGTCCGCTCAAAGAGATCCCCCCCAACTATATACTAATGAAGTGAGTGCACTGCGTGACAACCTTTTTAGACTAACAAATCCCAACGCGTTTGGACTGTACGACATGCACGACCATATTTCCGCTGTTGATGGTTGAGATTGCAACAGTTGTCGGGTCCGGTGGACTCGCATTGTCAATTTATCCAGAAGTTGTAGTGTTAATGACGACCGTGTGTGTTTCACCAGCACTCGAGTTTGTGTTGCGTTCCAAGTTGACCATCTTATTAGAGAATTATCGATGATGGTTTAGACCATGTAACAACAGAAGTTATGGCATTGAACTGACAGCCCAACGCATTTCGGGCCGGATTTCAATTACATCTTGATTGGAATGCTCTTCGGTTTGTTGATGTTCCAAATAACGATCAATACACCATTGTTTGAAAGGAGATACAGCCAGAGGGAGCTGTTGGGAAATTCCTCGAATTTGTTGCTAGGATGATTGCTCGGGCCCATGCACAGGGCGGAGTCAATCGACCTAGTTACAAAAACCCGCAGAACAAACCCGACGATAAGTCAAGCGAACCTGCCAATGGGCAGGGGGCCTAATGATTGGCTTAATGTAATAACGGTTTGTTCTTTACTCGATGTGAAAATGTAACTAGCCTCCGCGAAAGGGAGGGACTGCATCCATAGAGCGGTGGCGAGTAAATCGTCACCGCTCTTACTTTTTTGACACTTGAATGATTCGGAGAATTTGAAATGAAGAAACGTATTCGCCAAATGCACACAGTTGACCGCTTGGCTAAAAACCTGGCAGTCAATCTCAATGACCTTAGTTGTCGGTGTGAACGATTACATGACAGCATGATGGTAATTTCTGTCATCGCTGAAGACCTCCCAGGTCTCGATACCCTTGAAGAACTTGCCAACGCCGCTGGCCGAGTGGCAGGTTTCCTAGAAGAGATTCAGGAGCTATCTAATAAACTACCCAGTACAGATCAATTTGAACTGATTGCTAGAGACATTACTTGTTAATCGGTGCCCATCACCGCAACTAATCCCTTCGCGGGACGCCTCGTTAAACAGGCGTCCCGCTTTCTTTTTGAATTTAAAATGAACTGGACTTAAATATGAGCGAACCAATCGACGGTCTACAGAGGCTGAAGGACTTTAGTCTCCGTATGACTCATGATCTCGAGATGATCGAGGCGAAAGTACCCGCCATAAACGACCTAGTTGAACAATTGTCACGTTTGGACCTTGTCGGTCCGAATCTAATTACGGGCCAGGTGGTTTTCCAGCGGCCGGCCAATGCGATATATGGTCAGGACACGGGTGAGGTTATTCAGTCAGCACTGGCCGTGCCGGGCGGCCTAGGCGTAATCATCTGGGATTGCGACACCTACCTCGAAGCGACCAATGACCCAACCTGCCTCGAACGTGAAGGACTAAAACGGTTTGTGGCGTTTGACGACCTACCGAATGGATTTAAAGCTACGCTGCATGGTGAATTGACATTTCTGACAACGGACCTGTGCAAATTATTGTTGGGTTAGCTGCGGTTTAGGGAAAAAGTGTTTGACTTGAATTGCTGAAGAGACTAAAGTTTATTTATGAACCAATATGGGCTATAAAAATGATACTTAGTGAATTAGTTAAACGGACCGGAATCTCGACTCGCATGGCCAAGTACATCCTTGACCATGCGATCGTGCCGGACACCATCAACAAGGTCACCGCTGCTAGAGGTGAACCGCGGGAGTTTGATGAGTTGACGGCGTTAAAGATTGCACTTGCCGCCAAACTACTCGATGCAGGCGTAAAACGAAAATTGGTCGTGAAGCTGATACAACAACTGAACACTAAACTCAAAGGGAGAAAAACCGAGACTCCTTTTGAATGGATGGCAAGCGAGTCGCTACCGCTCACATTGCAGGTGGGTGATGGAAAATCGATACGACTCACAATGAAGGGACCTAAGAAACTTACCACTGGCCGGTATTTTGATACTGGTTGGTTAGATTTTGATTCCGGCCAAGGTGATGCCGTTGAAAAAGACCCAGATGTTATTTTGCAGATTGCCTTAGGGAAAATACGTGACAAAGTTGTGGGGCAAGACACTACTCGATAATCAAAGAGGTATTCAAGGAAATGGTTAAGCGACGGAACGCGGATTCGATAACCCTAGATGATCTGCCAGCGGAAATGATCCGAGCGACGGTGTCGTACGCTGAATTTCAGGCGATGCTAGTCGGCGAGTTATTAACTAAGTTGGGGCACGTAAAACCGGACAACAAAACCCCCGTAACACTATTCTCAGCTGCCACGCTGTTGGAACTAGGAGCGACATTGCACCTGTTGGTTTGGCGTGAACATGGAATCATAGAATATCTCGACGGAGTTCCTGGCGTCGATAATGCTATTGAAGTTTCTATTTCTCGCGTACGTGATGAGCTTAACGGTACTTGCCGCACTATCGATCAAATGAGTGATTTACCAAAAACAGTGTTTGGTATTTGGCTAGACCAATGTTCGTGGACATCACGCCAACAAATGGGAGTTGATATAGTGCTGCGAAGCGATGCTCGAAAGTCGTTCGTCGAGGAACTTGCAAAATTACTCTGGAAAAACCGCGACGCAATTTATAACTCGGAGGTGACGCACGATGAAACCTAGAAGAGCTAAAAATGGAATCGGAATATTTTACACTCGCGATAGCGGTGGTCGGCATGAAACAACTCCAGCGAGATATGTCGAAGCGGCAATCAGTAAGGCATTGGAATTGGACGTGGCTTTTTCGCCGACGACCGAAGATATTGAATTGATGTACCAACAACGATTGTCAGTTTGTGGCGATGCCTATTTTGATCATGACATCTCCGGAAACACTACGTCGCGGCCAGCGTTAGATGAAATGTTTGATCGAATAAAGAACGATCTGTCGATTAGTCATGTTTTTATTCCTCGGCGAGACAGGCTTTCACGGTTGTCGGATCCACGGCTGGCAATCGCTAATGAAACTGAACTAACCCAAATGGGAATGACAATTGTGTTTGGCGATCTTGTCGTTGGACCAACCGGTGTAGGGCAACGCACCGATATCGGTGCGATAATCTCTCAAATGGTGGACTATGAACAAGCCGGAGAATTTCGACGACAATTGGCTGATAAAATGGTCCGCTCACAGGTAACTCTCGCGAAGCAAGGTTTTTCAACGGGTGGGCGACCACCTTATGGATTTCGTCGCTACCATATTAACCCAGCAACATGTGAGCCTACGCTAATGAGCGATGGTGATCGAGCACCTCGTGGGTATCACGTTACATGGCGGCCTGGGCCGGACGAAGAACTCGAGGTGATTCGGCGTATTGTTAAGATGATCGTGCGGATGCCGGCCAGTCAGGTTGCAAGAAAATTAACAAAAGAAGCGGTTCCGTCTCCCAATGCAGGTCGTCCACGAACTGACGGTGGGTATGTGCATATGACAAGTGGGACATGGAATCCAACTACGATAGTGTCTATCTTACATAACCCGTTGCTGCGAGGCGAGAAGCAATATGGCCGTCGTTCGATGGGAGATCAATCGAGAATGACGCCGAACGGCCCGCGTCAATTGACAGAAGATGACTTTGATGAATACGGTCGACCACGAGTCATACAAAACGATCCAGAGAATGTGATAACGGCCGATGCCGGGTTTGATCCAATTGTGGATATAGAGGAGTTAAATCGAGCTCTACGAGCGCACGCTAAACGGGCCGAGCATCAGACGGACGCACCGCGACACCTTAAAGGCAAAGATAATCCCTTATCGCGAAAGATCTTTTGTATGAACTGTGGGGAACCGATGTACCGCGGGCAAAAAAAGAACACTTACCGATATCGATGTTCACGATATGAAAATACACACGCAAAAGAATGCAATCATAATCATGTGGATGGTCCCACGGCTACACAGTTTGCGTTGAGCGCTATCGGTCAATTGATGCACATGCAAGGTTTGGAACAAGAGTTACGTGGTCACATGAAGGAATTGGCTCGACAGGAGATGAATTCAAATGCCAGTGGACCGGCCACGCAGTTAAACAATCGTTTACAGCAACTTAAGGACCACCGCCAACAGATTGCAACTAAATTGCCATTGGCAATATTCGACGAATCTTTTGCGATTTTAGAAACTAAACTTGTTGAAATCAGCAACCAAATCGCGGACGTCACCGACGAATTATCAATGTTGAATGTTGCACAACCGAGGATTCAGAATATTGACTACGAGGTCGACAAAGCACTAGCGGGACTAAGCAATTTGGAATCCCGAATTCGTGGAACGGATGCTCGCGACGACGTTGTCGATATTTTCAACACTTTGAAGTTGCGGATGTACATTGGCTTTGAGCAAGTGCCCTATTACGAACGTTCTCGCTGCCAAGTTTCGCGTGGTGTGATTACCATTGGTGATGTTCCACCTCCGATTGAGATTTACCCCGCGGTGGGTAGTGGACACCACCAAGTTAAACGTACGAAAGACGTTGAAAATACGAAGAATGATCCCGAATTGAACGAGGTTATCAATCCCGAGGAAGGGGTGTTAGGAAAGAAAAATGGGCGGTACTGGACTTGAACCAGCGACCTCCACGATGTCAACGTCATCCGGGGAGTGCGGAAGTGTAGTAAAACGCTAGACATTGCAATGAAATGCAAACATCTTACGCGAGAGAGAGTTTAACACTCTTTTACCTTGTTTTACAAGGTGTCGCAAACCTTCGCACAGGTGTTTGTAAGTAATGTAAGTAGAGATTGGCTGAGGCCCAAGGTTCTAGCAGCTCTTCGTCTCTCTTGAGGACAAGGAGCTGGACGAACCCTTAACATACACGTTACAACTCCCTCCCCGATCTTCTCACAAGCAGCAAGTAGTTACTTCAGCCTCACAGGCTGTCCGCTTCACGCCATATCGCTCCTAAATACCTCTGTACATAATCTGCACTAGAAACCGGTCCACTGCACAGGCGATAATTAACAACAGTGTCATAGGGTAAGTGCTTAACCACGCTCACAGCAAAGGAAACCGCATTGGGGTGGAACACGATCAAGGGACGGCAGTACTACTACCACTCGGTGGCGACTTTTACCGGTGTTAAGACAACGTATTACGGCAATGCTAGGCATGCAGCCCAAAGAGTTACGAACCGTGAGCAGCAAGAGGTTCAGCGACGGTACATCACGACTACTGGCAATACCTTGGCACCGATCAAGACGGCATTTATGTGGTTAGATCTGCTCACGCGAGCGGATGCACTTCTGGCTCAGTGCCCTGGCTACACAACGGATCCTCAACGGGAGAACCTTACATGATAACGAGCGTTGATCCACTACTAACTGCACAGGAACCACCACCACTAGACTTACCGGACATAGACGACTTCCGGGACATAGTCGGTAGTGCTACCAAGGGCGACGCGGTGTCCATGGAGCAGTTGCGGGCTACCTTTTCACGTGGCCCATCACTTGCTGCCCATGTAGGTTCGATGGGTAGTCGAGCGA
>LWDU01039199.1_pt1 | contig 10026 bp, 10 predicted proteins | sample 727161 | NCBI WGS metagenome assembly LWDU01 (sample SAMN04566230, study PRJNA314399) | hydrothermal vent metagenome | isolation source: deep sea hydrothermal plume seawater | place: Mexico: Gulf of California, Guaymas Basin | collected 2004-07-11 | reverse complement strand
CTACGGGAAGCCTCGTGGCGGGCATCCTGTGACTCATCTACCTCATCGCGCGTGAGCCACTCTGGCATACACACGAACACGCGGTTGGCTAGCCGGCTAGGCCCCTTCCAGTGCCTTCCGTTCGGCGATTGCACGCAGATCGTCGAACGTCAGCTCGCCGTCGAACAACGCCCTCATGGCGCGGCCAAACGGGCGTCGAGGCCAACGATCATCATCGACGAGCTGTAATTGACTCTGCACCGTGCCGTCGGCATCAAAGGTGTAGGAGCGGTAGCCGGGGTCTTCAATGCGGGCCCGACATGAACGGTGCGGCCCATGAACTCGTACGTGTCGGGAGCGTGGGTGTGACCGGCTCCCAGCCCACGAACAGTCGGTAAATCGCCCAACAGGTCGGCCCACTCGGCGTTGTAGGCCTCAGCGTTCAACATGCCTACGGGACATCCCGGTGGATGATGCACCCAAATGAATACGTGGTCGGCACCGACCTGAGAAACCATGTCGCGTATCCAAGCGGCCTCCGCCGTGCCCAGACTTCCATCGCTATGGAGTCGATCGGCGTACTCCGGAGAGTCGACGGCGCGTCCCGCTGCGTCTATGACGAGGTTTCCTGCGTTGGAATCCGCAAACAAGAAGGCCCAGGCACCTACTTCGATCACCCGAGACGTCGAGACGGATGGCCTTGCCATCGACGCGGTAAACACGGCGTCCTGGTCGTGATTGCCGGGGGTCACGTTTACGGCGACAGAGAAGCGAGAAAACGCTTCAGCTGCCTTCCGGTACTGAGGTCGACGGCCGTGGTCGGCAACGTCGCCGGTCACGACAACCAAGTCGAGGTCGTCGTGTTCGCCGATGTGGCGGAACACGGCATCGAAAGCTGCGCCTTCGGGGTCTGCCCCGTCCTCCAGGAAATGCGTGTCGGACAGTTGCAAGATGCGAATCGTGTCGTTCATGAAGAACTCCCGGTGTCTAAATGAAGTGTGGCACGTCCTGTCGGGCCAACGAGTGAGCGAATGCATGGGGATCGATCGAATGAAATCGGTGCAGGTACGAAGGGACTGAAAAGCGTTTTCGGGAATTTCCTTCATACGACAGCTCACAAAGTCGAGTCGCTCCGCCTCGACGGCCTCACCCAAGACTGGCTGTTGATAGTCGGAAGCCAGAGCCATTGCGGGTCAAAGGGTAGGACATTCAAGCTGGCTTATGGCACAACGTCCGAGCCTGGGCGTTATGTTAAATCCCTAGGGGGGCCCGTCGCGGGCTCGTCGGAAGAGTATGAGGCCCCGAACGCGAAGCCGTACTTCTCGTAGAGCGGTCGGTTTTGCTCAGTGGCCTCTCGTCGGTAGAGGCCGAATTCCGCACACCCTCGTTTGCGCGCCCGTTGGGTCGCCGTCTTCACGAGCAGTCCGCCAAGGTTTTTGCCCCTTGCCCCTTGCCCTTTGCCCCTTGCCCCTTGCCGCCGGGTCGACGACCAACTCTTCGAGTTGCGCATATTCGCCGGCGTAGCGAATCGCCAAGTTGTCGGAAACCGCAATGACGCCGACAAGGACGCCCGACTGATCCGCTAGTCGGCGTCTCGACCCCGCGCCGTCATCTTTGCCAGTCGATCCCCGATGCAGGTTGCCCAGAATTGGTTCGCGATCGCATTCGGGTGGCCGTATACGGGAACCTTCAGCTTCTTCGAATTGATGCCAGGTGGAACGCATTGGGCGACGGCGATGCCGTGCTCGCGTAGAAACTTTCCGTAGGTTCCCTGGGCGTGATTCGGCTGGTCGATCAGGATGGCGACGAGAAACTCGGCCCCGTGGGCGTTCGACACCCGCTGCATCTCGATCAGCAGCGACCGCGTCACCTCGGAGGCTTGTGCCAGACGGTGGCGACCTGACCAGTCGACGTATCGACTCTCCAGAAACGCGACGAGAGCGGAGAAACGCTTCAGCGGCCAACGCGGATGCACCTTTGGAGGGTGTCTTTCGAGGTGACCTTCCGAATCGAGAGTCGCGTAGGGAATCGCGACGACGTCGAGGTCCGAGGCTCGCGTCATCCCTCGAAGCCAACCCGGAGCGGCGACGTTTCGCGGCTTGTGTTTGTGGATCAACCCGTAAATGACCACACGCGGGTCGGGCTGGCCACTCGAAAGGGAGCGTTCGAGGGCCAGCAGGGACTGGTAGGTCCCGTAGCCCGCGGTGCCGAAGTTCAGAAACTCGAACTCTGGAAAAGCAACCTGCAGCCGCCACGGCCAGGTACTCTCGTCGGAGACCGCCCACCCCTGGGTCACCGAGCCTCCCACGACGACGATGCGATCGGACTGCTCAATTCGTTCGGGTGCGGTGCTTCGAAGCCCGTCCGGCCAGAACGTCATCCGGATGGATTCCCTGGATCGAGTCCACTCGTAGACGCCGGCCTTGTTGCGCCATCCCAGGGAGTCATCCGGCTCATGCAGTGGATCATCGGGCTCGCCGATGGGTCCGTAGCGCCAGGGCGTTTCGCCCAGCGCTCTCACCACGATCTCGCCGACGCAGGCCGCGATGCTGACGCTGACCAGGACCAGGGCGAGGCGCAGGCCGAAGCCTCTCAGAGACATGAAGTTTTCACCCGACGGCATGGGAACTCACGCTAATCCAGGACCGTGCCCCATGCCGGTGACGGGCCCTTGCTTCGGGAAGGTTCGCGAAGCGGGACTTATTCCGCCGAAGAGATCGTTCCCAGGGTCGGAGCAGACCCCTCTACCGTTCGGAAAGTGGGCCTCTAGCGCACTTCCTCAAATGCGAAGCCCTCGTATCCCGCCTCCGCCACTTCGGCGAGTCGCTCGAAGTACTGCGAGCCACGCAGGTGCCCGACGAACTGGCGCGGCTTGCCGGGGATGTTGGCGCCCATATACCAGGAATCGGTGTGGGGGTACAGGGTGTGGTCGGCGATTTGCTTGATCTCCTTGTCCCAAAGCGTCTCGGCCTCCGGGGTCGATTCGATCGCACCCAAGCCGTTTTCGTGAAGGTGTCGAATACAGTTCCCGATCCACTCCATCTGTCGTTCAGCGCCCAGGGGCATGGTGAAGAAAACACCGGGTGAGCCCGGGCCGTGAATCATGAACAGGTTCGGAAAGCCCACGATCGTCGTGCCCAGGTAGGTGTCGAAGCGCTCATCCCACTTCTCCACGAGGCTCATGCCGCCGCGTCCTTTGGGGTTGAGCTTCAGCATCGAGCCGCTCACGGCGTCGAAGCCTGTCGCGAGCACCAGTAGGTCGATTTTGTGCTCGCCTTCTCGGGTTCGAACGCTCGATGGCGTGAACGCCTCGATGGGATCTTCACGTAAGTCAATCAGGGCCACGTTCTCGCGGTTGTAGGTTTCGAAGTAGCCGTTGTCGAGGATGAGTCGCTTGGTCCCGAAATAGTAGTCGGGCATCAGTTTTCGGGCGGTCTCGGGATTGCGAATGGTCTCGCGGATCTTGTCGCGGACAAACTCGGAGACCTCGTGGTTGAGATCCTTGTCGACCAGGACACCGACATAGCTATTGATGGCGAGATGAATGCCTCCCTGCTCCCAGAGTTCCTCGTACCGCGCGCGGCGTTGTGCGGGTGAGTCTTCCGAGGCCCTTCGCCTGCTCGTCTTGAAAGGCCAGCCGCCTCGCGCACACATGGTTGCGCGAAGCGAATCCCAATTTTCGCGGTACTGGGAAAGCTCATCAGTGGTGATGGGCCGGTTGCGCGCGGGAAGCGCGTATTGGGGCGTGCGCTGGAACACGGTGACGTGCTCGGCCTCCTTCGCGATTTCGGGAATGGACTGAATGCCCGAAGACCCCGTGCCAATCACACCCACGCGCTTGCCCGAGAACGACACCGGCACGTGGGGCCAACGACCCGTGTGATGACACTCCCCCGCAAAGTCATTGATGCCCGGGTAGTCGGGCTTGTGCGCGACGAACAGCGCGCCCACCGCGCAGATCAGGAATTGAGCGGTGACCCGGTCGCCGGTGTCGGTTTCGATCGTCCATCGCTGGGTGTTTTCGTCGTAGCGCGCATCCGAGATCCAGGTATCGAACTGGATGTCGCGCCGCAGGTCGAAGCGATCGGCGAAGTGTTCGAGGTAGGCGAGGACCGCGGCCTGGGAAGTCTGGGTCTCCGTCCACTCCCACTCGTTCACCAGTTCCTTCGAGAACGTGTAGGCGTAGAAGGGGCTGCTCGGTGCGTCGACTCGGGCGCCCGGGTAACGGTTATACCACCAGGTGCCACCGACGCCGCCCGCCCCATCGAAGGCGCGCACGGAGAGGCCCATCTTGTCTCGCAGGTGGTGGAGCGCATAGAGTCCCCCGAAACCCGCCCCGATGACGATGGCGTCGCATTCACTTTCATCTCGGACGCCTCTCGGCTGCGCACCGCGTGTTGTACTTGCCATGGCGTCTTCTTTACAACATGGACTTGGCGGCATCAACCCCGATGCCGCTCTGATGAGAGCGTTGGCCGCGGCCAACGCCTAGCGATTTCGCTCCAGGTGCTTCATCACGTAGTCGAGCACGATCTCTTCCTCGTCCTGAATCAGCCAATGTCCGGCGTCCAGGCCGACGGTCTCGAAGGGCCCCTCGACGAAGGCCGGCATGCGTGACTGCACGTCTTCATTCACGAATGCCCCGATGTCGTTTCGACCGTAGATGTAGAGGACGGGCTGTTCGACGGGCCCGACGTTGCCGGGTGCACCGCTCGAAGGGTCGAACGCGCGATACCAGTTGAGGGTCGCTGTGAGCGCGCCGGGCTCCGCGTAGAGAGCGTCGTACTCAGCGACGTGCGCAGCCGGCATCGTCGAGTACATGGCGCGCTTCATGAACCAACGGCCGCCGGCTCCGAGCAGCGCCTCGGCGACCCCGGGTCGGCGAAACACTTTGACGTAGGTCGGCGTCGACGGCGGCGCATCGGGGTCTGGGATCGCGCCGGGATGCGGAATAGCCAGGGACGCCCAGGACAGGACCCGCGTCGTGTCTCGCGAGGTCGCGGCCCAGCCGACTATCGAACCCCAGTCGTGGCCGATTAGATGGAAGCCGTCGAAGCCCACCGCGTCCGCGACCGCGAACACGTCGTCGACGAGCACGTCGATCGCGTAGTGCTCGGCGCCGACCGGGCGCGCACCCGGGCTGTAGCCACGCTGATCAAAGGCCACTACCCGGAAGCCAGCCGCCGCAGCACGCTCGAGCAACGGCGTCCACATGATGGAGCTCTCAGGAAATCCGTGGAGCAGGATCAGGGCCGGCCCGTCCCCGCCGAGACCTGCCACCCGGGCGCGGAACGAAAACCCACCGGCCTCGATCTGGACGAGACCGGTGCTCGTCCCCGGACCCGGAGAAGGCAGCGCTTCGGACGCGCGCGTGTGTGCGAGGGACCGATCGAGGGTCATCCGGGCACTAAGCCAGATGAGGCACGGCAAGGCGAGCAGGGCGCCCAGAACGACGATGAGGATGATTTTTCCGAGGCTGACTTCTTGGATTACGGGCATAATTCCTCCATGGGCTGCGTGGCAAGCAGGCGCGTGCGAGCCAGCCCTGCCTCTCGATGCACGTGGGCAGCCCGGTACTTTGGCAGGGCCAGCATTGTCATCATCGCGACGGGCGACGGATAGACCGCGATCGCGATTTGATGCCACTTGCCATCATCGGTTCCCGATAGTGAGCCAACCCCACGGCTCGACCATCCGATCCGTCCACCCACCGCACCGAGTGAACCGATCATTCCACGCCCGTAGCGTTGGTATGCACGGGCGCCAGAGACCGGCCCGGGGGAAGGGCTGCCTTGCACATCTTCCCCGTAGACGGCTGTCTCTGCGAACTCGAGAAAGTTCAGCATCCAGATCGGTCGGTTGCCCGCGCGCTCCACCAGTTCGGTCCAGCGTCCTTCGTAGATGCCGGATTCCGGGTTGTCGCCCAGGACGTCTGCGGCGTCGATGAGCGATTCGAGTTGCTGCGCGTCCTCGATATTCGCGTCCTCGATGATGGGTGTCGGTGTGCGTCCCAGCAGGCCCAGTGCGGCAGGCAGAGTTCGTTCCACGAGTGACTCGATTCCTGTCGCTGGCCGGGCCGTATAGGTTCGAATCGGATCGATGGAGAACTCGGGCCCCCATTCCTTCCGCTTGGCGAGAGCGATGCGACCGGCCTGGGGGGTGGGGTACTGGCTGACGACGAGCAGTCCGGTTGCATGATCGGGTTCCGAGGCTCTCTGATCGGGGACGATCATCGGGACGATCGCTTCGTTTGCGAGCACCCTGTGGCCACCGGCCTCCTCGGCGAACTGGCTGACCTTTGTAGCGAACGCGCGATTCGCCTCGGGGGCCTTTGTCTCGACGAGGTCGATGAGAGCCACGGGGCGCCGCGGTGGAAAGGACGCGAAGGGATCGCCGCTCATTGTTCCGCTCCACCGAGCTTGGAGAGCACCGGAATCGTTGCGACCGCCAGTGTATCGCCGAGTTGCTTGCCCGGACCAATGCGGTTCATGAACGCACTGCCGATCATCGCGTGCATGTGATCGATGCCCGGGTAGTAGACGGCCACGAATTGCTCGAAACGGTGCTCGCCCTCGACCTGGATCGCACGTCCCATATGTACCGGGCCGTATCCGCCCTCTGCCATGCCGCGCATCATCTCTCGGGTGTAGGAGCGATCGGCCCCACGTTGTTCTGCCGTACCCGGTTGGATCAGGTTGACGACCACGATCGCGTCATCACGGATATTCCTGTAATCGTCCAGTTGCAGGATCTCCTCGCGCTTCAGCTGAATCTGGGGCAGTGCGTCCTCGGCGGCCAAAGGCTGGAAGGGCAGGATCGGCTCCCGGCGAAGGGCAATATCGAGAAGGCGCATCACCCCGAGCCCGATGGGGAGCATCCCGTTGAGGAGCGCAGGGCGCCGGAACCCGTGCACATAGCTGCGCTCGCAGCCGCCCAGGACTTGCCTGACTTCGGCGCTTTCGTGCCGCCGCTCGAAGGCGTCTTTAGACGGATACTGGGTCAGCAGCACCGCGCTCCAATCGTTGGCGAGCTGCTCGGATTCCGCCATGGTCACGCCAACCAGGCCGGCGTAGATCACCCTTCCGCCGCCGGCTGACTCGATCGCGCCCCGCAGCGCGCGAAGGGTTGCCAGTTCGCCTTCGCGCCCCTCGGCGGCCTCGACCTTGAGAAATGTCACCGTGTGAAAAGTGGCCCCGCCATAGAGGAGAGGCTGTCGGTCCTCCAGACGCTCACGCCGGACCCGCAGATACCGAAAGTGCTGCCAGACCGCCGCCGTGATCAAAGCGATCACGGCCCCTGCCAGCAATAGAGTCAATATGCTCGTCAAAGTAGAATTCTCCTGTAGCCCACGGACTGGTCTCCGATCGTTTGCAAACTCATACAGCCGATCTTCCGATCAAGCCTGGCCATCAGCACGTCTGCCCGATTGCAACGCGCGAGAAGGTCATCGACACATTCTCTCGCCCAATCATCCCGGGCGGCCACCGCCTCTTGCACGCGCTTCAAGAGAAAGAAGCGATAGGGCTGTGCGATCGCCTTCAGCTCCAGACCGCAACGGCTGGGCGAATCGCTGGGGCAAGGCGAGGCACACGCAACGAGTTCATTCCGGAGGCGAGTCACAAAGTCCCTTCTTCGGATATCAGCGGCATTCGCAGCTTGGGCTCGAGCGCTTTTAGCTTGGACTGGATCTCCGGCCGACGCTCTTCGGGAACGAGGCCGAGAAAGGCCAGATTCAGGCCATAGAGCGCGCGCGCCTCAAAATGGGCGTTGTCGATCCGGCCGAGCGCCCATTGGATCGACGCGAACTGGGCACCGTGGTGGATCTGCCAGGCCACCTGCTCGGGATTCAGAGTGGTCTCCAGGAAGCCGCGTGTGCGCGCCTCTCGGATGACATCCGAGAGCATCAGGATCGCGTGGGCCATCGGCTCGATTGGCGACGGATGCCCAGCAATCTCGCCTTCAAGCCAGGCGAGCATCATTGGCCGGAAGAGTTCGTGCTGGCGACACGTCTCCCGAACGCTGGCCCGGGTGAGGGACCGACAGTATTCGATCGGATCATCCGGCGATTCGTCTTTCGGAAGCGATGCCTCCATCCGATCCCGGGCGTCGAGGGTGAGCGCCCGCAGGATCTCCTCGCGTGTACCCCAGAGGTTGTAGAGGGTATTGACGCTGAGCGATGCCTCGTCGGCGAGCTTGCGCATCGAGAGCGCCCCGAGCCCGCCACGACTGAGCAGGGCGCGCGCGGCCTGAAGGATCTGCTGGCGCCGCGCCTCGACATTCCGCTCTCGGCGCCCGGTCGTTCGTTGTTCCTCGTCGGCGAGTTCTGGGGACACGGTCTAAAATTGATACAGTGTTGCAATAATTGTGTCAACGGGTGGGGCGACCCCACACCCGAAACCCCGGGCCAGCATAGCCATCGGTGGTCCGCCGAGGATGCGTCTCCAGTCCCCTGCACGGGCTAGGGGAATTCCGCTCTTGATTGGGTTATCGATTGGCTCGGTTATCGATTGGCTTTCGCCGATCGCCGGCGCCGAAGAGAGGACCGGGGTGGAGGAAGCGGGAACTGCGGGAACTGCGGGAACTGCGGAAAGTGGGGCTCCGGCGCCGTGTCCGTCGCGCATCGTCATCCCGTCGCGCTCGGCGGAGGTGGGATGGCGGGCACAGCTCGAGCTCGGCTTCGAGCTGCGCGATGGCCGAACCCGCCTCCACCGGCGCTGGCATCGCGGGCCCCTGCGGGTCCAGAAGCCCTTCTACCCCCGGTGTCCGGGAGCGGGAGATGATTTTTGCCAGGTGGTGATCCTGCATCCGCCGGGGGGCGTCGTGGGGGGTGACCGTCTGGCCATCGACGTGCGTGCGGGGGCGGGCAGCCGCGTGCTGATCACGACGCCCGGCGCCACCAAGTTCTATCGCACCGCGGGACCGGAAGCCGTGCAGAGCGTGCACCTCCGGGTGGCCCCGGAAGCCGTTCTCGAGTGGACCCCCCAGGAGACGATTCTCTTCGACGGCAGTCGGTCGCGCATCGAGACCCGGGTCCAGTTGGAAGCTGGCGGCCGTTTCCTCGGCTGGGAGATTACGGCCCTGGGTCGGCCCGCCGCACAGGCGCCCTTTTCGACTGGCCTCTGCCGCCAGACTTTCGAGATCGAGCGCGAAGGCAAGCCACTCTGGGTCGATCGCAGCGAGTATCGCGGTGGGGGCGAAAGCCTGGAAGGTCGCTGGGGCCTGGCGGGATGCGCGGCGGTGGGCACCCTGGTCTCCACCGGGGGCAAGGAATCGGTGCTGGCGGCTGCCCGGGAGGCGTTGGCGGCGTTCGCCCGGGACGATCACCGGCTGGCTGGGGCGACCCGGCGGGGGGAACTCCTGATCCTGCGCGCACTGGCGCCGGAAACCCGGCAGATTTTCGACCTTTTCGCTGGCCTGCGCGAGACCCTGCTGGGCGAACCGACGCCGGCGGCGAGAATCTGGGCTACTTGATCGGGCCTCGGCTTGGGCGCCAAGGACGGCGGCGAGCCGAATAGAGTCCGAGCGGATCGGCGCCCGGCGAGGGAACCCGGAGGGGGAGTGAGCCATGGACCTGAGTCCGCGTGAGAAGGACAAACTGCTGATCTTTACGGCAGCGCTCGTGGCCGAGCGGCGCCGCGATCGCGGCCTGAAACTGAACTATCCCGAGGCCGTGGCGCTGATTTCCGCGGCGGTTCTCGAGGGCGCCCGGGATGGCCGCAGCGTTTCCGACCTGATGAGTTACGGCACCACGGTGCTCGGCCGTGAAGACGTGATGGAGGGCGTGGCCGAGATGATTCCCGAGGTGCAAGTCGAGGCGACCTTTCCCGACGGCACGAAGCTCGTCACGATCCACAACCCCATCGACTAGGGAGGTCGCTCGTATGATTCCTGGAGAGATCGAAGTCCAACCCGGAGAGATTGAAATCAACGCTGGCCGTTCGGTGATCGAGCTGGACGTGGCCAACGCGGGAGATCGCCCAATCCAGGTGGGTTCCCACTATCACTTCTTCGAGACCAATCCGGCCTTGGCCTTCGACCGCGAAGCGA
>LWDU01038537.1_pt1 | contig 10028 bp, 9 predicted proteins | sample 727161 | NCBI WGS metagenome assembly LWDU01 (sample SAMN04566230, study PRJNA314399) | hydrothermal vent metagenome | isolation source: deep sea hydrothermal plume seawater | place: Mexico: Gulf of California, Guaymas Basin | collected 2004-07-11 | reverse complement strand
AACAAAATGGAAAGCGTGGCCGCGCAAATCGCCGAGGCCACCGAGCGCTGGAATACCGTACAGGAATCCTCCGGCCAAACCGCCCAACTCGCCGAAGAGATCGCCAACGGCATCGCCGCCACCGTGAAGGAGCATCACGAGTTTATGGCCAAAGCCGGCGACGACGAACACGCCACGTTGAAGCTCGAAGTGGAAAAGCTCCGGCGTGCCGAGCAGGATTGGGCCGCCACGCTGGTCGGCCAACTCGACCTCGTGTATCGCCTCGAACGCTCCGCCGACGCGTCCGGCAAAGAGCCGTTCATGCAAACGATGGCTACCTTCCAAAGCCAATGCCGCGACCTCGCCAAGCGCGTGGGGCTCGTGGCGTTTGAAGCGGAACCGGACGCCGCATTCGACGCCGAACAACACGGCCTGCTCGACAACGAAACCAAGCCCACCGAAGGCGCAAAGGTCACCGAAACACGCCTGCCCGGCATCCGGCTTCAAGGCCGGTTGATCCGCAAGCCTTTGGTATCGGTCGCCTAGTCCGTCGCGGTCGCCTTGCGGCTGGCGTGCGCGCATACGCCGCGCTTGCTGGCGGTGATGAATTCCAACAATTCCCGCGTGCGGGGGCCATGCGTTTCCGCCAACAATTCCGCCGCCTTTTCGCCGTCCAAAAATATGCGCCGATACATTGCTTTCAACTCCGTGCGTTCTTCTGCGCCAATGTCCGCGCGGCGCAGGCCCACGGTGTTGAGGCCGCACAATTTGTTCACGCCAAACACCATTGTGAACGGCGGCAAATCCTGACTCACCGCCGCGTTGCCCTGCATCATCGCCAGCGTGCCGATGCGCACAAACTGATGCACCGCGCAGTTGCCGGAAAAAAACACGCTATCCGCAATCACCGCGTGCCCGCCCACGAGCGCGCCATTGGCAAAAATATTGTGATCCCCCACCACCGCATTGTGGCCCACGTGACTGGCGGCCATAAAAAAATTGTGGCTCCCGATCACCGTATCCTCTTCCGGCGAATTGGAACGATGCAACGTGACGTGCTCGCGAATCACATTGTCATCGCCAATTCGCAATCGCGTGGGTTCGCCGACGTACTTCAAATCCTGTGGCGCATCGCCGAGCACCGCGCCGGCGTGGATGCGATTGTTTTTGCCGAGGGTGGTTTCGCCTGTGAGATGAACGTGCGGCCCGATGACGCTGCCCGCGCCCACCGTCACGCCAGAGTCAATGACAGTGTACGGGCCAACTGAAGCGGTTTCGTGCAGCTCGGCTTTGGGGTGGATGATGGCGGTGGGGTGAATCATTGGAATGATCAAGTTTCAATACTCAAGGAAGGGTCAAATCCCAAGTCTCAATTTTGTGCCTTCTTTGAAACTTGATTATTTGTAAATATACCCATGCTCCTTCAATGAAAAATAATCGCGCTCTCTTTCCGTTGTGCGTTGGCCGAGGATGACGTGGTCAAGCACTTCGATTTTTAAAAGCTGCCCGGCGCGCACGAGGTCGCGGGTGACGGTGATGTCGGCTTTGGACGGGGTGGGGTATGACGGCGGAGGCATTGGCGGCCACGGCGTGGCGGAAGACGTCGCGCGGGTGAACGATGGCGGCGTCGAGCGTGCCGTTGGTGAGATGCACTTTACGAATGAGTCGGCGGCGTGTGTTCACGAAGATGGCATAAAAATGTTCCACCTCGTAGGGGCGGCATTCTTCGCGCAATAAATTGGCAACGGATTCCGGTGTGTCGAGCACGGGCGCGGCTTCCCGGATTTCCGCCGCCATTCGGCGGGCAAGCGTGAAGGCGCTTTGCAGGGCAATGGCTTTGTCGGGACCAATGCCTTTAATCGTTTGCAACTCCTCCAGCGTGGCTTGGGCCAGCGCGCTGAGGGTTCCGAATTGCTGGACCAATTCCGCGCCCACGTCGACAGCAGATTTTCCCTGAAGACCGGTGCGCAGTAAAATTGCAATCAGTTCGGAATCGGAAAGTGCATCGGGGCCCAGCTCGGCCAAGCGTTCGCGCGGGCGTTCGCGGTTTGGCAAATCCTTGATGCGCGTTGAAAGGGTCACGGGGGAAGAATGACCTTTTTATTATTTTCGGCAAGGAAGTTTTGGTAGGGGCGCGCGCAGCGTGTCCCTACCGAGCTCTACTTTATGAACTTTGAAAACTCTTCGCGCGCGTGATCGGGGATGCGGGCTTTGAGGTGGACGATGTCGCCTTCGTAGCGTTCCTCATCCACTTGGCCGAGGGCGCGGATGCGGGCGAGCGTGGCGCCGTCGCTGGCGGGGACTTGCAATTCCAAACAACTGCGCACCGGCCGCAGCATCATGCCGAGCTCCGCTTGCAGCTCGTCGAGCCCTTCGCCGGTCTTGGCGGAAACACACACCGCGTGCGGGTATTCGCACAGCCAATGGAGGTTGCCGTTGCGCTCGGGGAGTTGATCGATTTTGTTGAAGACCATCAGCGTTGGCTTATCGTCCGCGGCAATTTCCTCGAGCACTTCGTTGACGGACGCGATTTGGTCGGCGGCTGTTTCGCTGGCGACATCCACCACGTGCAACAGTAAATCCGCCTCCACGACTTCCTCGAGCGTGGCTTTGAATGATTCCACGAGTTGATGCGGCAGCTTGCGAATGAAACCCACCGTGTCGCTGAGGAGCGCGTTTTGGTTGGTCGGCAAAGTGATGCGGCGCGTGGTGGGATCGAGCGTGGCGAAGAGTTTATCCTCGGCCAAAACCTCCGCGCCGGTGAGCGCGTTGAGCAACGTGGACTTGCCGGCGTTGGTGTAGCCCACGATGGATGCCAACGGCCATTGGCTGCGTTGGCGGCCTTGGCGTTGGGTTGAACGCACGCGTTTGACCTCCTTCAAATCGCGGCGCAGTTTGGAGATGCGATCCTGGATTCGGCGGCGATCCACTTCGAGTTGGCTCTCGCCATCGCCACGCATTCCGATGCCGCCTTTCTGCCGCGAAAGGTGCGTCCACAAACCCGTGAGGCGCGGCAGAATGTGCTGCAACTGCGCCATCTCGATTTGCATTTTGCCTTCCCGCGTGCGGGCGCGTTGGGCAAAAATGTCGAGGATGAGCGCGGTGCGATCGAGCACTTTGCAGTCGAACACGCCCTCGAGGTTGCGCGTTTGGGCGGGCGAAAGTTCGTCATCAAAAATGACCGTATCGACGTCGCCTTGTTTGCAGATTTCGGCAAATTCGTTTGCCTTGCCTTTGCCGATGTACGTTGCGGCGTGGGGACGGTCGAGGCGTTGGGTGCCTTCGCCGATGATTTTCGCGCCAGCGGTGCGGGCGAGTTCGGCCAGTTCGGCCATCGTTTCCGTGAGGTCCGCGCCGGTGCGTTTGCTCAGTTGCGCACCGATGAGGAAGACGCGTTCCGTGGCTCCGATTTGTTCTGCGAGGGCTTTCACGTGATTTTCTCAATCAATCGCCGCGCCGTTTCCGCCGCCGGTTCGTTGGCGGGCACGGTCAGCGTTTGGGTTCCGTGCAGTTTGCGGAACCACGTCATTTGTCTGCGAGCGAATTGCCATGTGCGTGATTTAACCAAAGTGACCGTTTCCGGCAAGCCTTGTTCGTCGTTGAGGTGCCCAATAACCTGTCGATATCCGAGGGCTTGTTGCGCGACGGGGTTACCCTCCAAGGCTAAGCGCAGCGAACAAGTTTCTGCCACCAAGCCGGCGGAAAACATCGCGTCCACGCGCGTGTCGATGCGATGGCGCAAATCTTCGCGGTCGCGTTCGAGCAGGAAAAAATTTTGCGGCACTTGGCCGGTCCACTCGGCGCGTTGTTCGGAAAAGGATTTGCCCGTGAGGCGAATGACTTCAACCGCGCGCGTGACGCGACGGCGATTTTGGCGGTCGATGGTTTCGTGCGTGGCGGGATCGTGTTCGAACAATTCGGCCACGAGGGTTTCCAACTCCATCGTTGCCAACTCCGTTCGCAGAGTTGCGTTTGCTTGCGGCGCATCGCCCAAGCCTTCGAGCCACGCGCTGAAATATAATCCGGTGCCGCCACAAAAAACCGGGCGCTTGATTTTTTGGATGTGCGGTTTGGTGCGCGTCACGAAACTGGCCGCATCAAACGATTCGGTTAACTCAAGAATGTCGATGAGGTGATGCGGGACGCGCGCGCGTTCTTCGGCCGTGGGCTTGGCGGTGCCGAGATCCAGCCCGCGATAGACTTGCATTGAATCGACGGAAATAATTTCGCCGTGAAGCCGTTGGGCGACCTCGAGTGCCACGGCGGATTTCCCGCTGGCGGTGGGGCCGGCGATGAAGACGGGGGCACCCACCTTTTAGGATTCCTTTTCGGTTTCTTCCTCGTCCGGCGATCCTTCGCGCCAAGCGAGAAGGAAGAGCAATCCCACCCCAATGCAAATGCCCATGTCGGCAATGTTGAAGGCGGGATAACCCGCCTCGGTGCCATCGCTTCGGATGATATAAAATCTTACGAAATCGATCACGTGTTGATACGCCACGCGATCGATGAGGTTGCCAAGGATGCCGCCGATGAGCAGTCCGAGGGCGAGCTTGCCGGTGAGCGTGTGGGTTTCGAAATGGTGGCGATTCTTGATGAGCGCAATCAGTGCCACCACGGAAAGCGCGGCAAGCGGCAGACTGCTACCTTCGAACATGCTCCAGGCGGCGCCTGTATTTTTCCAATTTACAAAACGGAGAAAGCCTTCGATTACAATGGTGTTGTCATTGTCACCGATGGTGCGAATGACCATCTGCTTGGTGATTTGATCGGCGACCAACACGATGGCGGCCGTGGCGAGGATTCGTTTTTCCTCGAAGAACGAAACCGGCTCGCCGGAGGGTGGCGCTTCTGCCTTGGTTTCGTCCATGCCGGCTAGTGCGTGCGCATCGGCATCAGCACGTAGAGGAAAGGTGTGTTGCTCTTGAGCACGCCGGGGCTGAGGCTGTCGGTGAGCTCAAAAAATACTTCGTCGCCCTCAAGCACTTTGAGGGGGTCCATCAGGAACGTGGGGTTGAAGGCAACTTCGATTTCCGGGCCTTTGTATTTGATGGCGATCGACTCTCGACCCGAGCCAACCTCGGGTGTGTTGGCGGTGATGGTGAGGTTGTCGTTGGCGAACGTTAGCTTCACGGAGTTCGCCTTGTCGCTGGTGATTTGATCGGCGCGGCGCAAGGCGTGATGAAGCTCCTCTTTGCCCAGCGTGATGCGTTCCTTGAATTCGCTGGGGATGACTTGTTTAAAATTCGGATAATTTCCTTCCACAAGTTTGCTGTGGAGCACGATGGATTCGCCGCCTTCCTGTGGCAGTGTGAATTCCACGTGCGTGTCGCCGATCCGAATTTCCACGTCTCCGTTGCTTTGCAACAATCGTTGCAATTCGGCCACGGCTTTGTTGGGCAGGATGAACTCGCCCTTGATGCCGCCTTCGATTTCCTCTTCCACCAACGCGAGGCGCCGGCCGTCCGTGGCCACCAGCGTGAGGCGGTCGGGAGTGATGACGATGTTTATGCCGTTGAGCACGTGGCGCGATTCATCGGTGCTCACCGCGTAGCCGGTCTTGCGAATCATTTCCTTGAACTTCCCTTGCCGCACTTTTATTTTCCCGCTTTCCTTAAATTTCGCTTGCTGCGGATATTCGTCCGCGCCAATGCCGTTGAGCTTGTACTTCGATGCGCCGGCTTGGACGGTCGCCTCCTCTTTGTCGCTCACCTCAATTTCGATTTCGGTCGCCTCAATTTCGCGCACCAATCCGAAGAGCCGTTTGGCGGGCATCGACGTGGCGCCTTCGCGTTCCACTTCAGCCGGCACCGAGGCGTGCACGCTCACCTCGAGATCGGTGGCGCGCAGCTCCAGCCGCTTGGCGCCCGCGACGAGCAGCACGTTGGAAAGAATGGGGAGCGTCGAGCGAGCGCCCACAACATTTTGGACCGCCTGCAATCCGCTGGCGAGGTCGTCTTTGGTTACCGAGATTTTCACAAAGTCTAATTAGATGAATGTTTCAAACAGTATAACACTATTATTAAGGGCCGTGGATAAGGCAAACAACCCTCGGAGTCAAGGCGGAGCGGGGGAAAAAAGCCAGAAATTTCGACACACGGCTGTGGATAAAAATGTTGGCAAAAACCGGCAAGTCGCAAAAGTCGGGGAAAACAGAGTTGATGGGGACTTTTCATCGAGTGATCCCCATCTTATTACCCGACCGACAACGCGCCACAACGCGCGGGATTATTTCACAAGCGGCGGCAATGTCGGCATCCGTCGTTTCACGCCCCAGCGAAAGCCGCACCAACGCGTTGGCCTCGGCGGCGGGTGCCCCCATCGCGAGCGCCACATGCGAGGGGGTGACCGATCCGCTGGCGCACGCCGAGCCCGCCGAAGCACAAAGCCCTTCCATATCCAAACCGCTCAAGAGCGCAATGCTGTCGGTGCCTTCAACGGTAAACGAAATAGTATTGATCAAACGATTGGCGGAATCGCGGTCGCCAAGAAAAGTTGCGCCGTCGGTGGCGTCCACCATATCAATCAACTTCCCCGCAAGCGGGGCCAGAGTTTCCAATGTGAAAACAGGGTTCGTGAAAAAACGAACAATCGCTTCGGCGAGGCCGATGATGCCGGCGAGATTCTCGGTGCCGGCGCGGCGTTCGTTTTCGTGCGGAGCGCCGTGCACGATGGGGTCGGGCATCAAAGGTGATTTGGCGTAAAGCAATCCCGCGCCATTGGGGCCGTGGAATTTATGGGCGCAGAGGGAAACCAAATCCGCATTGAAATCGGCGATGCCGCCGAGGGGAATTTTACCAAAACACTGAACGGCGTCCGTGTGGAAAACAACGCCCTTATCAGCACAAAGATCACCGATCTCCGCCACCGGTTGCAGCGTGCCCACCTCGTTATTGGCGGCCATAATGCTGACCAAAACCGTGTCCGGCCGCAGCGCCTCGCGCACGGACTCCACCGCCAAGCGGCCGGCGGAATCCACAGGCAAAAAAGTGACCTCAAAACCCTCGTTATTCGCAAGATATTCACAAGGAGACAGCACGGCGTGATGTTCCACGGCGGAGGTGATGATGTGCCGCCCTTGGTCGCGCAGTTGCCGCGCCATTCCGTGCAAAGCGAGGTTGGTGCTTTCGCTGCCGCCGCTGGTAAAAATGATTTCGCTGGGCTTGCACTTCAGCGTGGCGGCGACGCGATCGCGGGCGTCATCCAGCAACGCCCGCGCGCGCTGCCCCACGTGATGCACGCTGGAAGGATTGCCCCAAACCTCGTCGAGGATCGGCAACATCGCCGCGCGCACGTCGGCATCCAGCGGCGTGGTGGCGTTGTAATCCAAATAAATCGTGCGCACGCCCCGTGTTTACTCCATACTCCGCGCCGATGCCAGACTGGCTTCAAGTGATCTTGTTGGGCGTGGTGGAAGGCATCACGGAATTTCTGCCCGTTTCGTCGACGGGCCATCTGTTGTTGGCCGAGCCGTGGCTGGGCGCGCGTCCAGATCACTTCACCATTTGCATCCAAAGCGGCGCGGTGATTGCGGTGCTTGCAGTTTTCCGCGAACGCGTGCGTTCTCTCTGGGAAAAAAGGCGCGAGGCCGAAACCCAAGATTACCTCAAAAAGCTCGGTTTTTCCTTTGTTTTAACAGGGTTCGGCGGGTTAACCCTCAAAGCCGCCGGATGGGAATTGCCAAACGAAAGCGCACCGATCGGCTGGGCGTTGCTCATCGGCGGACTGTTCTTCATCGCGTACGAACTACGCCAACCCAAAAAAGAACAGAGCGCGGCAAAAGAAAACAAACCGCTAAGCATCACGTGGATAATCGCGATTGCCTTTGGCTTGGCGCAGTTGGTGGCGATGGTGTTTCCCGGCGCATCGCGCAGCGGCGCGACGATTCTCATCGGGCTCATCCTTGGGATGGCGCGGCGCGATGCAGTGGAGTTTTCGTTTCTGCTGGGCGTGCCCACATTGCTCGCCGCGGGCGGATACGAACTCGCTTCAGCGTTAAAGGAAAACCCAAACGCGGTGATCAGCGAATGGGACACCCTCCTGCTCGGCACCGTGGCCTCGGCGGTGACGGCGTTCATCGTGGTGAATTGGTTGCTCGGCTATTTGCAACGGAACACGTTTTTGGCCTTCGGCTGGTACCGCTTCGGCGCGGGGCTTTTGGTGCTGGGGATGGCGGCAATGGCGTGAATTAGAAACAGCGAAAAAGGCTGATTGTGCATAAACCGGACTTTTTCACAGATTTGTACACAGGGAAAAAAGAGATCAAAATTCGTAGATGAAATTGAGGTGGAATCCTTGATTATTGTGGCGTCCGTTGACGGGTTCATCGGTGTTATCCCAGCGGTATTCCAGTCGCGAGATGACGTTATCCCAGATTTTGTAATTCAGCGTGAGCGTGAGTCCTTGCCCATCGGTTTGCTCCGCAGCGCTTTCGCCGGAATACAGCTTTGCGCCTTCCTGATAAATCTCCGCGCGCGCGGAGAGTGTGAGGTCATCGGAAAGTTGTCGGCCCACATAAAGGCCGAACACCGAGTCATCATTCCCCGCGCCCGGCAAGATGCGCGAGTCGTGCGTGAGGCTGAGATTCCACTTCTCCGAATTCGGCAACAAGCCCAGGCCGAGATAAAGATTTTGGATAGGATCGCTGCCTGTGCGGGCGCGGCCATTCACGTAGCCCAACGAAAATCGCGAGCCCTCCAGCGGCCCAAGTGCTTCGGGCAGTTCCCACATAAAACCGGCGAGCAACGTCTTGCGGTCGGTATTGGCGGGAGAGCCGTTGATGCGCGGGTCGTTGGTGTTCGCCACGCCGAGGGCGATTTGGTAGCGGCTGTCCCATTCATAAAGCGCATCCACCCCCGGCCGGCCGGTGCCCGGAAAAAAAGCAAGGATGCCCGTGTGCACCGTTGGTTGAATGGTGTAGCCCCACGAGCGCGTGTAGTGCGCATTGGCATTGTGATCGGGCGACTCAAAGCCGACGATGGAATTGAATGTGCCGATGCGCAGATCGAGGCTGGTCGTCTCGCCCGCGGTGAGTAGGTTGACCAAAGGAAAACGCAGATCCAAATAAGCCTGCCGCAACTCAGCGGATGACGAGGTGGAGCCGGTATCCAAATCACTCGCATCCGGCCCGAGCCAAAGATCCACGCGATAGCCCGAATCCAAAATCCAATTCTCCATCGGCCGATGCAGCGAGAGCGCCATCACATCCAGCGAAAACGCATTCGCGCGGCTGGTGGTGCCCGAGAGCCCGTAAGCAAAATTCCCCGTGCCCGGCCCCCATCGGTAGCCCGTGCTCACATAGCCCGAGAGCGTAGCTGAAGCCGCCAAGGCCGGTGCCGTCTGTGCAGCATCCTGCGCGCGCGCCGCGCCGCTTAAGAGTAAGCCAAAAAGAATCAATCCACGCATCCCAACCTCCAACCCCATTAAGCACCCAACCCCCCGTCGCATCAAGGCATTAAAAAACCCCTCCGGTTTCCCGAAGGGGTTTAAAAGGTTTCTAACGGTAAGTTAGAAGCTGTAGATCAAGTTCGCTGCAACCACTCGTTGAGAGGTCGTGCCGGAGCCGTCCTTGTCATCATTGCGGAACTCGATGCGGGAAATGACGTTATCCCAGATCTTGTAGTTCGCACCGATGGTGATGGACTCGATGCCGTCAGCATTGGAAGCCCAATCGGACGAGATGGTGTTGATGTTGCCCATTTCATAACGAGCATTCAACGCGAGGTCATCATTCACCTGATAGCCGACATACAAGCCAACTACATTGTCGTCAGCCGTGCCTGCGGTGCCACTCTCCACGTGATCCCACGCGACAGAGATAGACAGATTTGCGGCTAGTTCCGGGAGTGTGACGCTAGCGTAGTGATAGTCATCATTGTCGCCAGAAGTACCAGTTCCATTACCGGACACGATGCCGTAGTACAGTGCTGTGCCAGCTAATGCGCCAGTTCCGGAAGGCAGGGTGTAGGAGACCGAGCCAAGGAATGCCTTGCTCGAACCGCTACCCGTACCTGCACCGTTAGTTTCAGCAGTCGTGGTATTGGCCAGACCAG
>LWDU01036923.1_pt1 | contig 10028 bp, 3 predicted proteins | sample 727161 | NCBI WGS metagenome assembly LWDU01 (sample SAMN04566230, study PRJNA314399) | hydrothermal vent metagenome | isolation source: deep sea hydrothermal plume seawater | place: Mexico: Gulf of California, Guaymas Basin | collected 2004-07-11 | reverse complement strand
GGCAAGTTTCTCGCTGCCGGTTTTTTTGTAAAAACTACCCTCCCTTTCTCAACTGCCCGTTTTCATCCGCTTCCTCGCCGCCGCTAGCAGCGGGGGTCGAATGCACAACATCCGGCTTCGGAGGCCGACGCTCTATCCAATTGAACTACCCGCGCGTTTGAGGGGAGATCAATCTATTCCTAAATACGGATAGAGTCAATTTTGAGTTTTTTTGAGGATGGGACAGTATATGTCCTAGGCGGATTCTTAAGATTGGGCCATGAAATCAAAATCAGTAATGAAAACTCATGGCTCGAAAACTTCTCATCATCATGTTATTTGGGAGATATTGGATGGACCTGAAGCGGCAATGACCTTTTTAGCAGGTTTGTTAATCTGGGGTAGCCTCTTCCTTGGTCATTTTTTATAAGATCAAGAAAGTTGAATTTTGAATCAGGAGTTCGGGTATCTCAGAGAATTCATGACCATTGCGATTCTGCATTTACTTGCGGTCGCGAGTCCGGGGCCTGATTTCGCATTGATTATTCGTCAAAGCATCCGTTTCGGACGAAAGGTCGCCTGGATGACCACTGCGGGAATTGCTCTGGGAATCATGGTTCACATCTCCTACTCCCTGATTGGATTCGGGGTTCTGATGCAAAAATCGGTCTGGTTCTTCACCACAATGAAAACTTGCGGGGCGATTTACCTTATCTATTTAGGGGGGCGAAGCTTCGCCGCCACATCCGCTGTTCAATTAAAAGTTGGTGAGGATCCAATGAACACTGACAGGAAATATACCGTTCCACGTCCTTACCTTGGCGGCTTTATTTCGGGATTACTGACAAATGTGCTGAACCCTAAGGCCGGTCTGTTTTTTATTGCCGTATTTTCAGTGGTTGTTCATCCGACCACTCCCATTCCATACAAACTTGGATACGGATGTTGGATGGTTTTCATGAATTTGGTGTGGTTCGGAATGATTTCAATACTTTTTTCTCAACCAATACTGAAAAACAAATTTGCCACTTTAGGCCAATGGATGGAACGGATTATGGGTATCATTTTGATCCTCCTTGGACTGAATCTGTTATTCCTGAAGATTTGAAAGTGTCGATTCCGGGACAGGCCTGAATGGCACTAAGTTAAGGCATTTTGTTCCGTCCTGATTGGGTTTCCATTATCCGGGATCAACGGCCCCGGCTTCAGGAACAAAATCATGTCCAGGGTCGTTTCAAACTTGAAGTCGACGCCACCGGCTTCAGGAACAAAATCATGTCCAGAGACTTATCAAACTTGAAGCTGGCCGCGGTAAGGTCGGATTTGACATCGTTCCGGTCATGTCAATCCCAGACTCAATTGCCAGGAAATTCCGTCGATCCACATCCTTAACTTAGTGCCATTCGGTACAGACTGTACTTGTCTATCTTCGGTGGGACAACCTTGTCTGTCCTGCTCATCCTGTTGAATGACAATCCGATGAGACTCCAATGGATCCCTTCTTTCTGTCACCCCGACCAGCGAAATTCGGTCAATCCAGGGTGGTCCGACGGTCGCTTGACAAGTACAGCAACCGCCGCACGCAGACTCGCTTGTCCGGATCGAACCCATCTGACTTTTTCAAGCGGCGCTGGGACCTTCGTGCCTCGCCTGTAATTCCCAACACATCAACTGCGCGAATTCCGCCAACCCGGGTTGGTCCGATCGTCGGTTGACAATTACAAATTGATCCGGACGGATACGACACATCCAATCAGAATCTATAGCTAATCCCAAATACCCCGGACATTCCATCGGACAGGTCAATCTCTGCAGAGCGAAATCGATCCTCGTGATTCAGGTTTTCCTGATAGATGTGTCTCAGTTCACAGTCGCACTGCAGAATATAGACCCACCCCGAAATGAGTTTCTGTCGAATCTCCTTGGTTGACCACAGCAGGGACCGCCGGCACGGAAACCACTGTGGTTTCTGAATACTCAAAATTCGTTTCCGCCCACCCCAAAGCCAAGCCTGTCAGTAATCCGAATCGCCACTTCGGGGTAACTTTCCAATCGAAGGCTGGTCCGATTCTTCCGATTACCGAATGCATTTCGAGATCCCGGTTACCGATAACGACAGCTGGAACACTTCCATCTGTTCGTGAAGGAACACTTCCGATCACCGGAATTCCAGGGGTCAAGTTACCAAACGGTCCGCTATAGGGAGCCAACACATCCTGTAAAACTACACCTCCGAGTGAGTACCTCCTTCATCCCAATTGAAGAATTGATAGGAAAAACTCGCTTCCCAGTCGAGAGTCCAGTTCTCCTTTTCTATCCATTCATAACGATAAAAAAGCTCAATTCCCGGTACCACGTCATTTTCCACATCATCCTCATATTCTCCCCCGGAAATAGCTGCACTGTGAAGGGAAAGTGTCCCTCCATGAGGGTCGATGAGTTCACTGTCCGTAAAATCAGTATCGTTAACGACCTGTGAGCTGTCTTGGTATCCGAAGAATGATGTTCGGTTGATTGAATATTTCCCTGGAGGAGGAGGTGAAACCAGATTGCCGGTGGAATCCACTCGATTAAACCCATTGTCGTAAATCCGAAAGGTAAATGTTTGCCTTTGAACTGGGCATTTGCATTGAACCATACTGGCACCTGGAGACCCAATCGGTGACGCGAGGCTTTTTTGGTTTCCTGAAGCTGTGCGTTCAGAACCAAATGACTCGCCACTAAACTTGTTAGAATTAAATTGAATTTCACTACTTGTCCTCTTCTTTATCCGGTAAATCCGGAGTTGAAGTCTTCTCAAGAAAGACTTGGTAAAAGCGACTGTCGCTTGGAACCGTCTCGGTGTTGGGCGCACCATCATCCAACCATATGACAACCGTCCCGGTACCTTCAACAGTGGTTGGAGACGTTTTGGAAAAGATAAATAAAATTTTGGATTTCCTGTAGGTGAATACCCTTGTAGTCCTCCATATATCTCCACAGCATTTCCTGTAGTTTCCGGCAGTTCTGGTTTTTGAGTTTCAAACAATTCCAGTTTCAACTCGGGAATAAAAGGCTGCCGGTCAGGGTTGAAGTATTCCAAATTCAATTCTTGGGACGACCCTGAAGGAATTGTGAAATAGTATTCTATGTATGGCCGTCCTCGTTCATCCGTTCCCCCGGAATTCCACAATACTAAATTCTCTGGATATTCAATGACGGTGATTCGCAACGATTCAAAATCAAAAGGTGAATTGTTAACCACACGGACTTTCTGCTCAAACAAACTCGATTGAGGATTAAATACCGGGACACTGAACGTGTTGTCGTAATAGTCATTTTCGACACTGGTTAACAGGGGTTGATAGATGACCATCGGTACCGGAACCAGAACTGTCGTCCCATCATCGTAGGTGACCAGAATTTCAACCATTGTGTTTTCAATCTCTCCATTTTGTCCGCCAATCGGCAACACCTCGACAGTTAAGGTTTCCGGATTAATCCGAACCTCATTAATCAACTGATCATCGAAGGAAACGACTTCAACCCCTGTCAACGTGAGCCCTACAGGATTTTTCAAATGATCAAGTGAAAAAGCCGGAATCCCTCCCAGTGATGGAAGCTCAACAATAAGGTCAATAGCGTCATTGTCCGCGTCAAACCGGTTATCTTCATCCAGTGAAGTAATCCGAAGTGAATCCGACCCGAAGTAATCCTCTATCGGTCGATAAACTAGCCCGTCCAACGCTTCATTGATATCATCCTGTTTACCGAATAAAACAATTCTCTTTCCTGCCAACTCTCCTTCAGGGAAATCAAGTTCAGGATGTGGTTCAATTTGAATTGCCCCCTTCTCAACCTCCATTATGACTGTCAGTTCTGAACTATCGGGATCAAATACGCTGAATAAATTCGGAGGATCATTCTGACTTGAAAATATTAATTCACTGTTCGTCAACAAACGTTGCAGTCTTGGATGAGGCAATGTATTGACAGGTCCGGTTTTGACCTGGATATTCACAAGCACCTCGGCTGAACTGATCTGCCCATCGGTAACACGGTAAGTAAACTGATCTTCGCCGAAAAACCCTGGATTGGGTTGATATTCAAAAGTACCATCTGCCAGGATGTTCAGGATTCCATTATCAACCGATTTAGTGAGAATCACTTCTATAGCATCACCGTCAGGATCCAAATCATTCAATAACACTCCCTGCTCTACTCCCACAATGAGGAACGTATCCTGATCTACAGAATAGTTATCGCCTATTGCTATTATAAAATCATTGACTGGATTTACTTTGATTTTGACGGTCGTGTCTTCCGATGTAGATAAACCATCGTCGACTCGGTAAGTGAATGTATCGACACCATCAAAATTTTCGAGAGGACGGTAGTCGAAACTTCCATCCGGCTGAAGATTGACAGATCCATTAGTCGGTCCATTGACGATTTCCACTACTAAAACATCTCCATCAGGATCATCGTCGTTAATCAGAACACCGTTTTCCTTATGGACTTTCAAAACCGTATCCTCGTCTACCGTGTAACTGTCTGTCTGAGCAACAGGCACTGGATTGTTTACAAACCAAATGAATGTGATTGAAGTGGCTCCGCCATTTCCATCATTCACATGTATGGTTACAAGATAATCACCAACAATGCTGCTATCTATTTCGATAGCACCCGAAATAACACCTGTTACCGGATCAATTGACAATCCAGGAGGTAAACCTTCACTCTGGAAAACCAACAAGTCTCCATCAATATCCTCGAGGTGAGTGAAAACATCCATCTCGACAATCTGCCCATCATCATCTTCTCGATCGGCAATTTGGGTTATCACCGGGGAATCATTGACTGGATTAACCAGTATCCTGACTTTCGCAATATTTGAATCATTCGCTCCGTCATTAGCTTGATAGGTAAACCCGTCAACACCTGCAAAATTGTTAAATGGGAGATACATAAATTCTCCATTATCCTTCATAACAAGATTTCCCATTTCGGTGCTATCCACCACAGCGACTGTCAAATCGTCACGGTCGGAGTCCATATCATTCGTCAGGATCCCCTGTTCAATTCCGATAATCAGCACCACATCTTCATTGGTTTTATAACTGTCATCAACAGCAACGGGAACATCGTTTTCAGCAATAACACGAATGGTCACTGTTGCGATTTCGGACTCCGCATTTCCGTCACTGACACGGTAAGTAAAGGAATCGATACCATTGAAATGACGACCCGGCGTATAATTGAAGCTCCCATCATCATTCAAAACCATAATGCCAAAGAGGAGATCCTGTACCACCAATAGATTCAACTCATCACCATCGGGGTCCATGTCATTCTTTAAAACCCCTATTTCTGTATCCACTCTCAGAACTGAATCCTCAATCATCACATAATTGTCATCCGATGCAATCGGGGTATCGTTCACTGGATTTATGGTGATGATGACCGTCGCGATCTCCGATTCAGCCTTTCCATCATCCACCCTGTAAGTATACGAATCCTGCCCAAAAAAGTTTTGCCTTGGTAGATAGAAAAATGATCCATCATCTCCAAAAATAATATTCCCGTTACCGGGCATCGTTTGGATTTTGGCAATCAATTCATCCCCATCCGCATCGTGATCATTCGCTTGAGCCCCCTCTTCAACATTCACACTTAAAACGGAATCTTCCACCATTATATAGTGATCATTTTCAACAACGGGAACATCATTCTCCCCAATAACTATAATTGTCACGGTCGCCGGTCCTGAATCCCTGTTCCCATCCGTCACTTTGTAGGTGAAGCGATCTACCCCTACAAAATCTTTTTCAGGTGAGTAAACAAAGGTTCCATTACCCTGTAAGATCAACTCACCACGCCCCACATCACTGACCTCTAATGCAGTCAAAATACCCCCTACTTCCCGAATATCATTTACCAATAACCCCACTTCCACAGTAACGCTTAATACTGAATCTTCCTGCATTGCATAATCATCGTCGACAGCTGCGGGTATCTCGTCCACTGGATTGACAGAAATAGTCACCGTGGCAGGACCAGACTCACTCTCTCCATCAGAAACCCGGTAGGTATACTCATCCAAACCATTGAAATCGAGTTGTGGAATATATCGAAAACTCCCGTCTTCACCCAAGATAACATCTCCGTTTGCCGGATCATCAATAATCAATGCCGTTAATCGTTGCCCTTCCACATCTCGATCGTTCAGTAGCACGCCAATTTCAGAAACAATGATTAAAACGGCATCCTCATTCATTGTGTAATGATCATTGACAGGCACCGGCACATCATTTTCCGGGACCACTCTTATATTCACTGTCGCCACTCCGGAATCGTTTTTTCCATCATTAATCCGGTAGGTAAATTGATCATCTCCATTGAAATTGGGATTGGCTGTATAAGTAAAACTACCATCATTCTCCAAGATCAATATCCCATTCAATGGATCACTCAACTGGCCAACTTCCAACTCATCACCATCCTCGTCACTGTCATTCAGTAACACTCCAGGTATTTGACCAACTGTCAAAACGCTATCCTCTACGATTGAATAAGGGTCGTCAGTGGCGACAGGAACAGGATTCTTCACAAGCCACTCGAAATTTACAGTGCCCTTCCCTCCACGGCCGTCATCGGCTGTGACCGTGACTAAGTAGACACCAATTTCGCTTGCTTGAGTGTAAATTTTACCTGAAACAACACCCGTTCCAGGATCAATTTCAAGTCCACCAGGTAATCCAACAGCACTAAAACTTAATCCATCTCCATCTTCATCAATGAAACGACTTCCAATTTCTATCAATACCGACTCGCCATCCATAGAAATCAGACTCAAAAATTCTTCGGATTGCGGTTCATCGTTTACCTCGTCAACATGGATGGTTACTTCGGCCACGTTGGAATCAGTAATCCCATCACTGAGAAAATAGGTGAATACGTCCTCACCACTAAAGCCTGGATCCGGCACGTAGGTGAAGGTGCCGTTTAGCTTTAATATCAAACTCCCATTGGGCGTATCACTCAAAACGATCGAGCTCAGATCGAACGTCCCCCCGTCAACGTCAAGGTCATTGATCAACACCCCATTTGCCGGCAGAACAATCAATACGGTATCTTCATTCATTAAATAATTATCATCGATCGCCACCGGGGCATCATTCACTGGCAAATTTGTAATTCTAACTTGAGCATCTGAAGACTCCGCGAGTCCATCACTAAGCCTGTATGTGAATGTATCTGATCCAGTGTAGTCAGGGTCAGGAATATAAATAAACGTACCATCGGCCGCAAAAGTCACCGCACCGTGATTGGGAAGATTTACAAGTATGGCCCTCAGTTCGTCCTTATCCAAATCCAGATCGTTCACGATGACTCCATTATTGGATTCAACTGTTAAAACGGTATCTTCGGTCACCGTATAGCGATCCTTTATCGCCTCGGGAACAGGATTAGTCACGATCCACAGGAAATCCGTCGTGGCATTGCCACCATGACTGTCCTTAGCACTGATCGTGACAGTATATTGACCAATCAAACTTGCGTTGTTGTCAATAGGCCCCGAAATGACACCGGTTTCGGAATCTAAAACCAGTCCAGGTGGTAATCCTTCACTAAGTATTCCAACATATTGAGAGATATCATCATTCCATCCAGGGAACTACGATTCGGTATGGGGGTCGCCTTAGGAAAGTCATTCTGCGGACTGACATTAATGCGGACTGTTGCGGTTGCCGAACCGGACATCCCGTCCTGAACTTGGTAAGTAAATATTTCAATTCCCGAAAAGTTCTGGTCAGGAGTGTAGACCAATGCGCCGTCTTTGCTCAGAATCACATTTCCATTGGACGGAGCATTTTCCAAAACTGAGACTAGCTGATCACCTTCCACATCCCCATCATTCACCAACACTCCGTGGCCTATCACAATAGTCAGTACGGTATCCTCCTCCACCGAGTATTCGTCATCTCTAGCGACTGGATTGTCATTCACCGGGTTCACAATGATCGTCACTGTAATTTCCTCCGATTCCAGTAATCCGTCGCCAATTCTATAAATAAACTCGTCAATTCCGTTGAAATCTCGATCCGGGGTATAGGTAAATGTTCCGTCCTCAAGGAAGACTACACTCCCATTTTCCGGTTCACCTGCCAGTATAGCTATTAGTGCATCTCGTTCAGGATCACTGTCATTGATAATAACGCCCCGACTCTGAGGAATAATCAACACCTCATCCTCCATCACCGTGTAATTGTCGTCAACTCCTACAGGAGGGTCATTCACCGGGAATACAGAAATCAAAACTGTAGCGGGCGGTGATTCTGTTCTTCCATCGCTGACCTTGTAAGAAAACCGATCTATCCCCTCAAAATTCTCATCAGGAACATATTCAAAACTTCCGTCTTCCAGAACGGTTAGCAACCCATTTCCGGTCCCATTCAAAATTTCAGCAATCAATCTACCCCCTACCCCGGCAATGTCGTTTTGAAAAATACCAAGGTCTGTTACAACGGTTAACACCAGATCCTCTTCAGTTGAATATCTGTCGTCTTTTGCCGAAGGCACCCCTTCCCTTTCATTAACAAATATCCTAACGGATGCCGTCTCTGATTGTGCCATTCCGTCATCAGCATGGTAGGTGAAGGAATCTACACCGATAAAGCCCAACTCCGGGGTGTAAAGGAAACTGCCATCTTCTCTTAGGATCAACTCACCGTGTTCGGTTGTTCTCACCTCAACGGAACTCAAACCATTCTTCTCTACATCTCTGTTTGTTCTCACCTCAACGGAACTCAAACCATTCTTCTCTACATCTCTGTCATTGACCAAAATACCATTTTCCCGAGACATCACTAAAATCGAACCTTCGTCCATGGTATAATCATCATCCAGAGCCACGGGTATATCGTTTATTTCAAGAACTTGGATTATCACTGTCGCCACACCCGATTCCACAATTCCATCATTGACACTGTATGTAAACTGGTCCGCCCCACTGAAATTCTCTTGGGGAATGTAATTAAAACTCCCATCCTCATTCAAAACCAGATTTCCGTGAATCGCATCACCCAACGACTTCACCGTCAAAGTGTCTTCGTCCGGATCACGATCATTCAGTAACACTCCAAAGTCCACCTCCACAATTAATTCCGAGTCTTCATCCACTGAATAACTGTCATCAACAGCAACAGGAGCAGGGTTGATCACGATCCAAATGAATGTCGCAAACACAACACCGCCCTGTGAATCGTTTACGCTGATCGTGACAGTGTAAGGACCTCCCTGACTTGCATTCTTGTCGATTGTTCCGGAAATAATGCCACTTATCGGATGGATTTCCAATCCTGATGGTAAGCCTTCACCTTCGTAAAGCAAGGCATCTCCGTCAACGTCTTTAAATATTTCGGATACGACTAATGAAATAAACTCGGCGTCTTGAGATATTTGACCAGGAATCGTTCCTGCTGTAGGCGTATCATTTTCCGGAATCACAATAATTCTTACAATTACTGTTTCCGACTCACTTTCTCCGTCATTAACTTTATAGGTAAAATTGTCTACTCCACTAAAATCAGAATTGGGAACATATTCAAAACCACCCTCTGTATTTAGAATCAATTGACCGTTCCCGGGCTCCCTGACGACTAAAGCTGTTAAGGTGTCCCCATCCAAATCACTGTCATTTTCCTGAACTCCGATTGCCGACGGAACTCTTAGAACGGTATCTTCAGTAACATTGTATTGGTCTTCTATTGCTACAGGGCGATCGTTTCTTGGAATTACATTGATCGTTACTGTCGCAGTAGCTGTTCCACCATTCCCGTCGCTGATGGTATAGGTGATCGTATCCTCTCCATTGAAATTACTGTTCGGAGTGTAGGTGATAGTTCCATCAGGATTAATCACTACCGTGCCCTTTGCGGCCGTTGCTTCAGTCACAGTCAATGCATCCCCATCCAGGTCACTGTCATTGCCCAGCACGGTAACTGTAACCGGAGTGTCCTCATCCGTGGCAGTGGTATCAGCCAGCGCTACGGGATCATCGTTTACCG
>LWDU01043151.1_pt1 | contig 10031 bp, 7 predicted proteins | sample 727161 | NCBI WGS metagenome assembly LWDU01 (sample SAMN04566230, study PRJNA314399) | hydrothermal vent metagenome | isolation source: deep sea hydrothermal plume seawater | place: Mexico: Gulf of California, Guaymas Basin | collected 2004-07-11 | reverse complement strand
AAGAACCAAAAGAGCGCATCTTATAAGTTACCGTCTGCGCCAATCTTTCTATCAAAAATTTGGCGCAATCAACCTCAGCTGCAGACTCTGCAATTCGAAGTTGAATACTCTCACGTTCACACAATTTGACACCTCGTTTGGAACTCATTTTCGCAAATTGAATGAACTCTCTTAATCCACCCGCGGCACATCCTACCACCACCGCCGCAAGTGCCGCTGGGCCAATGGTTAGATAGGGGGTGGAATATAATTTATCTTTATGGGTTTTTGTACCTTTGGCGGTACCATCCCTTTGTTCGACACGAGAAATTATTCGATGTTCTGGCACAAAAGCATTTTCAACCTCAATATCGGCGCTGCCTGTACCTTTGAGCCCCATCACCTCCCAATTATCGTGGATCTGCCACTGTTCTTTTTTTATCAGACATAGATGATGAGTAGGTGCTTTCTGGTTGCCACCTAGCATAACACCTACAATTCCCCATTCTGCAAAACGAACTCCACTGGCAAAACTCCACTCACCAGAAATAGTAGCTCCGCCAGAAACTCTATCGCCCTTACCGCTCGGAGCCACCCCTGTTATCACGATAGGATCTAAATCAGATAACCAAACTTCTTGCTGGGTCTTTTTAGGGAACATGGAAACATCAAATGCGTGTATACTGTAGACTGCTGCCACCCACGCTTGGGAGCCATCGCCTTCAGCTAATTCCATAAGCGATCCCATCAGGGTCTCCCAATCCAACTGATAACCGCCATATTGTTTGGGAACAATAATCTTTAAAATACCTGATCCAAGTAAATCCTGGACGGTTTTTGAAGACACGTGTCGTTCCTTCTCAGCTTCGATGGCCCGTTCCTTAAAAACCGGTGCCAAACGACGCGCTTGCTCTATTAGTTCTTGGTCCATTCCCCTATTACACTATAATTGTTACAGATATTGATAATTATAGTTAAAATTAGTTTTTGTTTTGTACAAGCACTTTCTGATTATATAAAGGTTAATGAATTTCTAATTGAAAATTTGTGGGGCCACGCGATGCCTTACTCTAGATGCGGTTTTATATTTCCAACTTCAAATTGTTTTAACGTTAAGTTTATAGGTTATCGGTACGGTTTTAGACCAAGCTTCGTAAGATGACAATGACCAGGCTTCAAACCATTCTAAAAATGTTATTTCCCGGGGCGGTTGTCCCTTATTTTATGTGATTGGTTCAACCATGTGCTTTATTTTAGCAACGTTCCCAAAGATAGCTGCAATGGGATTGTTCTTACGTATAGCATTCATCGTCTTTTCTTTAGCTAAAGTTTAGATATAAAAAAGCTAAAGTTTAGATCTAAAAAATTTTTACGAATATAATCCTTTTAGCACCTGGAATTAACGTTATGAAGTTGGAGCAGCTATGCATTTTGAGAATAGCGTCGACGTGAAATTTTGAAGGCCTAGAAGTTAAATCCTAGTCAATAAATTATTATTTCTAGTTCTAAGCCAAATTTAATTTTATTCAGATTTGATAGATATCTGATTGTCAGCTTAATGGTTACTTAGCAAAAATGGTTGCAACGATAAATTGACGCCATATCATAAGTAAATAAAATCGGGGGTAAGATGGCATTAGTTAAAGATAAATTTGAAGTTGTAGAAGCCTCTATTGATGATCTGCATGACTCCATTCTGAATGGACGACTCAAAGTTGTTGAAGTGGTGCAAAAATATATTGATCGCATACGAGCTTATAATGGTATCTCGAGTGTCCTTGTGACTGAAGATGGTCATGAAGTCCCTGAGGTCGCTGGCGTCATTCGCGGAGGTGTGCAATTAAAATTTCCTAAAGAAACCAAAAAAGTAACATTTGGTCGTATGGAAACAACAGCCTCCAAGCCTGATGTGTATCAGCAATTTGGAATGATAGCGGGTATTCCCAAAGCGGGACAGGTCAATGCTCTTTCCACAATCAATATTCGCGGAGAGCGATCAGTTACTTGTTGGGGGGAATATGATAAGCACCCCTCAAAAGGACCCCTGCCTGAGGGCGCACCGCCTGCTTGTGAGCTGTTTAGACATCTCCCCGATGCTCTTGAGCGTGCAACTGAACTAGATTCAAAGTATGGCTCAAATCCTGACCTCGAAGCTATGCCGATGTACGGTGTAACTTTTTCATTCAAGGATCCCTTTGATACAAAGGATATGCGATCAACCGGCGGAGCTGATGCCGCTTACGATATTGACTTTCCTGCTCGAGACCATGGACTTGTGGAGCAACTTAGGAAGAAAGGTGCGATTATTTTCGCGAAGGCTGTAAATACTGAGTATAACGGTCGCGCGGGAAACCCCGGTGGCAAGCATAGCCCAGACAGGGTCTTGCCCTCCACATTGGGTTACCAAAGGGCTACGTGGGGGGGTAATCCATCTAATCCCTACGATACAACACGAGCTGCATCACTGGGATCAAGTTCCGGTTCGGCTTTGTCAGTGAGTGTCAATCTGGTAATGGCAAGCTTGGGTGAAGAAACCCGAGCCTCTTGCCGTGGCCCGTCAAACCATAATGCTGTTTCATTGATACTTCCGCACAAAGCGATGATTGGTTTTGATGGCGGTGCGATAGGTGCTGATATATACTGCGATCGATCAGGAATTCACGGAAAATCACTTCCCGACTGTGCAAAAATTCTTGATGCCCTTAAGGATCCAGATCAGGGTTATTATGACCCCCGCGATCCATTTACCACCGTACCACGTTCGTCAGTTATCTCGTCGACCTTTGCAAGTAATCTCAATGTTAAAAGCAAACGTGGTGCTTTAGACAGTATCAGACTTGGTGTGGTGAGAGAATCAATGGTCTATCCGAAGGGCTCTGTAACAGAAAAACCCATCGTAGATGGTGCAACCAAAGAGATAAAAGAGATTTTAGCGGATAGATTAGGAGCAACTCTCGTTGAGTCTAGCGACCCTCTTTGGACACCTGACCCTGAAATTGAGCAAATGAAAACCGATTTCAGAAAGGCTCTGACCAAGCTTATACCTGTTTTTATGCCGGATATCCTATTTCGATTAGGTCAAGATGGGAAACCAATTTTTAAAGAGTTTGCAGCTGTAATAAAGCCGACGGAGTTCTTCCCACGAAAATTTTTTGGTTCGGGGTCGATGGATCCAATTGACTATTGCGTTGCATTAGCCGAAGGAACGATCCAAGCACCCCGTAATCTTGATATAGCGACAATTCAGCAGCAACAGCTTGCAAACACTTTCCGTTTTCATATCAGCCAGTACTTGATGAGGCGTGCAGAAGATTGGAAAACAGCTGGTTTCCATGAGGCGCTAAACAACTGGTCTATGCTCAATGCACGGTCTAAATTTTGGGGAGATGATCAGCGTGCGGCATTCAAAAACTGGGAAGAAACTACTGACCCCCGCAATGCTAGCGATGGGCGTCAGGGTATTAACGAGCGGATAATGCTAAGAGAGTTGCTCAGGCGGGTAGATATGATGGTATTAATTGAGAATAAGCTTGATGCTTTCGTGCGTCTTCATACCCCTTGGCCGCCAGGTGTCATAGGACAGCCTCATCAATATGATATTCTTCATAACTTGCGACCTGAAAGTCTTTATGGGCCAAACGCAGGGCTTACTGAAATACTGGTTCCAGCGGGATATGTTACGGTCGCTTATGATCCAGTTTTCAAGTTAAACGAGGCGGGAACCAAATACGTTTCCTCACCATCAAATGTGCCTACGGAGATAGAGGAGCCGGGCCTACCTTTTTCCCTTGTGTTTCGATCAGAGCCCGGCACTGAGGACAAGTTACTACGTATTGCTTCATCTTATGAATCTGCCTCAAAGCGGCGTATTTCTCCCTCAAATTTTGGAGCACTGTGACAAAATTTAACAGTTTATCCAATTTTACTCGCGAAAGGCGATGTAGTAATATAATTAAAAATAAGACGTTGGATTAAGTTTAATATGAACATAACTGGCCATCCTTTGACTATCAGAAATAACCACGTTCTCGGCGAGCATGTGGTTGATCCATCGATATGGAGGAAGGATGATCTCGCTTCGAGCGATGAATGGTTATATCGGTTGAGTGATGAGGAGATCGACGGCCTTATTAAAATGGCGGGCCGCTATCGAAAGAATTTTGGCGATGATCCAAATGCCTTGCTGAAGACTGTTCGAAAAGATTTTGATCTTGGGACATTTGGTGAAAGGTTGACCAAAATATACAGTCAATTAAAAAATGGTCTCGGTATTACGTTGCTGCGGGGTTTGCCTATGGATGATCTTGAACTCATTGATGCCGCGGCAATTTATTGGGGTATTGGTAGGCATATGGGTACTGCGATGTCTAATAATCCCGATGGGGATATGCTAGGCCATATAAGGGACGAAGGGCGCAACATTAACGATCCCAATCATCGTGGTTATCAGACAAATGTTACGATGGACTATCATTGTGACCAAACCGATATTGTTGGTCTCTTGAGTATTCGTGCTGCTAAATCCGGGGGGCTTTCTAAAGTTGTCAGTTCGATCGCAGTCTACAATGAGTTCCTTAGGCGGCGCCCTGATTTGGTTGGGGTGATGGCAAAACCTTTTTGTTGGACCAAACACTCCGAAATGAGCAGCGAAGAGAAGCCATATTACGAAAGCCCTATCTTTAATTTTCTTGATGGTAAGCTCTGTATTGCTTTTGGACCCAAACATATAGAGAAGGGTCATCTGTTGCCGGCGGCCCCTAAAATAACGGCCGAGCAAACCGAAGGCATCCGCCTGATGGAACAGATATGTGAAGATCAACATTTTGAAATGTCTCTGGAACGCGGCGATATTCAATTCGCTAATAATGCGGTTATTCTTCATACCCGAGAAGGTTTTGAAGATTGGCCTGAGTTAGAACGTCGCCGGCAACTCTGGCGTCTTTGGCTTGTCCAGCCTGAGATTCGCCAAGCAAACCCCTATATTTTGCAGTGGCGTAATGGCGTTCATCCCAAAGGCACTAAATTGAAAGTGACACTAACTTAGAAAATCGACCCTCTAGGGAGGATAATATGAATAACGATATACTGCTTGTAGGAAGTATACCGCTTAATACGCCGGAGGAAGTCTTTCAAGCTTTTGGGCCGGGTTTAGGAAAATGGTTAGCATATTTGCCAGACGGTGAGATTGGCGACCGCCGCTACTGGATCGATGGTATAGGCCATCGGGTGCTTAACGGACATCGCGAGATGGAGACAATACGTTATCCCGATCCGGATGAGAACGGTGTGGAAACCTGGCGACCTCAAGGTAACCACGATCAATACCAATTCAAAGTTAAGCCCGGTATCAAGAAGGTACGTTTTGGTGATCCAGGCTGGCGCCTCGGCTACACACGGGATGCTATAAATTCTTACTATGTTTTTCGAAATTTAAAAAAAGAGGGCCTTGTTCCAAAACACGTCCGGTTTCAGGTCTGTATACCACTGACTTATTCTTGTCTGGCAGCCTTTATTCCAGATTCAGACGATCTGGAGAAGGTTGTGCCGGGCTTCACCGAAGCACTGATTGCTGAGATTACAGAGATGTTTCGGCACATCCCACCCACGGAGCTTGCAATTCAATGGGACATGGCGATTGAGAACCGACTGATCGAAGTTCCCCTGAAGGAAGGAAATTTGGCTGGCGCGAAGGCCGAAGCTAAACGCGTTGCCCAACCAGTGAACGATATCTGTTCAGCTATCCCAGCAGATGTGGCGATTGGCTACCACTCCTGCTACGGCACCCTGGACGGTTGGCCTAGTCGCCATCCACCGGATGCGACGGGTACGGTGCTTCTCTTAAACGCTGTGGTCGAAGCTAGCGGAAGGCAGGTGGAATTTGTCCACTTTCCCACACTTGCAGCGGCAGATGAAACGTTCTTCCGTCCATTCGAAGATATCGAATTACGGGGTGCCCGCGCTTATGTTGGCGCTATCCATCGCCTGCATGGCCCGAACGGTCTTAAGGCGCAAATAGAATGCATTAGAAAGTTTTTGCCGAAATTTGGGCTCGCTGCACCCTGCGGTTTTGGCCGTGCACCAGAACGCCCCGGTGAATTATTGAGCGATAAGGGTGGCGATGCGCCTGCAGATTACATTGAGGAAATTTTGCGGGAGCATGTTAAAGCAGTTGAGGTTTTGCAGGACGTGATGGCTAGCTAAGATCAGTAATAAAATCAATTTGGAAATCTAAACGACGGTAAAGCAATCTTAGAGGAATGTTAGAGATGAGGAATACCCCAGCGGGTGTTATTGGTGGAAGCTATATTGGAGCTACGAACACCTTTCAGTTGATGAAAATAAATATAATCGAGGTTTTAAATAATGTCTTCTAATCTAAATAATCGTCGTTGGGTATTGGTCAATTATCCCGAATCTATGCCAGAAGAGAGGGATTTCCGTCTTGATTCTAGTCTTAAAGTTCCTGAGTTGAAGGAAGGTGAAATACTTGTACAGGCCAGTTATCTTTCCGTTGATCCCTATATGCGAGGGCGCATTAGTCCCACTAAAGGATATACTCCAGGCGTTGAACTAGAAGGTTTAATGCCCGCAGGTGGGGTAGGAGAAATTATCGAATCCCGTGCGGATCAATTTGAATCTGGCGATAAAGTTGCTTTGGAGAATTTCGGCTGGCAAGAATATGCTGTGGTGGAAGCTGATATGGCTCATAAGGTGGATACTGATCTCGCTCCAATTCAAAGTTATTTGAGTTATATGGGAATGCCAGGCCTTACAGCATATTTTGGTCTTTTTGATGTAGCAAGCGCAAAGCCTGGTGATTGTGTGGCAGTTTCTGCGGCATCAGGTGCAGTTGGACAAGTGGTAGGTCAATTAGCTAAAGCACACGGTTGTAGGGTGGTAGCGATTGCCTCAAGTGGTAAGAAAATTGATTGGTGCAAGGAAATTGGTTACGACGCGGGTATCAATTATAGGAAGGTGGAGAACCTCTCGGATGAAATAAAAGCTGTTTGTCCTGATGGTGTGGATGTCTACTTTGACAATACCGGCGGACCAATAAACGATGCCATAATGGAAAATTTAAATCTTAATGCTCGAATTGCTGTTTGCGGGGTAATTTCTCTCGCTGATAAAGTTGGAAAGCCAGATATTGGCCCCCGATATCTCAGACAAATCCTCATCGCAAGAGCCCGTATTCAGGGTTTTTTGGTTTTTGATTATATAGACCGTTACCCTGAAGCAAGAGAGCACTTGGGGAAACTCATAAGCGATGGTGAGTTTAAATTCAAGGAAGATGTCTCGGATGGAATTGAAAGTATGGCGTCATCGTTTATCCAGCTTTTGAATAGCGAAAATTTTGGCAAAAAATTAATAAAGATTTGACCTTCGGGCTCAATTTCAAAGCTTAAATCTGCATAAAAAGCACTTTAAAATATGCATAACTGACAGTATGCTATTGTATAGAAAAATTTTATATTTAGTGTTTTAGGAGTAGCATTCGAATAATATTGTTTAAAACTTAACCGTAAATTAAATAGCTGACTAATTGATTTTAGTTAGTAATTAAATTTAGAGATTATCGATATCGATTTGGATTTATTTAGGGGAGAAACTGAATGACTGAGTTTTTAGCTAAAATGGGTCCCCATGATATGGGCGGTGAAAATGCAGGTCCAATAGATATTGTTGACCATGGAATGACCCATTGGGAGAAGCACGCAAACGCTGTTAGAATGACGGTGAGTGGCAAGAAATTGGCAACATTAGATGAGATGCGCAGAGCTTGTGAAGATTTGGGCGAACGCTATTATGAACTTAGCTATTTTGAACGTTTAACGGAGGCTTTGGTTATTGTCCTTAAAGAAAAGAATTTTTTTACTGAGGAAATATTCAATAATAAAATGGTTGATGTCAGGGAACGTTTTAACGTACCAATAATATCCCTCCCAGATTCACATGATCATGATGGTAAACCCATACAGGAAGATGAGATTGGTGAAGGACCTAATGATCATCAAGTTATGAATTTAGCCATACAAGATTTGTTGCAACAGAGTAATCTAATAACTGCAAATGATATCCGTAGAACAATCGAAAAATTTGATGAAGATTATCCGAATAGAGGACAAAAAGTTGTAGTTCGGGCTTGGACTAATGAAAATTTTAAATCACAGTTATTGGAAGATGCAAATCCTGCAATTGAAAGTATGGGCATCGATTTGGAACATGCAGCGAGACTTATTGTAGTTGAAAATACAGATTTGGTCCATAACATCATTGTTTGCACCCTATGTTCTTGTTACCCAAGAGTATTAATGGGACAACCACCAACTTGGTATAAATCGAGAAGTTATCGATCCCGAGTGGTTAACGATCCGAGAAATGTTCTTAAGGAATTTGGAATAGACTTACCCAGTTCAATTACCGTTAGGACACATGACTCAAATGCTGATATGCGATATATGGTCTTACCTCAACGCCCAGAAGGCACGGAAGGTTGGAGTGGTGAGAAATTAGAATCAATAATTTCCAGGGATGCTCTGGTAGGTGTCAGTATTCCTAACATTGAAGAGATTATTTGAGAATCTGATGGCTACTCCTAATTTTTCTTCTTATACCCCAGCGCCGAATAATCTTTTTAAGGTTGGCGACCAGGTTGAAATCCGTCAAGGCATCCCTCCCGGGCATAGACGAACGCCGGCTTATATTCGGGGCAAATGTGGACTGATCGAACGTATCTGTGGTTCATTTTCGAATCCAGAAGAACGTGCATATGGTTTTGATGGTCTACCCAAGAGAATATTGTATAGAGTGACATTTAAGCAGGTTGATGTCTGGTCGAGTTATCAAGGATCTAAGAATGATACGCTTGAGTTAGAAATATTTGAGCATTGGCTTAAACCTATTATGTAGGTTGTTTGATTTTAAAGCTGATAAATCCACTGAGAATAAACTTTTACTTACTGCGGCTCCAGACGGATATTTAAAGCGTATTTGACGATGGGGTTTTGCAACGATAACCTACATACAATAGTTGCGTTTGGTTTCCTGTTAATAGCTGTGAATATAAAATTCCGAATACGGTTGAATCAATGATGGGTCAAACCTCTTAAAGTTATGAGTTGATTGGTTCTGATAATGCATCAAGCTATTTATTCTAACAAAATTTCGCCTGACACTATTAAGAAAGGTATTGTTGATATATTCCCGATGTTATTGGGCACCGCTCCGTTTGGAATTGTTTTTGGAGCTTTTGCGCTTGAAATGGAGTTGGGTGTTTCGGGTGGCCAAGGTCTATCAGCATTTGTTTTTGCCGGATCATCTCAATTCGTTGGGGCTAACCTATACGGACAAGGAGCTTCATTACTTATAGTTTTCATTACCACATTTCTCATAAATCTCAGGCACGCTCTTTATGGGGCTGCGCTAGCTCCAAAACTTAGTCAAATACAACCTCGTGAACGACTCCTAATGTCGTTTTTTATAACGGATGAAGCGTTCGCCATTGTCAGTAGGTTTAATATAATTCGATCCAGATATTTTTGGGGTGCTGCCTTTGGAATGTATGTCAATTGGCAGATTTGGACTTTTATCGGCTTATTATCAGGTGGTTATTTGAAAGAATATTTGTCCCTAAATTTAGGTTTTTTTCTAGTGCCGGCATTTATCGCAATTATAATTCCCCAGATCAAAACAAAAAGTTCAATTCTTTGCGTTGCAGTGGCTGCAGGGCTGTCACTGGTTCTATCTAATTTACCACATCAATCTGGTTTCATAATCGCAGCTATTTCAGCCATTATAGTGACGCTTTTATTTGACCATTTTTTCCCTGCAGGCGCTAACCAAAAGGATAATTCATAATCGTGAATATAATTATCATAATTTTAATAATGATCCTTGCAACTTTTCCTGTCCGCGCTATCAGCTTATTTGCTTTTTCTGGCCGGGAGTTGACCCCTGTAACCTTGCGTTTTTTATCATTGATTCCAATAGCAGTATTATCTGCACTATGTAGTCCATGGATATTATATCCTTCCGGATATTGGGAGAACCCA
>LWDU01044740.1_pt1 | contig 10032 bp, 9 predicted proteins | sample 727161 | NCBI WGS metagenome assembly LWDU01 (sample SAMN04566230, study PRJNA314399) | hydrothermal vent metagenome | isolation source: deep sea hydrothermal plume seawater | place: Mexico: Gulf of California, Guaymas Basin | collected 2004-07-11 | reverse complement strand
GGCTCGATTGATAATAATAGTATTAGCTGAAGGTATATCGAGTCCAGACTCAATAATTGTTGTACAAAGAATAACATCTATCTCCTTTGCTAGAAACTTTTCCATCACATTCTCTAACTGATGTTCGGGTAATTGACCATGGCCAATTCCGATACGAGCTTCGGGTATAATTCTTTGAATCAACTCTTTAATAGAATGAATACTTTTAATTTTATTATGAACAAAATAAACCTGCCCACCACGGCTAAGTTCATTTTTTATTGAATCATGTATAAGTCTTTCATCAAATTTACGCACAAATGTTTTAATAGACAAGCGATCGATTGGCGGCGTCTCAATAACACTTAAGTCTCTAACACCCATAAGCGAAAAATGAAGAGTTCGTGGTATCGGTGTAGCAGTTAGAGTTAAAATATCAACTTTATTTCTTATTTTTTTTAATGCTTCCTTATGTTTAACACCAAATCGTTGCTCTTCATCGATAATAATCAATCCTAACTGAGCAAAGTCAACATCCTTAGAAAGTAATCTATGAGTGCCAATAATAATATCTACTTCACCAGATTTAACATTTGCCAACGTTTTTTTTTGTTCTCGTGGACTTTTAAAACGGTTAATCATTTTAATATTTATAGCATGATTTTTAAATCGTTCACTAAATGTAACAAGGTGTTGTTGAGCAAGAATTGTAGTTGGAACAAGAACCGCAACCTGTTTTTTATCTAAAATCACCTTAAATGCAGCTCGCATCGCTACTTCCGTTTTACCATAACCAACATCACCACAAATCAATCGGTCCATAACCTTACTACTCTCTAGATCTTCCATCGTTTCGTCAATTGCTTTTAATTGATCCTCAGTTTCTTCAAACTCAAATGAATCGGATAGTTCCTGCATTAATATTGAGTTAGCCGAATAACTTTTACCCACTCCTATTTCCCGGGAGGCATAAAGCTTTAACAAGTCTTCTGCCATTTCTCGAATTGATTTTTTAATGGAGTTTTTCTTCTTTTTCCAGCTAACGCCACCTAATTTGTCTAATAGAGGAGATACATCCCCGGACCCCAAATACTTTTGAATAGAAGCTAAACCATCCATAGGGATGTAAAGCTTTTCACCATCTGCATAGATAATATTCAAAAATTCCCCACCACCTACTCCCGTCTCTAACTCGCTAGTTCCGTTATATATTCCTATTCCATAGTCAACGTGAACTAAATAATTACCAGGTTTTAAACCTTTAAAACCTCGCTGAAAACTAGTAGATTTAGATTTTCTACGATATCGATATTTGTGGCTTAGCCCAAAAATTTCATGTTCAGCCACAAAAATTAGACCCAAGTCAAAAGACACAAAACCACTACTCAAATATCCTTTATCAACATCTATAGTTAATTCATACTCATCTGCTAATTCATGAACGCGCTTAACTTGACCTTTAGTGGGCGCTACCACAATAACTTTATGACCTTCTAGTTCCAAATCTTTTGTTTTTTCAGAAAAAACCTCAAATTTTCCTAATAATGGGGGGTTTCTCTTTATGTTAAAACGTAGATTTCTTGCATTATCATTAGACTCAATATTTAAAGAGTTAATGGAGATTATTTTTTTGTCAGACAGTCGACTCTTTATTTCACTCAAACTCAAATAAAGTTTGTCTGGCGAAACAACCAAATCACCGCGATCACAGGCAGAATTAAATTCTCGGACAATTACTTTCCAACAATCATCTACTTCGCAATTAACATCATCCTCCTCATCAAACACAAACAAAGATTCTTTGGATAGGTAATCAAACAAGGTCTCTCTCTGGCTATAGAAAAATGGAGCTAGATGCTCAAGGCCAAAAAAATTATCAAGATGCTCAATTTTATCAATTACTTCTTTCAATCGGACTGAGTCAACATCATTTTCTTCAATATATTGTGCTATTTTTTTGAGGCCATCAGTCTTTTGAATTGGAGTTGGAGCCAGTTCTCTTACTGGAAGAATTTCAAGTCTATCAATCTTCTTTAAAGAAACCTGAGTGTTTACATCAAATTCACGGATGGACTCTATAGTATTATCAAAAAACTCAATCCGCACTGGATTCGTTGATGCAGGCGGGTAAATATCGACTATATCACCTCGCACGCTAAAATGCCCTCGGTTTTCTACCATAGGAAAACGAACAAACCCATTATCAAGTAAGCAAGTTTCTAGAAATTCACGCTCAAGGTTGCCACCCGTGCTTAAATAAAAAGTTTGATCACTTAACTCTTTACGCGGAACCACACATTGAAGGATTGCATCTACGGGTACTATCAACAACGAAATCTTGTTACGTTGAAGTAAGTGAAGAATTTCTAATCGTTCTCCCATTATTGCTGCAGATGGGGAAATGTTTTCATAGGGAGCGATTTCCCAGGAGGGGAAAAAACGTATTTGTTTTTGGACTCTATTAAAATTAAAAAAATACCTTAAATCACCAAGAAGTTTTTCGCCAGTAGTATGATTTGGGGTTAAAACAACTACTGTTTTAGAAATAGACTTTACCAAAAGTGAAAGAAAAAATGAAACCGAGGATTCTCTAAGCCCTTCAATATGGTACTTTAAAGAATCTTCATCGACGTTTTTTTCTATTTCTTCAATTCCCTCATTGAATGAGACAAAAGAGGTTTCATTATTAATAACGTATTCATTCATTAGATAAAAACTCAGGAAGGGATGGGACCATCAGACTTCTTAGTGACTAAGTGTTGCCACTTAGGTTCACCTTTAGGTTTGAAGTTAACACATACAATAAAAGTTGCTCCTTCATAAAAATTTAACTTAAACCAACCACCACCAAAACGTTTGAACAAATAATCTTCTGGGCATGCTCGAAAATCATCAACTTGTTCTTTAGTAAACCTTGCGATTTCATAAAACTGTATACCGACACCTTCATTTACTCCAACAAGAAGAATACTATTTGTCTGATTATAAATTTCTTCGAACCGATAATCCATCTCGCTCTGACTTGGTTGATGTTTTAATGAGCGGCGTAATTTAGGTTTGTAATAGTCTCTAAAAGCACTCTTAATCCACATGATTAATTACTTTCTTTTAAATATTAAAAACTTTTTGTTTTGGGGTAAAAAAACCGAAATAGTTAAGGCAGAATTCTTATATTAACATTAAGATATGATTAATTTTTAATAGTAACATAAACATAGACCTACGAAATAGTCCAAATATAAACAGAGTTATAAAGCTAACTGCAAAATTTTATTTAACATTAATATTTTAACATTCATTTCTAGCTCACAAATAAATGATAAACAAATCAGTAACCATAGGACTACTGCAGCAATCAAGAATTAAGAATATAGAGCTAAATCTGGAAGCAACGATTCAAGAAATCAAAGAATCAGCAAAAAAAGGAGCTCAAATTATATGTCTACAAGAATTGTTTCTTAGTACCTATTTTTGTCAAAGTGAAAACTCTAACCAATTCAAGTTATCTGAAATCATACCAGGCCCAACTACTAAGGTTTTATCCAGATTAGCTAAAGAACTTTCGGTTGTTATTATTGCCCCTTTATTCGAAAAACGAACTGAAGGAATTTACCACAACTCTGCTGTCGTTATAGATGCAGATGGCTCCATTGTGGGATCTTACAGAAAAATGCATATTCCTGACGATCCATACTTTTATGAAAAATTTTATTTCACACCTGGCGACAAAGGGTTTAAAAGTTTTCATACTCGTTATGGTCTTATCGGAATACTTATTTGCTGGGACCAATGGTTTCCAGAAGCAGCGCGCCTGGTTGCTCTTTCAGGAGCTCATTTTATTTTTTGTCCTACTGCAATTGGTTATCAAAGCTCAGACTCTATAGAACTTAAAAGACAGGTTGCAGCATGGGAAACAATACAAAAATCACATGCGATAGCAAATGGTATTTTTTTTGCTGCTGTAAATCGAGTTGGGAAGGAGGACAATCTAACCTTTTGGGGGAAATCGTTTGTCTGTGATCCATTTGGAGAAATAGTTGCGCAAGCCTCGGATAATAAACCGGAAAGTCTTATTGTAGAATGTGATTTATTGAAAATTGAGCAGACCCGCCAAGATTGGCCTTTTCTGAGAGATCGCAGAGTTGATGCTTATCAAAAAATTACTCAGATATATTATGATCCAACTACCTAAACTTTCAACTCCCTCATCTTTAGGATTTTTTATGCCAGCCGAGTGGGAACAACACTTAAGTACTTGGCTGGCCTGGCCACATAATTTGGACACATGGGAATCTCATGATTTACGAGAAGTTGAAAATGTTTACATAAAAATTATTCAAAATCTTATTACTGGTGAGCTTATAAATATTTTAATTGAAAATAAATCCTTTCAAAAAAGAATTATTTCTTTACTTAATTCTAGTGAACTAAATACTAAACAAATTTACTTTCATGAAATTCTGACTAATGATGCATGGATTAGAGATTTTGGTCCAAACTTCATTGTTAGAAAATCATCATCTGGGAAACAAACAGCTATAAACCGTTGGCAGTTTAATTCATGGGGTGAGAAATATCCATGGCAGAAAGACAATGAAGCAAACGATAAAATCATTCGCAAATCAAAAATAACTTATTTTGATCCTAAAATAGTTCTTGAAGGCGGAGCCATTGATGTAAATGGCGAAGGAACATGCCTGACCACATCTACTTGTTTATTAAATTTAAATCGAAATGGTGGTTTGTCAGTAGAAAAAATGGAAAAGTATTTAAAGAATTATCTGGGGGTTAAAAAAATTATCTGGTTGAATGGAAGCCTAAAAGGAGATGACACAGATGGCCATGTTGACAACCTAGCTAGATTTGTTAACCGCACAACCATCGTATATATATCTGAGAAAGATAAAACCAATGAAAACTTTTTGAGCCTTAAAGGGATTGAAGAATCATTAAAAAAAGCCAGGAATCCAGATGGGAAACCATTCTTACTCATTCCTCTTCCAATGCCACGAAAGATAAAAGATAATAATTTTCATCTGCCCGCCAGTTATGCAAATTTTTACATTGGAAACAACGCGGTTCTATTGCCTGCGTTCAACGACCCAAATGACAAAGTCGCTCAAGACATACTACAATTATGCTTCCCACGAAAAAAAATAGTACCCATAGATTCTCGCATACTTATAAAAGGGCTAGGGGGAGTCCACTGCATAACCCAGCAGCAACCAATGTGTACTGAATAAAAATGATTAAAACTGCGAAACATGGAATGAATTATATAAATTTTGGCTTTTTTATTGGTTTTCTTAGAGATAGAATATTTTATATTTCTATGAGCACAATGGCATCAAGTGTTCGACAAAGAATTATCTTTTAGCTCTAAGCTAAAATCGGAAGATTGATTCAGTTTAAACAGTTCTTGCTCTAACCTTTCAATGCGTTTTTCCTTTTCTCGGAGTTGAGACTTGAGTTTAAACTGAGTAAATACCTCAAAAAACCACGCCATAAGAAATCCTATTCCAAACGCACAAGACACTAAAATCATTGTTGGAACTTTAATTGAACTTACAGTAGATAAACCATCGAAGAAATAAACTTCTACAGTATGCATATTTTTTGCAGCAAATAAGGAAACAACTATAATCAGGCAGATGAAAAAAATATACTTTAAGGTCGACATTCTGAATTCAAGTTAAGGTTGAATGGGAATTGAGATTTTTTTTACTCGTCGTCCTTATCCTATTTATTCATCTTCTTCATCTTCTTCACCTTCTTCACCTTCTTCACCTTCTTCACCTTCTTCACCTTCTTCACCTTCTTCACCACTAACTACATTATCCTTTTCGCCATTTAATGGTTCTGCATCAACCGCAGTATTTGTAGTTTTCTCATTAAGAGACAATGATTCCGTCTCAGTCACTAATTCAGCCTCTTTTGGTTGTGCGATAGGGAGAAGTTCTTCAGTTTCTGATTCAACGATAGGTAACTCTATCAAGGGAGCTTCTTCAACTTTTACTTCACCAGAAAAAATCTGAACTGGCACACCAACTTCAGGACTCTTGCCATCAACAAACTCACCTAAAAGGGCCTGAATACTTTTAATGACCTCATTGGATTTGTCTTGCACTTTTGGGCTATTACTTAAGCCCATACCCTGAATAGCAACAAGGGCACGCTTAAGCTCAATAACAGCTGCTCTATTATCTCTATCTTCTATTTTAACTTTTAGACCATTAATATCTGTATTGACCTGCTCAAGACCTTCTTTAACTTCTTTTCTCAGTGGTGCCATTTTTTCTTCGAGGGTATTTAAAGCAGAATCAACACCTCCAACACGATGGTCTAGGTCGCGAATAAAAAATAAAATAAAAATAATTGCTAACGTTGCTAACCCGAAACCTAAATAAGCAATGGCTTTTAATAAACTCATTTCTTCTGTTGCCTTTTCTAACTGAGGAACCGGTTTACTAAATTCAGACTTTTCGTCAAAAGTTTCTTTTGAGTCACCTTGAGAATAGTATTCTGTTGTATCTTCAGTTTCTTCCTGCTTAATATTTTCTAGATGCTCTTCTGAAGAGCTTTTTTCTTTGTCCTGATCACTACTCATGAGTCCTCCGATATTTCCTTAATTCTTAAATTTTTTCTTACTATCTAAAACCAACGTGTCAAAGTTATTTTAAATTCTCACTCCGAATATTTTTTTGGGTATACCGAAGAAACAATGAAGGAATACTAGGACTTATGCCCTATAATTAGGAAAATATTCTAGTTCAAAAGTAGCTAAGACAGCACTGCCAAAAAGTATTCGATCACTTTTACAACTAAACACTAATATGTGTGAGACAAAAAACAAGGTAAAAAGATGCACGATATTACAAGCGAAAACAGCATTTTGTCAAGAAAAATCAGAATGATCCAAATCAAAATATTTTCCTTATTAGTTGTGACTTTTGTGCTGTTTGTTCAACCCACTATAAGTCTTGGTGAAAGCTTGACCATCGGCTTTAAAAACTTAAAATCTATTCCTTCAGACAACCTGCTAATAATTGATACCCGTTCTAAGATTAAATATCTACTAGGACATATTCCAAAAGCAATACACTTAGGAAAGTGGCAGGATTTCACTCAAGAAGTTAAGGGTGTTCGAGGATTGTTAATTAAAGATCCAAAATTTATTATTGATAAGTTTAATTCTTACGGTATTCATCCAAAAAAACATATTGTCATTTACGGAGATCCTGATGACCCGTGGCGTACTGATGGACGCTTTTTTTGGATGTTTGAGCGATTTGGGTTTAACCAAGTTACTATCTACGAGGGTGGGCTAAAGAATTGGAAAAAATCGGGAGGAAAGATGGAATTTGGCCGGGGGCAGGCATTAGCAAAACCACTTTTAACTGCAGCGGATATTCGCTTAAATGATGAAGTCTCTGCTGAACAACAATGGATTTTAGAAAGACTCGACTCTCAAACTCTTGCAATAATAGACAATAGAACCCTCGATGAGTATCTTGGGGCAATGCCCTATGGCTCTCCTCGAGGTGGGCACATTCCTAATGCTGTTCACATATATTGGCCAGACTTCTTTCTACCTAGTGGTCATATGAAAAGTAAAACCGAACTATTAAATATTTTAACTAGATTTAACATTACTTATGAAAAAGAAGTTGTTGTATATTGCACAGGCGGCGTGAGATCAGCAATGGCCTATTTTGTTTTAAGACACCTAGGGTTTAAAGTACGCAACTACGATGGTTCCTGGTGGGATTGGAGCCAAAATCCAAACCTTCCAATAGAGTTATCTTGATTTAACAAAAGCCATAAGGAATAAAGTGAAAAACTACTCAATCGTTGCAGAAACTGGAGAAATACCTTCTGGAGAACGGAAGAGAGTAGAAATAAATGGCCAACGTATTACTATATTCAATATAGAAAATACATATTACGCAATCAATGATACTTGCCCACACAAAAAGACTGCTCCACTGATAAGAGGGAAGTTAGATGGCCTCAGTATCAAATGCCCTAATCATGGATACCGCTTTGATCTTAAAACGGGGGAATGTAATATTGATTCAACTTTAAATACAAAAATTTACGCTGTTAAAGTTGAGGGGAATTCAATTTTTATAAAGCTTGGGTAATTTGAAAAATATTACTGTAATTTAATTAATTGCTGCCCTCGTAGCTCATCTGGATAGAGCACCAGATTCCTAATCTGGGGGTAACAGGTTCGAGTCCTGTCGAGGGCATTTCTACTACTATCGGTAATTTTAGTATTAAGAGATGGGCTAAATCACTATTTATTAGCCAAGGATCACGCATATACAAAGGGACTAATTTATGAGGAGTGGTCATGACAAATTTTATTATACCTGATGTAGAGGGATTGGGAGTTGTTAATTCAGTTCAAGACTCAAATGGACTGAATAACAATTTTAAAACAATACAGCTAAGTAAATCATATCAAGAACCACACCTAAAAGATTTAAGTATGAACCCAAGACAACGAAAGAATTTGGACATGAGATTGACATGGGGGCCTAAGAAATGAAAGATACTTCTCAATTAACCTTAAAATTGGAGGAATCTGACTATAGTACTTTTTCTTTGGGGATATTTTCTACTTGGCTCTTATCTTTACTTTGCCTTTTTAAACTAATTCTAAATACACTCATTTCCCCGCTTTTGTAACATACTTCCTTTCTTGGATTTTTGGGCTTAAGCCTATTATATCGGTAATTTGTCAAAAACAACAAATAAACAACTGCGTAGTAAATTCAGATACATATTTGTCTTTGCCATCCGATATCGACTTGATCGGATGGCATCGAGATGGTGCATTTCAATCTCATGCTGACTCTATCAAAAAAAAAATTGCTTCGCGAAACTATAAATTTTTCATTTATCTCAAACCCAATCCTTTCACTTTTAAAAAAGAAAGAAGCTCAAATTTCAAAAGAGATATAAAATCTAAAAAAGGTGCTTTTTCTCTAATCCCTGGTTCATCACGCTTTTCTAGAGCTGTGGATAACGCCATATTTCATAAATTCATATCTTTAGATATGGACCACAGCCTTGAGAATCTCATTTCTAGGACACAAGATATCCTAAGTCAAATGGACAGGAAAAAAAGATTATCCTTCTTTGGATTAGAAAAGAAGGACTATATGAAATTCATAAATGCAGCTAACAATATATTATCTTCAGGGCATGAACTCTCTAGTTTTTATACCACTATTTCAGTTGATCCCGGGAAAGTGATTGTATTTAATGACAGGGCAGCTCACCGAGGAGGAGCAACTGTTGATACACAAAGATTAGTCATGAGGTTCATTGCCACTGGAACTTCGTTAGAAGACAAATTACTTTATATAAAAAAACCCAATAAAACCGTCTTTAAAGTTGATGTAGCGTCGTCTAATTAACTTTTCCCCAAAAAGTGTTACAGCCATCTATCATGCCGTACTTGTGATCTCTTATAAACCCATTATCTAATAATACTTTAGACAGTTCAGCATATCTCTCTCTGTGAACTTCCATCATCAAGTTAACTATTCTAAAAGTTCCAAAAAATTCACATATTCCACTAAATACTTCGATTTCTGGGCCATCAACTTCTATTTTAACAACAAGACTTTGTAAGATATTCTCCGAAACAAGGTTACTATTTGCTAATAAAGTTGAAAGGTTAAGTGTGCTAGTACAGTAGAATGAATCTCTTGGATTGGCAATATTCCACCCCTTACTTCTAGAAGCCGGACCTGGGCCATCTTAAAGATTAAAATTTATCCTAGTCATTTCTTGATTAGATTTAATAGGTAGTGGAATTATAGTGCATCTATTTGAAAGATTATTAGCACTTAGATTTCTACTTAAAAGTGTCAAATGCTCAAATCCTGGTTCAACAGCAATAGCTTTACCTGAATAATAAGACAAATAAAATAATGTATATATTCCTATATTTGCACCAATATCTATAAATAATGCATCATCAGAACCACAACTTTTTATCCACTGTATGGTATCTGGCTCTTTCGTAAAAATAGTTTC
>LWDU01043810.1_pt1 | contig 10034 bp, 18 predicted proteins | sample 727161 | NCBI WGS metagenome assembly LWDU01 (sample SAMN04566230, study PRJNA314399) | hydrothermal vent metagenome | isolation source: deep sea hydrothermal plume seawater | place: Mexico: Gulf of California, Guaymas Basin | collected 2004-07-11 | reverse complement strand
GCTATATAAAGAACTGTCAACAGTGTGAGAGATATAATATGCCCCATAAGCTCCATCATTGGTGTTGTCTAGAGCAAATTGTCTCGAAAAAAAACCGGCATTAGTTATGGGCGAAGCAAGAGCAGAATTGAGCGCGGCACTTCCTGTAACACCACCGACAAAGTTAGAAGGAACTTGAGTTCCAGCAACAGGCGACATGGTTGTCACATCCAATATATTAAAATCCGAACCTGATAAAATTAAACCTAATGCCATAATAATACTTCCTTATCTATAAATAGTGCTATTCCCCAGCAGGAGGGGCACTTTTGCTTCTTTTCATTGGGACTTTAATTTTGTACGGGCTCCCACCTGCACTAGTCTTGCCCTTACCAAGCCCAATCAGTCTTTTCTTCTGTTTGGGGTGAATCTTTCTTAAATTTCTCTGAAAAGGCTCATTGCTTACTGTCGCATCTTCTCCCAGTCCGGAACATTTCTTTTTCTTTTTTACTATTATAAGCTTAATCATTCTTTGTTCCTTTTCGGCAACACTTTTAAAATACCCTTGAGTTTGGGGAATTTACTATTATTAAATAGTCCTATCTGGAACATAAGACCACATATTGGTTCAGCACCAAATGTTTTGCTTGATTTATATATCCAATCTTCTATATTTTTTATTTTCTTTGGATATCTGTAATCGAAATAGAAATATCTATCTGAAAAATCCTGATACACACAAACTGAATGCCCCATAACGATATCCTCTCTTTTCATATGATATATACACAGCCACGCCTTCTTTGCCAATTTGGAATTGATTAGAGAAGAGCACCAGTATAAAGAGTGGTTATCACAGTCTCCAATAAAGTTATTTTTTTCAATATTGTGCTGTATATGTTCGGGGTGAGATAAAAAAAGGTATTTAGTGTCTTTATACATACTATTGTCTGATACAACTTGGTAAAGTTCTTTTATACTATTATGTATTGGCATCTTCTTTCTGCCTTTAAAGTATGTTATTAATAGAGACAAAATATACCAAAATAGTATAAATGCCTCCAATCTCGTGTATACAAAGGTAATATACCTGCTCTTTATTTTACTTGACATATTCTTTCGTGTGTGGTATGGTGGAGCTATGAAAGCTCAAGAAAAAAAACTTCCTATTGTAAATAGTTCCGAAACCAAGGCTTTGCGGAATAATCGTCATGAACCGCTGACAGACAAGGAGATAAGAGAGATAAGGGCAAACCCAATTGCCAGTTACTTAGATGTTGTTCGCTTGACGGAACTATACGACAAAACAAGAAAGGAAGCATTAAAAGCACAACAGTTAAGCTCAACACACTACCAGCATCAAGTAGACACAATGAAAATGTATCAGGAATCGCAAAAAAAGTTAGAAGAAGCCACTTACACAGCTGAAGTCAGTGTAAAAAGAATAGAGACGACCAATGTTGTTGAAGCAGAGTCTAAAGCAAGAGTAGAAGAAGCAGAAAAAAGTAGAGAATTTATGTGCGGGGAAGCGGGAAAACAAAACAACATAAAAAACAAAATATTAGATTATATTAATTCTTCCAATGTCATATATACTTACGATTCAGTAACCGAGAAAAACGATACTATTGTTAAATTTTCAAAGATAGAGTTTGAAAAGTTTTTAGGTTTGTTAGAAGAAGAAGAGGATTGCTCTTGAATGAGGCAGAAAGAATAAAACATATCAAAAAATATGATTTATATTATGATTTCTCAACAAATGTTCAAAAGCATCTTTTGCGAAAAAAAGGGATGAGCCTATCTTATAACAATATATATAGAATATTACAAAGCTGGGGTATGGGCATAAGAATTCCATTAGTGTATAACAATTCCTATGCTTATTGTGCCGATCATATATATAACAACTGGTATCAAACTTATGCGGATAATAAGATGTTTTATCCACAGAAACCTTTTCCCAAGAAAACACTTGACACGGTATAAAAAATGTGGTATATATATGATAGCGGCGCAAAAGAAAACATCTGTCCCGGAAAGATGCTAAGCAAACTCTCATATACTGAACGAGATGTTTGCTTAGCATTTTTTTATTCTTTGTTATAGATACAGAAAGGAGGTAAACACATATGGCAACTTTCGAAGTAGAAGACTGGGTGGAAGTATCAGAGCAGGTTAATAAAAGATCTGTTTTGTGGCAAGATGGAAATGAAATTTTTTGTGGTAAAATCTGTAAGGTGGTTGGCATAGGGGATGACCCAGATACAGGCATGCATTTCCTACAACTATCTTACAAGGGAAAGAGAGCATGGTTCAGTAGCGACTCTGTGATCAAATCCACAAGGTACGATGAAGAGAGGCAAGAATGGTGGGCTCAGAAAGGCAAAGAACTGCAAGAGTGGGAAGATCATAAAAAGAAATCAACTGATGATGCTTTAAGGAGAACATTTGGTTTGAAAAAAGCCACTCCGGATACAGAAGATTTTTTCTCTGATCCATCAAACTATTTAGACGGCTACGAAAACGAAGATGACACAGACGCATCTGAAGATGCAGCAGACAGCTGGGAAGAAACCACAGATCCATCTTTCTTAATCCCAACTACGAAATCCACCATTAATTATAACAGTTCAACAAATAATAATATAAAATCAGGGTTATCGGTGTTAACAGACGAAGAGCTGGAAGAACTATTAGCGTCTATAGGCGGACTATTACCTGCGGGACAAGACTAAAACACTATGGTTATGATAATTAAAGATAAATATGATATGTTAGAGCTGTTATCAGATATGTTGGGAACAGATACATTAGTAGAGGAATTGGTAGAAAATTTACCAGATAGTGACTCTATTTCGGTAATGAAAGAAATAGCTAACAAGTATGATGTTGATTTAAATGGTGTTGATGACTTCCTATATATAGATGATGAAGAATGAGAAATGAAAGTAAATGAGTTAATAAAAATATTAAAAAAGTTAGATAAAGATGCCTTAGTTGTAAAAAGAGCTAATGGGTATTCTTGGAAGTGCTATGAACCTTTAAAGGACATAATAAAGGAAACAGAATTGTTTTCAAATGGTTCAGTTTACGAAGAAGTTCAAGATACCGAAGAAGAGCCCTCGGTAAAGATGAAAGTGATAATAATTCCATAAACATGTTGTTGACATCCGCCACTATATGTGGTATAGTAGAATGATCGCACCCATCCGAACACAGGAGGCACAATGAGCCCCAGCCAGAAAAAAGCTATCCAAAACTTAAAAAAAGTATTCTCTTGGTTATGCAACAAGAAATATGAAGTCATTTTTCATAACAATTCAGATTCAGTTATTTTTTCTGATAAAAAGATTTTTATAGACAAGAGGTCTACTTTAGAAAATCAGTTATATAGCATTCTCCATGAATGCGGCCATATCTTACAGCACCAAAACAAATCAAGTTTCAATAGGAGTTTTAAATATCAACATGTTGCTGAAAATGACAAAAGGAAAGAAAGATCCTATGCTTATAGGTTGTCAGTTTTGGAAGAAGAGATCGATGCTTGGAAAAGAGGAAAGAAGTTAGCTAAGAGATTGAATATCAAAATAGATGAAATAAAGTTCGAAAAGTATAAAGCAAAATACACAATGACATATGTTGACTGGGCAGCAAGTAAAGAGTGGGAATGGCAGTGCTAATTTTATGATAGAAGAGAATTGCGAGTTCACAGAAGGAATGATGGTTTTGATGTTCGAACTCCCCAGGAGAGCCCACACTCGTGGGCTGATTATAGAAGTTTATCCACTTTTGCAAGTCGCTGATATATTGCTGGTAGACGGAACATTAAAAAAAAGAATACCTTTTCCCAACATAAGGATATTTAACGAAGATGTCATTTAATATCTTCACAAACCCTTTCAAAAAGAAAAGAAGATCAGCACACGTATACCTGATAAGAAAAGACAGAAAAACTCTTCTACTTAAGAGATCTTCTGCTGACACTTGGATGCCAGGGAAATGGGGATTGCCCGGAGGGATTATAGAGCCCGGAGAAACACCCAGAGATGCTGCCATCCGCGAGACGAAAGAAGAAACAAACTTAGATATAAAAAATATTTCTTTTTATCTTGTTAGGGAAAAAAACAGCTTTCTGTTTATCGCAAGGGAGTTCTATGGTGATATAATGCTGGACCACGAAAGCCAAGACTATATGTGGGCTGGCTTTATGGATATTGATGATCACAAAAAATATGATCTAGTACCTTTATTGAGGACAGAACTTAGGAAATTATTGTTTTAATCTTTAGCTCAATGCTATTATATATTGGCTCAATTATTTCAATTGCTTCTTTGAGGTAAGGAGACGATAAAACTAAATCTAATGTCGTTTCGTCAACAAAACAATAACCAGCAGCAAACGATGCACACACCGAAGCTACAAGAAGAAACCTCTTGGCTTTCTTCCTTGATGTTTTTTTCTTATTATCTTTAATTTGTTTCTCTACAACAGGTAGAATTTTTGCTTTAACCGTCATTTTGTTTTATCTCCAACATTATTGAGTCCATAACCCACTATCCAACACCCTATTCAATATACTATTATCCAGACAGTCGCTATAATCTAATTTTGTATTATAACTTTTAGCATATACCCAAGATACATAAGCATCAATATAATCTTGCAGTGTAACACCTATTTCTTTTAAAGAGTTGTCTTCTGAAAAGATGTCATATTCCATTGTTTTATAACTCTAGGACTTTTCTTGTATCATCCGGGATCCAAGCCCATGATCTTATCTGCTACTCGCATTTGAGGCCCTGAAATATTTTTTTTGTCTCTTATTATATGATTTGTTACAACATTGTCTAAAAACTTATCATATGTTACATCTCTTAGGTATGCCTCAATTCGCTCTTTATATTTTTTTGTAGTGTCGTTCAAACCACCGCCAACTTTGATTGGGATTGGGGTGGAACTTCTATAAGGCTTTCTGTATCTGTCCCAATTTTTTCGTGCTCTCCGCTCGCGGTCAATCAAATCATCATCGTCTGCATTGGGATCTTTATTACTAGAACCAGAGCCACTCCAGTATCCTTCATTAAGAATATTTTCTATTTCTTCGTTAATTATTTCAATTAAACTAGACTTGGCTATCTTCACAATAAGCTTCCCCTTACATCATAACTAGTCTGCTTTGCCCCTTTTGGTTACTATCCGAACAGCATTTTTGATTCTATCTGTATAACGAGTTGGTTCCCTGGGAAAACTTATCTCAGCTCTCATATCGATGAACTGTAGCATGGCATCCATAAAAGGGTACCGCTTCCCAAGTCCCTCTGACAAGGTTTCCATTGCCAACACTTGCTTCTTTCTTCCAAGCTCAAATACTTTTCTTGGGCTTATACCAAGAGTGGTAAAATCACCCTTCAGAGAACGAAGCATTTCAAATTGTTTCATATACCCAACAAATTGCCACATTATCAAATCGGCCTTTTGAACAACCGACATATCTTTTAATAATTTAGGAAGATAAATTGTTCCCAAAGCAACATGTCTGGCTTCATCTTTCTCAAACATAATTAGAAGATCAGACAACACAGGATCAATATTGTTTTTTCTCACTACTTTAAATAAAGTTAATGCCATTGGTTCAACCATCATTTGCATCCCAAGTAACATCTTTGCGACACTATTAGAATTTGCTATAGTTTCTAAAAAATCCATAGCATGCTCATTTGTGTCTTCTGGTACCTTCCCTAGTAGCTCTAAATAATCATGCATAACGTAGAAGTGCCTAGCTTCATCATGAGCTTGAGAGGTAGCTGCCATTCTGGCATCATTATCTTCTAAATTAACAGCAAGAGCAGCTGATATTTTCCAGGCTGCTAACTCTCCATACAAAATGACACTAAAAACATTTCTAATGGCTTCTGCATTCTCGCTTGTTACTTTAACACCTCCGTGCTTTTCTACACACTCTTGGAGATAGTCCTTGCCGTCCCATATATTTTTCTGGCCTTTGTGGTACAACTCTGCCAAGTTATGTGAATCATACATAATTTTGTAACCTTTCGTTTTGTTTGGGTTTGTTTCAGACTAGCACACTTGATATCGTCTGTCAATCATATTCGCATTCTATGCTTCCAGCATCAGATCCACAATAGAATATGATATCTGCTGGATTTGTTGCACCGCAATGTCCTGGGTGCTCTACGGTGGACACTATTATTCCAGAAAGAATAAACACCATTATTACTGGTAATAATATTAATATTACTCTTTTATTCATTTATCCTCGCTCGGCTGCGATTTATGGCTTTCACTGTTTCTTCTTGGATAATCTCTTCTATTCTTTCTTTAGCTAAACCTTCGTGAGTGTTATCTTCACCTTTTACACCCATGACACATCTTTCATACTTATCTTTGTCTTCTCTACCAACACTAGCAGTACAGATAGCCCAAGGATTCTTCTTCTTGCTCTTCTTCTTTGATTTTTTTTTCTTTTTTTCACCAAGTTTGATTTTCATTATTGTTTCCCATACTGGCCGGCGATTGCTTGCCGTAGACCATCCAGATTCAAATCTGCGGCTTCACCTGCTTTATTGTCTCCGTCCATAATAAAAATACTTATGTTATCTGTTAACTTGCCGAGCTGATCAAACATATCAGAAATGTCCCCTCTTAGAATATCTACGAACTTTTCAGCCAATTGTTTCATATATTCAGGGCTCATATTAATCGAAGTTAGTTTTTCTCCTAACATACCTTTTGGAATTTTAAAAGCACCCAAGGAACCTTGTTCTGCCGCCTTGTCAAATTCCGGTGAGAAGAATTCCAAATCTTTTCTCGAACGATATGTTTCCCACAACTTTTCTGCCACCTCTTTATTTAATATTAATTTATAAAATTCTGCTGTTCCGCCATTCTTCAGCACATAATAATATGTTACGGGCTTACCTCCGTTCATTTGAAAGGTTCTTTTCAGATTTCGAAAGCTCCCACCATGTCCAAAGTTCTTAACAAATTTTATACTATATGTTTCTCCATCTTTGCCCTTAACATCCGTTACTCCTTCTTCATCTTCTACTTTAATCTGTTCGCCACCAAGCAAAGCAGCAATGAATGCTTCCATCAAAAAACCACCACCAGAAGCACTATATTGTCCTGCAATAGAGGCTAACACATTTAGAACAGTCAAATTAGCTATAATAGAAGAAGGGTCTGATGGACATGTCCCTCCTTCACAAGAAGCTATAAAATCATTGATGTTTTGTATTTTGCTTTCTAAGGTATCACCTTCAATTTTTCTAATATATCTTTCTATTTCTTTTCTGCTATTAGAATCAGGCTTTCCAAAATCTTCCGATATGGAAAGTTTCGGAAGTGTAAGCGACTCTCTTTTTTCACCACCGGAAACATTAACTGTTTTTTCAGTTTCTTCGGCAATGATTTGAATCAATATTGACTTAGATATTTTCATATGCTATAAATAGTTCCTAGTCTCTTCTTTCTTCAACTCTCTTTTCTTCCGCAACTTTGTATCAATAACAACATAAATAGAAAAGATACAACCACCAATAAAAGCATTTACTCCTGTTATAAGCAGCAAGCCCATTCCCATATCTGCGATTTGCTCAAACGACATATTTAGTACTCCTCTTCTTCATCTTCAAACTCGGGATATTCTGTAGAACCATAGCCAAATTCATTCTTTGTATCAACATATGTCTTTGCTTCTTCTGGTGTCATTTCTGTATATTCGTCGCGAGAAGCAAAATTCACATCTATCCCGGTTTCTTCTGGGTTCATTAATATATAATAACCTGTTATAAACTTTGATGGAACTCTTCCGCTATAGCCATATATACCAAACTCTTTTGATAAGGAGAAACTTTCGCCTTCCATCTTTGAAAACAAACTTTGTTTGTTCCTAAGCATTTGACATATGTAGTCATAACACCCAGTATCACCAGAGCCAACATCTATATCATAATCTGGTATTATGAGGTTTTTGTTTGGAGCACTTAATTCTAAAATAACAGGATCCCCACCAACTTTGTTGACGGTGTGTGAGGCGTGAGTTTGGGCTTCATCAAAACGAGAAGAAAAGAATACAGCATCAGGATGTTCTATACCATCATAATTTGTTTTACTTTCACCTGGCTTTAATCCTAGTTTGAAAATGCTCTCCAGATAAGCCGTGCTGGTTCCGTGATAAAAGGTGCTTGGTATTTCACCTTCGATTGCCCACTTGGAAGTGTTCTCTGTGTCATCGCCATCGCCAACTCCTGACTGTTGAGTTACACTTTTAATTCCAAGCTGCTTAGCAACTTTTTTCACAAGGATAGAAGATTGTGGATCCAGTTTGAAACTTCCAATGGTATATAAATTTAAATCGTTTCCTTCTTTCTCTCCGAAAAGGACATCAGATCTCATATCGTCATCTAAGAGCTGTTTAAGATCCCATACTTCTTCCCACTCACTTTCAATCTCAAGTGCTTTGTTTATTTCAGCAGCGATTTCTTCTTCTGGGTAATCATCAATAAGCCACACATTGGAGCCTTTGGCAATGACATAATCACCATCACCTTTAACGAACAGTTCGTTTAACTGGGCTTCTTTGATAAACTTTCTCCAATTTTCCATTAGGAGCTTCATTTCTTCTTTCTCTCAATAATGATTTTGATTCCTCGCGACTCTTGTAATTTGGATATAGGTTTCGGAAACTCTGCTGGAAACAAATCAATATATTTAACAAAACTGTCGTGCATAGCTTTTCTGTATGTTTCAATGTTCTTGCCTAACACGCCTAAGCTCTTTACGACTTGGTCGATCTCAGATTCGTATACATCATTGATATTGACAACGAAGTCTACAAACGTGTTTTCTTTCCCAACCTTCATTTTTATCTTTACTCGTGGATTATTTTTTATAATATATGTTAGCATCCCAAGTGCCTCTTGCGCCGGCTCACCTCCGTCAACACCGGGAAGCTCTAGCTGATTGTCGAGAGAATCGATGGTTCTTTTATTTGCCGTCGTCAATATTAATTCTTTATTCTTTGGGCTCTTTCCGTAGGTGGCAGAACTAGGTGTTGGAAAATGGAATCCGAACTCAATGGTGCCTTCATCTTCGTCAATACCAACAACGATGTTGTCAAGAGACATTTCAAATTTCTCTTTTATATCTTCTCGGTCTGTATACAGTTCGTCTCCGTCTATATCGTATTCAGGTATATCAAAAAACATTTTATCGTATTTTGTTTTAGGAAGTATGTTGTCGCTCATCAAAACTTCTCTAAGCATATTTCTTACTTTTTCATAATTGTTTTCTAGATCGTTGACGGATCTGTATAGAAAATCATCAACCTCTTCTAATCCGCCTCGTCCGTATCCTTGTGTGTCTCCGGACATAGACACTTTTAGCAGCGATCTGCCAAACTCAAGATAAATGACGTCTGTTGCATCTCCATAAGAGTCTTCTTGGCCGCCCAAGGAGAGAGAATCTCCCATTATCTTGTGAAATGCTTGCTCTATCATGTCATACGACTCACTTTCCAAGTCGGTTGGTCCATCGTAGTCTGGCGGCATAGAAAACAGATATGCTACACTGAAGTTGCCCTCGATCATCGGTTCTTCACCATCGTAATCATCATGGGCAGTGGCACCAATATCAATTTTGTTATTATCTACTCTTTGTTGGTTTTTTTCCAACATCTCTTCTACAAGTTTGTCATAATCAACTTCTTCATATTCGAAAACAACACTAAACCTATCTTCCAAGTCTTTTGCTTCCAGTGCTTCTTTAAGTTTACTATCAAGTTCGTGGAAATCGTCACCTCTCATTCTATTGTCGTCTACATCCATGAATTCTTTCTCACCATATGCAAACTGATATCTGTTTCCTTTTGGATTCATTAGAAAGAAGAGGGGATCGTCTCTTCCATTATAATACTTATCGAACCAGTTGAGTCCGGGCGCAGCTGTACACCATCTAGTTTTTTTGCCAAGCAAGCAAGCGGCACCTTTTTTGTGTGCCGCAGCGATAACCCATCCGTCTTCTGACTGAAATT
>LWDU01035726.1_pt1 | contig 10036 bp, 7 predicted proteins | sample 727161 | NCBI WGS metagenome assembly LWDU01 (sample SAMN04566230, study PRJNA314399) | hydrothermal vent metagenome | isolation source: deep sea hydrothermal plume seawater | place: Mexico: Gulf of California, Guaymas Basin | collected 2004-07-11 | reverse complement strand
TCGATGAGCTTCAGTGATCCCACCACGTTGTTTTGATAATACTTGGCTGGGTTAGCAACTGATTCGGGGACTACAATGTGACCCGCAAAATGGATCACAGCATCGAAGCGGCGCGCCCGCATCAGAGCCGTCACAGCATCACTGTCACCGGCATCCAGTTGGTGAAAATCGACTTCGTCTGGAACGGCCCAGCGATGACCACTGTACAGTGTGTCAATCACGCTGACTCGGTGACCCGCAGCCAGTAACTGGTGGGTTGTATGGGAGCCGATATAGCCGGCACCGCCGGTTACCAGGACAGTCAGGGGATGGGCGCTCACGGGCACCTCACTTGAAGGGGCTGGGCGAGATTATATCGCCCAGCGTTGCGGGCGGCTGGGCCAACAGACCCTCTAGGGTATCGATGACCTGCCGTGGCGACAGTTTTTGCAGGCAGTCTAAGTGACCCAATGGGCATTGGCGTGCAAAACAGGGCTGGCAGGGAAGCTCCAGCGAGACTGCCTGGGCACAGTTGCTGAGCGGCGGGGTATGCTGGGGGCTGGAAGATCCAAAAATACCGGCTACGGGTCTGCCGGTGGCGGCAGCGACGTGCATCAGGCCAGAGTCATTGCTGACTACAGCCCGGGCCTGTGCCAGCAGGTCTACGGCTTGCAGGAGGCTGGTGCGGCCCGCAAGATTCAGACAGCGATCTTGGGTTTTACAGCTGTGAATGATTGTTTGCGCCATTGGCTGGTCTTTATCGCTGCCGACCAGCCAGATTTGCCAGTTCTGTTCCAGGTAGTGATTTGCCAAAGCGGCGAAATGGTGAGATGGCCAGCACTTGGCGGGGCCGTACTCAGCCCCCGGGCACAGTGCCAGGATTGGGTTATCCAGGACTTTGAGGTTAAGGCTCGCCATGATATCGGGAGTGGCCCGTGCCCGGGTAGTCAGCTGGGGGGCCGGGTAGCGTGAGACGAGCGGTTCATCGGGTGGCAATCCAAGTTGCACAAATTGTGCGGCCATGTGCCCCTTCTTACCGATGGGCTTAGGACGCAGGTCATTGACCAGGCCCCGGCGAGGCTCACCCCGGTAGCCACTGCGTACCGGGATTCGGGCAAAAAAAGGCAACAACGCTGCCTTGGTTGAGCCTGGCAGGATGATGGCGCGATCAAAGCCCCGTGCTCGCAGCGAACGTCCGAGTCGGTAACGTTCGTTCAGCTGCAGCTTGCCGTGGTGAAAAGGGATTTCGATCACCTCATCCACCTCGGGCATGCGCGTAGCGAGTTGAGCCGTAAAAGCTGGGGCAGCTACCGAGAGCCAGGCCTGAGGCTGGCGGGTTTTGAGCACCTTGAAAAGGCTCTGCGCCATGACCATGTCGCCTACCCAGGCAGGGCCGACGACCAGGATCCGCGGCGCAGAACTTATCTCACCCATTGCCCGGTGGCAGAATCGGTTGAGCCCGTTACCGTCAGGCTGTGTTATCAGAGAGGTGAAAGCGGGTGCCGCAGTAGGGACAAAGCGCGGTGTTGCCCGGTGTAATCGGCAGATAGACCCGGGGATGCTGGTTCCACAACTCCGTATCTGCTGTCGGGCAGTGCAACGGCAGGCTATCAGTGCTGATCTGGCGCGCCTTTTGCGTCTTTGCGGTAGTCGCTTGGGATTGGTTGGAGTTGCTCATTACTGGTTGATCAGACAAAAGTGAGCCAGTCATCGTGCTTTGGATCGCGGCCGTGCACGCAGTCGAAATAACTTGCCTGTAATTGTTCGGTCACAGGACCGCGGCCACCGTTACCGATACTGCGCCCATCCAATTCCCGAATAGGGGTGACCTCCGCTGCGGTACCGGTGAAGAAGGCTTCATCCGCCACGTACACCTCGTCACGGGTAATTCGTTTTTCTACCAGATCCAGGCCTGCCTCACCGATCAGACGGATTACCGTATCGCGGGTAATGCCCTCGAGCGCAGAACTCAGGTCAGGCGTATAGACCACACCGTTGCGTACGACAAAGATATTTTCCCCGGTGCCTTCCGTTACGTAGCCTTCGGTGTCCAGCATCAGCGCTTCATCCGCCCCGCCGGAAAGCGCTTCCTGCAGGGCCAGTATTGAATTGATGTAGTTGCCACAGGCTTTGGCGCGGCACATAGTGATAAAAGAAGAAGTGCGCACACGAATGCCGTTTTTCAGGCCATCTTCGCCAAGGTAGGCGCCCCATTCCCACGTTGCGATGGCAATATGGGTTTTGAGCATGTCTGCGCGAATGCCCATGCCTTCCGATCCGTAAAAGGCCAGTGGCCTCAGATAAGCACTTTCCAGGCCGTTTTCCTGAACTACGGCAACCTGGGCCGCATTAAGGGTGTCGTTATCGTAGGGCATCTGCATACCGAGGATATGAGCCGAACGGAAGAAGCGTTCGGTATGCTCGGCAAGACGGAAGATGGCTGTGCCGCGATCGGTCTCGTAGGCGCGCACACCCTCGAACACGCCCAGTCCGTAATGCAGGGTGTGTGTCAGTACATGAACCTTAGCCTCACGCCAGGGGACCATTGCTCCATCGAACCAGATACTTCCATCACGATCTGAAAATGACATCACGTTTTCCTATGGTACCCAAGTCAATCTATTTGAGCGTACGCTACGCTCAGATGCTGAATTATTACAGAACAGTGAAGGGTGCGTAACAGCGCGCCTTGGCTGGTGCATCACTCAGCCAGCATGGCGTGTACGGCGCGAACTGCATCCTGGGCATAGGGCACAAGCCGCGGTGGAATCTGGTCCGGCAATATCTCTGGACCCAAAATGCCTATACCAACTGGTTTCCCGGTTTCCAGTTGTAGTCCCCATGACCCGCCCGTGCGCCGTTTCACCGCGCTCGATAATGCCGAGCACGACTGCGCCGTCGATGTTATTGCGGGTCAGCAGCCGTTTCACGGCAAGTGGTTTTTCCATTGAGCCTGGAACCCATACCTGTTCGCGCACATCTAGTCCTGCCTCCGCCGCCGCGGCCAGTGCTGCGCTGACCATGGCTTCGCAGGAATTTTTGTGAAAAGAGCCAATCACCAAGGCAATAGTGGGACGGTTGGACATCACTGATGTAGGGTAGGTTGAAATCAGGGGAGATTCTAGCCCATCGCCTTGGGCTAAGGCTGTGGCTGGCCACGACCCGGTGCACCATTAGCGCTTCGGTCATCCATCGCGCTGCCCGGGATCAAGATACTTGCGCCACAAGTCACTGATCGCTTTGCGTTCAACGGCATACTCGCCAACGCCCACGAGCGCGGGGCGCCGGCTCAGTTTGAGTGCATGTTCCCGGGCCAGGTACAGCNNNNCGATCTCGATTTTTTGTGTGTCGGCTAGACGCTTGATGATGGCAGCGTTAGTTCGGAAAGTTGTGAGTTCTGGGTCGGTTGCTGCATGGCGTAGTACCAAGTACTGGCAAAGAAACTCGATGTCTACCAGCCCGCCCGTACCGTGTTTGAAATCGACCCCCGGCTCTTTTGTTGCTGGGCGATTGTCCCGCATTCGCTGACGCATGTTTCGGACCGTCTCCTGGAGCGTTGTGGCATCTCTGGGTTGGCATAAGATGTCACGTCGAACTGTTTCAAAACGGCTTTTTAGAGTTTCGCTGCCAGCCACCAGCCGCGCTCGTACCAGAGCCTGGTGTTCCCAGGTCCACGCCGTATCGCGCAGGTATTCATGATAGGCGGGCAAAGGGGTAACCAATGTCCCGGAGCGGCCGCTCGGTCTTAATCGCGTATCAATGGCGTAGACTTCGCCCGCGGCGGTGCGAGTGGTGAGAATATGCGCCAATCGCCGGGCCAGCCGGCCAAAATAATGACGCCTTTCTCCAGCTCGGGCCGCGTTTTCATCACTCGGTTGATCGTAGACAAATACGATATCCAGATCAGAGTTGTAGCCCAGTTCCATGCTGCCCAGTTTGCCGTAGGCAATAATGCCAAGGTCTGGAACCTGATCAGGGGCACTGACCTGATCGAGCGTGCTCACGGCGTGTGTCAGTGCCTGACATAACAGCGCTTGGGCCAGTGCGCTGAGCGACTTGGAAACGACGTCGATATCGATCAGTTGTGCAATATCTGCTGCGGCGACGCGCAGGCTGTAGCCTTGACGGTATTCCCGCAACTGATCCATGACGACCTCGAGGTCGGATTGGTCACAGCGATCGAGCTTGCGCCGCAGTTCGACCTCAATTGCATGATGATCCTGGAGTTGGAATCCCGCGATCGGATCCAGCAACTCATCCAGTATGACCGGGTGTTTCCCAATCCAGTGACTGATTTCACTGGAAGCCCCCACCAGGCGCACCAGTTGTTTCAGGGCGAGGGGGTTTTCTCCAAGCAGAGCCAGGTAAGCGGATCGACGGCCGATTGACTCGATAACGAACAGCAATCGGGTAATGGCGGTATCGGGATCGTCAGCCTGGCCGCAGACGCGCAGGACGGCAGGCATCAGTTTGTCCAGACGTTCGCGCCCCTCTCGTGAGAAGGACTGGTAAAAGCGGCTGCGCCGGGTGTTGGCCAATAACCGGTGCACTCGTTCGGTTTCGGTGAATCCCAGCGTAGCCAGTTGGGCAATGCCCGTCTTAGTATCCACAGTGGCGTGCCACAGATCGCCGGCCATTGAATCGCTGTCTTCATCTTCTCCCGGGCCGTCCTGGCGGAATACTGCCCGGAACAACTCGTGCACACTATCGTTGACGGTAGTTAGCTTGGAGTTGAAATCCTGCGTGCTGTTGCAGCCTATGGACAGGGCAATACGCTCCCGGTCGAGCGAGTTGATCGGAACAGTGTGGGTCTGGGCATCGTCCATGATCTGCAGGCGATGTTCCAGAGCGCGTAAAAATCCGTAGTGGTCTCGCAGCATTTGGCATTCATCTGGTTCGAAGACGCCAGCGTTTTCCAGTGCTGCGAGGGCTGTATAGAAGCTTGGCGTCTGCAGGTCGGGGTTGCGCCCGCCATAGATCAGTTGGTGGCTCTGTACCGCAAACTCAATTTCGCGGATACCGCCGCGCCCAAGTTTGACGTTATTTTTCAGATCCTGACGTATCAACTGGCGCTCAATCAGTGCTTTCATTTTCCTTATAGCTTCAAACGCGCCAAAATCCAGATACTTTCGGTACACAAAGGGTCGCAGGTTGTCGAGCAACGTGACCCCTGCACCGACATCTCCGGCGACCGGACGCGCCTTGATCAGGGCATAGCGTTCCCAGTCACGGCCATGGGTGACAAAGTAGTGATCCATAGCATCGAAGGACAGGGCCAGTGGGCCGCTGTCGCCATTGGGGCGCAATCTCATGTCGGTTCTAAAGACGATACCCGCGGCCGAGGGACTTTCCAAAATGGCGATCAGGATTTGTCCAACCTTAATAAAAAATTCGTGGTTACTGATGCTTTTGGGGCCATCAGTCTGGCCACTTTCCCGGTAGGCAAACACCAGATCCACATCCGAGGACAGGTTTAGTTCCTGCCCTCCGAGTTTGCCCAGGGCAAGAATGGTGAGCTGAACCGGTTCGCCGCTTTGCGCACCGATCGGTTCCCCGTATCGTTCGCGAACCTCGTTATGAGCGCAGGTCAATGCGCAATCAATGGCCGCATCCGCTAACTCCGACAAGGTGCGCAGTACCTCGCTCAGCGGCGCAAGCTCCGCCAGATCACGCCAGCCAATGCGCACAATCTCCTGTTGTCGCAACTGGCGCAATGTAGATGCCACGTATTCGCGGTCACCCGAGATGGCTTCTATCTGGCGGCGCAGTTCGCCGGGTTGTCGCGATCTGGCAATGGTGCCCGGCGAAGTCAGTTGCGTTAGCAACTGGGGCTGGCTCGCCAGGGTGCGGGCAATGAAATCACTGCCAGCCAGCACTTTGGGCAGTGAAGTCCAGCCTGGTTCAGGTGCTGTGACCCAGTCGTTTTCGTCGTAAGGTTTGCCCAGACGAGAAAGATGAGCACTGACCAGTGAGCGCAAGGCTGCTGGCAGCTCGTCAACCGCTGTTTGGATCAGTGTGGGCGCGCGACCCATAGCTGCGTTGGCTGCACGGCTCTCACCGACAGGAGCTTTGGTATGGTCAGGAGGTTATACCCATCCGGAATGGGTCGGTGGGATCGAAGATAAGAGTAGCTTCAGCATTAATATATGCAGAACCCGTGATATGGGGTATGGCCTCAAAAACGCTACCCACAATGCTTTGCTGACGCCATGTCTCACCTGGCGCAAGGGTGCCGTCAGCCATCAGGCAGGCGAGTTTGGCACTGGTACCGGTGCCACATGGCGAGCGATCATAGGCGCCCCCTGGACAGAGTACGAAGCTTCGACTGTCTGCCTGATCATCGGCGGGCCCAAACAGTTCAATGTGATCAATTTCACCGCCGTCCTCACCGCTAATGTTTTCATGTATTAACGCGCTACGGATTGACTCGGCGATTTCGGTTAGGCGTGCAATGTTGTCAAAGTGCACTCTTTCGCCATGTTCCTTGACCAGAAAAAACCAGTTGCCACCCCAGGCAATATCGCCGCGAATTGTGACGTCGCCGCCCAGGTTCAATACCACGTCAGCCCGGAAACGGTAACTGGGCACATTGGTCACGGTAACTCGGTTGCCCTCGTGGAGGGTCGCGGTTACAACGCCAACCGGCGTGTCGATCAAATGGGCCCCCGGGGTCAGTTTGCCCAGATAAGCCAGGGTCACAGCGAGGCCGATGGTGCCATGGCCGCACATATTTAACACCCCGATATTATTGAAAAAAATCACGCCTGTGACGGCCTCAGAGTGATCCGGCTGGCAAAGGAGACCGCCAACCCAGACATCGCTTCCCCGCGGTTCGTTCACTACTGCTGCGCGGAAGGAATCGTATTGGTCTCGAAAGGCTTCACGGCGCTGGGCAAGACTCCCAGTGCCCAGATCCGGGCCGCCGTCGATTACCAGGCGAGTGGGTTCCCCACCTGTATGGGAGTCGATGACCCGGACCCGGCCAAATGATTCGATTACGCCAGCCGGTGAGGCTATCATTTCACTTAGCTCCATTGGTTTTGAGTCACAGTGCGGTATGCTCAAGGCTGAATGCGCGACTATAGCGTGCTTTGTGCCGCTGGTGCGGGTGGCACGCTTTGGCTAAAACGATGACCGATCTTTTTGATTTTCACAAGCAAAAGCGCTGTTTTGCTGTAGTTGGCCATCCGGTCGCACACAGCAAGTCGCCACAAATTCACGAGGATTTTGCTCGACAGTGTGGTGTATCGCTTTCCTATGAGGCCATTGCTCTGGATCCTGGTGCTTTTGAGCAGGGGGTTCGCAACATCCGCGCCGGTGGCATTGCTGGCGCCAACGTCACGGTGCCGTTCAAACAGGCGGCGTGGCGTCTGGCAGATAAACTGACTGATCGCGCCCAGCTAGCGCAGGCTGTTAATACCTTGTCTTTCTCTGCTGGCGATGTGATCGCGTGGGATTGATGCGTGATATTCAGAAAAACCTGGGGTTTTCGTGCGCAGGCGCTCGCGTGTTGGTGGTGGGCGCCGGTGGCGCTGCCCGGGGTATTTTTCAACCCTTACTTGATAGCAGTCCCAGCGAACTCGTGATAGCCAACCGCACTTTATCGCGTGCTCGGGAGTTGTTAGTAGCGTTTGCCTCGCCGATCGGTAGCACCGCCTGCAACTTGGAAGATTTATCATCGAACGCCTTTGATTTGGTCATCAATGCTACCGCGGCGAGTCTGATGGGTGAGGTACCCGATCTGCCGAATGGGATTTTTGCAAACGGCGCGCTTGCCTATGATTTGGCTTATGCTGATCAGCCAACGCCTTTTATGCGCTGGGCCATGGATGCCGGTGCAGTTCGTGCGGTCGACGGTTTGGGTATGCTGGTGGAGCAGGCTGCTGAATCCTTCTGGATCTGGCACCAGCATCGGCCACAGACTGCGCCGGTCATCAGCGCCCTGCGCTCAGGCAGCCGCTAAAGACCGTCTGTCGGTGGTGTTCAGTTCAGGTGGTGTGCAACCAGTTGCCCGCTGCACGTTCGGTAATGGCAGCGAGTGCCTTTATGTGGTCAACGCGATCATTCAGACAGGCGATGTAGGAAAAATCTTGGCCGCCGGCCTGGCGAAATATTTCAGCGTTGGTCAGTGCGATCTCCTCAAGCGTTTCCAGGCAGTCTGCAGCAAAGCCCGGGCAGATAATATCAACGCTGGGCATGCCTGCCTTTGCTAACTGAGTCAAAGTCTGGTCGGTATAGGGGGTCAACCACGGTGTTCGGCCAAAGCGTGACTGGAATGACAGCACCCATTGATCAGGATTCAGTTTAAGGCGGTGTGACAGCGCTGTGGCCGTAGCCTCGCACTGGGGCCGGTAGGGATCCCCTTGGTCAGCATATCGTTGGGGCGTGCCATGAAAGGAAATCACCAGTTTTTCTGCTTGAGGGTGACTCGACCAGTGCTCGCGAACCGATGCGGTCAGGGCATCTAAATAGCCTTCGTCGAGGTGATAGTCTCGTACCAGGTGTAGTGCCGGAAGGTTGCGCCACTTTCCAAGAGTTCGGGTAACCGCGTCATAAACTGAAGCGGTCGTGCTGCAGGAGAACTGCGGGTACAGTGGCAATACCACGATCCGTTCAACACCCGCTGCCACCAGTTCATTCAGTGTGGCATCGATCGAGGGCTGGCCGTAGCGCATGGCCAGTGCGACCTTTACCGCATTGCCATGGCGTTGCCTGAGCAGCTCATCGAGTTCCTCGGCAATGCACCGCGACAACGCCATCAGAGGTGAGCCGTCGTCGCGCCATATTTTTTGGTAGGCAGCCGCACTGCGCTGAGGACGCAACCGTAAAATACCCCCATGCAGGAGTGGGCACCACAGCCAACGGCTGAGTTCGATCACTCGGTGATCGTGCAAGAATTCGGCGAGGTAACGGCGAACCGCTGTTGTGGTCGGCGCATTGGGCGTACCCAGATTAACCAGCAGTATACCGATACGCTCGGTAGCACCCGCAAGCAAGCCGCGCTGGTAACGCATCGGTGAGTCAGCGCGCCCCAGAGTGTTTACGACCGTACGCAATCATGCGCTGGATAGGAATCGCGGCCTGTGCTCGCACCGATTCGTCGAGCAATACCTCACCAGTTCCGTGACGTAACGCTTGTGCCAGGCGCGATAGATCATTCATTTTCATCCATGGGCAATGGGCGCAACTTTCGCAGGTGGCGCCTGCCCCCGCGGTAGGTGCTTCCAGAAAGCGCTTGCCGGGCGCACTTTGGCGCATTTTGTGCAAAATGCCCTCTTCTGTCGCCACAATAAGAATTGTTGCCTCGAGGTCTTGGGCGGCCTGGATTAACTGACCGGTTGAGCCCACGACATCAGCCAGCGCGATCACCGATGGCGGCGATTCCGGGTGTACCAGCACTTTGGCGTCGGGGTATTGGGTCTTAAGGTTGACAAGTACCTCACCTTTGAATTCTTCATGCACGATACAACTGGCGTGCCATAGCAGCATGTCGGCGCCGGTCTGTTTCTGGATATAGTCACCCAGGTATTTGTCCGGCGCCCAGATCAGCTTTTCACCCTGTGTTGCCAGATCTCGGATCAACTCCAGCGCAATCGAGGAGGTAACTACCCAGTCAGCGCGCGCTTTTACCGCCGCACTGGTATTGGCATAGACCACGACAGTCCGCTTCGGGTGCTGGTCGCAAAAGGTCGAAAAATCCTCAGAGGGGCAGTTCAAATCCAACGAACATTCGGCTGACGACTCCACCAGAAGGATCCGTTTTTCGGGACTCAGGATTTTTGCAGTCTCTCCCATAAACCGTACTCCGGCGACAACCACGGTGCTTGCTGGATGCTCCAGCCCAAGACGCGCCATCTCCAGGGAGTCGGCCACATAGCCGCCGGTTGCTTCGGCAAGATCCTGCAACTCGCTGTTGACGTAGTAGTGGGCGACCAGTACCGCGTTTTGCTCACTGAGTAGGGTGGTGATTTCCTGTTCCAACAAGGACTGCTCGTTCGCGCTTAGTGGCGGCTGTACTGCTGCCCGGGCTTGTGCGGCGAGTCTGGGAATATTGGCC
>LWDU01038428.1_pt1 | contig 10037 bp, 14 predicted proteins | sample 727161 | NCBI WGS metagenome assembly LWDU01 (sample SAMN04566230, study PRJNA314399) | hydrothermal vent metagenome | isolation source: deep sea hydrothermal plume seawater | place: Mexico: Gulf of California, Guaymas Basin | collected 2004-07-11 | reverse complement strand
AGGCTTTGCCGTCCTGAAACACCATCAGGCTGGCCGCCTGGCCGGGTTTGTACTGCGCTGGCACGTAAATCCAGTAGTCGCGATCCGTTCCAGGGTACACCGTGGAGTTGGCAAACTTGGCTTGGGTAACTTTGCCGCTGGGAACGCCAGTCTGCTTTTTCGAGTCGGGATGGACGGGGTACTGCTCCTGTTGCGAGAAGGCGCTTGGCGCGAACAGCGAGCCGGCGATGCTGAGCTTGGCCAGAAAAGAAATGGTTTTCACGCGGCGCAGGGTAGGGGAACCAAGCTTGGCTGTCACGCCGCCGCGCTTGGGCAAGCTGATCAAAATTTCGCCGCGTGCTTGCCGATTGGGTGGCGTGTCCCTACTCTCCCCGTCGATGTCTGGCTTGGGGCCTAAAGCCATCCTCGCACTGGAGGACGGCACCATTTTCGAGGGGCAGGCGTTCGGCGCTTCGGCGTCGGTCGCCGGGGAGGTTTGTTTCAACACTTCGATGACGGGGTATCAGGAAATCCTGACCGACCCGTCGTACAAGGGACAGATCATCACCATGACCTATCCGCTCATCGGCAACTACGGCGTCAACGAGCAGGACGTGGAGTCGTACCAGACGCACGCCAGCGGGTTTGTCGTCCGTGAGCTGTCGCCGGTCGTGAGCAATTACCGCGCGGACAGTTCGCTTGGCGACTACATGGAACGCAACGGCATCCCCGGCATTGAGGGCATCGACACTCGGGCGCTGACCAAAAAGCTCCGTGTCCGTGGCGCGATGAACGGCTACCTCACCACCGAGAGCAACGCCACCGCCGAGAGCGCCTTGGCCAAGGCGAAGGAGTGGCACGGATTGGTCGGCGTGGATTACGTGAAGGAGGTCACGCACGAGTCGGCGTTTGCGTGGGACGAAAACGACGAGTTGAGCCCGGCGTTTCGGCTGCCCAAGGGGCCGGGCGAGCTCGACGGCCGCAGCCAGCGCGACCCCATGCCGGCGGCGGACATCCCTATTGTTGCCTACGATTTCGGCGTCAAGTACAACATCCTGCGCAAGCCCCCGCCGGCGGAGGCGCTCAAGCATAATCCGGCCGGCATTTTCCTCTCAAACGGTCCCGGTGATCCGGCGGCGGTGACGTATGCGGCGGAAGCGGTTGCGGCGTTGCTAAAGAAGGGACTACCAATTTTTGGCATCTGCCTTGGCCACCAAATTCTCAGCTTGGCCATGGGCGGCAAGACGAGCAAATTGAAGTTCGGCCATCGCGGCGCAAACCAGCCGGTGAAGGATTTAGAGAGTGGCCGGGTGGAGATCACATCGCAAAACCACGGATTCACGGTGGAAACCGACTCGCTGCCAAGCGACGTGGCGGTGAACCGTATCAACCTCAACGACCAGACGGTCGAGGGGTTGAGGCACAAGACCAAGCCGGTCTTCTGCGTGCAGTATCATCCGGAGGCGTCCCCGGGGCCGCACGACTCGAGCGGCATGTTCGGCGAGTTCCGCCAATTGGTCGAGAAGCACGGCTGATTTGCTCAAGCGCTTGGCCAAGCGCGCTTGAAACTTCCCCCGTGAACATAAAAAAACAGGACGGTGTGTCCTGCTTTTTTCGAGATTGGTTGGCTTTATTTTTCGATTCTACGAAATCTTCCCGGGTTGATGAACAGCTTCTTGTTCCCCTCGTGTTTCAGAAAAGACTGCGTCAGTGCTTCAGTCGTTTTCAGGTCATCATCCACCAATTCAGTGTTCAGTATTTTGATTTCGAGTCCAGCACCCGCCAGTCGATGAGAGACAACATGAAAAAGATCCTTCTCATCTTTCTCCGGAGGGCCATCGTCCGTTCCGATGGCCTGAAGCTGAACACACGACACTCCCCCGATCTTGATGGGATATCCCCGAAAGTACGCTCCGTCTTTCCCGACGGGATAATGGATCAAGTACTCGGTGCCTGAGTACTTCAGGATCATCATCCGTTCATTTTGCTTCGGCTCCTCTCCTTTATCCGGAATCGCCTCCCACAGGCCAAGCACTGCTGAGTCGACCGCAATGTTGTGTTTCTTTGTCAGCGGGGATTCGTATTCGCAACCGGTAATTAGCAAAACGGCTATGGTTAACAACGCCAGTTTACACTTCATTCCGACCCCCTTTCTTTGAGGCTCATTGGTTGGGGCTTGGATTACGCCTTGGCCGGGTCTTCTTCCAGGGCTTTGGGTTCTGCCTCCGGAATTGGGTTGGTGCTTTCTACGCGAACCTTGAGGGTGGTGCTAACCTCGGTGTGCAGCCGTAACTTGACCTCGTGGTCGCCAATCGTGCGGATCGGCTCCTCGAGATGAACCTTGCGGCGGTCGATCTTTATCTCGAACTGCTCGTCGAGTTGCTCGATGATGTTCGCAGGGGTGACTGACCCGTACATTTTGCCGGTGTCGCCGGTCTTGACCTTCAGGTGCAAAATCAGGTGCTTGAAACTTGCGGACAGTTCCTTCGCGTCCTTGGCCTCGCGGATTTCACGGGATCGGCGCTGCTTGCGAAGGGCCTCAAGGCGGCGTTCGTTGCCCTCGGTCAACGGAATGGCCAGCCCTTGGGGCAGGAGATAGTTGCGGGCGTAGCCGGTGGTCACGTTGACCTGGTCGGATTCCCCGCCCAGACCATCCACATTTTTGATTAAAATAACGTCAGTCTTAGCCATGATTCACTTGGTTTGTTTAAAGGTTGTGTTCAGAACGGGACGTCGTCGTCCCCGGGGCCGTCAACGGGCGGGCCATCAGCGGGTTGGGATGGTGGCGGTGGGGCGGATTCCTGCGGGGCAGGGGATCCTTCATCACCCTTGCCGCCGCCAATGAACTCAAAGCGATCCAGCACAACGCCTAATTTGCTGCGTTTTTGACCGGTGTTTTTGTCATCCCATTGGTCAAACTTCAATCTGCCCTCGATGTGAATCCCTTTTCCCTTCTGGAAATATTGCCCGATCACTTCGGCTTGTTTGCCGAAAGCTGTGATATCGATGTACGTGACTTCCTCTTTTTGGTTCCCGTCCTGATCTTTCCAGCGCCGGTTTGTTGCAATGCCGAAACCTGCGATAGCGGTTCCACTGGGCGTGTAGCGCAGTTCGGGGTCGCGGGTCAGGTTGCCCATCAGGATGACTTTATTGAAGCTTGCCATGGTTTGAGTCTAGCGCAATAGGGGTGGGGGTCAATCCGCTTTAGCCCGGACACGTGATGAAAACGCGGAAGACATCCTTGATTTTCAGCAGGCGCTTTTTCAGGTCGTTGGTCGCGGCGGGGTCGCCCTCAAACGTGACCTCGACGTAGAAGCCGTCCGGGTTCTTGCGGTTGGCCACCCGGGCAAAATCCTTCTGGCCGACTGCGTTGAACTCGCCGGTTTTTCCGCCGGCCGTGTCTATCTCGGCCGAGATGAGGTTTTGCAGTTCCTCGACGGTGCTTTCACGTCCTGTTTCCTTCAGGATGATCGTCCCTTCGTATTTCGTCATCTGTCTTTTTTTCTGTTGGGGCGTAGTCCCCGTTGTATTCGTTCATTGCCTGGCCGATGCCTTGCAGCATCCAGCAGGCAAGCTGGTCTGCCGCGGTTTCCAGAACTTTTTCCAGCAGCCCGGTCTCCGAGTCGGCGAATTTGCCGAGCACGAAGCCGGATATATCCCGGTTCGGTTCCGGCCGGCCAATCCCCAGCCGCAGCCGGGGAAAATCGTCTTTCCCGAGCAATCCCTGTATGGAGTCCAAGCCCCGATGGCCGCCTGTTCCCGAGGGGCAGGTCGAGATCATCGACCACCACCATGACCCGCCCGTTGGGGATCTGGTAGTACTGGGCCAAGGGCGCCACGGATTGACCGCTCAAGTTCATGAAGCCCTGTGGCTTGCTTAAAAAGACGGTGTTGCCGTCCTGCCTGCCTTTGGCCAGGCGGGCGGTGAACTTTTTGCTCGCTTCCCACTCTACACCTAAGCGCTTGGCCAAGCGGTTGATCACCATGAACCCGACATTATGCCGGGTGGCGGCGTAATCCTTTCCGGGATTGCCCAAGCCCACGATCAGGAATGTCTCTTCCATGCGTGGGCCTTCTCAAAGAACACGACGCCTCAGCCCATTGGGCAGATCGTCGTTTGAAATTTTCAACCTTCCTTCTTTTCCTCGCCAGCAGCGGCATCCGCGGAGGCAGCTTCCTTGGAGCCCTCTTCCGTAGTGGCTTCGCCCTCACCCTCGCCCTCGGCTGCTGCTGCTGCTGCTTCGGCTGCTGCCGCATCTTCTTCCTCGGCCTTGGCCATCATGCGTGAGGTGGTCACTCCGACCGCCTGACCCTTCGCCTGGCCGATGGCGACGATGCCCTTGGGCAAAACAAGTTCCTCCAAGCGGATCGATTGGCCAACCTCCAGATGGCTGATGTCAGGCTCGATACATTCCGGGATGTCAGCCGGTTTGCCTTTAAGCGTGATCGTGTGCATCGGGATCTGCAAGACGCCTCCCAATTGCACGCCTACAGCCGTTCCGATAGGCCGCAGCGGGACTTGGGCAATGACGACACTCTCCTTGGTCAAGCGCTTGAAATCGACGTGAATGAAGTGGTTTGTCAGGGGATTTTTCTGCGTTTCCTGAACCAGGGCCATGCTCTTTTTGCCGTTAATATCCAGTTCCACCAGGAAATTCTTGGCCACGGTGGACTTTACGGCCTTTTCAAACTGCTTGGCTTCGAGCTCGACGGTTTCCGGTTCGCCATTGCCATAGACGACACCGGGCAAAGAGCCGGCGTTGCGGAGTTTTTTGCTACCGATGGTCTTGGTCAACACACGCGGATTGGCCGCCAATGAGATTGCTTTCATTTTATTAAATATCTTGCTCCCCGAGAGTGCTCAGGTGGTGCGCGCTCCCTTAAATTGGAACAGCGAGTTCACCGAGGAATTGTTGTGGATTCGCTGAATGGCTTCCCCCAGCAATCCCGCAACAGAGAGGGTGTTAATGTTCAACCCCTTGATTTCGGGGCGGGGGACTGTATCAGTCGTTATCAATTCGTCAATACAAGAGTTTTTCAGGCGGTCAATGCCCAAATCATTGAGAATCGTGTGCGAAACACAGGCCCGGACGCTCACCGCCCCTCGCTCCTTGAGAACGGCCGCGGCGTTGACCAGCGTGCCGGCCGTCTCGGTGAGGTCATCGACCAAAAGGGCATTTTTGCCCTCAATATCGCCGATAATGCCCATCGACTCCGTATCGGTGGCACTCGTGCGGCGTTTCGCGACGATCGCCAGGTCGGCCCCGAGCATTTCCGAGTAGGCGTGGGCCATTTTCAAGCCACCCACATCCGGGCTGACGACCACTTGATTGTCCTTCTTAGCATATTTGAGATAGGCGAAGATCACCGGTGAGGCGTACAGATGATCCACCGGGATGTCGAAAAAGCCCTGAATCTGCTGGGCGTGCAGATCCATCGTTAAAATCCTGTTGGCCCCGGCAGCCAGCAGCAGGTTGGCCACGAGCTTGGCCGTGATCGGGACACGCGGTTGATCCTTCCGATCCTGCCGGGCATAGCCGTAATACGGCAGCACAGCCGTGATGCGGTCGGCGCTGGCCCGCTTGAGCGCGTCCATGATGATGAACAACTCCATCAAGTTATGGTTTGTCGGCGGGCAGGTCGATTGAATCACAAACACATCCTCACCGCGGACATTTTCCTCGATCTTGGCCAACGTCTCGCCGTCCGGGAACGCGGTGATGGAGATTTTCCCCGGCTCGATGCCAATGGTGCTGCAGATGGCCTCGGCAAGCGGGGGGTTGGAACTACCGGCGAATATTTTCACGTCAGGTATCGGTGTGGTCGGGGTTTCGGTTGTCGCTGCAGATCGGCCCTGCACGCGGCTGCGAAAAAGTAACAATTGGCAAACAGCAATCAAGCGCATTCGTGCACTTGTGGAAAAATTCACCCCGCGGGCACCCGCCCCGCTTGGGCAAGGGCTAAAACTGGTTGAGGAAGCGGAGGTCGTTTTCGTAGAACAGGCGGATGTCGCTGATGCCGTAGCGAATCATCGCGATGCGCTCGATTCCGAAGCCGAACGCCCAGCCGCTCCATTCTTCCGGGTCGTACCCGACGTTCTCAAACACCGTCGGGTGCACCATGCCGCAGCCGGCGATCTCGAGCCATTCCTTGCCCATCTTGCGGACGAGCGGGCTGCTGAAGTCGATCTCGAGGCTCGGCTCGGTGTAGGAAAAGTAATGCGGCCGGAACCGCAGTTTCACTTCCTTGCCGAGCAGTTCCCTGAACACGAACTCGACCGTGCCCTTGAGGTCGGTCATCGTCACGTTCCGGTCCACGTACAGGCCCTCGATCTGGTGGAAGGTCGGGTTGTGCGTGGCGTCGGCGGTGTCGCGGCGGTACACGCGGCCCGGCACGATGATGCGGATCGGCGGCGGGGTTTGCTCCATCACGCGAATCTGCACGGACGACGTGTGGGTGCGGAGCAGCGGCCGGTCGGCGGTGTCCAGAAAGAAGGTGTCCTGCGTGTCGCGGGCGGGATGATCGGCGGGAGTGTTGAGGGCGTCGAAGCAGTAACGCTCGCTCTCGATCTCCGGGCCGTCGGCCACGGCGAAGCCGATTTTGCGGAAGCAGTGGACGATGTCCTCAGTGACTTGGGTGAGTGGGTGCTGCTTGCCAAGCGGACGGCGGCGTCCCGGCGCGGTGAAGTCGGTGGCGCGTTGCGGGGCGGTGGCGGCGAACTCGAGTTCCTCGCGTCGTCGGTCGAGCGTCTGGGTGAGTTCGGCCTTGGCCAAGTTGACCGCCTTGCCGGCGGCGGGGCGTTCCTCCTTGGCCAAGCCGCCCATCTGCTTGAGCAGTCCGGTGAACTGGCCGTTGGTGCCGAGGTACTGCATGACATGGTCAGGTTTCCTTGGTTTGGAAACAAAGAGGGCGGCCATTAAAGACCGCCCACTCAAAAAGTCAACTTGGCCAAGCGCTCAGCCTTTGGCCTCGAGAGCGCTCTTGGCGGTGTTCACCAGTTCGCCGAACGCGGCCGAGTCGGTGGCGGCCAGGTCGGCGAGCACCTTGCGGTTGACCTCGACCTTGGCGGCCTTGAGGCCCTCGATGAAGCGGCTGTAAGTAATGCCGGCGTCGCGGGCGGCGGAGTTGATGCGCAGATTCCAAAGGGCGCGGAAGGTGCGCTTTTTGTTTTTGCGATCGCGATAGGCGTATTGGCGCCCGTGCTCGATGGCGTCCTTGGCGTAGCGATAAAGCTTGGATCGGCGCAGACGGAAGCCCTTGGCGGCTTCGATCATGCGTTTGCGGCGTTTGCGGGAGGCGGCTGCGTTGGTGACTCTCATGACTGCTTAAATAAAACTGGGTTGATTGGGCTAAAGAAAGCTCAGTGGCTGAAGGGCAGATTCTCCATCACCCGGGCGTAATCGGTCTTGTCCACGAGTGCCGGGGAGCTGAGTTTGCGGCGGCGCTTGGCGTTTTTACTGGACAAAAGATGGCGTTTTCCGGGGCGATTCCGCATGATTTTGCCCGTGCCGGTGATTTTGAACCGCTTGGCTACCGACTTGCGCGTCTTGATTGATTTAGGTTTCTTCTGCATCTAAATGTGGCCCCCTTCCCTGAAAAAAGGGCAAAAAACTTAGTCGGTTTTCCGGGACTGTTCAAGCCATTTTTGAACTATTTTATTTTTTGTGGCTGGAGTGCGCTTGGCCAAGGGGCTACAACTCCCCACCCGATTTTTACCAATATGAACAAAACAACGTTTTTTACGGCGGTGATCCTGTCGTTTGGACTGCTTTCAGCCCAAGCGGCGGACAAGGTGCTTTTTGAGGATTCCAGCTTTTCCAAGGAGGGCTGGAGTGAATTCGCCGAAATTCCCGGCACTGGTGGCTGGGAGGTGAAACGCCGCAAGCTCGGCGAGCTCGCTCAAGCCGTGGTCCAGGAAGTCACGGTTGAGGGCGCCGGCGGCATTTTCCTGAGCGCAGGGGAGGGTAGTTATGCCTCCGTGTTCCGCTCGGAAGACGTTATTTATGCAATGCGATCCCGTAATGGCGAACAATCGCTTGTTGGTCAGGCCGATGTCACCGGCAAGGTCGGACTGCGGCTTGGCTTCGACGGGGCATTTCTCATTTACGAATACCGCTCCGGCGATGAGTGGAGCCGCCTTGGCAAATCCGACATTGTCGGCGTGGTGTCGTACACCGGCGGGATTTCCACCCCGAACCGCGCCAACGGCATGAGCGGCTACCGCGTCGCCGAGATCGAGTCGCTGGAAGGCGTGCGATTCGGCTACACCAACACGCCCGAGATTCCCGGCACGCCGTGGGTGGTACACGACCCGTTCCGCCCGCAGCCGCGACAAATCAACCCCGGCACAGTGACGCCGCGGGACGACCCGGGCACGCCTCCGTCGGATGCCATCGTGCTGTTCGACGGCACAAACCTTGACGCATGGGACGACGGCAAAGGCAACCCGCCGAAGTGGACACAGCGTGACGGCTTCTTCGAGTGCGGCAAAAAATCTGGCACGATCCAGACCCGGCAGAAATTTGGCAGCGTGCAGTTGCACATCGAGTGGGCGTCGCCGACGGAGGTGAAGGGCAGCAGCCAGGGCCGAGGCAACTCGGGCGTCTACCTCGCCGGGCTTTACGAGGTGCAGGTGCAGGACAACTACGACAACCTTACCTACCCGGACGGACAGGCCAGCTCGCTGTACGGCTTCCGCCCGCCGCGCGTGAACGTCAGCCGGCGGCCGGGTGAGTGGCAGGCGTACGATATCATTTTCGAGATGCCGGAATTTTCGGACGGCAAAGTGGTCAAGAAGGCGCTTATCACCGTGCTGCACAACGGCGTGGTCACGCAGCACGGCGTGGAGATTCCCGGCATCCTCGGGCACAAGAAAACCCAGCCGTACCGCGTGCACGGCCCCGGTCACATCAAGTACCGCAACATCTGGATTCGGGAACTAAAGCCGATCCAATAATCCGTGGCGGACGAACAACTCGAAAAAGTCTCTGCGGCGCTTGGGCTGGAAAAGTTTGAGCGCCACATTTTTCTCTGTGCCGACCAAACCGAGCCGGAGTGCTGCGCCAAGGCGGCCGGCCTCGAGTCGTGGGCGTTCTTGAAAACACGGCTCAAGGAACTCGGCCTCGTTGGTCTCGAGCCAAAAGTGTACCGCACCAAGGCCAACTGCCTCCGCGTTTGCACACGCGGCCCCATCGCGGTCGTCTATCCCGAGGGCGCCTGGTACCACTCCTGCACGCCGGAAGTCCTCGAGCGCATCATCCAGGAACACCTCATCAACGGCCAAGTCGTCGAGGAATACCGCTTCGCCATAAACCCGCTTGGCCAAGCGGGGTAGCTCCTGATTTACCGATCGAAAAAACGCTCAGCCGATAGCTTGAACCGTTTGCAGATTTTTTGAATGTGCGACACCGTCAGGTTTCGTTCTCCTCGCAGGATGCGTGTTGCCAGAGTTCGGTCCACCACCAGCAACCGTCCCAAGCCGGCACAGCTCATTCCGTTCTCCTGGCAGAGATACCGGAGAATCTCGTGAGCGGGGGTTTTCTTCTTGGGCTCGGGATCCGCCTTGTTCTCGTATTGCTCGATGAAGGTTGAAAGCGCCTCCAGGTAGTCCTCTTGATCCTTCGTCAACCGGTGCCCCGCCATCACCGATGGCAACTCATAAGCCTCGTCGCTCTCGGCAACCGAACGAATGGGGCGGGGCAAAAGCACCCGGCAAAGCCCGACGTAATCCTTCGGCAACTCCGCAAACTTTCAATTCGTTTTCCAGCGTAATGTTTTCATAACTCCCTTTTCCAGTTTTCGTTGTCGTATTCCGCTTGTGTCAAAAACCGCAGCGTAAAGATGAGTTGCTGGTTGAAGTGAATGGAGGCAATCAAGCGAAACCGGTTCCCGGCGATGTTGAAAACGAACACCGGCCTGCCGCTGCCCGCAGTCACGCGATCCACCAATGCAAACGTGCTGCGGATGTCCACAAACCGTTTCCACTTGGCGGCTTTTACCACTGCCAGCCAACGCTCCAAGGCGGGTCGGTCGGGCGGATGACGTCGCATCCACTCCCT
>LWDU01034521.1_pt1 | contig 10038 bp, 8 predicted proteins | sample 727161 | NCBI WGS metagenome assembly LWDU01 (sample SAMN04566230, study PRJNA314399) | hydrothermal vent metagenome | isolation source: deep sea hydrothermal plume seawater | place: Mexico: Gulf of California, Guaymas Basin | collected 2004-07-11 | reverse complement strand
ATCAAACATGTAATATTGCGAAAAAAATAGGTGCTAGAGTTGAGCAACAAGCTTGGCTAGGTTTTGGGGCTCAAAAAAATAAAGCAGTAGAGTTGGCAAGTAATGACTGGGTATTTGTTCTAGATGCCGATGAAAGGATTACACTTGAACTGCAAGATGAAATTACTTCTACGTTAAAAAATCCTCAATCTGATGGTTATCGAATAGCAAGGCTAAATAACTTTTTTGGTAAAAATATCAAAACATGTGGCCTATATCCAGATTATAGTATTCGCCTTTTTAATAAGAATAAAGGCAAATTTAATAACGTTGCTGTACATGAGAGCGTACAAATGAGTGGCAGTGTTTCAACACTTAACAATCACATGACTCACCTAGCTTATGAAACGGTTGATGAGTTTAGAACTAAGCAAAAAAAATACGCAGATCTAAGCACTAAAAAGAAGAACATGCTTAAAGCGTTAATAAGTCCACTCTGGACTTTTTTCAAATTGTATTTTTTGAAACTTGGGTTTCTGGATGGATGGCGGGGTTTTATTATTGCAAAACTCTATGCACAGTACACTTTTTGGAAATATACTAAATGAAAATACTGGTACTTAAATTTAAAACTATTGGAGATGTTTTATTAATAACTCCTTTAATAAGAAATTTAAAATCTTTTTACTCAAATCCCTTAATTGATGTTGCTGTAAATTTTGGTACAGAGGAAATGCTAACGTTAAATCCAAATGTAAATAAAATATTAGTATATAACCGTAAAAAAATTAAAAATATACCTGTATTCAAAAAAATCTATAAAGAATATAAGTTTGTTAAAAATATTCGCGATAGAAAATACGATATGGTTATTGATTTGGATACTGGTGATAGAGGTGCTTTTATAGCTAAGTACAGTGGTGCAAAAATTAAAATAGGCAGTGGTGTAGTTGGCAACAAGCTTGTTAATTCTACATACACCCACGTATTGCCAAAAAGAGCAAAGCGGCATACTGTCGATATAAACTTAGACCCGCTACGTGTTTTAAATATTCCCATTAAAGATAAGGTAGTTGAGGTTTTTTGGAGTGAAAAAGATGAAAATATTGTAGCTGCAAAGCTTTCAAATGTTAAAAGGTTCGTTCATGTACACCCTTTTTCCAAAGTACAAAAAAAAGAAATTACTAGTTTGGCAATGGCTAAAATTATTGACTATTGTGAAATAGAGCTGGAGATTGCAGTTGTTATGACCTCTGCCCCAATTAAGCGCGAGTTAAATAAAGCGGAAAAAATTATCAATTCATGTAAATCAAATCCAACTAACTTGTCTGGCTCCCTCACTCTAAAGCAAGTTGCCGCGTTGAGTAAGAGAGCATTATTTTTTGTTGGTGTTGATACAGCAATTATGCATATTAGTGCTGCAAACAATATTCCTATATTAGCTTTTTTTGGCCCAACTGCAGTAGACTCTTGGGGCCCCTGGAGTAATGATTTATTTGAATCAAATTATAATAGGAATTCTAGTTTTCAACAAATGGGACGACATAAGGTTTATTCAAAAATGCAACATGAAAGATTATTTAACAATGAGAGAGTAGATTTAGACATGGATTTTATTAAATCCAAAATATTGGAAATTTATGATGAAAATTCTAATACTTAAATTTAGAAACATTGGAGATGTATTGCTAATAACACCCTTATTGAGTAATCTTAAAAAATACTATCCTAATTCAATAATAGACGTAGTTCTTAATAAAGGAACGGAAGAAATGATCACCTTAAATCACAATGTTAGCAATATTGTGATTTATGATAGAGAGAAGATTAAATCTTTTTCTTTATTAAAAAAAATTTGGGAGGAGTTTATTTTTTCTTTTAGATTTAGAAAAAATAATTATGATATTGTAATTAATCTCACAGAGGGAGATAGAGGTGCACAGATTGCTTGGTTAACAAAAGCACCGATACGTATTGGCTATCTTAATAAAAATTTTTTTTTGAAAAAGGCATTTACTCATCAAATTCCGAAGCAAGGATTAAGACATACACTTGAAGCTAATTTAGATCCATTAAGGTCTCTTAGCGTTCCTATAGTGGATAAAAAAGTGAAAATATTTTGGAGTAATAACGATAGTGATTTTGTCAATAAAAAACTGACTAATATTGATAATTTCATACACATTCATCCAGTTTCACGCTGGCTGTTTAAGTGTATTGCGGATCAAACAATGGCACAAATTATTGATTATTGCGAATTGGAATTAAATACTAAAGTTGTAATAACAGCAGCCCCTATACAAATCGAGATGGATAAAGTTAATAGCATTTTAGATTTGTGCCAGTCGACACCAGTCAACTTATCAGGCGATTTGACTTTAAAAAAAACTGCAATACTTAACAAAAAAGCCAAATTATTTATTGGCGTGGATACGGCTATAATGCACATAAGTGCTGCTAATAATGTTCCAGTTTTTGCATTTTTCGGTCCAAGTGGTGCGAATCACTGGGGTCCGTGGGATAATGATTTAATGAAATCTGGATATACTAAAATTAATGGTTTTCAAACAATGGGCAAGCATAGAGTTTTTTCTGAAAGTAGGGAATGTCAACCTTGTGGCAAAGATGGCTGTAATGGCACTAAGATAAGTGACTGTTTAATGTATTTGGATATTGATATAATTAAAAGCAATATTAAGGAGATGTTGAATGGGTAAAGTAATAAAGGTTTTACATACCGAGTGGTCTGATGGTTGGGGTGGCCAGGAGATTCGTATCATCAATGAGATGATTGCAGTTCGTGAGAAAGGTGTAGAAGTATTTCTTGCTTGTCGGGATCATGCAGTGATTAAGAAAAAAGCATTTAAAAATAACATTAAAGTATTTACTTTGCCCTTTAGAGGGAATGCTGACTTTAAGACATTATTTGCATTAAAAAAAATTATTGAACAAAATAAAATTGATATTGTTAATACCCATAGTGGTAAAGATACTTGGGTAGGTGGTTTGGCTGCAAAATTAGCCGGCGTTAAGTTTATTAGAACTCGTCATTTATCTAATGCTATAAACCCGTCACGTACTAATTTTATTAATGAATTGGCTGATTATATTTTTACAACAGGTAAAAGTGTTCGATCTGACATGATTAGTCATAATCGCATTAATTCAGATAGAATTGAATCTGTTCCAACAGGTATTGATGCTGATTTATTCAATCCAGAAAAATATAATAGGGATGAATGCCGAAAAAAATTTAACATCCAAGATGAAGAAATTGCAATTAGTATAGTTGCGGTATTAAGGCAATTTAAGCGCCATGACTTGTTTCTTGATATGGCTAAGCAATTAATCCAGAAATACCCAAATAAAAAATTAAAATTTTTAATTGCTGGAAATGGCCCAAATAAAGAAACAATTGAAAACTTAATTTTAGACCATGAGATATCGGACGATGTAACTATGTTGGGCTATGTTGACAATATTCCTGAACTTCTTTCAGCATTAGATATTGTTGTTTTAAGCTCAGACTCTAAAGAAGGAGTTCCTCAGTCAGTTATGCAAGCATTGTTCATGAGTAAGGCTGTTGTTTCAACTAATAGCGGTAGTACAAAGGATTTATGGAATGGCAATAATTTTCAATTAGTTGGAACTGATAGTTGTAGTGAGTTAGTAAGGGGCACCTCTTATTATCTAGACAATAAAAATATCAATCAAAGCAATGCTTTAATTGATAATAAATTTTCTCTTGAGTTGATGTCTAAAAAAGTAATAAAAATTTATAATTCTTTATTATAAATAATGTGATAATTTGAATGTAATTTACTTAATAGAACAAAAGATACTATGAAAGATTTATTTGATGATATCAATAATAATAAAATACCTGAATACCATGATGATTGTCATCAAAGTTCTGTATGGCCTAAGAAAAGTCTTGTTCCTCATGAAAAAAATAGTGTTTGGCATTGGATTGAAAAAAACCACCACTATAATTGTCAATTATGGGATGAAGAGGATAAGGCTCGCCGTACTGATGTAGATGATAGTGATATTGCACTAAATAAGCGTAACATTGATCAATTTAATCAAAAAAGAAACGACACGATAGAGAGCATTGATGAAAGTGTTCTTGGTCGATTAAAAGGTGTTCAAATTTTAGAAAATGCTTGGTTTAATAGTGAAACTGTAGGATCTATTGTTGACAGGCTTTCAATAGTAAGCCTTAAAATCCTGCACATGGGCATTCAGGCTGACAGATTGGATATTGAAACAGGTAAGAGAGCAGAAGCTAAAGATAAGAAAGATCGCCTTGTTGCTCAAAGAAATGATCTATCGCAGTGTGTCAATCAGATTCTTGATAAAGCCCCTAAAGGAATGGCATACTATAAAATTTATAGACAGTTTAAAATGTACAACGATCCAAGTATGAATCCATATCTCTCTGGACTGATAAAATAACACAATATTTTCCATATGATTATTCCAGTTATACTATCTGGCGGTAGCGGTACACGACTTTGGCCTTTATCAAGAAAGTTGCAACCTAAGCAGTTTATAAAATTAATAGGCAAGACTACATTGTTCCAAGAGGCTATTCTTAGGCTGCCAAAAAATACTGACAATCCGTTAATTATTTGCAATGAAGAGCATAGATTTTTAGCTGCTGAGCAACTTCGCCAGATTGATCGATCAGCTAGTAGTATTATTTTAGAGCCAGTTGGAAAAAATACTGCACCTGCAATTGCCCTAGCCGCACTTAAATCAATTAAAGATGATAAAAATGCTGTTTTACTAGTATTGTCAGCGGACCATTTAATTCAAGATGTAAGCAAATTCCATGAATCTATTGAACGTGCAAAAAAACAAGCTAGCCAAGGAAAGCTTGTTACATTTGGAATTGTTCCTAATAAAGTTGAAACGGGATATGGCTATATTAAAGCCAGTTCTTCTAAAGATGGAGATTATAATATTGATGAATTTGTAGAAAAGCCAAGCTACGATACTGCACAACAATATATAGATTCAGGTAAACATTTCTGGAATAGTGGTATGTTTATGTTTAAGGCATCAGTTTATTTAAATGAATTAGAAAAATATGAGCCTGAAATTCTTAGTGTATGTAAAAAATCATGTCAAACTGAATTTCATGATTTAGATTTTATTAGACTGAATGAAAAAGAGTTTTTGAATTGCCCAAGTCAATCGATAGATTATGCAGTTATGGAAAAAACAAAAAATGCAGTAATGGTTGCATTAGATGCACAATGGAGCGACGTAGGATCATGGTCAGCGTTGTGGGATTCTCAGCCAAAAGATAATAATAATAATCTTGTTGTGGGTGATGTTATTTTGGACAAGGTGAGTAATTCATATATTCACAGTACGTCTAATCGCCTGGTTTCTGCAATAGGAGTATCTAACCTAGTTATAGTGGATACTCAAGATGCAATTTTAGTAGCAAATAAAGAACATACGCAGTATGTTAAAAATATTGTTGAGCAAATAAAAAACAATAAGCGACCAGAGTCTGATCAGCATAGGAAGGTATTTAGGCCTTGGGGTTATTACGACTCTATTGATGATGATGAAGGCTTTCAAGTAAAACGCATATTAGTTAACCCTGGTGCAAAGTTGTCATTGCAAAAACATTCACATCGTGCAGAACATTGGGTGGTCGTGAAAGGTAAAGCGCAAGTAACTTGCAGTGACAATACGTTTCAACTAGTTGCAAATCAATCTACTTATATTCCATTGGGGGAAATTCATCGTCTTGAGAATATTGGAGATATTCCATTAGAAATTATTGAGATACAAACAGGGGATTATCTTGGGGAAGATGATATAGTTCGAATTGAAGATGACTATAAGCGCTCTTAGTCTAGATTCAAAATAAAATGATTATGGAAAAACCTAATAAAGTATCTTTAATTGTGGGAAGTCATGGACAAGATGGGACTTTATTAACTCAAAGACTTGAAGAATTAAACTATAGTGTAGTTGGTCTAGGCAGAGGTGATATTGATTTATTAGATCTTGATCAAGTCAATAAAATAATTTCATCTATTAGGCCTGATGAAATTTATTATTTAGCTGCTTATCATCAATCTTCTGAAAATTATATAAAAGATGATGGTAGATTTTTTACAGAATCGTTCAATATTAATACTATTGGGCTTGTTAATATCTTGGATTCGTTGTCTAGAATTATCCCTTCAAGCAAACTTTTTTTTGCCTCTTCATGTCTTGTGTTTGATACTCAAGACGGTATTCTTCAAAATGAAGACAGCGTTATTAGCCTAACAACTCCATACGCTATTTCTAAGTATGCCGGTATGAAGGTGTGTGAATATTACCGGCATGAAAAAAATATTTTTGTATGTAGCGGTATTCTGTATAACCACGAATCTTCTTTGAGAAAAAATTCTTTTGTGAGTAAAAAAATTGTATCAGCAGTTGCTAAAATTTTTCTAAACAGAGAGGAAAAGCTTATTCTTGGATCGCTTGATTCTAAAGTTGACTGGGGATATGCTCCTGACTATGTAGAAGCAATGAGACTTATTTTGTCAATTGATACTCCTAATGATTATATTATTAGTTCTGGAAAATCTCGTACAATCCGAGATTTTGTGAAAATTGCATTTGATCACGTTAATCTTGATTACAATGACTATGTTGTTGTAGAGGGCGATATTTTAGGCAGGGAGAACGGATCAAGAATAGGAGACCCAAGACTTCTTAAAAATAAGACAGGTTGGGTGCCTACAAAAACATTTTCAGAAATGGTTCGTTTAATGGTAGATTATGAGATAAAAGAAATTAATAGTAATAATCATTAATTTTAACTTTAAATTTTAGAGATAGTAAAATATGAAAAAAGCATTAATAACTGGAATAACAGGCCAAGATGGTGCGTATTTAGCAGAGTTTTTGTTAGATAAGGGTTATGAGGTACATGGAATGAAGCGTCGTACGTCACTTTTTAATACAGCAAGAATAGATCACCTTTATCAAGAGCCACATGAAGAGAAAAAACCATTTATACTCCATCATGGGGACATGACAGATTCTTCTAGTTTGTTGAGAATTATTCAACAGGTTCGACCGGATGAAATATATAACTTAGCCGCCCAATCTCATGTAGCTGTTTCTTTTGAAGAGCCAGAGTATACTTCAAATTCTGATGCGATTGGCGCATTAAGAATTCTTGAGGCCATTCGTATTCTCGGGCTGCAAGATAAAACTAAATATTACCAGGCTTCCACATCAGAGTTGTTTGGTAAAGTTCAAGAGGTTCCTCAGAATGAATCAACTCCTTTTTACCCAAGAAGTCCATATGCTGTGGCTAAGATTTATGCATATTGGATGACAGTTAATTATCGAGAAGCTTATGGAATGTATGCTTGTAACGGCATTTTGTTTAATCATGAATCCCCAATTCGTGGCGAAACTTTTGTTACTAGGAAGATTACACGGGCACTTTCTAGAATAAAATTAGGGCTACAAGATTGTCTTTATCTTGGTAATTTAAATGCAAAACGAGATTGGGGGCACGCTAAGGATTATGTCGAAATGCAATGGTTAATGCTCCAACAAGAAAAGCCCGAAGATTTTGTTATTGCCACAGGAGAGCAGCATTCAGTGCGAGAATTTATAGAGATAGCAGCACATGAACTTAATATGAGCATTGAGTGGAGTGGCTCAGGAGTGGATGAAGTTGGAGTTCTGATTGATAATACTCAATCTAGTTCAAGTAAAGATAGACATATTATAGTTCGTATTGATCCTATTTATTTTAGGCCGACTGAAGTAGAGTCATTGTTAGGCGACGCTTCAAAAGCAGAGAAGGAGCTGGGGTGGGTACCAAAAATTAGTTTTGATGAACTAGTAAGAGAGATGGTTGCTTCTGATTATTTAAATGCACAAAGGGAAGAGGAGTGCAATAAAAATAAGTAGTTTTTTGTTTTTATAATATAAAAAATTGTACCAACAATGATATAAATACAGATTAGAGGAGAAGGGGTTGAATGATAAAAAAAATTGAATGTTGTCGAGTTTGTAAAAATACTAATCTAGTTCTAGTGTTAGATTTAGGTGAGCAATATTTAACTGGAACATTTCCAAAAACAAAAGATTTATCATTAACTAAAGGGCCTTTAAGGCTTGTTAAGTGTCATGGAAAAGACGAATGCTGTGGACTTTTGCAGCTTGAACATAGTTATGATGCTGATGAGATGTATGGTGAAAATTATGGATATCGCTCTGGTCTGAATTCTTCAATGGTTAGTCATTTAAATGGTAAAGTTAATAAAATACTTGATATGGTTAACTTTAAAAGGGATGATTTGGTGATCGATATTGGTAGTAATGACGGAACAACACTTGGATTTTACCCAGATGATTTAACATTAGTTGGGGTAGACCCCACTGCAAATAAATTTAAAAAGTATTATAAGTCCCATATAAATTTTCATGCTGATTTCTTTTCATCAGATCTGATAGATAATGAATACTCTAAAAAAGCAAAAGTTATTACTTCTTTTTCTATGCTATATGATTTAGAAGATCCAGTAAGCTTTGTGGAGCAAATATCACAAATTTTAGATTATGATGGAATTTGGGTGTTTGAGCAAAGTTACCTCCCCTTAATGTTGAAACAAAATTCTTATGATACAGTTTGTCATGAGCACATTGAATATTATGGATTACATCAAATTCAATGGATTCTTAAAAAAGCTGGATTGAAAATATTAGATGTTGAATTAAACGATATAAATGGCGGCAGTTTTTCAGTAACAGCATGTCTTGATGGTTGTAATAGTTATGCTATTTCACAAAATGTTAGTGATTATCTCGAAAATGAAATTAAAGAAGGGTTGACAGGCTTTAAGTTGTATGAAGAATTTGCAAGAAATACAGAAAAATCTCGTCTTAATTTAAGAGGATTTATCGATAAAAATATAGAAAAAGGTAAGAAAATATATGCATTAGGCGCATCAACAAAAGGAAATGTAATTCTTCAATATTGTAATACTAATGATCAGGATATTAAGGGAATTGGTGAAGTAAATCCAGAAAAGTTTGGGTGTTTTTCACCTGGATCTTGGGTTAAGATTATGGATGAGGATAAGGTTCTCGCTTCTAATCCAGACTATTTAATTGTTCTGCCATGGCATTTTCGCAATTTCTTTTTAAATAGCCCAAAGTTTAAGGGACATACATTAGTGTTTCCATTGCCAGAACTGGAAATAATTAAAGTTTAATAATGAATTTATAAAGATAAAAGTTATTTTTTAATATTACTAATACAATGTCAGATATCGATCCTCTAAACATTAAAAAAATATTAATTATTATTGTTTCTAGGATTGGAGATACTTTACTTACAACGCCAGCAATAAAATCTGTTGCTGATTATTATAAAGATGCCGAAATAACAATTTTAGCTCATCCAAAAAGATATACGATATTAAAGCATTTGCCATATGTTTATCGTGTTGGAAGTATTTCTAAGAAAAATGCACCATGGAAGGGTAGATTTGGGAAAAAATATGATTTGGCGCTTGTATACGGTTTTGATGAGAAATTAGTTGAGTACGCGCTTAGGGTGTCAGGCAAAACCATAGCTTTTAGTCAGAAAAATTCTAATTTAAATGGAAGATTATATAGATCTGTTCAGATTTCTAAGACACAAAGTAAGACTTCGGTAGACTCTATGATGGCCTTACCTCAAGCGATAAATATTGACATAACAACTAGACGATTGTCGTATTGCGTAACTGAAAGAGAGAATCAATTTGCAGAAAAAAAGATATTAAATAAAGGTTTAAAGGGTAAGTTCTTAATAGGATTACAAGTAGCTAGCTTCCCTACAAAAGCATTTCGAGATTGGCCGATTGAATATTTTTTAGAATTATGTAATAAAGTTTCTGAAAAAAAAATTAATGCCCATTTCCTTATTTATGGTAGTTATGCAGAAAAAGAAAAGGCTGACTGGTTGTTTGAAAGGCTTGGCAATAGGGCTACTTCATTTATCGGCATGCCATTAAGGGAAACCGCAGC
>LWDU01032706.1_pt1 | contig 10040 bp, 8 predicted proteins | sample 727161 | NCBI WGS metagenome assembly LWDU01 (sample SAMN04566230, study PRJNA314399) | hydrothermal vent metagenome | isolation source: deep sea hydrothermal plume seawater | place: Mexico: Gulf of California, Guaymas Basin | collected 2004-07-11 | reverse complement strand
GCATGAGTGTAAGTTGTTATATTGACGTATCCCCAGCCTAATTGAATGTCGGGATGGTGATTTTCTCTTTCTGCGATTTTACCTACTTTGTTTGAAAATTTCTGAGCTGATTTGAAATCTTTGAATTTGAATTCTCGGTATAACTGGTGGTTTTTGATTGCTTTCCACGTGGGAGTCTTTTTGAGATATTCCTTTGTTTGACTTGGTTTGAGAGTTGGAGTTCCACCTTCGCAAGGCACGCATTTTTGTTTATGTAATTCCATTATGGATAAAATCAAGGATATTATATAAGTTTTACAACTTTATTAGCACTTTCAGCTAATCTTTCATCGTGAGTGATTATGAATGTTTGATCTATGAATTCTGAAACGTTTTCATGAATAATTTCAATCAGATTTCTTACAGCTACTTCATCAAGATTGTGTGTTGGTTCATCTAAAATTAACATACTTACTGACGGAGCTAAAACTCTCGCAAATGCAATCTTTGCTGCCAAACTTGCCAGCATTCTTTCTCCACCTGAGGCAAATCCAGAAACATTTATCCAATCACCTTCTGGTTCTTTGAGTTGTAAAGTGTAATCATTTCCTAAAGTAGATAATCTCAAACTTATCCAAGAATCATACGGATAGATTTCAAGCCAAACTGATGCCATAACTTCATTTACTGCCAGGATTAACTCATCTCTTAGAACTTCTTGAGCTTGCATGATTGCGTTCTTTAACTTGTCAAGGAATTCAACCTTCTCTCCAAGTTTTTTTACCTCTTTTTCAAATTGTTTTAGTTTGGAGAGTCTTTCTTTCAATTCCTTTAATCTCAAATCTTTCTCTTTGACAATTACTTCTGAATTCTCTAAAGAAGTTTTAATTTCTTGTGCTCGTCGAATTGTTACATTATATTTTCCTTCTGCTTCAGTCAGTATTTCTGGTTTGAAACTAAAAGAAACTAATTTGTTTTCAACTATAATTAATTCTGCAGATAGTTTTGTTTCCCTTCCTTTTGTCTCAATTGCATATTTATCTCTGAGTAAATTTTGAGTTTCAGTGTTGATTAGATTAAGTTCATTTTCAATAGATAGTTTTCTTGATTCTAGTTCTTGTTTCTGTTTTGTTAATTGTTGTATTTTGTGAGTGTTCCTTCCAAATTCCAAATTCAGTTTATCTCTTTCTGAATGAATATTTTTTTCAATTTCAATTTTTTCAAGAATACTACTTTGCTCTTTGTAAGCTCCTTCAAATTCCAAAATATGTTTTTCTAATCTTTTCTGTTCAGTTTGAAGTTCGTTATTTTCCATTAATCTTTTTGCGATTTCTTGTTTTCGCTCTGAGATTAAATTATCTTTAGTTGTAATTGTGAGATGATTTCTACAAATTGGACAAATATCTGCAGCAATTTCAAGTTCCAGTATGTATTTTCTTAAGTTATTCATTTCTGCAAGGTGGTCTCTATATTGATTATCCAGCTCCTTTTCTCTTGATTTTATGTTTGCTATTTTTTCGCTCAAATCAGTGAACTTATGTTCTGATTCCATTGCTGCAAGCTTTTGTCTAAGTGTGTTTATTTCTGAAATTTTTTTAGAGAATTCTTGAAGTTTATTTTCTTGGATTGAAATCAATTTTTCTAATTTCATTAAGTCTGTGTTAATTTTTTCGTTATGTGTGTTGAACTCTGATTTTGAAGTTGTCAGTTCTTTCTTTTTGTGTTCGTAAGATTGAAGATGTTGTGCGATTTCTTCAGCAGATAGTTTTATTTCTTTTCCAGCGAGTTTTAATTTTATTTCTGACAGCTCGCGCTCAAAAGATTTTTTTCGGTTAGTTAACTGGTTTAATTCGGCGTTGGCTTTTCTCAAAGTTTCTAATTCCTCTTTGAATTTAGTTTCATCTTGGAAAACTACTTTGAGTTCAGCAGAGAGATTAACATTTCTTTCTTTTATTTCTCCAAGTTCCTTTATGAGTAAGTTAATATTTGTATCAACTTCAGTTTTGTTTTCTTTATCTAAAACTTCAGACAGATTTTTTTGTTTTTGATTTAGTTTATTTCTTAAAGATACACAAGTCTTTCTTGCGATTTCAAATCTATCCAAATTCATCAATTCATCAACTTGTTTTTTTCTGTCTGCAGGAGTGAGTCTCAGAAGTATATCTGTTTCATTTTGAATAGAATAAACTGCCCTTAAGAATAAGTCTTCATCTATTTTTAGTTTGTCTGCTATGAAGAAATTTACTGCGGTAGGATTTGGTCCTGCGAGAAGTTTTCCTTTTGAATCTTTGACGCTTCCCTCTGAAGTTTTATCAGATTCAATTTTTCTTTTTATTATTAATTTATTATTATGTGTGTCCCTTATATGTAATTCAATTTCAGCAATTTTTTCCTTTGCAGTTTTATTGATTAAATCTGAGGTTTTTAGATCTCGTTTTTTTAATTCTGAAAAGGTTCCGAAGAGTCCGTAAGCTATTGCTTGAAGTATTGAAGTTTTACCTGATCCCATTCTTCCGATTATAATATTTGATCCGTTGCTGAAGTCTAGTTCTAGTTCTTTATGTTTTCTCCAATTAGTTAGTTTAATTTTATCGATCATAGTAGGTTTTCAGCAATGTCGATATCGCCTTGACTTAGGGCGATGAATAAATCATTAAGCTTTGCAGTGTCATTTATTCTCATTTCCTTTGCAAGTATTTTTACTCCAAGAGATTCTATTGAGATCTTATTTTGTTTTAAATCTGAGATGAGTTTTGCTTTCTCTCCAACAGCTTTAGAAGTTAATTTTGATTTGTCAATTTTTATTATTGCTTTATCTTTATATTTCGTTGTTAAGGCTCTGAATGAAACGTCGCTTGGAATAAATCCGTCTTCTAGTTCGCCTCTTAAAGAATATTTTAGTAGAGGGATTAATTCATGTGTATGATACTCAATTTTCTTTATTATATCTTCTTGAATCTTTGCCGTAATTTCTGAAGGTTTGTCATTTTTAATTTTAATAACTTCATAGTGAAGTATTCGTGATTTTTTTAGTTCAATAAATTTGGATGAAATGTTTTCTTTAATGTCAAGAATTAGTATTCCTTTTTTGGATTTACTTTCGATTCTTTTCATTTCCGTCATTACTGTTGAACCTGGAAGAACTACTGGCGCCTTTGTTGAAGGATGTTTGTCGCTTTGTGCCCAGTGAATATGTCCGAGAATATGATAATCCATATTTGTTGGTAAGTCTTTGTAACTCAGAGTTTCTGGTGGTTGGTGCGGGAGAAGTTCTTGAAAGTTTTGATGAATGAGAAAAAAGTTCTTCATATTTGGAAAAGCCTTAGGATTCCATTCTTTCACTGTTTCTTTTGCGAATAATTCTGAAACATTTGAAAGTCCATGTATGCCTATTCTTTCTTTTCCAGCTTCGATTACAACTGAATCTTTTTCTAATAAGTGAACACTTCCTGCATTGTGTAATACGTGAAGAGGATTTACGTAACCTGGTGGTCTTTTTTCGTGGTTACCATAAATTAAAATTACGGGAGGGATTTCTTTAGTTAGAAGTGTTTCTTGTTTGTTTATTACTTGAGTTACTAATTTTGGAGTATTGAGTTTCTTTAACGAATTAAATAACTTTATTGCAGGACTAATTACTTCAGGTTTAGGTAATCGTTCATGAAAAACATCTCCTGTTTGTATGATTAAATCAACCTTCTCTGCGATAGCTATATCAAACGCTTCTTTTGCATTGATAAATGAGTCATTTTTTCTTAATCCGTGGTGATCGAAACCTAAATGCATATCTCCTATTACTGCGAGTCTCATGAAGTATATAGTTCAAAATTGTTTTTAAGAATTGTAGATCTTGAGCCTATAATTCAAAATTGTTATAAACGTAGTCAGGCTTGCTTAAGTATGGCTTTAAAAAATAAGAAGTCTAATTTTTCTGAATGGTATACTGAAGTAATTCAGTCCGCTGAGCTCGCAGACTATACGAATGTTTCTGGAGCGATGGTTTTACGTCCAAACAGTTATTCAATTTGGGAATCAATTCAAACTTATTTGAACAGCCGATTTAAACGAGATGGCGTTCGTAATGCATATTTTCCAATGTTTATTCCTGAAAAATTATTGAAGAAGGAAGCTAAGCATGTTGCAGGTTTTGCTCCAGAGGTTGCTTGGGTAACACATGCCGGGAAATCTAAGTTGAAAGAGCGATTAGCAGTTCGTCCGACTTCTGAAACAATTATGTATGACTCATATTCAAAATGGATTCGTTCTTGGAAAGATTTGCCTTTGCGATTGAATCAATGGGTAAATGTTGTTCGATGGGAATTCAAGCATCCAACTCCTTTTTTGAGAACTCGAGAATTCCTTTGGCAGGAAGGACATTCAGTTTTTGCTACAAAGGAAGAAGCAGATAAAGAAGTTTTCAAAATGTCTAAAATATATAAGGATACTTATGAAAAATTAATGGCAGTTCCTGTTCTTGAAGGTTTAAAGTCAGAGAAAGAGAAGTTTGCAGGAGCTGAGTATTCAATTAGCTTGGAAACACTTATGCCTGATGGAAAAGCAATTCAGGCTTGCACCTCACATCACTTGGGTCAGAATTTTTCTAAACCATTTAAGATTAGTTTTTTGGATAAGAATGAGAAAAGAGCCTTTGGTTGGCAGAATTCTTGGGGATTTACTACGCGAAGTTTGGGTGTTATGATTGCAATTCATGGAGACGATAAAGGATTGGTGTTACCTCCCCGTGTTGCTCCAAATAAAGTTGTAATTATTCCAATTCTGTTTAAAGGAAAAGAAGGTCCTGTTTTGAAAGCTGCGAATGCTTTGAAGAAATCTTTGAATAAATATGGCGCAATTTTAGATGATCGGGAAGGTTATTCTGCCGGTAGGAAATTTAATGATTGGGAGATTCGAGGAATTCCTCTGCGGATTGAAATTGGTCCAAGAGATGTTCAAAACAAATCAGTTGTTGTTGCTCGACGAGATACTAGCGAGAAAGTTACTGTTAAAGTTTCAAAATTAGACTCAACTGTTTTGTCTATGCTTAAAGAAATGCATTCTGATATGTTTGACCGTGCTAAGAAGAATTTAGTGAACTCAATTGTTGATGTTAAATCTGTTTCTGAATTGAAGAAAATAGTTTCTTCTGGAAAGATTGCTCGTGCTTATTGGTGTGGAAGCGCTAGTTCTGAAGATGAAATTAAACGAAATACTGGCGCAAAGAGTTTGAATTCTGAGTTGCGTGCTGGCGTTCGTGGTAAAAGTTGTTTTGTAACGGGTAGCGATGCTAAGTATTTGACTTATTTTGGTAAGAGTCACTAGTATCCATTAGAAAACCTTTTAAATTCTGAATCGAGTCTATTATTATCATTTTAGGTGACATTAATGAGTAACCAAAAAATTGAACCAAAGAAAGGCACAACAACACTTGCTATGAGATATAATGGTGGTGTAGTTCTTGCAACCGACAATCGAGTAACGATGGGAAATATAATTATCTCTAAGGTAGATAAGGTTTTTCCAGTTACGGATTATTTAGCAATGACAACTGCTGGAACCGTTTCAGATAATCAAATGATTCTAAAACATCTTCAAGCAGAAATGAAATTGTATGAACTGGAAACTGGAAAGAAAGCAACTATGGAAAACTTGAGTTCAGTTTTACAAAATATAATTTACAGCGGTTACAAATCTTGGAACCCCTTCATGCTTCAAAATATTATTGCAGGTTTGACCAAAGACGGTTCATTCCGATTAAAATCATTGGATCCTTCTGGAGCTTCAATTGAAGATCCATATACAGCAACAGGTTCAGGTATGATGTTCGTTCTTGGATTAATGCAAGACAGTTACAAGGAAAATATGTCTGAGCAAGAAGCAGTTGACTTAGCAATTCGTTCAATTCATTCAGCTATTCGAAGAGACTCAGGTAGTGGTGATGGAATAAGCATTGCAGTAATTGATAAGAAAGGATACCGAAGATTACCTGACAAGAATATATCCATGATTCTTAACGAATAAATATTTACACTAATTATGGCAACAGTAATACAACAAATCATAAATAAAATACCTAAAAGTAAACAGATTTCTAATCAGAGCTATGAGGGTGCGAATATAATTTTGTATACCAAAAGCAAAGATTTCTTTAACAACGGAACTTCAACTATTCGAGAACTCGTTAATGAATTCAAGAAAAGAATTGAATTACGATTGGATCCAAGTCTTTTGAAAACTGAGAAGAAAGCTGAAGAAATAGTTATGGAGCTTGTTCCAAAATCTGCAGGAGTTACAAGAGTTTTATTTGAACCTGCTAGAAGTGTTATGATTATTGATGCTAAAAATCCTAATGAGGTTATCGGACAAAAAGGTTCTTTGATTAGGAAGATTAAGGAGGAAACCCTTTGGAGTCCAGAAGTTAGACGAGATGCAATTATTCAATCTAAAATTACTGATTTAATTCGGAGAGTTCTACACGAAGACTCAGCTGAAAGACGGAAGTTTTTGAACAAAGTGGGGGAAAGAATTTACGAATTCAAACGTGCTAGAGAGGATTCCGAAATGTGGGTTAGAATTTCATTCTTAGGTGCAGCTCAACAAGTTGGTCGATCTGCTTTCTTAATGCAGACTCCTGAAAGTAATATTCTAATTGATTGTGGAATCAATCCAGCAACTAATGATTCTTCAACTTATCCTCGAATTAATGTTCCTGAATTTGATATGGCTGAATTAGATGCAGTTGTAATTTCTCATGCACACTTAGATCATTGTGGATTTTTACCATATCTTTTCAAATATGGATATGACGGTCCGATTTATTGTACTGCTCCAACAAGAGATATTATGGCAATGTCGCAATTAGATTACACTTCAATTGCAGTTGCGCAAGGTAATAAAGGAATTTATTCATCTAAAGAGGTTAAGAAAACTGTCAAGAATACTATTGCTTTGAAATACGGTTCAGTTACAGATATTACTCCAGACGTTAGATTGACTTTACACAACGCAGGTCACATTTTAGGTAGTGCGATGTGCCACTTTAACATCGGTGATGGATTCCATAATTTGCTTTATTCGGGCGATTACAAAGTAGTCAATACTAAATTATTGAACGGCTCACATTATACTTTCCCTCGAGTTGAGACATTTATGACTGAATCAACTTATGGTCATCCTGAAAGGGTATCTCCTGATCGAGCAGTATCTGAGAAAGAATTTAAAGAACATGCGATGAAAGTTATCAAACGTAAAGGAAAATTATTGATACCAGTTCTCGGAGTGGGTAGAGCTCAGGAAATTATGGTTTTAGTTGCGGAACTATTCAAAGAGAAGAAAATAAAAGATATTCCAGTTTATGTTGATGGAATGGTTTGGGATATCACTGCAATTCATACAGCTTATCCTGAATTCTTAAGTACTGAATTGAGAGACCAGATTAATGCGGGGAAGAATCCTTTCGCAGCAGAGTTCTTCAAACAAGTTGGATCTGGAAAAGAAAGACAATTAGTTATTGATGGCGGACCAGCAATTATTATTGCAACTTCAGGAATGCTTGTCGGTGGACCTTCAGTTCAATATTTGAAGAAACTTCATGATAATCCTAAAAATTCAGTTGCATTTGTAGTATATCAATTTTATAATAGTCCTGGAGACAGAATGCAAAAAGGTGAACGAACAGTTATGCTTGACGGTGAACAGCTCAATGTCAAAATGGAAGTTTCTTCATTCTCTTTATCGGGTCACGCAGATTTCAAAGAACTTATGGATTACATGCAGAAGTTGAAACCTAGACCAAGAAAAGTTATAGTTATTCATGGAGAAAAGTCTGCAACAATTTCGCTTGCAAGACACATTCATAAAAGATTTAGAATCGAAACAATTAGTCCAAAACCTATTGATTGTTTAAGGTTGAGATAAAATTAATCTATTTTTTAATCAACAATACTTGATTTCCAAATAATTGCGTCGTTGATTGGATAAATTGGTTTTGAAAGTTTTTTTATTTCTGTTGAGAATTTCTTTACTGCTTCAACAGTGAATACGCTTTCAGCATCCATTTTCTTAACAGCCTTTTCAATTGAATTCTCAGAAAGCATTCTGACTTCGTGTTGAACTACTCTTGAAATATTGTTCTTTGATCCCAATAAAATTTTGAATTTGATCTTTGTTCCGTTCTTATCATTTACATAGAAAACAGATTCAATCCGTGTTACTGCTTTTCGTCCAACTCTTGCAACTTGTGCATCACTGACAAAGAAACCTCGAGATTCAGTCATTGCAGTATCTCCTTGTACTTTTACGATTTCAAATTTAGCTCTAGAATTTGAATCTCTTCCAGATCCAGTAATTTCTTTCATATTAATCATGATCATTCGGCCTACTAATTCTGTAGGTTCGTATGCAGTTACTTGAGGAAGATCTTTGTTATTGTAAATTTTTGGTGCCTTAACAGGGAACCACTTCTTCTTACCCTTTCTTGTCTTCAATTTTGTAACTTTTCCTTTTATTGCCATTTTAGTTTACCATTAGTTGAGCCCGTTTTGGATTATAATTCCAAGTTGTAGGCAATACTTTATTATCCTTGTAATATCCTTGTAATCTAAGTATTTTTGATTCTGTTAATTTAAGTCCTCTTTTACTGACGTTGTCTTTCTTGTTAGTTTCTAAGTGCTTTCGAATTGTAATAGCACGTTTGATTAGATTTTTCAAATCTTCTGGAATTTCTTCAGTTAATTTGTTTTCTTTAAGAATTTGAGTTATACTTTTGTTTGTAATGTTTTTTACAGAAGGAATACCATATGAGTCTCTTAATGTAAGTCCGATTAATGCTGAAGACATACCTTGTTTACCGAATTTGATTACTAAAGTTTCAATTTCTTTAGGTTTCTTTTCTACCCATTTAGGTATATCAGCCTTTAGAGGTTTGTGACTTCTAGACTTTCCTTTGACTCTTGCGTGTATTCGTGCCATTATTTTTTAACAAAGATTTAAACAAATTTGATAGAACATTAGTCCGATCAAAGTTCGCTTTCACTAACTTTGTCTGATTCTGTTTAATTTGTGACGTTTATAAATGTTGCTTTTGAGCTACCGATACAAATAAAAAGATTCCAAGCATAGAATATCAACGGGATGACCGTAAGTGAATTTTACTCTTTTAGCATTCGACCAAAAGGTATACAGATTGACTTTAGCCGAAAAAAAGAAATTCTTAATGAATTAGCCGAACATTGTTCTGATATTCAATATATTGGAGTTTATATGAATGAAGTTGAAGCTTATCAAAAAGCAGAGATCAAACTTGAAGTTGATAAATCAAATTTAGAACCTGTTCGTGAAATTTTACGATCATTTGGACTTGAGAAACAGATTCAAGAGTAAGAGTATAAATGATTAACTTTTCTGATTGTTATGGTTCGTAGAGTCAGGTATGCTTTTGGAACAAGCAGCTCTTTAATTTCTAGAAGACTTAACTAACTTTATTATATCTGGCTCGAGCTTCAACTCTTTCTAATTGAGCAAAGACTTTATCTTGATTATATGCTTTCTTGAATTCATTCCAGTAAGTTTTCCAATGAACATGATGTTTGCTCCTAAAACATTCCTTTAGAAGATGAATATCTACTGCCATATCTTCAACGCGAATTGATATTTTTCCAAGTCCGAAATCAATCAAATATAATTTATTATTCCAAATCATATTTGAAGTGGTTAAATCTCCATGAATTATATCATTTTGATGCATCTTTTTGACGGTTTTACCTAACTCGCGGCAGACTTTTCGCTTAAGTTTTTCATCATCACGGTCAAAAAGATCTCTGACCTTTACGCCCTCAATATGTTCAAGTTCTAAGTGCATCTTTTTGTCATCTACTCGAATTACTTTTGGAACGTTAATTATTCCACTTGCTTTCCTTAGAATCTTTGCTTCAGAACGAGTTCTAGACTTTCTTAATTTAATATCGATTTGAGGAAGTCTATAGGATTTTTTGATTCGATCTTTTAGAATTGAATCTTTCTTCTTGAATATCTTTGCCTCAGCACCTTGTGCAATTAATTTCATA
>LWDU01041529.1_pt1 | contig 10041 bp, 7 predicted proteins | sample 727161 | NCBI WGS metagenome assembly LWDU01 (sample SAMN04566230, study PRJNA314399) | hydrothermal vent metagenome | isolation source: deep sea hydrothermal plume seawater | place: Mexico: Gulf of California, Guaymas Basin | collected 2004-07-11 | reverse complement strand
ACTCTCCCGGCTTCTGGAGTAGCTGCTACCTCTTTAACGACACCATTGAACGCTGTGACGACATTGGATTCGGCTGTCGCCAACTTGACGACAGCAAATGTACAGGTGGCCAGCACGATACAGATGTCCGTTGACCCTCTCGGCGCAGACACCGCCAAAACGGGCATCGCGAGTGGCGTCACCGTGGCTTGGGCCACAACCGCAAATGGTTCGCTTAGTGATGCTACCGGGTTAGCCACAACTTACACGGCTTCTTCAGAAGGCAACGCGACCGTCACGGTGACCGTGACGCAAACCGCGTCAAATATCGTCAAGACCGACACCGTGGCTGTTTCGAACTTCGCGGTTGTCGCTGATCCAGTTCCCGCGGCACTTGTCGATCCGGCTGCAGCAGACATTCCAGACCTACCTGATATCAGCGGTTTCGCTGCAGGAACCGCCGAATCTGTAGTGCTCAAGCCGTCATCAGCATCCACTACCCTCTCGGTAGTTGATGCCGGCGACTCGACTGTGTCAGGATCGGTGAACTTCGGGGCTGGGGCGATCCCGACCAATACCAGTGTTGGCGTCCTTACCAGCATAAGCGCACCCACGAGCGGCACAGCGTCTATGCCATCTGGAATAACTTCAGTTGGGCCCTCGATCATGTCGATCTCGGTGACCGACAAAGACGGCGGCGCAGTCGGTAGTAGTTATCGCCTGAATTCAGACGCAACAGTTTCGATGCAGCTGCCTCTGAGCACAGTGACAGCTGCAGGAGCGGATACACAGGGCATCTCAATCTACAAGGCGGCCACCGAAGCTGGCCCCTGGACGAAGCTCTCCAGCACCGTTACTAATGTGGACGGGGTCGTGGGAGTTACCGGTCAGGTAAGAGCATTCTCAGTCTTCAGGATCGGTTTCGAAGGCCGAGGAGAGGTTGTCGCTGAGGCCGTTCTGCCATCTGCCGGTGATGCAGCCCCGACTACAACACAGGCACTCCTCGTAACAGGGCTGGGTCTGTTGTTGATGATGGGTGGTGGTGTTTACGTACGCCGACAACGAAGGGCGAACCAAACGGTCTAAACGTTGACGCAGGGCGTCGACAGTGAATAGAACATGGAAAAGGGGGCGCGGTTTATCCGGGCCCCCTTTTCATTTGCACCCATATCTCTGTATCTGGGAATGTATCCGGCAATCGTTATGCCCCCACGATTCCAAGACTCGCGGATGACCACATGAAGATTGAATCGGCGTCACGGCTAGAAATTTGGTCCGGTGCTGTGTACAGGTACCGCGTGGGCCTGATCGCACTGACGATTGCCTCGTTAGCATTCCTTCTCTACTTGCTAACACTCGCCCCCGGCCTGACATGGCGCAACTCTGCTTCAGACGGCGGAGATCTCCTCACCGCCGCGTTCACGTGGGGGATTCCGCACCCGACCGGTTACCCGACTTACCTGATTTTGTTGCGAGGGTTCTCGGCTGTGATCCCAACGGGCAGTGCGGCTCTACACGGGAATCTTTTTTCAGCGATCACTGCATCGGCCGCCATCGGGCTGTTGTTCATGGCAACCGTCCGAATTCTTCGATCGCTTCCGCTATCCACCGGAATGACTGACCGGTATGTATTGATCGCCGCAGGAGTCTCGAGTATCGCCATGGCCGCTTCACGCGAGTTGTGGTCTCAGGCAACGGTCACCGAAGTTTACGCGCTTAATACATTGTTCGTCTCGGCGATATTGTGGATCACACTCGGCTTGCGCGATCGGCAGAGAGATGCGGGTGTCGGCTGGCGATACGGAGCGTGCATCGGCCTGTTATTCGGCGTTGCGCTGGGCAATCATCTGACTATCGCCGCTGTGATACTCCCGTTACTGGCGTGGGGGATTCTTGGTGGTGGGGTTCGGACCCTTCGCGTCGGCCATGTCCTGCCCATCATGGTGGCTGGTGCGCTGGGTCTTTGTGTGTATGCGTACGCCCCGATTGCATCGTCACAGGCCCCTGCCCTCAACTGGGGTCATCCCGACAGCCTCCAAGGCTTCTGGTGGATGGTGAGTGGGACTGCGTATCAGGGCTACGCATTTGGAGTGGGCGGCCAGGAACTCTGGGATCGCCTCGTGACCTCAGCGGATCTGCTCTTTGCCCAGTTCGCGTTCATCGGCGTTTTACTGGGACTTGCCGGCCTCCCCATCATTTGGGGCCACAGACGACATCTCACCGTAGCGCATCTCGTTTCGGTGGCGATACTGATTGCGTACGCGGTTAGCTACCACACCGTTGACTCGTTCATCTACCTGATCCCGGTATTCATGCTGTTCTCCATCTGGATTGCAGCCGGGACCCTACGGTTGTTGTCCAACATCGACGTGATCCAGCAGGCTGTGCCCGCCCTGAGATCTATCCGGCATCGTGTGATTGCGGCCACATTTCTCTTCGCAATTGTGGCGGCCGTGCCCGGATTCTCGATCACCACGAACTTCAGTCAGCTGGACCTGAGCGATGACCACGAGGCGGCCGACTACTCCGTCGCCGCATTCGATTCCATGGAACCAGAATCGATCGTGTTCACGCGGACAGAAAACAGTGTCTTTAGCCTCTGGTACCAGTCGTACGTGGCTGAGATAGAACAGAAAGTGATGCCGGTATCGGTGCCTCACATCGTGTTCGACTGGTACTGGGATGATCTTGAGATTCAGTTCCCCGAAAGGATGCCGACAAACCGCCCTGAAAGCATGCAGGACCGGGTACTGGCCATAATCGACCATAACCTCGGCATCAATCAGCTTTACGAAGCTGACGCAGGTATGACCGCCCTGCCGGGTTTGCGGCTCGTCGAGGACGGGATCCTGTTCAGGATTGAACCCGAGTAACTAGAGCTCCAAACGTGCCAAAAGATTTTGTGCCCTGACGACGGTCGGGCGATCAATCATCTTTCCGTCCAAGGATGTAGCGCCGCTGCCCTGTTTTTCCGCCTCATCTGCGGCGGCCACGATTCTTCTGGCGTTCGTTATCTCTTCTTCCTGTGGAGTAAAGGCGTTGTTAATGATGTCGAGTTGCGCCGGATGAATCGCACACTTCCCATCAAACCCCATCGATCGTGCCACAGCTGCTTCACGGGCAAGACCTTCCGAATCCCTGAAAGCGACGTAGGGCGTGTCCAGCGCGCCTACTCTGGCTGAGACTGCTGCTGCGATGATTTCGCCCCGTGCGTGGGCCACAGAAGGGCCGTTGGGGTCGTCCGAGGAGGTAGAGGCCGCCCACCCGCCAAGGTCTTTCGCTATCCCGACATCCGCCGAGAAGTCTTCTGCGCCGAAACATACAGCTGCAATGCGTGGCGAGGCGCTACAGACTTCGTATGCATGCGCTATCGCACGGGCGGTCTCAATCCACGGGTAGATGGAGATTATTCCGGGTTGAAGTCCGTTACGACGCTCCGAGCCAGTGATTATTGAGTCGATGCGTCGCACATCGCCGGCGCTTCGCACTTTACCGACCGATACGCCGACAATCAGTGGCCCAATCACGGCCTCAAGGTCTTCGTCGAATAGACCGGTATCAAGTGAGTTCAATCGAGGTATTACGGGTGTGCCGCCACACCCCAGCTTCTCCAGGTTGGCAGCAATATCACGGCGTGCTGCCGTTTTTTCGCCGAACGGCACTGCGTCTTCCATGTCTGGGAAAATAGCGCCGGCCGGCGCAATAGCAGCTTTCTCGAACATATTCGGCCTGTTTCCGGGCACGAATAGGACACTTTTCGGAACTAGCCGCATGGATCACATACTCCGGGGCGCTTGTTACAGGTCATATCACTGGTTCCGGAAGCCCAGTAGACGGCTGGATGGCGATAATGGTTGCCTCAATGGCTTCAAGCGCGTCCCCAGAACGAAAGCGGGCAGATTCCAGTCATGGTTGTCTGGCACACAAGTGAACCACATCCAACAAACATAAAGGTGCGAACGATTATCGAGTTCATCACATGTCACTCCGTATCGAGATAATCGCCGTCCCGGGCCTTCCGGAAGTGGTTGAGGGCGATAATCTTTCGAACATGATCTATGACGCCGTCCGGGGCCAGGGCGCCGATCTTGAAGACGGAGACGTGGTCGTGGTAGCGCAGAAAATAGTGTCAAAGTCTGAAGGCGCGGTCGTTGACTTGAAGACGGTCACACCGTCAAAACAGGCGCATGAGTTGGCTGAGGCGGTAAAGAAGGATCCGAGGCTTGTCGAGGTCATTCTTCAACAGTCCGCACAGATCGTTCGGACTGCGCCGGGAGTTTTGATCACCGAGACGATTCACGGCCTCGTGTGTGCAAATTCCGGGGTCGATAGTTCTAACTCCGCGCAGGATGATCAGGTGATTATCCTTCCTCCGGATCCGGACAAATCAGCGCGCGAACTTAAGTCAGGGCTAGAAAAACGCTCTGGCGTTCGTATCGGGATCGTCGTCTCTGACTCGTTTGGGAGACCCTGGCGTGAGGGCAGCACAAACATCGCAGTTGGCATCGCCGGCTTCGAGCCACTGGAAGACGCGCGGGGTCGAGGGGATGACCACGGCCGGGTGTTGCACGCCACGGTTGTGGCCGTTGCAGATGAACTGGCGTCCGCCGCCCAGCTCGTGATGGGGGAGTTTGGAGGCGTGCCAGCGGCGATAGTCCGGGGGGCGCAGATTACCAGTTCTGCCTCAGCGGACGCGGGACTACTCCAGCGCAGCCCGAAGACAGATTTGTTCCGTTAGGGACCCGTCGGAGGCCTAGGATCCGTAAGGAATCAGCTGGGGTCTTTGGCGGCCTTTGCCTTCTTTGCTTCGGCGGCTTTGGCGGCGGCCTTTGCAGCGATCGCCTTCGCGGCTCCCGCTTTTCCGGAACGAGCCGTCCAAGATGGAGTGTATTCGTATGAGTTACGGAACTCGCGCTTCATACCGCAGACGGTGCATGATCCATCACTGGTCGGCCCGTTCGGGGGATCGATGAGCCACGCGTGCTTGCAATCGGATTCCGGCTCTTCGGCGACCTCATCGACGACCACATCCATGACCGCGGTGGCCGTCGCTGCGGCGACTTTCGCCTTCGCTGCCACTTTCGTTGCTTTTGCAGCAGTTTTGCTTTTCGCTGCTGATTTGCTCACGGTCTTGCCGGAAGTGGATGCGGACTTCTTTGTCGCCAATGGGCGTTCCTCCCAGCTGATATGTCCACCTTGATCAGGTGGGTATCCCGCAATCGTCCGTTTCGGGACGTGTCAGGTGCAAAAAAAGGCCCGATATCTCACGCACATGGACCCGTGGCCAGCGCTTGATTCTAACAGGTTTTACGAGGAGTCACTCCTCTGGACCGAATACCCGTATCCCCCACAGTTAAATTAGCTGCTCGGGCCCTGTCTGCGGTCTACGACTACGTGGTTATCTAGCTTTACTTGAACGTAACCTGGGCACCCGTAATTCTTGGACGATCACATTGGCTGTATTAGTCAATTTACGGACTTAATTTAAGGACACTTCGTAAACGTCTTATGCCTTCATCATCGAACAGAGGTGAGCGAAGATAAGGACAAGGCAGAGTTCAGCTTGATGAGTTGCAAGTTCCGATCCGTAGCGGTAAATACTCGATCTCTATGCGCATACGTTATCGCCGTTATCGAGGCCGCCTCCGTTTCTCCGATCGAACGAATTGCCTGCCTTACGAGCGATGACCACGTTTGTAAATACCTGATCGGTGGCGGAATCAGGAGCAAAGTCTCCGCGAGCTAGGTGATCGGCGTGAGCCCATCGAGGTGCGCAGTCTGATTGAAACTCATCAGCGTGGCCGGGCCATTACCTGCGCCCACAACACTGACGCCACAGTTTGAGAAGTGGAACCGCCCGAGCGCGGTTTGAGGCAGACCCAGCAGGACGATCATCAAACATTTGAGCGAGCCGCCGTGCGCCACAATAGCCACGTCACCTTCCGCATCGAGTACGGCCGTCTCATCTAAGAAGTGCCTGGCTCTTTCGAGCACATCGCCCATCGATTCGCCGCCCGGGGGACAGAAGTCCGGATCGCCAGACGATAATCTTTGTCTCCCCAGCGGATCAATTCCGCCAATGTCATCCCAGAGCTGACCTTCCCATTCACCAAAGTCAATTTCTCGTATGGTTTGAGACAGTTGAATGGGAGCGCCAATGGCATCCGCCGTCCGAGCACACCTCACTAGGTCACTCGACCAGATCGTTTGCACAACAAAATTGTCGCGAACGAATCGCCCCAACATCTCAGCTTGCGCTAACCCACGCTCGTTCAACGGTTCATCGTGATGGCCCTGGGCGCGCCCAGTGACATTCCAATCGGTCTCTCCATGGCGAACAAGGATCAATCTCGTCATTTAGTAACTCAAGCGCCAACTATGAGGTCGGCGTCCTACTTGCGTGCTTTGGGTCTCGGTTTGGAATTCTAGTCGGACCAATAATCCCAGAACCAGTTCTCCCAAAAAATAATCATTTATGGCCTTGCTGCGCAAAAAGACATGCTGAAATCAATGTTGACAATACATAACAGGTGTTTAACAATGCTGTCTATGTCCAACATCATAATCACCAAGATGAATATAGACATCATTAGTCGAGATTTAGTAAACACCTATGTCTCACTGTCGATTCGTTATGACGCGCAGGGTAATCACTCGGCCAAAACCATGGCTTTTGACTGGTAGCTGCACGACAATAACGTGTCGGAATTGGCCGCAAGGCACGCGGATCGGGTTACCCGGAGGATCCAAAATTGGCAACTGGTTCGAACATTATCGAGGCACAGAACATATATAAAACGTATCGATCACGGAGCGTCGTCGTAGAGGCTCTAAAAGGAGTCAGCCTATCGGTGGCGGCCGGTGAGATGATCGCAATCATGGGGCCGAGCGGTTGCGGAAAGACCACTTTACTTAACTGCATATCCGGGTTGGATGCTGTGGATGAAGGGGAGATTGTTATCGATCACAAATCCCTGAAGGGGATGTCCGATGACGCCCTAAGTGAATACAGGGCGAGGTCCATGGGTTTCGTCTTTCAGGCATTCAACCTTCTTCCAGTCCTATCCGCTCGCGAGAACGTGGAGCTTCCCCTTGTGCTTGCAGGGGTCAAGGCAAACGCAGCCCGTGAGAAGGCAATGGAGAAACTTAGACAGGTCGGGCTGGTTGACTGGGCGGATCACAATCCAAATGAATTGTCCGGCGGCCAAATACAGCGTGTCGCCATTGCACGCGCACTGGCAAACGACCCAGCGATCGTCTGGGCAGACGAACCGACAGGGAACCTGGATTCCGAGAACACCGTACAGATCATGGATCTGCTCTGCGATCTAAACGAGTCACAGGGCCAGACATTTGTCCTAGTCACACATACACCGGAAGTCGGCAGCCGAACGCACCGCATCGTGAATATGCGTGACGGTTTGATTGAATCGTCTGCACACGTGGGCTCTTAGGAAACCTTGGAAACCCTATTTGGCGTTCCGATGTCGTGGCTGTCCATTTCACTGGCGACGATTCTAGGGATCACCAGCCTCGTACTCATCAGTATGGCGATGCGCAACCGCATTCTCTTGAAACTCGCCCTCAGAAACATACCGAGACGGCGAGCGCAGACCATCCTGATCGTTATCGGTTTGATGCTGTCGACGACCATAATTTCTGCCTCGCTGGCTATCGGAGACACGGTCACCGGATCGATTCGCGGCGTGGCCCTGGACGCACTTGGTCACACCGACCTCCGACTCCGGACACCACTAGCCAGTGGTGATGCAGAAAGTGCCGTTTTTGCCGACGACCCGGACGGGACAGCGTTTTTTGTTGATCGTTACCTGAGTTCAACAACACTTGGTTTGGCGATTAAGGTCGTCGAATCTGACGGACGCATCGACGGTGTGATGCCCCAAATACGAGAGGTTCTGCCCGTTCTAGACCTGCGATCGCAATTAACCGAATCCAGGATGACCGTGGTCGGATTTGATACGGCACGGCAGGAAGGGTTCGGCAAGATACACGATCTCGACGGACAGATAGTCAACCTCGATTCACTTTCGGATACCGAAGTATTTCTGAACAGAGCCGCGGCGGAAGAGCTTGATGCAGGAACAGGTGACAGGCTTCAGATTGTGTCTCCAAGTGGGCGTCATACCTTCACTACAAAAGCGATCGTCCGTAACAACGGACTGGCAGCGAACGACCATCGGACGATCATGTCGCTATCTGCGATGCAGCGGATTATGGAACGCCCAGGACAGGTCAACCGGATAGATCTATCCGTAACTGGCGGAATAACGAGCGGGGTGGATCTTGCCGGACAGGCGGCGAAGGATCTACGCGTTCAGTTAACAGATCCCTTGGTCGCGCAGCAGTTATTCGATGTCCTGCGTTCACCGACCGCGATCCAGGCGCTGACCACCTACGCAAACGATACCGGCAGCGGTGAACTCTCTCCTGGAGATGCCGCCAAAATACTTTCGTTCATCGACGAACTTGTTCCTGGTGACACGCATACCGCCCGCCACGCGTCTCGTATCGGAGCCATCCTCGCTTCGTTGTCCAACGACGATACAGTCGAACATTTCATGGCCGCGCTCGGTGAGAAGCTCGTTACGGCATCTTCGATGGCCAACGAAGATTCATCTCCCAGTACACCTGAACAAATTCAGGATGATCTGACCAGGCCGAACGATGGGCTGGCAAGCATCAGCCCACTTGTGGATGCACTCTCTCAACTTAACGCCGGAGACGATATCTCCCGATACATTGAGGCGAACTCAGTCGAGATTCCGACGGTAACCGTATCACTGCTTAAAATTGCAGGAGAGGCGCTGTCACCTCAGCCATCGTTCACCACATCGCCTGATGCCACTCCGACGGACGAATTTCGGATGCTCGCTGGAGATTCCGAACTTGCGGCACACATCCTTGCAGCTCTCGACTCGGTTAACAATTCTGGCCGGCCGGGCCTCGCCCTAGCTGTTACGGCGCTGTTTTCTGCTCTTCAGATACTGTCCGTCGATGAGTTAAAGGGCGATAGCCTTGAGCTGGCGGAATTAATTGGGAACCTCTTCCTGACCTTTTTTACCATCTTTGGTAGCTTTTCGATCATCGTCGGGTTGCTTCTAATCTTCCTGGTGTTCGTAATGCTAGCGGCCGCTAGATCAACCGAGATGGGGATCGCCCGTGCAGTAGGCGCGAAGCGCCGCCACCTCATCCAGATGTTCACTTACGAAGGTTTTGCGTACGCGCTTGGTGCTGCTCTGATTGGCACGGTGCTTGGAATACTTGCGAGTCTTGTCCTTGTGAAGATGTTGGCCGGAGCTATCGGTGAGGAAGAAGATACCGCTTTCGTCTTCAAGTACTCCTTCACACTTACCTCGGTCGTGGCCGCGTTTTCTGCCGGAATGTTACTCACGCTGATGACAGTGGCTATCTCTGCTTATCGAGTGAGCCGTCTCAACATCGTGGTAGCCATCCGAGATCTCCCCCAGGAGTTCGTAACTTCAGATACACCACCGCTTAGAACGCGATTGTTACAACTAGCCCAGTCGATTTTCGGTCCGTTCTATCAGGCCTACAGGGCGCTAAGTTCGGGCAGGCGCGGCGAAGGCGCATTTCTCCCGCTGGTGCTAGTGATCATTCTGCTGATCCCCCCAGTTTGGGGAGTCAGAATCGTGTGGGCAGTATTCAAAGTCTTCCAGCCATATCTTGCTATCGGTTGGCCGCTGATTGTCGTCGGTGCGGCAATGGCCGGACTCGGATTGGCGGCCAACCTGGCGGCGTTCTGGAGCCTGGGTATCAGCCTTATGCTAGTTGGGATCGGGTTATTTCTTCGCGGAATGCTTCGACGATCTGGCATCCGGGAGTCTGCCGCTGATCGATCCTCCTACACCTTCATAGGAGCGACCGTTCTCGTGTTCTGGGCACTGCCCTTTGACGCGCTTGAGTTCATCACGGGAAGCCTTGATAGCAGCTTCGAAATGTTCATCCTCTCCGGAACTTGGATGGTGGCATCCGCCGTATGGCTTGTGATGTACAACGCCGATCTGATCACGCGTGGCCTAG
>LWDU01035054.1_pt3 | contig 10044 bp, 8 predicted proteins | sample 727161 | NCBI WGS metagenome assembly LWDU01 (sample SAMN04566230, study PRJNA314399) | hydrothermal vent metagenome | isolation source: deep sea hydrothermal plume seawater | place: Mexico: Gulf of California, Guaymas Basin | collected 2004-07-11 | reverse complement strand
ACAGGCGACTCAAACCGGTGCCGGGTGTTGTCGCTGCCAATGACGCGCAATATCGATTCGTCGGCAAATCCATACTCGATCAAAACCGCGCACGTAATCAATAAACCGTTCTAGGGCCCGAATGCGCCCGGGTCGACCCACCAGCCGACAGTGCAGCCCGACCGACATCATGCGCGGTAGCGTCGCACCCTCAACATACAAGGTGTCGAATGCATCGCGCAGATAAGTAAAGAACTGCTCGCCGGAATTAAAGCCCTGTGGCGTCGCAAACCGCATATCGTTGTTGTCGAGAGTGTACGGCACGACCAAGTGGCATCGATCACCGACACGAGTCCAGTAAGGCAGATCGTCATCGTAACTGTCTGCGTCGTAGAGAAAGCCCCCTTCCTCCACCACCAGGCGACGAGTATTCTCACTGGTACGGCCCGTGTACCAGCCAAGAGGACGCTCACCGGTCAACCGAGTAATGATGTCAACCGTCTTCTGGATGTGTTCGCGCTCAACCGATTCCGATACATGGCGGTAATCGATCCAACGATAACCGTGCGAACAAATCTCGTGGCCATGCTCGAGGGCCATGTCGGCCACTGCGGGATTGCGCTCAAGTGCCATGCCCACCGCGAACACCGTCAACGGCAACTGCTTTCGCTTAAACAATTCCAGCAAACGCCACACACCCACACGCGAACCGTATTCATAGATGGATTCCATGCTTGGATGTCTCTGACCTGGCCACGACTCGGCACCAACGATCTCAGACAGAAACGCCTCCGATCCTGCATCGCCATGGACAATTGAATTTTCACCACCTTCTTCATAATTCATCACGAACTGCAACGCGAGCCGGGCACTGCCGGGCCAATTAGCGTCTGGGGGAGTCGGCCCATAGCCAATCAGGTCTCGCGGGTAGGAATTGGGCATGATGAATGATTAATCCTGGAATTTGAGTGCAATAGATCAAGACGGGACCTAGGGGATATTACCCCCAAGGCCCGGATGTGGAAAAATAGTCCTCGGCGCCCGCACTCCCGTGCCACGTGCCAAACCATCGGCTAGTATCAAATCATGGACCTGATCGGAGAATCGCGTGGGACAACTGACAACACATGTTCTCGACACCACCCATGGCACTCCAGCTAAGGGAGTAAAATGGATCCTGCGTCACGTGACCAATGAATCGCTTGAAGTCGCCCGTGGTCAAACCAATGCCGATGGGCGCAGCGACACACCACTGCTGTCCGGCCCAACACTCATTGCCGGCACCTATGAGCTGGAATTCCAGGTGGCATCTTATTTTCGCGACCAAGGCATTACGTTACCCGAACCCGCATTTTTGGATGATGTCGTGATACGGTTTGGCATTGCCGATGTGAGCGATAACTACCATGTCCCATTGTTGGTATCACCCTATGGTTACAGCACGTACCGTGGCAGTTAAACGCGTCTACCGGCGGTGAATACCTCTCGTCACCAGGTTCGATTTCTGCTCGGTCGGAAAATCATAGAAACCGAACTGGACGATCCAACCACAACACTGCTTGAGTACCTGCGCGAACACGCCGAACTGAAAGGCACAAAAGAAGGCTGCGCCGAGGGCGACTGCGGCGCGTGTACGGTACTGATTGGTGAACTGAAGGACGGCCGCCTCCAACACACTTCCGCCAACGCATGCATTTTGCTCCTCGGTATGGTGGACGAAAAACAGATCATCACGGTGGAGCACGCTGCCTTGCCCGAACCGCATCCAGTTCAGCGTGCCATGGTGGCAACCGATGGATCGCAATGCGGCTTCTGCACACCCGGGTTTGTGATGTCGATGATCGGACTGCAGGTGGCACATGCCGACTATGGCCATGACTCACCGCCAACGCGCGAAGCCATCGATCAGGCACTGGCAGGTAATCTTTGCCGCTGTACCGGCTATGGCCCCATCATCGATGCCGCCCGACACGCCTGCGCACTACCGTTATCACCGGACTGGCAAGCCATGCGCTGCGAGGCACAAGCCACAAACGGCCGGTTTGAAGCCCCCCGAACGTCGGCAGCCCTCTTAAAGGCACTGCAACAGCATCCCGATGCGACACTCATCGCTGGAGCCACCGACGTCGGACTGTGGATCACGAAGCAAGGGCGCCCGCTGTCCACCCTGGTACACGTGGGTGCCATTGATGAATTAAAAACCATCGAAAGTAACGACACGGGCTTGCACATCGGTGCGGCCGTCTCACTGGCCGATGCGGCCGGCGCCCTCGGCGCACTGTCACTCAACATCGAACGCGTGCTGCTACGGTTTGGCGGGGCTCAGGTCCGAAACCGAGGAACGCTGGGCGGCAATATTGCCAACGGCTCACCGATTGGTGATATGGCCCCCATCTTGATCGCCCTCGATGCCCGCCTTCACCTATCGGGGCCTGAGGGCTCGCGCACTATACCGCTGGAAGCGTTTTTTATGGCCTACGGCCAACAAGATCTCGGGCCCGGTGAATTCCTTAAATCGATCTCTATTCCCATCAGTGACCTTACCGGCTTTCGGTGCTGGAAAGTATCGAAACGCTTTGACCAGGACATCTCGGCCGTGCTCGGTGCTTTTCAACTGATGATCGATGTTGGCGGAATGGCTGGCACACCGCAGCGCGCGGCGGCGTGCGAGCGCGCACTCACGGGCCAATGCTTTGATCGTGCCACTCTAGCGCTCGCGCAAACGGCACTGACGTCAGATTTCAGCCCACTTAGTGACCTGCGTGCGTCCCGCCATTACCGACTGCGCGTTGCGAGCAACCTGCTCGAACGCTATTGGCTCGACTGTATCGCGGGTGAAACACAGCCCGATCTTTATTCCAGTTCGATGCCCGCTCTGCTACAACATGCCTGAGCGCATTCACAACAGTGATCGGATTACGGGGGGCGTTGGCGACGCCCGCCACCACGACAGCGCACTCAAGCACGTCACGGGGCAAGCCCGCTACGTCGACGACATTGCGGTACCCAATGGTACGCTGCACCTCGCCGTCGGGGGTTGCGATACCACAGCGGGCAACATTATTGCCATGAACCTGGATGCCGTGCGCAACGCTCCCGGGGTGGTGGCGGTACTGACCGCCGATGACATTGCCGGTACCAACGATGTCAGCCCTTTACACCTCGGGGATGACCCGATTCTTGCCGACAAACAGGTGCGTTTCCATGGCGAAGCCGTTTTCGCAGTATTGGCGCAAAGTTACCGCGCCGCGCGTGCGGCGGCTCGGTTGGGTCACATCGAAACAACACAAACAACTCCTGTTTTAACGGTGGATGAAGCCGTGACGGCCGGCGCCGAACTCAGCGAGCGCCAGGAAATGACCCGCGGTGACTGGCACGCTGCGCTGGCGGCCGCCCCCCAGCGCGCCCAGGGAACGCTTCGCATCGGTGGCCAAGACCATTTTTACCTTGAAGGTCAGATCTCGCTGGCCCTGCCAATGGAAGATGGGGACGTCCATATTCATTGCTCAACACAACATCCGACCGAGGTTCAGATTGCCGTGGCTCGCGTGCTCGGTCGCGCCGCCAACGCAGTCACAGTCGAAGTGCGACGCATGGGTGGCGCCTTCGGCGGCAAAGAAACCCAGGCAGCCCAATGGGCCGCCCTGGCCGCGCTCGGTGCCGTGCACACTGGACGGCCAGTGAAATGCCGACTTGATCGCGACGACGACATGATCCTGACGGGTAAACGCCATGATTTTCGCGCGGACTGGCAAGTCGGCTTCGACAACGACGGCCGTATCTTGGGCGTTGACGTCAACTTTGCCGGCCGCTGTGGCTGCTCACGGGACCTGTCGGATGCGGTCAACGATCGGGCCATGTTCCATTTTGACAATGCCTACTTCTTCGAAACTGTGCACATCTCCTCGGCCCGCTTGCGAACCAACACGGTCTCTAATACCGCCTTCCGTGGCTTTGGCGGACCACAGGGCACGCTGGCGGGCGAACGGGTGATGGAAGCCGTCGCTCGGGCTTGCGGTCGCGACCCTCTGAGCGTGCGCAAACTTAACTTCTACAGTGAAGACGATAATCGTGATCTCACGCCGTTTCACATGAAGGTAGAAGACTTCTGTCTGCACGAGCTCGTTGGCGAACTAGAAACCAGCAGCCACTACTGGGCAAGACGCGAGGCCATTACAGCCCACAACGCAACCAACCCAGGGGTGATTCGAGGGCTGGCACTGACCCCGGTCAAGTACGGCATTTCATTCACCAACACCGCCCTCAACCAGGCCGGCGCCCTGCTCCATGTCTATAAGGATGGCAGTGTTCACCTCAACCATGGGGGCACCGAGATGGGCCAGGGCCTTTTGATAAAAGTAGCCCAGATCGTCGCTGAAGCACTGCAGATCGATATCGACCGCATCCAGATTACCCCCACCCACACCGGCAAGGTTCCAAACACCAGCCCAACGGCGGCGTCTGCCGGCTCCGACCTCAATGGCATGGCGGCGCGGAACGCGGCCAACACCATCAAGCGACGCTTGATCGCTTTCGCCCAGGATGCGTATGGGGTCTCCGAGGATGCAGTGACTTTCTTGCCCGGTCGAGTACGGATCGGGGAACACACGCTCACTTTTGATGAGTTAGTGATGCAGGCACATCTGGCACGCGTGCAGCTGTCCGCGACCGGTTTTTATCGCACCCCAAAAATTCATTACGATCGCAAAACGGGCAGCGGCAGGCCGTTCTATTACTTCGCCTACGGGGCGGCCGTCGCCGAAGTCGCCATCGATACCCTAACGGGGGAAAATCGAGTCCTCGCCGTCGATATCCTGCACGACGTCGGCCGGTCGCTGAACCCTGCGATTGATCTAGGCCAGATTGAGGGCGGCTTTGTTCAGGGCATGGGCTGGCTGACCACCGAAGAGCTGTGGTGGGATGAAGCAGGCCGATTGAAGACCCATGCCCCTTCGACTTATAAGATACCCACATCCCGCGATCGCCCCGAACACTTCAATGTGCAGATCTGGGCTGCGGGCTATAACCGGGAAGGCACCATTCATCGCTCGAAAGCAGTCGGTGAACCTCCTCTGGTGCTGGCCACCTGCGTGCACCAGGCGATCTCCGATGGCCTGGCCAGTCTCGTCGACTACCAACAGGTGCCCCCGCTGGACGCTCCGGCAACGCCAGAAGCGATTCTGAACGCGATCGACGACTTGCGCGGCGCTGCCTGATCGATGAGCGCTACCCAGACTCAAGTGCTATCGCATGTCGGCCCGATTGATTGGATCGACTTTGCCCAACGGTGGGTTAGCAACGAAGAACGGGCCGTGTTCATTGTGGTGACTGCGCTGCGTGGTTCAGCACCGCGCGAATGTGGCACCTGGATGCTGGTTTCCCAGTCGAGGATCGCAGGCACCCTGGGGGGTGGCGAACTAGAACGCATGGCGGGTGAAGCGGCACAGGCCATGCTGTCGGGCGACGGTCAATGGCAACGCACGCCATTGCGATGCGTCCTTGGACCGGACCTGGGCCAATGCTGCGGCGGCGCCATCGAGTTACTGCTGGAACCCATCGATGCCAGCGCATCACCGTGGTTATGTCTCGCCGCGAAGGCTCTCTCGTCACCGATAGCTCAGGCGCTCGGCTTCGCCATTGATCGACCGCACCTCACTCCATATCTCGTAACAAACGAGCACAATCACGCACCAGATGCCAACACCCATTTACAGTCGTTAGGCGATCCCAGACTCCAATTGTTCCTCTTCGGGGCTGGTCATGTCGGGCGAGCCGTGTGTGGAATCGCCACCGAACTACCTGTGTGCATCACCGCAATCGACTCGCGCACAGAATGGCTTGCCAGATTGCCAACGGCGACAAACGTTCATCCCCAATGGGAAAAAACGCCGGAATCGATCATCAACACCATGCCAATGGGCGCTGCTGCACTGGTCATGACCTTCAGCCACGACCTTGATTACCGGCTTTGCCTGCGATTACTGGCGCGCAGGGATCTCGCCTTTATTGGTCTCATTGGCAGCCACAGTAAAGCCACCAGTTTTCGCCGTCGTCTCAAGGCCGACGGCGTCACCGAAACAGTGAGCAAACGACTGGTGAGCCCAATCGGTCGCGACGGGCCGCCAGGAAAAGAGCCCGGCGTGATTGCATTGGCCGCCCTTTCTGAAGTGATGTCGCTGTTACACAAGCCCATCGTTGAATCAGCACAGGCGGCACGCATTGCCTGACTCGCCACTTCTGCAACTCAAGGGCATCGACAAGTCCTTTCCCGGTTGTCGTGCTAACGAGGGTATTGATCTCGACATTCAAGCGGGGGAAATTCATGCATTGCTCGGTGAGAATGGGGCAGGCAAAAGCACACTCGTCAAAATCATCTATGGTGTGCTGCGTCCTGATCACGGCGACCTATGGTGGCAAGGCAAACCACTGCGAGTGGCAAGTCCCGCCGCGGCACGCCGTGTGGGCATCGGCATGGTGTTTCAGCATTTCTCATTGTTCGATGCCATGACTGTACTGGAGAACATCGCCCTTGCCTTGCCAGCGCAAGACATCGGTGCACTGCGGGACAATATCGATGCCACTGCCGCGTCTTACGGACTCGCCCTTGACCTTGACCGCGACGTGTACGAACTGTCTATGGGTGAACGGCAACGAATTGAAATCGTGCGCAGCCTGCTGCAGAACCCCCAACTATTAATTCTGGACGAACCGACGTCAGTGCTCACACCGCAGGAAACTGACATGCTGTTCACAACCCTGCGGCTCTACATCAGCCACAAACTGGAAGAAGTGCGCCGCCTGTGTGACCGCGCCACTATCTTGCGCGATGGGCGGCGCGTGGCCGATTGCATCCCCGCCGAGGAAACCGCACAGTCACTGGCTGAAAAAATGATCGGCCGGCGGATCGAACAACCTATCGGCAAAGCGCCTCGCCAACCCGGCCAACCCGGCCTTCGCGTCTTGGAACTCCGGACCGGCTCTGACACGCCACACGGCATCAGCCTGTCTGATATGTCCTTTACCATTAACGAAGGCGAAATTCTCGGCATTGCCGGCATTGCCGGCAATGGACAGACCGAGCTGATGAGCGCATTGACCGGCGAAACCGGGCCACCCTCGTCTGGATCCATCGAAATCATGGGCGCGCCGGCCAATCAGCTAGGCCCTATTGCTAGGCGCAAATTAGGCGCGGCTTTTGTCCCGGAAGAACGTGTCGGGCACGCCGCGGTCGGCGACATGACCCTGGTAGAGAACAGTTTCCTAACGACCCTCGACGACCCCGCGTTTTGCAAGCACGGCGTGATTAAGTGGCCTGCTGTCCGTGCGTTTTCAGACCAGATTACTCACGATTTCGACGTGCGCACTACCGGCGTTGATGCGCTGGCGAGTAGCCTTTCCGGGGGCAATCTGCAGAAATTCATTGTGGGGCGAGAGATGCTGCAAAGCCCTGGTGTGCTGGTGGTTTCGCAACCGACCTGGGGCGTCGATGCCGGGGCAGCGGCCGACATTCACCGCGCCATTCGATCACTCGCCGAAGCCGGTAGCGCCATTCTAATCATCTCGCAAGACCTCGATGAAATCCTCGCGCTGTGCGACCGTGTTGCTGTGATCTCGCAAGGGACCTTGTCGCGTGTTCAACCTATCCACGACGTCACGCCAGAACAGATCGGACTTCTCATGGGTATTCGCCATGATTCAATAGCGAACGAGGCCAGCCGTGCTACGACTTGAACCCCGGGCCAGTCACTCGGTATTGGCAGCCTGGCTATCTCCTTTAGTGGCCCTCGTTATGACGGTCATTACCGGGACGGTGATCTTCATCGCCATGGGCAAAGACCCCGCGGCCACTCTTTATATTTATTTTCTCCAGCCCCTGGTCTCCGCATCTGGACTGTCCGAGGTGGCTGTCAAGGCGGGGCCACTGGTATTGATCGCAACGGGCCTGTCATTTGGATTTCGCGCCGGCGTCTGGAATATCGGCGCCGAGGGGCAGTACATCCTTGGCGCGATTGTCGGCGGCGGCCTGGCCGTGTTCTTTCATGACAGCACCAACGCGCTATTACTCCCGTCCATGCTCGCACTTGGTATTGTCGGTGGCATGATCTGGGCGGCGATTCCTGCCCTGTTAAAAACCCGCTTCAACGCCAACGAGATTCTGGTGTCCCTGATGCTGGTGTATATCGCGGAGTTGTTGCTGGTCTATCTCGTACACGGTCCCTGGCGAAACCCCGAGGGCTGGGGATTCCCCGGTACTCGAACGTTTCCCGACGCCGCGGTGTTGCCGATCTTCTTTGCACAGCACCGCCTGCACTGGGGTCTTATCTTAGCCCTGGCTACGCCCTTTCTGGCCTGGTTCTTGGTCGCAAAAACCCGCTTTGGCTTTCGCGTCCGCCTGTTTGGTTCGGCGCCGCTGGCAGCGCGCCATGCTGGTGTTCGCAGCACGCGTATGATCTGGATGACATTGCTAATCGGTGGCGGGCTCGCCGGCCTTGCCGGTGTCATCGAGGCATCCGGCACCATTGGCCAACTGATGCCAAATATCTCGCCGGGTTACGGCTTTACCGCCATCATCGTGGCCTTCCTTGGCCGACTCCACCCACTCGGCATATTGCTGGCGGGCGTCGTCATCGCAGTCACCTATATCGGAGGCGAAAATGCACAAATTGTCGCCGGGCTACCCAAAGCAGTAACCGGTCTCTTTCAGGGGGTCATCCTCTTCTACCTGCTGGCGTTTGACCTTGTCACCCGCTACCGGTTGGTCTTCAGACGCGAGCGTGGACCAGAACATGCTTGATCTGATCATTCCCTCGATGATGACCATGATGACGGCCGCCACGCCGCTGATCTTTGCCGCCACCGGAGAACTTGTGTGCGAGAAATCCGGCGTCCTGAACCTTGGCGTCGAAGGCATGATGCTGGTTGGCGCTGTGTTCGGCTTCATCGGGGCGACCGTCACCGGTGACGCGTATGTGGGATTTCTCATCGGCGGCTTTTCCGGCATCATGGCATCACTGATTTTTGCGGTCCTAACGCTGCTCTTAGTCTCAAACCAGGTCGCGACCGGACTTGCGCTGACTATCTTCGGCACGGGTCTGTCGGCGCTCGTCGGCGCGGATTACGTCGGTGAAACGATTGATCGAATCCGGCCGCTGTACGTGCCGAATGCGGCCGATGGCCCCAACGTGATCCAACTGTTCTTGGGTCACGATCCCGTGGTTTATCTCGGTGTGCTCGTATTGCTCGCCTGCGCCGGCTTTCTGTCACGGTCTCGCTGGGGGATGATTCTTCGGGCCGTTGGCGATTCTGATGTGTCCGCCCATGCGATCGGCTATCCGGTGATTCGTATTCGCTTTGCCGCAGTCGCTTTCGGCGGCCTGATGGCCGGTCTCGGTGGGGCTTACCTGTCGCTTGCCTACACCCCGCTTTGGGCCGAAAACATGTCGGCTGGTCGGGGCTGGATCGCACTCGCTCTAGTAGTCTTTGCGAGTTGGCGACCAATTCGTGTACTGTTCGGTGCGGTACTCTTTGGGGGGATCACGATCGTTCAACTCAACGCTCAGGCAATCGGGCTTGGTATCCCCGGCGCAGTCATGTCGATGCTGCCCTACCTGGCAACAATCGTCGTACTGGTACTGATTTCCAGCAACGCAACGCGGATTCGTCTCAATGCTCCCGCTTGTCTTGCGCAACCGTTTCGACCCGAACGTTGACTGGGCAATAGACTCACTACTTAATCATTAATCAACAAATGTACTGCCATCGGAGAACATACATGAAAATCCTTCATCGCGTTGCTGTTGCGCTGTTTGCGACCCTGCTCAGCTTTGGGGTCAGCACCAGCGCCAGCGCGGATAAAACGAAAGTCGGGTTTATTTATATCGGCCCACCAGGTGATCACGGCTGGACTTATGCCCATGATCAAGCGCGACTTGAGATCGAAAAAGAACTCGGCGATCAGGTCCAAACCACGTTTGTCGAAGGCGTACCAGAAGGACCCGATGCCGAACGCGCGATCGCCAAACTGGCGCAGACCGGACACAAACTCATTTTTACGACCTCGTTCGG
>LWDU01032782.1_pt1 | contig 10044 bp, 12 predicted proteins | sample 727161 | NCBI WGS metagenome assembly LWDU01 (sample SAMN04566230, study PRJNA314399) | hydrothermal vent metagenome | isolation source: deep sea hydrothermal plume seawater | place: Mexico: Gulf of California, Guaymas Basin | collected 2004-07-11 | reverse complement strand
ATTGGAATGGATATTTAACAAAACTACAGAAAATACAGAAAAAATTAAAAAAATGTTGATAAAAAAATTACCATAATCAAAAACAATTCAAATTTTTTCAATATTGATAAGAGAGAAAAATAAAACACCAAATATGATAGAAGAATTAATTAGAAATTTGTATCAACTGAGTATTTCTTCAAATATTGATATAATTCTGAATCAATTGTTTGTGCAAAGTTTTCATATTTCTTGTTAAGTTTTGCTGTAGGAGAATCTGATTCTGCCATACAATCATCGCAAGCATGATGAAATACAAAAGGAAATTGTTTGTTTGATTTATTTGCATGTGATTGCATTTCATTAGTTCGTTTTTCATAATTATAGTTTTGAGAATTCCTATAATTTTGACTAGAAAAATTTATGAGATTAGATTTTGAGAAATTATCAGTAGTGCCGTAATACTCATCAATACTATCAATTAAAAATTTTGTTTTCGAGTCTACAAACCACTCTCCACAACATCGAGGGTAGTTTAAAAACTGAGATTTAGTGAAATTACCCAAAGAAGAAGAGTTTTTTATCTGATTTAATTTTTCTTTTGATGCAATCCAAAAAGTAGTCAAATCAGAAAAAATTTTATTTTCAATCTCATCAATATCTGAATCAGACAATAATTGAAATTTCTTTTTTATTAATTCATGATTAAATTCCATATGAGCAGAATTAGAATCAGATATCATATCCATATCAAGTTGTAAATTTTCAGCAATCTCTTTTAGTTCTTTTAACCATAATTTTTCACCATCGATTTCTATATCAAAATCACTCCAATGCATATCATTTTTAGGATATTGTTCTTTTTTAGGAAAACGTGGAGCAATCCAACAAAAAGCATCTCTAATTTCATATTTTACTAATAAAAGATTCAAAATTAATGAAAATTTAGATCCTTGTTCTAAAGTAATTCTCTTGTCTAATTCATGAAAATTATCAAATATGCTCATTGAATAATAAAATTACAATCCATTAACTAATAACAATTATCGACCTGAAATGGCCTCAGAATCACTACACACATCTTTGTAGTCACAATACTTGCAACCCCATTCATCAGGTGTAGCGTCAAATTTGCCTGCTTTGATGTTTGTAATGTATTCTTCAAGTTTTTCTCTCACATTTTTAACATCGACATCATTTACTTCATAATCAAACCACTGTCCTTCTGCTTTACCTGATACAGGATCAATTGTCTCAAGAGATTTTTCAGGATAGAAAAAAGATGCAAGTTTGATTGGTTTATCTTTCCACTTTGATTCTTTTACTGCCATACAGTAAACATTTAGTTGAATACTCTCATTTATTTTCTCAATTTTCTTTTTTTTACCCCCAGTCTTGTAATCAATAATCACAAGTTCCCCCTCTGGTGTTTCATCAAGTCTATCGATTTTTCCTTTAAAGGGGATTCCTCCAATTTTTATAGTAAAATCATATTCTAATGCTACAATTTTGTTTGGAGTAGTTTTGGTCCAGTTTGCAAATGATTTTAGTGCCGGTTTCAAAGAGTTCTTGTCCTCATTTTCCTTTTTTACAGATTCTGCAATATATGCAAAAGAGGTACAAAATTTCCACTTATCATTTAGTTGTTGTTCTAATACATCATATGTCTCAGCATTATTTGATTCCAACTGGTGTTTAGATGACTGTTCGACAATTTTGTGGAATAAATCACCTTTGACAAGCGCAGTTTTACTTTGATTTTCAGGTAGTGCATCAAGTACATATTCGTACCAAAACTGTTTTGGGCATTTTTCATATGGTTCAATTGAGCTTACTGAAAGATTGGCACGAGAAAATTGTCTTTTTTCGCTTTCTGTTCCATTAAGCAGACCTTCTATATTTTCACTGGATTTTAATTCAAATTTTTTAGATAGAGTAAAATTATCAAATTTTTTATTTTTTTGGAAATGTGCGATTTTAACTAAATCTATGACATTTTGAATTACACTTTGATATTGTCCGCTTTGTAAATGACCAATAGCCTCATCAATTCTACCATTTTTAATAATTTCAATGGCATCAAATGTGTGTGCGGAATTATTAGGAAGAATAGGCTCAAAACGTTCAAAATTCAGTAAAGGGTTTGTACGTAGTTTTAGTTTTTGAATAAATTTTGACGAATTATTGTTTTGAATATTATCTCCGTAATGAGTAGGGTATGTAACAAACAATCTATCAATTGCCCTAGTCATTGCAACATACAAAATTCTTCTTTCCTCACGTTCAAATTCTATTTTTGGTTTTGCTGCAGGAATCACTCCTTTGCTAAGGCCATCTGGGACAAAATAGGATTTTTCTTGATATTTTAATGGATATTTTCTTGTTGCAACATCAATGGCAAATACAATTTTGAATTCCAATCCTTTACTTTGATGTACTGTAGATACTTGTACCGCATCTTCATCAAGTGTTCCTCTTTTTGTTTCTACATCAAATTTTACTAGTTGTTTAATGAAATTCAAAAAGTCATCAATTGTTGCATCAGGATTGATTTTCTCCAAATCATGAGCACTTTTTATAATGTCTGATAAAATGGAACGTTCAATAAAACTCTCAACAGAGTCGTCACTTGCAATATCCTTGTAAATTGCAGTTTCATTTCGTATTATTTTGTAAAGTGTGTCAGAAACAGGTTTACCTTTTGCAAGTTCTATGAATTCAGTAAGCATTGAATGAATTTCTTGTACGGTATCTTTCTGTGTTAGATTAGATACTTTTTGATCAGAAATTACATCAAATGCATAATCCCCATCCAAGTTTCTTTTTGCACGTATTTTGGATTCAAGGTTTATTCTGGAAATATTCTGTTCAGTAATCCCATATTCTTGTAAAACTAAAGTGATAGGAATCATGGAATTCATTGGATCTGCAATAATTTTTAATAAAGAAAAAACAAATTTGGCTCTTGAAGAGGTATGGATATCGGTTTTTCCTACATATTTTACGGGAATACCCTCAGATACCAACATCTGAGCAACTTGAAGGCAGTCTCTTTGTTTTCGTGACAAAATTGCAAAGTCTTTAAAATTGCAATTTGTAGTTTCTTTTAATTCAATGATTTTGTTTTTTACAAATTCTGCTTGGGTGTAATCTGTAGAGCATTCAACAATATTTACTTTAGAGTCATCTGATTTTTGGGATTCAAACATTTTTGGTGGTGGTTCTCGATGTGTATCTTTACACAACATTTCATTGGCAAACCCAATCACATTTTTTGGATTTCGATAATTTTTTGATAGGAAAATGTCTTTTCTGGAAGGGAAAAATTGTTTGAAATGTTTGAAAATTTGTGTATATGCCCCTTGAAATCGATAAATATTTTGATCAGGATCTCCTACAACTGTAATATTTCCGCCTTTTTGGATTTTTTGAACTAATGAGAACTGTGCATGATTATTATCCTGAAATTCATCCACTAGAACGTATTTGAATTTATTATGTAGTTGATCTAAAAGATATTCTTTCTCTGGATCTTCAAGAATTTTATTTGTCATAACTATAAGATCGTCAAAATCCATCACATCAATTTCTTTTTTGAATTGTACATATTTTTTATACATTTTTTGCATGTTGTCAAGTTTGTGAATCGTATCAAACTCTTCAACATCTGCCATCAATTGCGGGTTTGCTAGTTTTTTATCTACATATTCCCGTAGTTCTTCAGGAGATACAAGTTCATCATTAAATGCACTTATTCCATCCATCATCTTTTCAATTATTTCATGTGCATTATTTCCGATTTCTATATGCCTGTCAAATTCAAATTTATCAATATTTCGCAATCCCCACACCAAAAATGTTGCACGATTAACTATTCCTCCATGCATTCCAATTCCAGTAGATGAAGAATTTTCCAAAAGAAAATTCATACAAAAAGAATGATATGTACTAATTTGTATTTGGGAAAGATCAATTTTTTTGTCAATTATTTCAGGATCTTTTTCTAATTTATCTCGAATTGAATTTGCAGCTTTTTCTGAAAAGGTAAGACAAATGATTTCCGAAGGTTCAAATTTTTTTTTGTTTAATAGGAATTTGATTCTCTCGGTAATGACCAATGTTTTTCCACTCCCAGGTCCAGCAGTAACTAATAATGGAGAATCCCAATGCTCTGCTGCTGCTTTTTGTTCGTCATTTAATGTAGTCATTTCTTTAGATTGAGTTATTTTGATTATTATATGTCATGGTTGCATTTCACATTCTTTATTTTCTGATGCAGAAATTAAATTATCATGTGCCCATGGAAATTTTTCTAAAATTTTAAATTCTTTGCATCCTTCTGAAACTATTTTGACATAGGTTTGATTTGGTTTAACATATTCTTCCTTATTTTTTGAACTTACTACATATGTAAAGGAATCAAATGTTTTCCCATTCTCATCAATTACGGAGATTGGAATTTTCTTGTAAAAATTTGGACTACTTTCTTTTTTATCTAATAAATCCCAATTATCTACTTCAAATAATTTTCCTGCAACTTTATGGCCTATCTTGGGCGTGACATCTAAAACTCCGCCCTCTCTGCCACGTGAATAAACTGAAAACTGTAATTGATAGTCAGGTAGAAAAAATATTTCATCCAAAATATTTATCGAATCCACAAATGATTTTTTTTCATTTAGCCCTTTTCTTTTTTCATATTCTCTAAGATCATTCAGATTTAGATTTGAGCCATATGCAAAATACATTGTAGTGTTCATTTTACTCATCAGATCCTGTTTTTTCAGAAAATTGATTTGCTTCCCCATCACTTGTATTCAAAATGTATGGACCGCTCTTAGTCCCAGGTTTCTTTTTGAAAATTCCAAATTCAATTAATCGCGCCATTATCACCAGCGCACGTATTCTAAAAGTAACAGAAGATTGCATGTGGGGTGGAAGTGCTTTGTCTGGGAATTTTATCTTTAGGAACTCCATGTACTTTTCCTCAAAAATTGTTTTCAGGTACTTGGAGCTTTCAATCGTACCGCCCTTGATAAGCCCCCTCACAAAATTATTTTCAAATTCAAATCTCGGGAGAATTTCATTCAAGTAAAAATTCTTTTCATCATCTGAAAAAATTTTTTCAGGTTTTATTGCAGAGTGGCCGTAAACAAAGTCCATCAGATTATTTTTCAGTAGTGCAAACTTCAATCCTCGTTCGTTTAATGTCACAACAATTTTCTCCTTCATTTTTGACGAGCTATCGGGATTTTGCTCTTTGTTATTTTTGTAGACAGATTTTGCATGAATCAAATCCATTTCAAAACATGCTCCACCTATGCAGTATCTCTCACTTTGCATGCGTTGATTTTGAATCTGTCTAAGACGTAACTTCCTCCCTACAAATTGTTCAGAAAACCTTTTCTTTGATCTGTAATGTGACAGTAAAGTTTTGTCATTATCTAAACTCCCATCTGTATTTTGTATACTTGAGAAGGATCTTGGAAATCCAGTGGTCGCCCCAAAATTGTTTTCAATATCTGGAAAATTATTCAATCTATCTACAAAATTTTCAGCAGAGTCCTGGACGTATTTTTTTAGATCATCCAAATCAACCCAAGGATCATTTTGCTCTAGAATCATTTGTGACAAACAAAGCAAAGAGAACTTTACTGGTAGCATCCTGTTGTGAAATATCCATATGATACCTGCTCCGTCCAAACCGTAGATATCGTTTTGAGGCAATCTCTCAATCAGGTTATCCGTTTCAATATTTTTTAGAATGTTGCTTAGATGTGAAAAATCAACTGCCCCATCAAAGCTTGTGTTGTTAGTTTTTTCAAACTTTGTGGAACCTGTAATCCTTTCATTTTTTGTAACTTTCTCAAAATAGTTCTGAATTGCATGATAAATTACATCGCGCTCATCTCGTAAATTCTCAACTTTCTGGATCTCTTTGATCTGCTTTTCCACTACATCTTCTAGAAAAATATCCATCATGACCCCTCGCTTGAGTGCGGGCTTTGCATCGCTGGTGTTCATACTTACTGTTAGTCTTTATATTTAATATTTGTTTTAACTGTAACGGACGGTATATTTTAGATGTTATTTATGCCTAAACCCAATTACTAGAAGCACTTATATTAATAGTCCGTCTATATCTAACATGAAAAAGAAAGTAACTATAGACGAACCCAAAATGTACAAATTCGTTGGAATCTCTTTTGATGAAAATTACAAAGAGGGTCAAGATGAACTGAACCGCATCATGTGTCAAGGGTATGAGATAATCCGAGATTACCAGACATCTGCTGGGGTGGTGTTCTCTCTTAAAATGAACGGTGACAGTTTTAGTGACGAACCAAAGCAACGATCGATTACGGAGTATCTGACAAACACCGTGAAACCAGAGATGGAGAAAATGTCAAAATGAGTGTCAAAAGTAAACGTAAAGATCTTGCTTCTAAAACCAACAGCATACATGAAGTTCGTAGGGCAGTTGGTAAATCAGGAAAAATACTAACCGTTGATTATCTCGGTAGGCCATCCCATGGAAAAATTGTAAAGCTTGTGGGATTTCATCCAGAGACACCAGTGATAGAAAAAATAGTTCCAGTATATCAGGAATGCTCCGAGTGTAATTTATTTTTGGGGCATCTTGAGGAAGTGAATGCAGATGAGTTAGATAACATGTGCATTGATTGTTTCAAAATTGAGATTGGTGAAAAAGATCATTTTTCTCCACTTGGAGAATCAAATGTTCCATGTATTTCATGTGGGCTGTACATGGAGAAAGGTGATGACTTGTTTAGCACGATAAATGATGTGTGCAATCACTGCTACTTGAGAAAAATGAACTTGGATAAAACACACTCTTGCATACACTGTAATCCTACATTCAAAGTCACATCCAAAAGAAAGTTATCTATTGAAGAATATATCGTAACTCCACAAATATTTTCAAGAAAACATCTGAGACAAGTAAAGTCAGGAGATGTCAAAAAATGACCAAGTTGTTTCTTTACCTGGGAATTTTTTTGATATGTAGCGGAATAGGATCTATAATCGGTGTATCTTTTCTGATGGTTTATTTTTGGAGTGATATCAAAAACGAGTTAAGAGGACAAAAAACTCTAACTGAAAAACAAGAAGAGTTTGGCATTGATTCTATGTCCGAAAAGATACGGGAGGAGATGAGATGACAGTTACATCATGTAGAAATCAGAAGATAAATGCTACAATAAAGGATCTAAAGAAAGCAGTAGATGATTTGGAATCTGTTTTGAATAAATTCAGATTTGAACAAAAGTTTGGTTCTGTACAGCCACATGAGAGCAAGAATTTGTACGTGATTCTTGGAGTTAGTGAAAATTCAACTGTTGAGCAGGTAAAAACTGCTTTTCGAACATTAGTGTTGAAGCACCACCCAGACAAAAATTGCAGAATGAAAGATGATTCTGAACTAAAAGAAATCATACAAGCATACAAAGAAATCAGCAAGAAGCAAATCGAAAGGACCTGGATGACGAGGGACTGTAGACCATGAGCGATGTGGCAAACAAGTTCCACTACTTGGATGATGATGGGATGGAAACATCTCCAGAAAAAGCAAAGAGGGTGACACTGATTGTTTATGATGAGGGCAAAAAGATTTCAAAAAGAGTTGATTGGGTTCGTGACGCAGGAAATGCTGAGCGATGCAGTTTGTTGCATGAAGAAAAGGCAACATCGTTTGGCAGAACTGACGCAATACTGAACATGAAAACTATTATCGACGGACTCATGGTGGACCTGCGCAATACTGAACATGAAAACCACCCTCGACGTGGTGCCCATAATGTTGGAAAAATGATGAAACTCTTCAATAAGTTAGAGATTGCAAAAACACTACTTGATGCGAATTACAAGCTAGATGACTCGATTCGTAAAATATTCAGCGAACCTGGTTCGGAACAGTGCGATGGGGAGGACTGCGATCATGGACAATGACGGACATTTTGACGTGATTCAAAAAAAGTTGAGGGCTAGGGAAATGAAGCACGTGCAACACAAACAGCGAAAAATAGTGGCAAGCGTTTTGAAATTTAAGTTTAAAAAATGCTTCAACACAAAACAGGTCTCAGTAGGAAACCGCACATTCGTTATTGATCTGATGTCCGGAGATGGTGAAATAGCGGTAAAAATTATCAACTCGTCAGGTATTACATCTGATGGCAACATATCATCTGCAAAGTTTCAGAGCATACTGTCATCCGTACTTGTCCTCAAATCCATCAGGTCTGAGCAGAAATTACTTGTATTCACAAACATGTACATGCATGAACAATTCTGCAGCACTGTTGCAACGATGCCAAACCCCATTTTCAGCACATCACACGGGATTGAAATTGTTCTAATTCCTCTGTTGGATGACTATGACGATTGGTGTATTTCAAACCGTGATGAATCGCATGAGAAAAAACACGATCTAAAAAACAACGTGACGCATAGTGAAAGGGAGGAGTTTTAGAGATGAAAGAGGTTAAGATGACAAATTATGACTTCCCGATACACTGCATCAAATGTGGGATTCAAACAGTGTCGTCTATTTCAGATTTCATCGATAAAGGCTCAATCTCCATATGTCCACATTTGGTGTATTTGGGAAATGGAGGTTCAGATGGTTATGTTCAAACTCTACAAGAGACATTAAACGACAAACACATATGTCTAAACATCACATGTTCGGATTCACATCCACCAAGATATTTTGTAATTTACAATTTAGGGATGCTTTCCAAAGAGGTACAAAACAAGGCTCAAAACGAGGATGAAGTTATGTGGAATATTTGGGGATCAGTGCTTTCAAAATATGGAGTGTCAAAATGATTGTTGAAGAATTTATTGAAAATCCAAAAATGCTGAGTGATTTTGCAAATCAAAAAATTGATTGGTCTAATTTTTTGACATTACTGCATCTTTTACTAGTTAAACATGGGGAAAGAAAATTTCATTTAGCCAGCACCAGTAAAAGACATTCTAAAAACCTCCGTGATTTGGCAGATAAACTAGAACTTAAATGGAAAGTTGTTTCTGGAACAGAACTTTTTGAATATCAAAAACAAGTAACCCCACTTCCACAAATTGTCATAGATGCATTTGGCAACAAAATTAATGGAAGAAATACCCATGGCTTGGTCATTGCAAAAGATGAAAATGCATTAGACAGTTTAGAAGGTTCAGTATTTTCTGATTCAAACACTGGAAAAATTTTAGAATATCCTGATTGTTGCATTAATTGGTTTGTTAATAACACATCATCTGGATGGGAAGAGGTTTATGCATTTGTGATGGAGCAATCTCCCGAAGGGGCAAACATGCCTGTTGAAGACGTAATAGAAATGATGGATCAAAATTATGAATCTGATCACGTTCATGAATCTAAAAAAAGAATAAAAAAAATTTATGTGAATCATATTGCGGAATCAAGGGATACTATGCCTTTTATTTTCTTTCAACCATGTGATGTTTGTATTGGACCTTCTTCACCTGCAAAAAAATTAAATGAAAAATATGCCAATTTTGCAAAAGAAAATTATCTCCAATTATACAAAATTATAATTGCTCAAGGAAAAATAGATGCAGATAGTTATGATCCATTACATAAAAGAATTAGTGGAAATGAAACACAGTAAAATACATGAAAGGTAATTATCAACATGGGTACATTCTATCTCGACATTGAAACTACTGGTCTTGATGAAGTTCAAAACAAGATAACTACCATCCAATATGGAGAACTTGAGCGTGGAACTGGCAAATTACTGGGAGAATTAACTATCCTCAAAGAATGGGAATTAGGGGAAAAAGAAATGTTGAGAAAATTCATAGAAGATTCCCCCATTTCCAACAAATATGATTTTGATTTTATTCCAGTTGGATATAATTTAGGATTTGAGCACAAATTTCTTTTAGAAAAGTCTTCAAAATATGATTTATTTCCAATTACAATCTTATCAAGACCTTGTATTGATTTGCATGCTATTGGTATTTTGATGAATAAGGGAGAGTTTAGAGGATCAGGGTTGGATAAACTAACTGGTA
>LWDU01044607.1_pt2 | contig 10045 bp, 7 predicted proteins | sample 727161 | NCBI WGS metagenome assembly LWDU01 (sample SAMN04566230, study PRJNA314399) | hydrothermal vent metagenome | isolation source: deep sea hydrothermal plume seawater | place: Mexico: Gulf of California, Guaymas Basin | collected 2004-07-11 | reverse complement strand
TCAAAATGGGTACGTTGAGCTGTACTCAAACTTTGGATTTATGTATCAGTAGGGGTAATTTATTGACGGTTAAACAAAACATTGCGGGCGTCGTATAATGGCTATTACCCGAGCTTCCCAAGCTCGTGACGTGAGTTCGATTCTCATCGCCCGCTCTTCAAAATAAGTATGGTTATTTATAGATTTATACCTCTTATTATTTCCTGGATTTTGATTTCAGCTCAAAATTATATGAATGGAAATAAATTATTGATGGTAGCTAGTTTGGTTATTCCAATGCTGCTTTTAGTTATGAGGAGACCAGTACTGCTTTTTGTTCAATGGACAACCTTCTTTGGAATTATTGTCTGGATAAGAGCTGGTGTGCATTATATAAGTTATATAATTGATCCGAATGGTAATTATTTTATGGTGGTAATATTATTTTCATTCCTTTCTTTATGGGCAGTTGGAAGCGGGCTTTTATTATACAACGATGATCTTCGCCGTTTATATCGTTTGTAAATTTCAAAAAAATCAAAGGCATAGCATTGATTCAATAACGTAGTTTTTAATTATGAAAATTAATCATATAGAGAAAGATAGTATCGCCGAATCCATTGGTCTGAAAAAAGGAGATCAATTGTATTCAATTGACGGTTCGAGAGTTAAAGATGTTATTGACTATAGATTTAAGGTAGCAGATGAGAATATTGTCATTAAGGTTAAACAAGGTGTAGAGCTTATCGAATACGAAATTGAAAAAGATATTGACGACAATTTGGGAATAGGATTTGATGATTTTAATATTCGTGCCTGTGCTAATGATTGTGTTTTTTGTTTTGCTGATCAAAATCCTCCTGGAATGAGAGAAGGTCTATATTTTCGTGATGGAGATTTTCGTATGTCGTTTCTCTATGGTCATTTTATCACAATGACTACTATGGGGTGGAAACAATTAAAACGAGTAGTTGAGCAACAATTATCCCCTTTGTATGTATCGGTTCATGTGACAGACCCTGATAAAAGACTAGAAATGTTTTTATATGGCAAGGATGATTTTTTAATGAAAAAATTTGAATATCTTACGGAGAATGGAATTGAGTTGCATGCGCAAGTTGTTCTTTGTCCAGGATGGAATGATGGACAGTTCTTAGAAAAGACAGTTGCCGATATTTATTCTTTTTATCCAAATGCATTATCTATGTCTATCGTTCCAGTGGGCCTGACAAAACATAGAGAAGGTTTGCCTAAGCTTCCTCAAGTAACGAAAGAATATGCTAGAAGCTTTATTCCAATAGCTCAGAAACTCTCTAAAAAATATCTCCAAAAAGATGGAAATAATTTTGTTCTGCTTAGCGATGAATGGTTTTTAAAAGTAGGTAATGAAGTGCCAAGTTTAGACTATTATGCTGGACATGATTTAATTGAAAACGGAGTTGGTCAGGTAGCGCATTTTATGGATAATTGGAAAAAGGAGATAAATAACTACGATTCTGTTAAGGGAATATCAAAAAAAGTTACAATTTGTACCGGAACGTTAGTTTCAAACTATTTTCAAGAAAATTTTATACCTCTTTTTGAATCCTTTTCAAATTTAGATATTCAGTTAAAAACCCTAGTAAATACATTTTTTGGTGAAGATGAAGTAACGGTAAGTGGGCTTTTAACTGGTCATGATATTATATCACAATTACGGGGACAAGAATTAGGAGATTTAGTTTTATTATCTAACCGTGTTTTAAATGAAGATAATACGGTAACATTAGATGATATGAATTTGGAAAAGATATCTAATTCTTTAAATGTGCCAGTTCGAGTTGTCGATGATTCACCAGCTGATTTTTTCTTAGCATTAGAGATATGAGTAGACCTTCAATAGCAATTATTGGTCGCCCAAATGTAGGGAAGTCGACATTATTTAATCGTTTGGTAGAAAAACGGAAAGCAATTGTAGATGCCAAAGAAGGCATAACTAGGGATCGAATCAGAGGAACTCTTGAGTGGGAAAATCGTTTATATGATATTATTGATACAGGTGGATATATCCCTGATGATGTGGACGTATTTAATGCAGCGGTTCGTGAACAATCAGAGTTAGCTATACAAGAAGCAGATTTTATTTTATTTCTTGTTGATGGGAAACAAGATCCTACCTCGAGTGATAAGGATTTATCGAATCTAGTACGTAAATCAGGTAAACCTCATTTATTAGCTGTGAATAAATGCGATTCAATAGATTTAGATAATCAACAATTCCGTTTTTATGAATTAGCCCTTGAACCCATTATAACATTATCTGCATTAACGGGGAGACTAACTGGAGATATGTTAGAAAAGATTTCATCTTCATTAGGGCATATTTCTGATAAAGATAGCGATGATTCCTATATGCAACTAGCTATCGTTGGCATGCCTAATGTTGGAAAATCATCCCTTACAAATGCATTACTCCAAAAAAATCAGACAATTGTAACGCCTATAGCAGGAACTACCCGAGATTCAATCGATACAGCCTTTAAATGGTACGGAAAAACAGTTACCTTGGTTGATACTGCTGGACTGCGAAAAAAGGCTAAAGTAAGCGATAATATTGAGTTTTATAGTAATCTTAGAACACATAGCGCAATTGAACAGGCAGATGTTTCTTTAGTGTTAATTGATGCGGAGAAGGGATTTAGTAAGCAAGACAAAGCAATTGTTGATCTGGTGATAAAAAAAGGGAAAGGGTTAGTGCTATTAGTAAATAAATGGGATCTTATTGAGGCAGATACAAATACTATGTCTGAAATGAAAAAAGAAATTCAACGACAATTTAAAGCTCTGGATCATTATCCAATATTGTTTATTTCTGCACTTACAAGAAGGCGTGTATCAAATATTTTGAAAATAGCTGATGAAGTATATCATTCAAGAATGAAAAAAATTAGTACAAAATTATTAAATAATTTTCTTGATGATGCAGTAAAGAAGATGTCTATCCCCGCTATCAAAGGGAGAATGATACGAATTAAATTTATTAATCAAGTTAGAACTTCTCCTCCATTGATTGTTCTTCATACAAATTATCCGAAATTAGTACCTGTACATTATCGTAGATACATTGAAAACCAGTTAAGAGAATCGTTTGATTTTCATGGAGTTCCCATCAAATTAGCGTTCCGAAAATCATAAATAATGGAATTACTATTTAATAAAGAAAAGTATATTAAAAAGGTTTGGGAGCGGGTGGTAGCCAAACCAAGGAGGAAAGTGGAGGGTGAACTTTGGGTAATAATCCCGCTCCCTTACTTAAATAAATGATTTAAATATGAAAAAGTTCCCGAAATATTATGTTATGGCAATCCTCTCGTTTCAAATAGTCCTATTAATTTTTGTATCTAATCCTTTATTGAACGCACAGGATACAAAAGGATTAAAAGTATCATTTTGGAATGTAGAAAACCTATTTGATTTAGATAATGACCCTGATAAAAATGATGATGAGTTTTCTATAGGGGGAAGAAAAAATGTTACTACAGAAATATATGATTTAAAGCTCAAGAATTGTGGAGAAGTCCTTCAAGATTTAAATGCAGATATATTAGGTATTTGTGAAGTTGAAAATAGATTTATGCTAGAGGAGTTAAATCGAACATACACAGATCGAGATTATTCTATCGTGCACTATGATTCTCCAGATAATCGAGGAATTGATTGCGCATTGCTATACGATGCAAAAGTATTTAAGCTTTTAGAATCAAATCCTGTTGAAAATATCTTGCCAGGTAATCTCCCAACAAGGGATATTATTCACGTAAAAGGATCATATCATGATCAGTTATTACATATTTTTGTAAATCATTGGCCGTCAAATTATGGAGGAAGAGAAAAGGCGATACCAAAACGTGCTGTAACATCCAATTTACTTGAGAATGTACTTTTAGATATTTTAGAGGATGATCCAGATGCAAATATAGTATTAATAGGTGACTTTAATGAAGAGCCTACAGATTCTAACATTATTGAACTTATAGATATGAAAAATGACAATAGATATGCCAAGTCATTTATTAATCTAATGGATCCTCTTGTTGGAAAAGAAAAAGTTGGAACATATGTATATCGTGGTAAAGATAATCTAATTGATCAAATCATAATTAGTTCTGGATTGATTAATGCTGACCCACTAAAAATAATTCCCCGATCACTTACAATACTTGATTTACCAAAATACCGTCAGCAAGAAGGGAAATATGCGCATTACCCTTTTCGATTTTGGGCAGGAAATCGTCTTTTAGGAGGATATTCTGACCATCTAGCCGTCAGTTGTACTTTATTTATTGATAGATAAAATGAGCAAGTATCGTAGTCTGAATAATCTTTTAATAATTTTGATTATTTTCTCTTCTTGCGGTGAAGAAAAAGAGGAACAAGAAACACAAGAAATATTTTATCCCCTAACGAATGATTTTTTGGTAGATCATAATGCTACTGAGCAGACAGTTGCATTATATGAATTTCTTCGAGATTTTTCAGGAAATGGTACGATGTTTGGGCATCAAGATGATTTAGCCTATGGAATAGGATGGTGGGCTGAAGATGGTCGTTCTGATGTAAAAGATGTTTGTGGTGATTATCCTGCGGTATTTGGATGGGATTTAGGAGATATTACAAGAGAAGATAATCTTGATGGTGTCAATTTTGATAATATGATTAATTGGATGAGATCAATTCATCAAATGGGAGGTATTATTACAATTAGTATGCATTTAGACAATCCTATCTCTAATCAGAATGCTTGGGATAATTCAGAGGCTGTATCAAAAATTCTTCCAGGAAAACCCGATAATATGAAATACAGAATTATACTTCAGTATATTGCTGAATTCTTGGATCAAATTAAAACAAAAGATGGTACTTATATTCCTGTAATTTTACGTCCTTACCATGAACATAATCATTCTTGGGCATGGTGGGGTGCGAATAGTTGTACTATAGATGAGTATAATGCTTTATGGCGTATGACTGTAGAATATTTACGAGATGAATCTAATTTACACCATATTTTATATACAATTTCTCCTCAAGATATTTCTAGTGCTGATGAATATCTTTCTAGATATCCTGGGGATGAATGGGTTGATATATTTGGCATGGACTCGTATAGCTTATGGAATCTAGCAGCTATTACAAATCTCGGAGAAGCGTTAAGTATTGTTAATGAGCTTGCCTATGAACGTGGAAAAGTTGCTGCATTGACAGAAGTTGGTATTGAAAATGTTCCTATTGCTAATTGGTGGACTGAATATCTGCTTGAGGCTATAAATTACAATGAATTTTCACGCAAGACAGTATGGGCTTTAGTTTGGAGAAATCACAATACTGAGCATCACTTTGCACCTTATCCTGGTCATGCAAGTGCTCCAAGTTTTATTGAATTTTTTAATGATCCTTTTACATTCTTTCTTGGAAATCTTAATCAGATTTATCCATAATCTTTTTCTTTAACTTTGTTATCTTAATTAAGCATTTTTGTATTATTTTGTTTAGATGAAGAGCAATCTATATATTTTATTTATATTTTTCTTTTTTGGGTGTGCCTTAGACACTCCTGATATAAATAGGCTTCCAATGTGGTCCACAACTTTGGAAATACCCATTATCCAGACTAGCATAGATCTAAATGAGTTTCTTGAAGACTCTTTAATTACTACTTATCCATTAGGAGAAGGAGGCGATTCGATATTTGTTTTCAACAAAACTATTCAATTAGATACTGTTAGAGTTGGAGATAAACTAAAAATTGAGCCAATAGAGAAAAAAATAGTTCAATATGCTAGTGCCATAGATATTGATAGTTCTCAAACAAGATTTGCTATAGGATACGATTCTGTAGGCCTAGATGATATATCTGAGCTAATTGATGCGGAAATAGGATTAATTAATTTAGATAATATTGGGAGTCAAAATACGGATCCAATATCATTCTCCGATGTGATGCCTTCATCTTTGGTTGATATAATTGAAGCAGCTATAACTGCTTCAGGAGGCAGTGCTGAAGTTATGGTTGATACGGTTGCACTTGTTCCCCAGCAAAAAACGATTAGTTTTGACTCATTTACTTCGGTAACAGTTGATTCGGGATTCATTGATGTGAAAATATATAATAATTTATTTATTCCTCTTGGAGCGCCAATATATGTTGATATCAAGAATAGTATTGGTACCGAGTTATTTCAGTTAGTTTGGAACTCAGAAATTGTTGCAGGTGATTCTTCTACTATTTCTCATAATGTAAGTGGAATGACGTTACCAGGTGATATGCTGGTAGAGGTTTCAGGCACATCAAATGGCTCACAAGGCGAACAAGTTGCTGTTACAATTGCAGATCTAAGCTCAACCTTCACTATTAATGTTCTTGCAAGAGATTTTAACGTATCAGAGGCAAGTGCTATGGTGCCGTCACAGACCATTGAAGACACAAGTTTCATTACAATCAATCCATCGGAAACAATTGTGGAACAGGCTATTATTACACATGGAACATTGGATATTTCTGTAATAAATAATCTGCTATTAACAGGCAATATACTTCTCAAGATACCAAGTTTATATTATGAGTCAATTGATTCAACGTTAAAATTAAACTTTTTATTAGAATCGGGCTCATTTTCATTAAATACAGTGGACTTAGATGGATGGTCTTTAGTAATGGATTTTGATAATCAATATTTGGACTATAATTATACCATCACCACTGATGATACAGAACCCAATAGTATCTTAATTTCACAAACAGATAACGTAGAACTTGATTTGAATATTTCTGAGATATTCTTTAGTTCAGTATCGGGGCAAATTGAATCCCAAATTGTAGAGCAATCTGGGGATATTAACATTGAATCTGAATCTAGAATTCAAAGTGCCAGCATCTCGAATGGACAAATGAATTTAATTGTGGATAACAGTATTGGTGGATCAGCGAATGTTCATTTAACAGTACCGGAATTAATTAAAGGAAATACTATACTGGACACGGTATTGTTTATTGATTCTGGAGAGAATGGTTTTGCAATTTCTCTTTCTGATTATGAACTACAGCCAGTAAGCATTGACGATCAACGACTGACGTATAATACAAATACAACGACTTTAGTTGAAACAAATACTTATTATTTGCAGGATTCTATAAATATCACGATAAATCTTTCCGATTTAACATTTGATGCCGTTTCAGGCTATTTGAATCAAGACGATAATATTCAAATGGATAGGATTGATTTAGATAATGATACAAAGATTCAAACTGCAGAAATTGATTCAGGGAAAATATTATTTACTATTCAAAATTTTATTGGATTAGAAGCGGATGTTATATTTTCAATTGAGGAATTAAAGCAAGGAAGTGATCCTCTTGAAACTTCATTTCAAATAAGTTCATCTCTCGATCCGTTTCAACGTGAAATTGATTTATCAGGTTATACCTTAAGTCTACCATTAGATTCACAGAGTGNNNTTCCAAATGATCAATTATTATCATTAACTCTTAATGATTCTATTGCCATAGATGTATTAATTGATACCTTGTGGTTTGGTTCCATAACTGGAATAGTTGATACCGTGGATGTTTCAATTGATACAGTTAAAAAAGAAATTTCCGCCCTTCCTGAAGATATGGATGGGTTTGATTTTACAAATGTAGAAATTTCAATCGATTTTGAATCAGGGATTTCTATTCCTGTATTTTTAGACTTAACATTAGAAGCAAGTAATTCTAATGGTGATTCTGAAACTGTTTCTATTTCCAATTGGAATATCTCAGATAGTTCAACAGTAATTGTTCCGAATGCAAGTACGTTAATCAATGTTCAGCCAGATCAAATATTAGCATATGGATCTGCAAGAGTGGGTGGAGATGGAACGGTAGGTTCTGTGANNTTATTAAATGAAAATGAATCTGAGGTGGTTCCTGAAGAGATTGAAAACATTGTACTATTTGTTCAATATGATAATGATTTTGAATTTGGAAGCATGATTACTGTATCAATGAGTCAGGATACTTTAGATTTTGAATCCGGCACTGCGGATCTCTTGATTGATGAATTACAGATAGGGTCGACATCAAGTGGTCTTGATTCAATTGAATTAAATGATAACCGATTGGGCTTATTTAACCAGGATAGCATATATCTAAGGGTAGAAATAAAAGTCATTGGTCAAGAAGATAATAATGGCAATCCTGTTCCATCAAAGTTTTTGAGTACGGATGCTATGCAATTAAACATTTATGGACGAGTGCAGTATTTTATTGATGGATCTAATATATTGGATTCCGAATGATGAAGTGTATTTATCCATCGCTATTGCTTTTTTCAATTATGTTTGCACAAAATAATCCTATGCAAACGGCTACTGCGGGCGCTTTCCATGCAAGGTCATTTGGAAATCACGCTATTCAAAATAATCCTGCATTTCTAGGAAAATTTGGGGAAAAAATTGTACTTGGATCTGTTGGAACAGATAGTTTGATCATTGAGCCTCCTGACTCATCAAATACCCAAGAAAATGATAGCAATATTGTTTTCATCGATTCATTGATTAACTATTACTCGGTGCAATTAATTGCCAATCCTAATCGTAAAATGGTAAAAAGAATAAAAAAGGAATATCTTTCAAAGTATGGAAGGGGAATTCATTCCGTAATAATTGCTGATGAATCCATGTACAAATTTCGTGTAGGCGATTTTCTATCAAGAGACTCCGTCAATCTATATAGAGATTCACTTATTGTCTCAGGTTATGATGATGCCTGGGTAGTTACCTCTAATCAGCCCTTGCCATTGAAAGACCAGATGACTCCGTATTTCACAATGACGGTTGCTAGTCTTGAAGGAGATTTAGGGAATAATACTTTATATCCTGAATGGATAAATAATCAATTATTTGGTGGCTTGGATTTGCGAGGTAACTCTGAAAAAGAAAATTTTCTTTCCATATTTAATTCAAATGGGATTGATATAAATTTTCAAGGAGGCATAAACTGGCTCAATTTTGGTATGGGAAACTTAGCCATATCAATGTTCCAACCTAAAATATATAGTTCGTTAACATTGCCTAAAGGGATTATAGATGTATTATTTAATGGTTTACAATTTGATCAACCTCAAGATTTATCTAATCTATCTTTAAATTTATTATCTGTAGCACCATTGTCACTTTCGTATGGTCGACAATTACAGATACCTGCTTTAATGGGTAAAGTAGACAAATTTTATGTTGGTGTAGGTATCAATATTTTGTTGGGTATAACTGATATTCATTTAGAGTCAGATGATATGTATGTGAGCACATCATCAGATAGTATATTTATAAAAGGTAAAAATAGTTTGATATCTAATATTGATAATGATCAAAATATAAATTTTGGAAATGGTTTTAGTATTGATTTAGGTGTTGCTGCTAATATCAATCCTAAAATAAATGTTAGCCTGGCAATGCAAAATCTGTTTGGTTCAATTACTTGGCCTAAGACATATACTAATTTCCATGAATTCTCCATAAGTATTGCCTCGGATGAATTAGAAGATATCAGTGATTATAATAGCACTGAAATGGATTCATTAACAGATACTTTTACGATTAATGATACAACATATAATTTTGGATCTAGAAATACGAAATACCCAGGGAAAACAGTGTTAAGTGGATCATATAAAATATCTAGCATATTTGTTTTGGATCTTGCATTAAGTCAATATTTGAAAAATGATTACTTTTCACAAACAGACCCAAAGATTTCAATTGGTTTAGAGATTTCTTCTCTTCCAAAATTCCCAATATATCTTGGTATGAGTACGGGTGGACTGTATGGATTTACTTGGGGTTGCGGTTTTTCCCTTAACTTAGGCGGTTTTCAATGGAACGTAGGTCTTGGAGAAAATGGAGGTTTCCTTGATAGTGCTAAGGGAGTTCGCTTCTCTACAGAATTCCGTTTAATTTTTTAATTAAAACTCAGCATTGACCATAAGCAATTTGTGTTCTAACTTTGCCCGCGCTTTTTTATATAAAATTAACGATCGCGGGG
>LWDU01034491.1_pt2 | contig 10045 bp, 10 predicted proteins | sample 727161 | NCBI WGS metagenome assembly LWDU01 (sample SAMN04566230, study PRJNA314399) | hydrothermal vent metagenome | isolation source: deep sea hydrothermal plume seawater | place: Mexico: Gulf of California, Guaymas Basin | collected 2004-07-11 | reverse complement strand
TTTTTCTTCTATCATTTGATAAAGTTGGTTTAAATCTGTCTGATCATTAACAGCCACATTGTAAACTTGGTCGATTGAATTGTCATCTTCTACCATGGCAGAAAGTAAATTCATTTGCACAGTATTATCAATATAACAAAAATCTCTGCTAGTTTTACCATCTCCATTGATAAAAACATCTAATCCACTTAAAATGTCACTCACCCATTTAGGTATTACTGCAGCATATGCTCCTTCTGGATCTTGCCTCTTCCCAAAGATATTAAAATAGCGCAGGCCTACCGTCTTAAATCCATAGGTTTTAGCAAATACGCTTGAGTATAGCTCATTCACTACTTTTGTAACAGCATAAGGACTTAATGGTGCGCCTATTTCACCTTCTACTTTGGGCAAACAAGGATGATCTCCATAGGTAGAACTTGATGCTGCATATACAAAACGCCTAACTTTTGCATCTCGACTAGACACAAGCATATTTAAAAAGCCATCAATATTGGCTTTATTAGTATTAATAGGGTCTTCAATAGACCTTGGAACTGACCCAAGGGCCGCCTGGTGTAATACATAATCAACGCCAGAACATGCCTTTTGACAATCTTCTAATTTGCGTATATCGCCCTCAATAAAAGTAAAATCTTGCTTCAACTGCCTAATGTCTTTGCCAGTTTCGATTGATGCATCCTCCATGGCTTGATCAATATTATACTGATAACCTGTGTCAAAATTATCCAAACCTATTACCTTCTGATTTAATATTAATAATTTCTCTAAAAGATTAGAACCAATAAACCCAGCTACACCAGTTACTAGCCAAGTATTTTGATTAGACTTTAAATACTCTTGCAGTTGCTCATATTTTGTCATTTATAGCCTCCCGTCAACTTGGCTGGCTTTGAATAAATATTTAATGTCATAAAGTACGAAACCATTGTCTTTTCCTAGGGCATTAATTTCTTTTATACTCATCTTTTTAAATTCATCATGTGATACAGCTAATACAATCGCATCATACTTACCCTTGGTTAAACTTTCTACTGGATTAATGCCATACTCACGATTGGCCTCTTGTTTGTTTACCCATGGATCGTAAACATCCACATTACAATTAAATCCATCAAACTCCTCAACGAGATCAACTACTCGCGTGTTGCGTAAATCAGGGCAATTCTCTTTAAAAGTTAGGCCCATAATTAAAACATTGGCATCAATAACATGAATGCGTTTTTTGGTCATTAATGCGGCTACTTGATTGGCAACGTATTTGCCCATATTATCATTGAGGCGACGACCAGCAAGAATAATTTCTGGCTTATAGCCAATCTCAATTGCCTTGTGCGTTAGGTAATACGGATCAACACCTATACAATGACCGCCAACTAAACCGGGTCGAAATGGCAAGAAATTCCACTTAGTACCGGCCGCCTCAAGTACCGCTTCTGTATCAATATCAAGCTTATTAAAAATTAGAGAAAGCTCATTAATAAGGGCAATGTTTACGTCTCTTTGTGTATTCTCAATAACTTTGGCTGCTTCAGCCACCTTAATACTACTAGCCTTATGCGTACCTGCAATAATAATTTCTTGGTACAAATCATCAACCATTGTAGCTATTTCAGGTGTTGAACCGGAAGTAACCTTTTTGATATTAATTACACGGTGCTCTTTATCTCCAGGATTGATTCGCTCAGGAGAGTAGCCACAATAAAAATCTTGATTAAATTTTAAACCGGATTGTTGCTCTAAAATCGGAACGCAAACTTCTTCAGTAGCCCCCGGATACACGGTAGATTCATAAATAACAATATCACCTTTATTCAGCAATAATCCCACTGTTTCACTGGATCTTCTCAGTGGTGTCAAATCTGGATTCTTATACTCATCTATCGGCGTTGGGACTGTAACAATATAGATATTACAATCTTTAATACCATCAACGTTTGTTGTATAGTTTAACTGAGTAGCTTGCTTCAATTCTTCAGAATCAACCTCTAAAGTGGTGTCATTTCCTTGTTTTAACTCTTGAATCCTTGACTGGTTAATATCAAAGCCAGTCGTGTCAAATTTCTTACCAAATTCTACTGCTAATGGCAAGCCGACATAACCAAGGCCAATTATTGCTATCTTTTTATCGGCCATATTTGCATTTTAGTGAAATCATAAAGGTAATAATTTTAAACTAACTATTGCAATATTAAACAACGTAATTACAACTAACTAAGATTTATAATGATTTAACCGCGTCCAAAACATCATCTGCTTTAATTAATTTCATGCAATTATGATGCTTCAATGGGCAAGTTCGTTTCATACAAGGTTGACAATCTAAATTTTTTTTAACAATAGTACTTTTTTCATTCATCCATTGTGACGTCTCTTTATCTTTAGTAGGCCCAAAGATTGCAACAGTTGGTACTTGAAATGCAGCAGCCACATGCATTGGACCACTGTCACCGGTGATAAACAAATCTAGGTCTGAAATGCGATTAATTAGTTCAGAAATTGTAGTAGTACCTACAAGGTTTTGATAATTGGTTACACCTTTACCAATTAGAAATTTTTCAATATCTTGCGCAATATCTTTCTCTCCTAGGCCACCAAAAATAACAATGTCATACTGACTAGCTAATTCACTAGCCACTTTTGCAAATTCTTGTGGATACCAGCGTTTGGCACTGCCATAGGATGCACCAGGGTTGATACCTAATCTTAACTTTAAATGATGAACTTCTAGTAACGAATTTCTACGCAATACCAATTTCCCTGCAGGAAAATTGGTATTTAAACTGTCATTAACAAAATCGTTGTATTTTTCAACTTGATGACAATTTTTATACTTATTTTTATCGAATTGATACTTATTTTTAGCTGATATTAAAAATATCAGAAATTTTGACCTTGATGAACTCCTAAATGAGAAAAATACATCGAAATCACTTAATTCTCTTGAAATTTTATATAAAACACGATATTTCTTATCAAGAATCAAAGTTTTTACCACTTTTGGATGATTTTTTAATACTTCAATCGACACAGAAGGTCCAATAAAGGTAATTTGAGCATCATTATAAAAATTTACGATACTTTCTATTGCAGGCGTTGCCATAACGCAATCCCCAAGCCAGGTTGGTAGTTCAATTAGAATTTTCAAGTTTTACTCATGCCCCTTACCAATAGCAACAGTAGTGGTTGCCCACTCCCCTACACCATCAAGCGTAATAACAACTGCTTCTTCAAAAGGTGAAGCGTAAAATGCACTAGCAGCATGACTAAAGTGATGCTCACCAAACATCATCTTGTCATCATTAAAGTTTTTATCAACTTTTTTGATTTCTTTGATTAACATATCTTTTAAGAATAGCTTTTCACGCAACCATATTGGCATCGACATTCTGAATGATTGCAAGCCCTTTGGGGCTAGGGCAACATAAGTTTCTAGTAAGCGCTCAAACTTTAAAAAAGGCTTGTCATAAAAAGCAATGTAATCAACTTGATCTAATGATAGGCTTGCCTCTGATAGGCAATAGTCAATTGCATTAGTTGGATACGATGGATCGTGCTTCTTACGAGTAAAACGCTCTTCTTGAGCGGCGGCAATTATCTTACCATCAACTATTAATGCTGCCGCACTATCGTGATAAAAGGCAGAGATGCCCAATATAGCGGTCATCAACTAAAATAAAGTATAAATAAATGGCGCCACTGCGGAGCCTTGACTTAGCACTATTAACGCACCAAATAATGCCATCAGCAGCATTATGGGAGGTAGCCAAAACTTTTTTCTAACACGCATAAAACGCCACAACTCTTTAATAAAAGACATGATTTAAACTCCTAAAATTGATTTTTCATTGAGCCTATAGGTTCACTGCGTTCTATCCAATATGACTTAGCATTTTTATCTAGTTTTTGCTTAAGCAAATCCTTGCCCAATAGGCGCATAATTAAACCTGTAGGCAATACAGTTAAAAAGTACACAAATGCCATTACAATAGGCGCAATGATAGAGCCAAGTAATATGCCAAACTTAAACCAAAGCTTGTTTGGAATATCTAATACCTGAGGCACTACAAAAGCTAACAATAAAAATACAGCCGATACAATTAATGCCCAAGCACGAATACCTTCAGAATTAATTAAAGGATATAAAGCAATGACCAAGAATACGATTGAAAAGACTGTGCCGAAGGATTTTGGTGAGGATTGTTCGGTTGGAATATAGCTGGTTGACTCAAGCATACATATTTCCTAGGAAGATAATTATTTTCATTATATCTGATATATTTTAAGACACTTTAAATAAAAATATAATGTCACGACAAGTACAACTATCTAAATTCAATATGACAACCAAGGTATTATTTAAAGTAGCAAATAGATTTATAAAAAACCAATGAACCAAAAAAAAATAAAAAAAAATAGCAATATTATATTTGTTTCGGGTCCATCCAGATCAGGAACCACTTTATTGCAAGTAGTATTATCGTCACATCCAATGATTGATATCACACCAGAAACAATGTTTATAAAAACTTTAATCAAACTGGGAAGACATTTAAAACACCGCCACATTCTCAGCAAGAAAGAAATAGTTATGGTAACCAATAGTATTAAAAATGACGAATTCTTATCTACATGGCCATATCCAGTTCAAAAAAAAATATTAAATTACATTGATGATAATGCTAATATTAGTATTAACGATATATTAGAATTCTTATTTAACTACTATAGTTCAAAAACAAATAAAAAGCCAATATATATTGGTAATAAACAAGAAATTTATGTTGATGGTCTTGGCTCTGCAACGAAGAAGTTATTTCCAAGATCAAAATTCATAATAATTGTCAGAGACCCAAGAGATGTAACTAGCTCTATCATAAAAAATTTTTCATCTAAAAGAAAAAGAAGTATTATAAAATCAGCAGCAACCACATATTCTGCAAATAGATACATTAAAGATCTAAAATTAAAATATCCGGAAGATGTACTAGTACTAAGATATGAGGACCTTGTTGAATATCCAGAGAAAACTTGTGACAACATATGCAAATATCTTGGAATAAAGTTTAACAGCAAAATGATCAGCTTCTATAAACAAAATAAATCAGGAAATATGCTGATTGGCAATACAAAAAATATACATAAACATACTATAACTCCATTTAATACTGATTTAATAAACCAATGGAAAAAAGGACTCTCAATAAGCAAGGAAGATCTTAGGACGATTGAACTAATAAATGCTGATTATATGGAAGAATACAATTATCAAAAGAACTTCTACAAAAGTATTTTTTTTGATCGGTTACTAATACTATTAGTTTATTTAAGATTTATGTATAAACATATCAAGTATAAATTCTTTTAAAAAACACCTATTTTGAATATAAAAAATAAAAAGTCATTTATTGAGCGCCACCTCTACAGAACTGACATATCAAAAACTGACTATCGACCAGATCTTGATGCCATGAGAGGTATTGCCGTTTTAGCTGTAGTATTTTTTCATGCATTCCCATCTTTAATTCCTGGCGGGTTTATTGGTGTTGATATATTTTTTGTCATATCTGGATACATTATTAGCAAACACATAATTGAGCAATTAGAAAGCGGTACTTTTAAAATCAAGGACTTTTATAAGCGAAGAATTAAAAGAATATTCCCATCTTTAGCATTGATACTCTTATTCGTTATTCTTGCTGGATGGATCATTTTAACACCCGGAGAATACGAATCATTAGGAAGGCCTATTGCCGGTGGTGCAGCCTTTGCTGCAAACTTTGTATTTTGGCATGAAGCTGGTTATTTTGATTCTGCTGCCAATACCAAGCCATTATTACACTTATGGTCTCTTGGGATTGAGGAACAATTTTATATATTTTGGCCTTTTATTATTTCACTAATCTGGCTCAAAGCCAAAGCATACTTTGGATATATATTATGGATATTGACTATAACATCCATAATATATAGTATATTTCTTGTGCAAAACAATGCGGTTGCCGACTTTTACTCCCCTCTTACAAGATCTTGGGAGCTTTCGCTTGGAGCGATAATTGCACATCAAACAAAAACTTTTAATCCTTCTACTTTACAATTTACGAACACATTGCCTATCATTGGGGCAGTACTTATAATTTCATCTTTTTTTATCATTGAAGAAAGTTATAAATTTCCTGGAGCTTGGGCATTATTACCAACAATTGGTACGGGAATTCTTATCTATTCTGGGGCATCCGGGGCGTTGTTTAATAAAACAATTTTATCGTCCCCTGTACTTATTTGGATTGGCCTCATAAGTTACCCACTATATTTGTGGCATTGGCCATTACTGACATTTTCCAGAATAATGAACTCTGAAATCCCATCTGTTGAAACGCGACTATTGTTACTAGCCATAAGCTTCATATTGGCCTGGGCCACATATAAATACTTAGAGCTCAGGATTAGATCAACCAGTAAGAAAAAAGACAGGTATATTGTCGCCATTATGATTTCCGTCATGGTAATAATTTTTATTATGGGCGTAACAATTAAAAAGATGGATGGGTTTAAATTTAGAATGAACTCAATATTAAATGGCGATGTTAGCACGCTCACTCTTGGGGAGAATAGAGGAAAACTACTAGAAACCTGTGGTTTACCGCTAGATAATATAAGTAATTACCAATTTTGTTTATCGTCAAATATAGTAAATGAGCCATCAATTGCTGTTTTAGGTGATAGCAAGTCTGAAGCGTTATTTTATGGGATTACTAAGGAGCTCCCTGATAATATAGGGGCACTACTTATTGGCTCTGTCCGGCCCCCAAAAAGCAATACACTCATTGCAGGAAAAAAACAAACAAAAAATCAATTAGCATTCAACACGGTTCTTCGTCAACAATCAATCGAGAGTGTGGTGATTGTTACTGCTCTACGAAGCATATTTAAAATAGATACAGAAACTGGCTTTATAAGTCCTGATACAAATAAAGATAAAATAAAGAATTGGACAAAAAGATACACTAACGCAATTAAAAAATTTGAAAAATCAGGAAAAAAAGTTGTTTTTGTAATTGATAATCCAACCTTGCCAGATCCAACAAACTGCATTTATGGTGAATTAACATCAAGCACTTTATTAAATATAGTACTTACAAGGAATAAAAACCCAAAATGCTCTATTAAATACTCCAGTCATGTTGATGGAACAAAGGCCTACAGGGGTTTCATCGAAAATCTATTATTATTAAATCCAAAACTAAAAGTGTACGACCCAACATCAATATTATGTGATATAGAAAACAATAGTTGTAGCACAGTATCAAAAGGTAAATTTCTCTATAGTTACTCAGATCATATATCTGATTATGCAAGCTCGCTTATAGCAAATGAATTAATTCATTTAATAGGAAATAGCGCTAATTGAAATATAAATTACATTACATTACAAAGAATTGTTATTTGCATCATATTTTTTACCACTAAAAATGCTAACAAATTTATCAAAAACTTCATCAGGTGTAATTTGCAACATGCACTTTTGATACTTACATTGCTTATCTAAACAAGGATCACAAGTTTTTGGTTTTTGAATGAAAACATGCTTTACAAGAGAATCGATTGGCTTGCTACTAGACTCTATTCCGGCAACAGAAATTGCAACTGTTGGTGTTTTTAGTGCCGCTGCAATATGGAGTGGGCCGGTATCTGGAGTAATCAATAAATCGAGGGAGCCCAATAATGCAGCTGCACTACATATATCAAATTTTCCTGCAAGATTCAGTACGCGCTTGTCATTAATTTTACCTTCAATAGAGCTAGTCAGGCCCACTTCTAACTTCGACCCTGTTAATACAATTTTAATATTCTTATTATGTTTTAATATCTTTCTCACCAACAGAACCCAATTAAAATCAAACCACATTCTACTAATATGAGAGGCACCAACTTGAATACCAATATATTTACACCCATCATCCAGAATATTTTTAACAGGGGCGTACCAATCACTTGTTGGAAATAGTTCCATCTGATAACTCTCATCAGTAATTCCAATATACTCCAATTGTTTTAACCTAGTATAAATCGTATTTTTTTTAAAAGTTTTTGCAATTGGTTCGTTGTAATGTAAAAAATTAAATTCATTATTAATATTAGGAACTCTAATAATATATTTACTACCTAGTAAATATGCTAGAGGAGTGGCCTGAGGCTCGTTACAATTCATTATCAACGTGACGTCAACATCAAGCTTCCTCAGTTTTAACAAGACTTGAAAAAATCCGCTCCATTTTCCATTAAAAGTTAAAAAATTATCGATAAATGGATTGGTTTCGAAAAGTTTATAATTAGTTGGATTTAATAATACAATGACTTTCTTTTGAGGATAATATCTTTTAATCAGCCTAAGAGCTGGAGTCGCAAATAGCGTATCTCCAATTGCAGTATTTGACATAAAAAGAATATTTTTAACTTTTTCCATGTCAATATCATCACTCAACATCTTCTTATTTCTTAAGTAATGTCTAAATATAAATCTAATAATATCAATCTTCACTGTAACAACCTATAATTTTAACTAATTTCAATAATAAAACTAACTAGCGCTTACCACAAAATTTGGATTTAGCAATACATCTTTTGTGTTATACATAATAACACTATTATTATCTACATCAACAATCTTACCGCCTGCGGCATTAATAATTGCATGTGCTACAGCTTATCCCACTCAGATGTTGGTCCTGATCTAGAATAAACATGCGCACTGCCTTCTGCTGCTAAACAAATTTTAATAGAACTACCCATAGGCACTAATTCATATTCACCAGGATTTTCCAAGTATTCTTTCAAGCTATTACCCGTATGAGAGCGGCTACTAACTACTTTCCAGATTTCTCCTTTTTTGTATGGGCTTGTCTGAATATTTATTATCTTATTATTTGAAATTTTTATAGCTAAATTTTCATCCCTAGATCCTGCCCATGTTTCATTTATTGCTGGCGCATGGTTATCAATTAATGCAATATTAATCGTAAATTCTCCATTTTTTTACAAACTCCTTAGTCCCATTAAGTGGATCAATGAGCCAGTATTTATTCCATTGTTTTCGCTCATTCCAAGGGATAAACTTGGATTCCTCTGATAATACTGGAATATCTAGAGTTAGCTGCCTCAGATTGTTCACAATAATATTATGTGATGCAATATCTGCTTCAGTGAGAAGGATGTTATCTGATTTAAGTTGCTGATTAAATGTTTCTTTTTTATAAACAGCCATAATACTATCACCAGCATTTTGTGCAATATGAATAAGCTCACTGGTTATATTGTTGATATTAATCTTAGTTTGTAACAATTCCTTTATCAAACAACATTCTCATTACCTTGTTGATAGACTCCCCTAATGTTGTATCGTCTGTTTTTATAATCAATTCCATACTTTTAGGCGCTTCATAAGGTGAACTTATCCCAGTAAAATTAGACACTTCACCAGATCTGGCCCGTTTGTATAAGCCTTTAACATCACGCTTTTCACATACTTTTATAGAACAATCAACAAATATTTCTAAAAAATCACCGTGTGGCATAAGTTTTCTAACCTTTTCTCTATCTTTTCTAAATGGCGATATAAATGCAGTCAGAGTAATAACACCTGCTTCAATAAATAATTTACTCGTTTCACCAATTCTTCGTAAATTTTCCTTACGGTCACCATCTGTAAATGTTAAATCACTACACAAGCCGTGTCGTACATTGTCCCCATCTAGAACAATCGTTCGGCAACCTAATTGATGCAACTCTTCTTCTACCGCATGTGCAAGTGTTGATTTTCCTGAACCGGATAGTCCTGTGAACCAAAGCACAACAGATCTGTGTTTATTTTGAAGATTTCGACGCTCACGCGTTACTGTTGCATGGTGCCAAATCACATCTGAACTTTTCATTATTTAACCATTTAATCTAAACTATCAATTAGGCATATAATACTTACATATTCATATAAATTGTATGCGTCCTCAACATATTTAATGTCAGGTTGCTGGCAATCTGTTTTTCT
>LWDU01033133.1_pt1 | contig 10046 bp, 9 predicted proteins | sample 727161 | NCBI WGS metagenome assembly LWDU01 (sample SAMN04566230, study PRJNA314399) | hydrothermal vent metagenome | isolation source: deep sea hydrothermal plume seawater | place: Mexico: Gulf of California, Guaymas Basin | collected 2004-07-11 | reverse complement strand
TTAAGCAATTCGAAGAGAGTGGTTCACTTGAAAGAACTGCACTTTTCCTTAACTTATCTTCTGATCCTTCAATGGAACGTATACTTACTCCCAGACTTGCATTAACCACAGCCGAATTTCTTGCATATGAACGCGAACAACACGTCTTAGTTATTATGACTGATATGACAAACTATTGTGAAGCTTTAAGAGAAATTTCTGCAGCACGTGAAGAGGTTCCAGGCAGAAGAGGTTATCCAGGTTATCTGTATACAGATTTGGCTTCAATCTATGAGCGTGCAGGAAAAATCAAGGGAAGGAAAGGTTCAGTAACACAACTACCAATTCTTACAATGCCTGCTGATGATATTACACATCCAATCCCTGATCTTACTGGTTACATTACTGAAGGTCAGATTGTAATGAATCGAGAATTACACAGAGCAAATATTCAACCACCCGTTGACGTTCTAACAAGTTTGTCACGTTTAATGAACCAAGGAATTGGTGCAGGAAGGACAAGAGAAGATCACAGACAACTTGCAGACCAACTTTATGCTGCTTATGCTCAAGGTAAAGATGCAAGAGCACTTGCCGCCATTGTAGGTGAGGGCGCACTAAGTGATCTTGATAGAAAGTTCCTTGTAGTTGCAAACGACTTTGAGAAAAAATTTGTTCATCAGGGGCCGAACGAGAATCGTTCCATTGAGCAGACACTTTCACTAGGTTGGGATCTATTAGCAGGGCTTTCAGAGACTGAACTTACCCGTATCAAACCAGAGTTTATTGCTAAATATGCAAAGAAGACTAGTACCGGTGGCACAAACAAATCTGAATAGGTGATTTGAACTGCCATCTAACGCTGACATCCGTCCAACTCGCCTCGAATATTTACGTACAAAAAAACGAATCAAGATTGCAAAAAAGGGACTCAAGCTTTTAAAACTTAAGCGTCAGGCCTTGATCTTAGAATTTTTCAGTATTAGCAAGGCATCATCCAGATTGCGAGGAGAGCTAAACGCTGAGCTGATCAAGGGCTACCAAAGCATAAGGATGGCAGAGATGATTGATGGTGAGATGAGACTGGAAAACGAAGCAATGAAAATTCCTCAATTAAAAAAATTATTGATTACACCAAAAAACGTCATGGGAGTAAAGATTCCAAGATTAGAGGGTGGAAGAAGGGAAGAATTACTCACTGACTATTTGTTAGAGATTCCAGTTTCCATTAGTGAAGCCATGAAGGCATTTCAAGAGGTGCACAAAATAGTTCTAGACGTTGCAGAAAAAGAGACAACCCTGCGAAAATTACTATATGAGATTGACAAAACAAAACGAAAGGCAAATGCAATTGAAAATGTCTTTATTCCAAGACTGGAATCTGCTGTTAAATTCATTACATTCAGGTTGGAAGAGATGGAGCGAGATACGTTTGCCATGTTAAAGACTGTAAAACGAAAGATGGAAGAAAGAGAAAAGAAAAAGGTGGAGGCAACAGTAATTGCAAATTGATTTTAAAAATTCGCAGCAAAAAAAATTTTACTATATTAAACGTGCAATAATGATGGGAAACATCTTCATCGCTATGGCTGTAATTTTGTATTTGAGCAAGGAGTTTTTGGGTGCATAATATGCCAGCGTCACAAGATCAATACATCAGTTCTCTGAAGAAGATAAAACAAGTAGAGGAAAAAGCTCAAAACGAGATTGATAATTACAAAAGTAAGATAGAGGATAAGATTATTCAGCTAGAATCAGAACTAGAAAAAGCAATTGCAGCTGCAAAGGCTGAGGGTGAAAAACTAGTTGATTCAAACGTAGAAAAAGCTACAAAGAAAGCTGATGCTGAAACACAAAAGACAATTGAAGAAGCAAAAACGAAATCCAAAGATATTGTATCACAAATTACAGCACAAAACGCGCAAGACATTGTCAATATTTTACTAAAGGGAGTAGAGTAGAATGTTCAAGCCTGTTAAAATGGCTAAGATAGCTATTATGGGCTTACGGAAAAATCAGCAAACTGCAGTTTCTATTTTACACGACATGGAAGTTTTGCAGTTAGAACCATTATCAAAAGATGTTTCAGCTATTGTAAAAAATGAGCGTGATAATGAATTAACAAGACAAGTTTCAGATCAACTATTACGAATAAAGTCGTTAATGACAGTACTTCCTCGTATACCAGTAACCGCTAGAAAACGTTTTGATTCTGTTGACGAACTTTTGCAAACTGCTAATTCTATTGATATTGATGAACAGGTTGCAAATCTTGAAAAGGAAAAGGAAGGACTTCTGACTCAACTCAACGAAACTGAGAATAATCTAAAACTTATTGAAGAATTTAGTTTCTTTCCTGAAGACCTGAAGATTCTCCAACTCTCATCAGCAACCTCCTATTTTGGCAGAATCCCATCTGATAAATTTGAAGAGTTTAAGAAAACTGTTGATGCACATCAACAAGACATCATGCTTTATACAAAAGCAGAAAAAGAAATCACACATCTTATCTTAGTTGTTTTTCCAACAATTCCATCTGATGCTTTTGCCGAGATTATTCAAAAGAATAATGTCAAAATAGAAGCGGTACCACGCCTAAATGGAACACCAAGCGAAATTATCACAAGTCAAAAAAGTAATTTAGAAAATCTAAATCAAAGACATAAACAGATCAATGACGAGCTAAAGAAAATTTCAGAAAAGCACTTTACAAATTTGGTTGAAGTTGATGAGCAATTACAGATAGAAAACAAAAAACTGGAAGTAATTTCTAATCTTGGTGTAACCAAAGATGCATTTGCAATGGAAGGTTGGGTTCCAAAAGGAAAAATCAGCCAAATTGAATCAACATTGAAAAAATTTACAGAAGGTACAACTATTTACGAATTAAAAACTGATGATAAACCACCAACACTGATGAGCAATCCAAGGAAATTCAGATTGTTCGAGGCATTCATTCGATTTTATTCTCTGCCACAAAGCAAGGAGTTTGATCCTACAATGGTTTTTGCCATAATCTTCCCAATCTTTTATGGATTAATGATTGGCGATACGGGATACTGTTTGGTGATACTTCTTGTCTGTCTATGGGTTATCAGACGTGTCGAGAAAGGAAAACGCAATCTGAACATCATGCCAAAGCAACTGCGAAGTTTTGCACTGTTGATATTGAAAAAAAGACAGATGGTGAAGCTGTCAAAAGCAATGATTCCTGGCTGTGTTGTTGGAATAGTTTTGGGCTTTATCTTCGACTTGCATTTTGGATTCCACCTCAACGGCTATCTATTTGATGTTCTAGCAAGTGTTGGAGTTACTGGTTTTCCAGAACCTGGCGAGATCTTAAACCGACCTTCACAAGCATTTCTAGATCCAATTCATAATGCAGGTACACTCTTGCTTTATGCTGGATATATTGGAATTGGTTTTGTAACATTTGGTCTAGTTTTGGGTGTAATTGATTGTATTAGAGAAGGTGAAATTAAAGAGGCATTAGTCAAGGTTGGATGGATATCAGTTGGTTGGGGAATTGTTCTTCTTGGACTAGCTCTCATACGTCAAGATGCTATCAATCCAATGTGGCCAAGGCTGATTGAAGTCAATCCAATCGCATTTTTGTACTACGGATTAATTTTTGGCGGTATTGCATTAATGGTAGTTTGTGATAAGAGTAAGGGTCCTATGAAAGTCATGGCATTAATGGAAGTAGCGACAATCATAAGCCACATTCTTTCCTATACAAGACTGATTGGAATTTTACTTGCATCAGTTATACTTGCTCATACAATTGACTATGTTTTCTTAAAATCGATTAGCATTGGACTTCCATTAGTTGTACTTGGTACAATGATACTATTCGTAGGTCACATGTTCAACATAATCATTGGAGTTTTTGAACCTGGAATACAGGGTGCAAGGTTGATTTACGTTGAGTACTTCTCCAAGTTTTATCGTGGTAACGGTAGAGCATTCAAGCCATTTGGATCATTGCGAAGGTTCACGGAAAATCAATTCAAGTCTGAACAACAAGAAAAGGAAAAATCAGCCAAACCAAAACTAAAGGTTAAATAGAAAAATTTCAAAATCTGATAAAATTTTCACAAAAAAGTGTTAGAAAATTTACTCGATTGATGGTTATTTCAATTTTCAAGTTGAATAGGAAGGACTGCAGGATCTGGACACGCTCCCCTAAGTTCAGGTTCTGCATTCTTTCGTATTCATCAAATCTTGACTAGTAATTACGTTTTAAAAAATTTAAAATTGTGTTAGGAATATTTCAGTTTGTTCACATCAAGTATACGGCTACAATATCTGCACTTTAACACAAGATTATCTTTATCGATTACATCCATCACTGATTCTATATCCTCTTTGCTGTTCGTAATACAATCTGGGTTAGAACATCGAAATACTCTATCAATTTCGTCGGGTAATGAAATACGCCTTTTCTCAACTAGTTTATAATTTTTTATTATGTTTATAGTGGAAGAAGGCGATATTACAGCAAGTTTGCTAGTGTCATCTTTTTCTAAAAACTTGTTTTCAACTTTGATAATATCCTTCTTCTTTAATTTGCCACTTGGTACATTGAGAGCAATTGTAATTACATCACCTCTTTTACCATCAATATCTAATGCCTCTAGAACTTGAAGACCCTTACCACAATCAATATGATCAATAACCGTTCCATCCTTGATACGCCTAACTAGGAGATTAGCCTCTTCCATAGAATAGTTTGTATTACACCTGTATATATGGGTGGAAGAGATGAATGAGTTTTTTGGAAAAAGCATCATTTCTGTCAGAGATCTTGACAAACAAAAACTTGAATCAATTTTTGATGCTACAAATAAAATCATAGACATGGACGGGGACCAAAGACGTGAGATTGCAAGAGGGAAGACATTAGGATACTTATTTTTTGAACCAAGTACAAGAACACGTCTAAGCTTTGAAGCTGCGATGGCACTTTTGGGTGGCACATCAATTGGAATTGCGGATGTTTTATCTTCATCAATCCACAAGGGAGAAACTCTTGGAGACACTGTAAAAATAATTTCTGGCTATTGTGATGTATTAGCCTTAAGACATTCTCTTGATGGTTCTAGTAGATTTGCTGCTGAGGTATCCAACAAACCTGTCATAAATGCTGGAAGTGGAACGGAAGAACATCCAACTCAAACCATTCAGGATCTTTTTACAATTAGGAAAGAAAAGAAAAAGATTGATGGGCTTAAAATAGGAATTGTTGGTGATCTAAAGTATGGAAGAACAGTTTATTCACTCTTGTACGGATTGTCTAACTATGATGTAGATGTACATCTTATATCACCTGAATCTCTTAGAATTCGTTCCGATTCTACTTATGTTATTAAAAAAGAGCTTTCGTACACAGAATCTACTACATTAGATGATTATATTGATGATCTAGATGTATTATATGTTACAAGAATCCAGAAGGAAAGATTTCCTGATGAAGAAGAATATGCTAATGTAAAAGATAGTTATGTAATTGGTCTTGATATGATAAAAAAGATGAAGGATAACGCCATCATCTTACACCCATTACCTCGTGTTGATGAAATATCTACTGACGTAGACAAAACAAAACAAGCAAAGTATTTTGAACAGGCAGAATATGGCAAATATACACGCGCTGCACTGTTAGGTCTGATTCTAAACGAAAATGGTTTCTAAATCATAAAAAATATAGAACTGTATTAGTAATTTTTTCAATAAATAAAAATTAATTTGTTCATTTTTAAAAATAATTTTACTATTAGTGTACTTTATTGTATTTTATGATTACAAATAATTGCCCAATACTAATAAAATTGCGATCGGCTAAAAAAGTTAGCCATGGCTAACTTTTAAATATTAACCAGCCAGCATCAGGGTGTATGTTTACTAATAGACAAAAAATGTCTGTTGTTTTGGTCATTGTTTCTTTGGGATTTGTGGGATATCTTGTTTTTCCTGCTATGGATATCACTGCTCAAGAGAAACCTGAGACTTTTGTAACTCATTCTGGTGCGGTAGTGCAGACCACTGGTGACATATTAGATCCTGTTTATACAATTCAGGAGGTTGAATTTGATCCACAAAAATACTTGCGAGAATTTGACTATGGCAAAGTTTCGCATTTAGAGGATGGGACTACACTCAGGGAATTTACCATCATAGCTGAGGATGATAAAATGATGGAAATCGCGCCAGGCATATTTTATAATGTCTGGACTTTCAACGGAACGGTTCCAGGTCCTACAATTCGTGCAACGGAAGGGGACCTAGTTAGAATTCATTTCACCAATAATGGCAGTAAAGAACATACAATGCACTTTCATGGAAATCATCCAGCCGAGATGGATGGCATATTTGAGATAGTTGGTTCTAACGGTGGTCAGTTCACTTATGAGTTCATAGCGGGTCCTGTTGGTGTACATCCATATCATTGTCATGTAATGCCAGTTGAAGAGCACATAGGTCATGGGCTTTATGGTGTCTTCATTGTAGATCCAAAAGAGGGACGACAGCAAGCCGACGAAATGGTTATGATGTTAAATGGATTTGATACTGACTTTGATGGTGAAAATAATCTATATGCTGCAAATACCATTCCATTTTACTATCAACACCACCCAATTCAGGTTAACACAAACGAACTAATCCGAGTTTATGTTGTAAACATGGTTGGGCTTGATCCTATAAACAACTTTCATCTACATGGTACCTTGTACGAATACTATCCAACAGGTACTGATCTAATTCCATCGGAATTTACTGATATGACTACATTTTCACAAAGTGAAAGGGGGATTCTAGAGTTTGAATATGAATATACGGGAAGGTATATGTTCCACGCACACTTGACTGAATTTTCGGAAAAGGGATGGTCAGGTCTTTTCTATGTAAAAGATAGTTCTCAGTTAAACACGGAGATATATGACTATGGAAGTTAAGAGATCATCCAATGTAAAGACAGCAATTAGTGCAGTCATTCCCTTTGTTTTGCTAGCTGTAATGATTGGATACGTTTTTGGACCAGGCTCTGAACTCATTGGTTACGGCATTTTATTACCAGACATATCCATTGAGAAGATTGAGTTTGTTGACTCGGAGATAATTGCAACCGTACGAAATACGGGACCTATTGCTGTTGATGTTGTTATGGCGGACATTAACGATCGAATCTATCCCGCTGCAATTGAGCCTGATAAACACCTTGAGCGGTTTCAGTCAGCAATTGTTAGAATACCGTTTGAATGGAACGAGGGGGAACCGTATGCTGTAGGACTCACCGTAGATGACGGAACCAGATTTGAAAAGCGGGTTGATGTAGCTGCACCTTCGATTCAGCCCACCATTGAAATGATAGCATATTTTGCTGTAATAGGAACATATGTTGGAATTATTCCTGTACTGATAGGTCTTCTTTGGTTTCCATTTATAGCTAAACTTAGCCGCAACAAGTACAAATTTTTCTTGGCACTGACTGTTGGGCTTTTACTTTTCCTAGGAATCAGTGCCACTGAAGAAGCAATTAAAATATCTGCCGAAAACCTGTCTGATGTTTTCAATGGTGCACTTTTAGTTGTAACAGTAGCAATAGTATCTTTTCTTGCTCTTAATTATGCAGGTGAAAAACTCAAGGAACGTGCAGGCGCATCAAAACTTGCGGGACCTATAGCAATTGCTTTGATGATTGCAATTGGAATTGGCTTGCATAACTTTGGGGAGGGCCTTGCTATTGGTGCTGCAATTGTACTAGGCGAAGCCGCACTTGGCGCTTTTCTGATTGTTGGCTTTGCAATCCATAATACTACTGAAGGATTTGCCATAGCTGCACCAATGGCACGCACAAAGCTGATGATTGGAAGGCTTGCCGCAATGGGAATGATTGCTGGTGTCCCTGCAATTTTTGGCGCATGGGTTGGCGGATTCATTTATTCGCCTTTTGCAGCCGTGATCTTTTTAGCAATAGGTGCTGGAGCAATATTTCAGGTTATTGTTTTAATAATGAAATGGATACAAAACGAAGAAGGCAAACTGTCAAACAGTTCAGTGCTAGCTGGCATTGCTGTGGGAATGATAATCATGTACGTCACCAGCATCTTAGTATAAAATTAATTCAGATTTAGTTACTTTCCATCGTACAGCAGCTGGCTTTGTTAATGCTTCTCATTGCCCACCAGATTGAAAATGATAATGCAGCAATTGAGATAAATTTCAGCTCCAAGCCCTGAAGTGGGAAAATTGCTAACCCTCCTACTATTCCTAAAACTGCAGTAAGTGATGTTGTACATGCTGGACATCCCGGCGTAAATGCGGCAAGAGCACCTCCAAATATTGCTGACGTTCCACCCTTCTTCAAATTCATAGTTTTCTGGGTCTTTATGTTGTATACAACTAAGGCAATGTTTGTTCCGCCCAGAATAGCCACCACAAATGTCAGTCCTATCGAGGCCGCAATATATCCTGGGCTAACAACCATATCAATTTGGAAGTGGGTCGCAACACTTGACAAGGTTAGAAAATAGTAAGCTATACCAAGTAAAACTCCAGAGATAACCGCGATAGAACCAAAACTTTTCTGTCTTAGTATATCCCTGACAGTTAATTTTAACATCATAGTTTTACTTGGTAATTCTTCTTAATAAAATCTTGAGAAGATTACTAACTCCATACTTTTTGTTTAAACGTCCACTTTTTGTTTAAAATAAAGTTGCTAGATGCTGCAGTAGCCACAGCAAGTACAAGCGCGACTGGATATAGTAATTGATAACTATCAACCAAGACATAGACAATTCCAAGCTGAACTATTGCGCCTAATGAGCTAAACCCAATGAATTTTCCATATTGTGTAAGTGTACTCTTTATCTCAAAGTTTCTGTCCCCAAATGTCCAAATTTTGTTTAGAACAAAATTAGAAGACATGGAGAACATTATTCCTATTATAGTTGCGTGAATGTACCAGAAGTTCATTCCTGCATCTGCGAATAGAAGTGATACAAGATAGTTTACTAAAAGTCCAGATGCGCCTACAGTATAGAATCTAGCAGCTTTTGATAGAAATCGAACAGAATCTCTGGCCTCGTTTTTTTCTGCTGTTTTGCCAAATCTATACAGTCTACATACAGATCTTGCATAATCAAACATTGTTGAAGAGTCTAGCTTGCTAGAACCATGCATTCTGTTAGTAAATGTATAAGGAATTTCTCTAACAGTTGCTCCCCTAGTCTTCACTAAAATTTCTAAAAGCATTTTGTATCCAATCGCATCAAGTTTTAGACCATCGATAATCTTACGTTTGAATGCAAAAAATCCAGACATTGGGTCTGACTCGTTTATACCAAGTCCCTTTCTTGCTATTCGAGTTGCAGTGGAACTAAGCAGTTTTCGCTTAAGTGTCCATCCCTTGATTGCACCTCCTGCAGCATAGCGTGAGGCAATTGCAATATCACACCCTGAGCGCTTTATCTCTTCAATTAATCTAGGAATTATTTTTGGGGGATGGGAAAAATCACTGTCCATTACAACAATAGTATCACCAGTTGCATATTCTATTCCTCGAAGAACTGCTGAGCTGAGGCCGCTCTTTGTCTTTCTATGGATAACATGAATGATGTATCCAATTTTCTGTTTTACTTCTTTCAGGTAATCTTCGACAATTTTTCCAGTTCCATCTGGAGAATTGTCATCAACAACAATTGCCTCAGCAAGTAGGTTTTTTGGCAGATGCTCTCCAATTGATTTTAAGATCTGAAGTATATTCTTAGATTCATTATAAGTTGGAATGATAATAGATACCTGTGCATTATTGATAGTTCTTGAGTTTTGCATGTTTCATTAGAGCTGAAATTTTGGTTATTAATATTTCAAACTGATCCTTTTGACTAGTATACTAATTTTAGAATGGTTTTCATCTGAAAATCTTGGTTAAGTATATTTATGGATATTAAGAAAATTAGGCAGATGCAGACAAAAGTATATTCATTATTTATAATGTGCGCAGTTTTTTCGCTTATATCTATTGCACCATCAGCATTTGCAGATCATACTACTGCAGAAGT
>LWDU01037378.1_pt1 | contig 10047 bp, 12 predicted proteins | sample 727161 | NCBI WGS metagenome assembly LWDU01 (sample SAMN04566230, study PRJNA314399) | hydrothermal vent metagenome | isolation source: deep sea hydrothermal plume seawater | place: Mexico: Gulf of California, Guaymas Basin | collected 2004-07-11 | reverse complement strand
AGGTCCCTGCGATGGAACAGAACCCGCAGAAGCGCGGTGTCTGCACCCGCGTCTACACGACGACCCCGAAGAAGCCGAACTCGGCTCTGCGCAAGGTTGCCAAGGTCCGCCTGACCAACCAGCGCGAAGTCATCTCCTACATCCCGGGCGAAGGCCACAACCTGCAGGAACACAGCGTCGTGCTGATCCGCGGCGGCCGTGTGCGCGACCTTCCCGGCGTGCGCTACCACGTCCTGCGCGGCGTGCTCGACACGCAGGGTGTCAAGGACCGCAAGCAGAGCCGTTCGAAGTACGGCGCCAAGCGGCCTAAGTAAGGATGGGAGCGTGCTGCCAGCGCTAAGGCTGGTGGCCCGGTTTTAGTTTTTGTGGGGTGCGGTCGAGACATCCGTCTCGACCTTGCGGTTCCAGCCCTCTCCCCCACCCGACCACCCAATGATGCCCATAAGCTATGGGTGGTCGGGTGGGGGAGAGGGCCGGCACCGACCCCGAAGGCGAAACGGAGGTTTCGCCGCACTCCGAAGGAGTTTGAAAAAATGTCACGTCGTCGTCGTCCCGAGAAGCGGGAAATCCTGCCTGATCCCAAGTTCGGTGATCAAGTCCTGTCGAAGTTCATGAACAACCTCATGCTCGACGGTAAGAAGGCCGTTGCCGAAGGCATCGTCTACACCGCGCTGGACGTGGTCGAAGCGAAGGCCAAGTCGAACCCGGTCGAGCTGTTCCACACCGCGCTCGACAACATCAAGCCGCAGGTCGAAGTGCGTTCGCGCCGTGTCGGCGGTGCGACTTACCAGGTCCCCGTCGAAGTGCGTCCCGAGCGTGCGCAGGCGCTGGCCATCCGCTGGCTCATCACCGCCGCGCGCGGGCGCCCCGAAACCACCATGTCGGCGCGCCTCTCGGGCGAGCTGATGGATGCGGCCAACAATCGCGGCAACGCGGTCAAGAAGCGCGAAGACACGCACCGCATGGCGGACGCCAACCGCGCCTTCTCGCACTACCGCTGGTAGGCCGCGGCCGGGGCAGGGCGGGGCCGCGCGGCGTCGGGTCGCGCGGCAGCTGTCTTTAACCGGTCACACTGTTACCCATATGGGGCGGGCGACACGCCAACCCCGCAATCGAGGAAATCCCTATGGCTCGCGACTATCCGCTGGAGCGGTACCGCAATATCGGCATCATGGCGCACATCGATGCCGGCAAGACCACCACGACCGAGCGTATCCTCTACTACACCGGCAAGTCCTACAAGATCGGCGAAGTCCACGACGGCGCCGCGACGATGGACTGGATGGAGCAGGAGCAGGAACGCGGCATCACCATCACCTCGGCCGCCACGACCACCTTCTGGCAGAACGAGGACGGCAAGGGCGAAAAGCACCGCATCAACATCATCGACACCCCCGGGCACGTCGACTTCACGATTGAAGTCGAACGCAGCTTGCGCGTGCTCGACGGCGCGGTCGCCGTGTTCGACGGTGTGGCCGGGGTCGAACCCCAGTCCGAAACCGTCTGGCGCCAGGCCGACAAGTACGGCGTCCCGCGCATGTGCTTCATCAACAAGCTCGACCGCACCGGCGCCGACTTCTATTACTGCGTGCAGTCGATCATCGACCGCCTCGGTGCGACCCCGCTGGTGCTGTATCTCCCGATCGGCGCCGAAAGCGACCTGTCGGGTGTTGTCGACCTCGTCAACAACCGCGGCATCGTGTGGGAAAACGACGGCCTGGGCGCGACGTTCAACTACGTCGACATCCCTGCCGACCTGGCCGACAAGGCTGCCGAATATCGCGAGAAGCTGATCGAGACCGCCGTCGAACAGGACGACGATGTCATGGAAGCCTATCTCGAAGGCAACGAGCCCGATGCGGCGACGCTCAAGAAGCTGATCCGCAAGGGCACCATGGCGCGCGATTTCGTGCCCGTGCTGTGCGGCTCGGCGTTCAAGAACAAGGGTGTCCAGCCCCTGCTCGACGCCGTTGTCGACTACATGCCGAGCCCGCTCGACGTTCCGGCCATCAAGGGCGTCCTGCCCGACAGCGACCAGGAGGACACCCGTCCTTCGTCGGACGATGCGCCGTTCGCAGCGCTGGCGTTCAAGATCATGAACGACCCGTTCGTCGGTTCGCTTACCTTCACCCGCATCTATTCGGGTCACCTGACCAAGGGTTCGGTCCTGAACTCGGTCAAGGAGAAGAAGGAAAAGATCGGCCGCATGCTGCTGATGCACTCGAACAACCGCGAGGACATCGATGAAGCCTTCGCGGGCGACATCGTCGCGATTGCCGGCCTCAAGGAAACGACGACCGGCGACACGCTGTGCGACGCTTCGAAGCCGATCATCCTCGAGCGCATGGAATTCCCCGAGCCGGTCATCGAACTGTCGGTGGAACCCAAGACCAAGGCCGACCAGGAAAAGATGGGCGTCGCGCTCAACCGCCTGGCAGCCGAGGATCCCAGCTTCCGCGTCACCACCGATCATGAATCGGGCCAGACGATCATCAAGGGCATGGGCGAGCTTCACCTCGACATTCTGGTCGATCGCATGAAGCGCGAGTTCAAGGTCGAGGCGAACGTGGGCGCACCGCAGGTGGCTTACCGCGAATATCTCGGCAAGCCGGTCGACGTCGACTACACCCACAAGAAGCAGTCGGGTGGCTCGGGCCAGTTCGGCCGCGTCAAGGTCAAGGTCACCCCGGGTGAGCGCGGCCAGGGCTTCGTCTTCGAAGACGAGATCAAGGGCGGTAACATTCCGAAGGAATACATCCCCGCGATCGAAAAGGGCATGCGCGAACAGGCAGAAAGCGGCCACCTCGTCGGCTTCCCGATCATCGACTTCACCGTCACGCTGTACGACGGTGCCTACCACGATGTCGACTCGAGCGCGATCGCGTTCGAAATCGCCGGTCGCGGTGCGATGCGCGAAGTGGCGGACCGTTCGGGCATCAAGCTGCTCGAACCGATCATGAAGGTCGAGGTCGTGACCCCCGAGGATTACCTCGGCGACGTCATCGGCGACCTCAACTCGCGTCGTGGCCAGATCCAGGGCACCGACAGCCGCGGCAATGCGCAGGCGGTCGACGCCTTCGTGCCGCTGGCCAACATGTTCGGCTACGTCAACGAGCTGCGTTCGTTCACTCAGGGACGCGCACAGTACTCGATGCAGTTCAGCCACTATGACGAAGTGCCGGCCAACGTCGCGCAGGAAGTCAAGGAGAAGCTTGCGTAAGCCAGCTTTGAGGTCTAGGGGCGGCGCCTGATTCCGCGGGCGCCGTTTCCTCCCCGCAGAAATCCCAAATTTTTAGACAAAGGTTATTGGAAAATGGCGAAGGAAAAGTTCGAGCGTAACAAGCCGCACTGCAACATCGGCACCATCGGTCACGTCGACCACGGCAAGACCACGCTGACCGCGGCAATCACCAAGGTGATGGCTGAAACTTACGGCGGCGCGGCCGTCGATTTCGCGAACATCGACAAGGCGCCCGAAGAGCGTGAGCGCGGCATCACCATCTCGACCGCGCACGTCGAGTATGAAACCGACGCCCGTCACTACGCGCACGTCGACTGCCCGGGCCACGCCGACTACGTGAAGAACATGATCACCGGTGCTGCCCAGATGGACGGCGCGATCCTGGTGGTGAATGCTGCCGACGGCCCGATGCCGCAGACCCGCGAGCACATCCTGCTCTCGCGTCAGGTCGGCGTTCCGGCACTGGTCGTTTACCTGAACAAGGTCGATCAGGTCGACGACGAAGAAATCCTCGAGCTGGTCGAACTCGAAGTTCGCGAACTGCTCAGCGAATATGACTTCGACGGCGACAACATCGCGATCGTCAAGGGTTCGGCTCTGGCCGCTCTCGAAGGTCGTGACGACAACATCGGCAAGGAATCGATCATCGAGCTGATGAAGGCTGTCGACGAGCACATCCCGCAGCCCGATCGTCCGGTCGACCAGAACTTCCTGATGCCGATCGAAGACGTGTTCTCGATCTCGGGTCGTGGTACGGTTGTCACCGGCCGCGTCGAAACCGGCGTTGTGAACGTCGGCGACGAAGTCGAAATCGTCGGTATCAAGGACACCACCAAGACGACCGTGACCGGCGTCGAAATGTTCCGCAAGCTGCTCGACAGTGGCCAGGCTGGCGATAACATCGGCGCCCTGATCCGCGGCGTTGCCCGTGACGAAGTGGAGCGTGGTCAGGTTCTCGCGAAGCCGGGTTCGGTTACCCCGCACACCGAGTTCAGCGCAGAAGTCTACGTCCTGTCGAAAGACGAAGGTGGCCGTCACACGCCGTTCTTCGCGAACTACCGTCCGCAGTTCTACTTCCGCACCACCGACGTGACCGGCGAAGTGATCCTTCCCGAAGGCACCGAAATGGTGATGCCGGGCGACAACGTGACGATCAACGTCAAGCTGATCGCTCCGATCGCAATGGACGAAGGCCTGCGCTTCGCTATCCGCGAAGGCGGCCGCACCGTCGGCTCGGGCGTTGTTGCGAAGATCACCAAGTAATCTTCGTCGGCATCTGCTGAAAACGTCGGCCCGCTCCTCGTTCTGAGGGGCGGGCCTTCGCTTTTTGTGGGGGCTTTGACCGGCTCTTACGCACGTCTGGTCGTGTCATATTCTGTCATTGAAGATTGCGCGGATTTGAGGGGTTGCCAGAAACGAGTCGCCCCCGTATATGCCCGCCCAGAGACGGGGATTCGTCCCCGCTAAACGAATTCATGAAAGGTCGCCCGTTCCGGGAAACCGGGTGTCAGCGGGGCAGGCCTTTCTTTTTTGTGGGTCGCCAGTCGATCCATTGGCTCTTTCGCATCGGTGTAGGTAATGGAAGCTCAGAATATCCGCATTCGCCTCAAGGCGTTCGACCATCGCGTTCTCGACCAGGCTACTGGCGAAATCGCAGACACCGCGCGTCGTACGGGTGCTCTTATTCGCGGCCCCATTCCCATGCCGACGCGTATCGAGAAGTTCACCGTGAACCGCGGCGAGCAGTTCGAGGTGCGCACCTACAAGCGGCTGCTCGACATCGTGCAGCCCAACGCCCAGACCGTCGACGCGCTGATGAAGCTCGACCTCGCGGCGGGCGTGAACGTCGAAATCAAGCTGGCCTAAGCCGCGATTTCGGTCCCCCTGCCGGACGTTAAGCGGGCAGGAAAGTTACGGGGCGCTCGATAGCCCCGCCGGATCGCAAGGTTCGGCAAGACATCGGGATACCGCCGGATTTATCCGGGTCTGCGTCCCCCGTCTCGTTTCCAAGGCATCACGCTGCGGAGGCACCTGGCCCGGACGGGGCGACGCATCATAAAATGGGCTGGCAAGCACCTCGGATGGGCCGGGGTGCCTCTGTGTTAGGAGTTTTACGATGCGCACAGGCGTTATCGCAAAGAAAGTCGGGATGACCCGCCTCTTCCAGGAGGACGGTCGGCACGTGCCGGTCACCGTTCTGGCTCTGGAAAATTGTCAGGTCACTGCTCACCGCACCGAAGATCGCGATGGTTACTTCGCGGTCCAGGTGGGTTCGGGCGAAGCCAAGCAGAAGAACGTCAACAAGCCGCAGCGCGAAGCCTTCGCCAAGGCGGGCGTTCCCCTGAAGATGAAGGTCGCCGAATTCCGCGTCGACACCGAAGAAGCTCTGCTTCCGGTCGGTGCCCGCATCTCGGCCGAGCATTTCATCGCCGGCCAGAAGGTCGACATCACCGGTCACACGCAGGGTAAGGGCTTTGCCGGCGCCATGAAGCGTTGGGGCTTCGGCGGTCTGCGTGCCACCCACGGTGTCTCGCTCTCGCACCGTTCGCACGGTTCGACGGGTAACCGCCAGGATCCGGGTCGCGTGTTCAAGGGCAAGAAGATGGCCGGCCACATGGGCGACCGTCAGCGCACCCAGCAGAACCTCGAGATCGTGCGTACCGACGCCGATCGCGGCTTGCTGTTCGTGAAGGGCTCGGTGCCCGGCGCGAAGAATGGCTGGCTGCTGGTCAAGGACGCGGTCAAGATCAATCACGAGGAACTGCCGTTCCCCGGTGTGATGTATCGCAACCGTGACGAATTCGAGCATCAGGAAGCTGATGCAGGTCTCGTTGAAGGTGCGGCCGAGCACGAAGCCGGTACCGAAATTTCCGCCGAACAGCAGGAAGCCCTGCTCAAGCAGCAGGAAGCCGGTGCCGACACCGAAAACACCACCGATACGCCCGCAGCCGACACCGGCTCGGACGAGAACAAGGAGGGCTGATCCGTGAAGGTGAAGGTCCAGAAAATCGACGGCAAGGCGTCGGGCGACATCGAACTGAACGATGACGTGTTCGGTCTCGAGCCGCGTGCCGACATCCTCCATCGCGTTGTCACCTGGCAGCTCGAGAACCGCCGCGGCACTGCCCGCCCGACGCGCGAGCGTTCGGACGTGGCCCGCACCGGCAAGAAGTGGGGTCGCCAGAAGGGCGGCGGCACGGCTCGCCACGGCGATCGCGGCGCGCCGATCTTCATTGGCGGCGGCAAGGCTCACGGTGCGCGCAAGCGCGACTTCGAGCAGTCGCTGAACAAGAAGGTTCGTGCGCTCGGCCTGAAGATGGCTCTGTCGAGCAAGGCGAAGGACGGCCTCGTGGTCGTTGACAGCCTCGAGCTCAAGGATGCCAAGACCAAGGCGCTTGTGGCGACGTTCGGCAAGAATGGCTGGAGCGGCAAGGTCCTCGTGATCGACGGCGAAAGCGTCAATGACGGTTTCAGCAAGGCTGCCCGTAACATCCCCGGCGTCAACGTGCTGCCGGCGATGGGCGCCAACGTCTATGACATCCTGAAGCACGACACGCTGGTCCTCACCAAGGACGCGGTCGAAAAGCTGGAGGCCCGTTTCAATGGCTAAGAAGCAGGAAGTGGAGGCGCGTCACTACGACGTCGTGCTCGCACCGCACATCACCGAGAAGGCCACGCTGGCGTCGGAAAACAACGCCGTCGTCTTCAAGGTCGCCAACGACGCCACCAAGCCGCAGATCAAGGAAGCGGTCGAGGCCATCTTCGGCGTCAACGTGACGGGCGTGAACACCATCGTGACGAAGGGCAAGACCAAGCGCTGGAAGGGCAAGCCCTACAAGCGCACGGACATGAAGAAGGCCATCGTCACCCTGAAGGACGGCGATTCCATCGACGTCACCAGCGGTATCTGAGGGGCTAGAGAGTAATGGCACTCAAGAACTACAAACCAACGAGCCCGGGCCGTCGCGGCCTGATCCTCGTCGACAAGTCGGGCCTCTACAAGGGCAAGCCGGTCAAGTCGCTCGTCGAAGGCAAGCGCAAGACCGGTGGCCGTAACAACAAGGGCCACGTCACTTCGCGCGGCATGGCCGGTGGCCACAAGCAGAAGTACCGCTACGTCGACTTCAAGCGTCGCAAGTGGGACGTCGAAGGCACGGTCGAACGGCTCGAATACGATCCGAACCGCACTGCGTTCATCGCGCTGGTGAAGTACGACGACGGCGAACTGGCTTACATCCTTGCCCCGCAGCGTCTCGCTGTCGGCGACAAGGTGATCGCTGCCGAGAAGGCCGACACCAAGCCCGGCAACGCCATGCTGCTGGGTCAGATGCCGGTCGGCACGATCTGCCACAACGTCGAAATGAAGCCGGGCAAGGGCGGCCAGATCGCCCGTGCTGCAGGTTCCTATGTCCAGCTCGTCGGTCGTGACCGGGGCATGGTCATCGTTCGTCTGAACAGCGGTGAGCAGCGTTACCTGCGTGCCGACTGCATGGGCACCGTCGGCGCCGTCTCGAACCCGGACAACCAGAACCAGAACCTGGGCAAGGCCGGTCGTCGTCGCTGGATGGGCATCAAGCCGCTGACCCGCGGCGTCGCCAAGAACCCGGTCGACCACCCGCATGGCGGTGGTGAAGGCCGCACGAGCGGTGGCCGTCACCCGGTCACTCCGTGGGGTAAGCCGACCAAGGGCGCCCGTACCCGCAAGAACAAGCAGACGGACAAGATGATCATCCGTTCGCGCCACGCGAAGAAGAAGAGGTAATCCGACATGGCTCGTTCCGTCTGGAAAGGTCCGTTCGTCGAGCTCAGCCTTCTGAAGAAGGCCGAGACCGCCCAGGACGCCGGTGGCGCCAAGCCGATCAAGACCTGGTCGCGCCGTTCCACCATCCTGCCGCAGTTCGTTGGTCTGACGTTCAACGTCTACAATGGACACAAGTTCATCCCGGTCTCCGTTTCGGAAGAGATGGTCGGCCACAAGCTCGGTGAATTCGCGCCCACGCGCACTTTCCCGGGCCACGCCGCCGACAAGAAGGGTAAGCGCTGATGAGCAAGCAGAAAGCACCCCGTCGCGTAGCCGACAACGAGGCGCTCGCCGTCGGGACCACGATCCGTGGTTCGGCGCAGAAGCTGAACCTCGTTGCTGCGCTGATCCGCGGCAAGAAGGCCGAAGAGGCGCTCAACATCCTCGCTTTCTCGAAGAAGGCGATGGCCAAGGACGCCACGAAGGTTCTCGCATCGGCAATCGCCAATGCGGAAAACAACCACAACCTCGATGTCGACGCGCTGGTCGTTGCCGAGGCTTCGGTGGGCAAGTCGATCACGATGAAGCGCTTCCACACCCGTGGTCGCGGCAAGTCGACGCGCATCCTGAAGCCGTTCAGCCGCCTTCGCATCGTCGTCCGCGAGCAGGAAGAGGCGTAAGATGGGCCATAAGAGCAACCCGATCGGTCTGCGCCTGCAGATCAACCGCACCTGGGACAGCCGCTGGTACGCCGAAGGGCGCGACTATGCCAAGCTGCTCAGCGAGGATGTCGAAATCCGCAAGTACATCGTCGAGAGCCTGCCGCAGGCAGCGATCTCGAAGGTGGTCATCGAGCGTCCGGCCAAGCTGTGCCGCATCTCGATCTACGCAGCCCGTCCCGGTGTGATCATCGGCAAGAAGGGTGCGGACATCGAGAAGCTGCGCGCCAAGCTGTCGAAGATGACCGAAAGCGAAGTGAAGCTGAACATCGTCGAGATCCGCAAGCCGGAAATCGACGCCAAGCTCGTCGCCCAGGGCATCGCCGACCAGCTGATCCGCCGCGTGGCTTTCCGTCGCGCCATGAAGCGCGCCGTTCAGTCGGCTCTGCGTCTCGGCGCGGAAGGCATCAAGATCACCTGCGGCGGCCGTCTCGGCGGCGCCGAGATCGCCCGCGTGGAATGGTATCGCGAAGGCCGTGTGCCGCTGCACACGCTGCGCGCCAACATCGACTATGCGGAAGCCGAAGCGCTGACCGCCTACGGGATCATCGGCATCAAGTGCTGGATCTTCAAGGGCGAGATCATGGCGCATGACCCGACCGCGCCGGCGCGCTGATTGCAGGATTAGGAAAGAACCATGCTGCAACCGAAGAAAACCAAGTACCGCAAGGCGTTCAAGGGCAAGATCCATGGCAACGCCAAGGGCGGCACCACGCTGAACTTCGGGTCGTACGGCCTGAAGGCGATGGAACCGGAGCGGATCACCGCGCGCCAGATCGAAGCTGCGCGTCGTGCGATCACCCGCCACATCAAGCGTCAGGGTCGTCTCTGGATCCGCGTCTTCCCCGACGTGCCCGTGTCGAAGAAGCCTGCCGAAGTCCGTCAGGGTAAGGGCAAGGGTTCGGTCGAATACTGGGCGGCCCGCGTGAAGCCCGGCCGTATCCTGTTCGAACTCGACGGCGTCGCCGGCCCGCTGGCCGCCGAAGCGTTCGAGCGTGCAGCCATGAAGCTGCCGATCAAGACCAAGGTCGTTGCCCGCATGGGTGACACTGCCCACCTGGGAGGCGAATGATGGCCAAGACTGAAGACCTGCGCCAGAAGTCGGACGACCAGCTGGCCGAAGAGCTGACCACGCTCAAGCGCGAGCAGTTCAACCTCCGCTTCCAGGCGGCGACGAACCAGCTCGAGGCCCCGGCCCGCATCCGCGAAGTCCGCCGCACGATCGCCAAGATCAAGACGCTGCAGAGCGAGCGTTCGCGCTCGGCTGAAGCGAAGGCTTAAGGAGTAGACCATGCCCAAGCGTATCCTGATCGGGACCGTCACCTCCGACAAGACCGACAAGACCG
>LWDU01041451.1_pt1 | contig 10048 bp, 12 predicted proteins | sample 727161 | NCBI WGS metagenome assembly LWDU01 (sample SAMN04566230, study PRJNA314399) | hydrothermal vent metagenome | isolation source: deep sea hydrothermal plume seawater | place: Mexico: Gulf of California, Guaymas Basin | collected 2004-07-11 | reverse complement strand
CTTCCGGCGGCGTTCACCGCCCACCCGAAGTACGACCCGGCCACCGGGGAGCTCCACGGGGTCTGTTACGCCTATCCGGAGGCCATGGACCACGTACAGCACGTGGTGGTCGGTCCGGACGGCCGGGTATCGAAGGTGACCGATATTCCCCTCGAGGGGATGCCCATGGTGCATGACATGTCGCTCACCGCCTCGAGCGTGCTCGTCTACGACCTCCCGGTGTGCCTGGACCTGGAGATGGCGATGGGTGGTTCGCCGTTCCCGTTCTCGTGGAACCCGGACCATGCGGCCAGGGTGGGGGTGCTGCCCCGGTCCGGCACTGCGGATGACATCGTCTGGTGCGAGGCGCCGCAGGCCTACGTGTTCCATCCCGTCAACGCCTACGACGCTGACGACGGCACCATCGTCGTCGACGTCTGCAGGTACGACACGATGTTCGACCGTGATCGGCTGGGGCCGGCCGGCGACTCGACGCCCATGCTGGCCCGCTGGACCGTCGACCCGGCGGCGGGTCGGGTCACCGAGACGCCCCTGGTCGATGGTGCCCATGAGTTCCCGACCCATGATCCGCGGGTGGGGACCAGACGTCATCGCTACGCCTTCACCGCGGCAGGCCTGGGCCTGGGACCGACCGCCAGGGTGGACGTGGAGACGGGCGAGACGGTCCTCCACGAGCATGGGCCCGGCAGGTTCGGTGCCGAGCCGATAGTGGTCCCGAAGGCCGGGTCCAGCCTGGAGGGCGACGCCTGGATCCTGGTGTGCGTCAACGACCGGGCGGGCGGACCCGCGGACCTGGTGATCCTGGATGGAGCCGACCTGGCTGGGCCGGCGGTGGCCAGCGTGCACCTTCCGCGGAGGGTGCCGGACGGGTTCCACGGATCCTGGGTGCCCGATACCTCCGTATCACCTCCATCAGACGGGCCGGCATGAGCGCCGGCAGGAGCGCTCAGCTGGCCCAGGCCGAGCGTGCCTCCCTCTGCGACCTGCTGCTCGAGGTAGGGCCGGATGCAGCCACGTTGTGCGGGGGCTGGACCGCTGCGCACATGGCGGCCCACCTGGTGCTCCGCGAGCGTCGGCCCGACGTGAGCCTTGGCCTCGTGCTGCCGGGCCCGTTCGCCCGCCACACAGCGCGGGCGACCGAGCGGGCGGCTGAACGGGCGGTCGAGCGGGTTGCCTTCGAGCGTCTGGTGGAGCGGATCCGCTCAGGCCCGCCGCGGCTCCTCAGGCTGGTCGACGGTCCGTTCAACCTCGTCGAGTTCTTCGTGCACCTGGAGGACGTGAGGCGGGCCACGGACGGCTGGGAGCCCCGGACCGGGCTGGACGACCTCCAGGACGCCCTGTGGCCGTTCCAGAAGTCGGGCACGAAGCTCCGCACGCGACGGGTCCGGGACGTGGAACTGTGGATCTCCCGTCCGGGTGGCGAGCCGGTTGCCGTTCGCAACGGTGGCCGACGGGTGACCGCCACCGGCGATCCCGGCGAGCTGACGATGTTCTTCTTCGGGCGCCGCGAGCAGTCCCATGTCGAGCTGACCGGAGACCCCGACGGAATCGCCGAGGTGCGTAGCGCGCCCATCGGCTTCTAGATGAAGGTGAGTGGTCCGCACCATGACGCCGCCGGCGGCGTGCATCGACTTCCGGTGCCACATGGCGTGTCCGGTGCGCTGCTGGCCTGCGCCTTCGACGTGGTGGGTCCAGACCCGGATGCCGTCATGGTCGAGTTCGCGGTGGACACCGTTGTCTGCCTGGTGGAGTCCGACGAGGTCGACCGACGGTTCCCGACCTACGCCGGCTGGTTGGTGGCGGCTGGGCCGGACCGGGCTGTGCATTCACCAGCGCCGGACCACGGCGTGGTCGCAGATGGCGTCGCCGCAGCGGTTGCTGCCGATGTGGTGGTCCGCCTGGAGGCGGGCATGACCGTGCTCCTCCACTGCGGTGGCGGCTACGGTCGAACCGGGGTGGTAGCCGTCCAGGCCCTGGTCGCCCTGGGCAGGGGCTTCGAGGACTCGCTGGTGGCCGTACGTGCCGCCCGCCCGGCATGTGGGCCCCAGAGCGACGCCCAGGACGAGCAGCTTCGGCGCCTTGTGGGTGGTGCCGGTGGCACGGGAGGAACGGGCGGCCCGGGCATCATCGACGGCACTGGCGGCACTGGCGGCACTGGCGGCACTGGTGGCACACGCATCCATGGCGATACGGCGGGAGCCGTCCTGTGAGCAAGCGGAGGGCTGCCACCCATCCGTGCCTCGTGGTCTGCCCACCCGGTCTGGAATCGGTGGTCTCCGACGAGCTGGCCGATCTTGGAATTCGAACCCTGCGGTCCTCCAAGGGAGCGGTGTCGGCCGACATGACCACGAGGCAGCTCTATGCGGCCAACGTGTTCCTGCGTTGCGCCACCCGGATCCTGGTCCGCGTGGCCGGCTTCACGGTGCGGACCTTCGCGGACCTGGAGCGTCGTATAGCCGAGGTGGACTGGGACGACTGGATCGGTGCCGGGGACTCTCCGCGGTTCCGGGTCACCAGCCGTAACTCAGAGCTCTGGCACGACGGTGCGGTGACGCAGCGCTTCGAGGCTGCGTTGGGCACACCGGTCGAGGGCGCCCGGGAGCAACTGGTCGTGGTGCGGGCCGTGAACGACCGATTCACGGTGAGCGTCGACTCGTCGGGTGCACCGCTCCACGAGCGGGGCTGGAGGCAGGCGATCGCAAAGGCACCCCTCAGGGAGTCGGTGGCCGCAGGGCTCCTCGTGGCGGCGGGATGGGATCCGACCACGCCACTGGTGGACCCGATGTGCGGTTCCGGGACGATCGCCATCGAGGCCGCCCTCCTGGCTGGCGGTGTCGCTCCCGCTGCCGGCCGTGAGCTGGCGTTCCGGTTCTGGCCAGGCTTCGAGCCCGGCACGTGGGCCAGCGTCGCCGTCGAGATCCAGAAGCGACGGACCGATGCCGGCGACCCGCCGCCCATCATGGCGGTGGATCGGGATGCCGGTGCTGTGGATTCGGCGCGGGCCAACGCCGAGAGGGCCGGGGTGGCCGACCTCATCGAGTGGCGTACCGCGCCGATCGCCGAGCTGGCACGGCCGGACGGGACGGATGGACGCCCCGGCCTGCTGGTGGCCAATCCGCCATGGGGCGGCCGGCTGGCGGGTGGTGACCTGCGGAACCTCTACGCCACGTTGGGCCGGGTGGCCTCCGAGGGGTTCGCCGGATGGTCGTTGGGCGTGCTGGTGGCCGACAGGACGTTGGCCCGTCAGGTCAGGCCGGGCCTCACGGAGGCCCTGCAGCTGGAGTTGGGTGGCCGTCAGGCCTGGTACCTGACGGGCCGACTCCGCTGAGAGCCTGTAGTCGGCCTCGCCCTCGGTCGACGATCAGCCGGTAGCCGATCGTGGCTCCTCAGCCCACGATCACGGTGGCCGTCATGTCGGGATGCAGGGCGCAGTAGATGTTGAACGTGCCGGCCGTCGAGGTGTCCAGCAGGTAGTTGTCTCCCGGGTTCAGGAGCCCGGATCCGAAGGAGTCCGGGTCCGGGTCGTCCTCGGTGCCGGCGCTGACCGTGTGCGGGACCGAGTCGCTGTTGTTGAAGTACACGCCCTGGCCGATGGCCACACGGATCACCCTCTCGAAGGCGAAGTTGGCGATCAGGGACTGGTGGGCCCCCTCCGGGAAGTCGCTGCCGCGTACCCCCTTCTGGTCCCGGATGGAAGACGGTTCCGCGGTGGGGGCGATCGTCGGGTTCCACATCGAGAAGACCCCGAGTTGGTTGTCGTATCCCGGAGCCACCCAGGCGTGGAGCATCCAGCCGATGGCGTCATGCCAGTTGCCGCCGGCGGCTTCGCACTCGGCCATGGTCACGAAGCTGTCGGTGCCGCTGGCGTTGCCACGACAGATGTTGAAGTGCGAGTGCCAGTTGTCCAGGTTTCCGGTGAACGCCGCGGGATGCTCGACGCCGATCACGGCCGGCGGCACCAGGAACGCGGTGCCCACCAGGACGAGGTCCGGTCCGTGCCAGCCGTCAGCGTCGCAGTAGCCGAGCGGTCCGGTCGTGAGGGACCCGTCGGACGGGGCGTAGAGGAGGATCTCGGGGCGGTCCGGGCGGAAGGCATCACCGAACCAGTCGGTCCGGTAGAAGTGGGAGCCCATGTTGGAGGACTGGATGGCATCGGAGATGAAGCCCTCGGTACATGCCGTGTCCACGTCGGCGTGGAGTGCGGCGAACCCGGCCACCTGGTCCAGCTCCGACACCAGGGTGGTGAGCTGTCCAGGTGTCAGGTCCAGCTCGGGTGGGATCGGTTCTCCCGAGGCGAGGAGTTCCACCAGGTCGCTGTAGGAGCACGGCAGCTCCGGTTCCTGACAGCGGGTCTGTGGACCCAGGGGGCCCTCCACCAGTGTCGATACGACGCCATCGGAGGTCTCGCGGAACACGTAGCGGGTGTAGCCGGGGGCGCCGCCGGCGCTCGGATCCAGGTCGATGGGGAGCAGCAGGGCTGCTTCGGCCTGGGTGAAGGCTGCAGCCTCGGCGATCAGGATCCTGAGGTTCTCGGCGCGTCGACCGGTGTCGGGCTCGGTGCCAGCAGGCGCGACCGTGCTGGTGCTGGTGCTGGTGGCTGCCGGTTCGACGGTGCTCGTGGTTGCCGGCTGGCTGGTGGTGGTCGGTGAGACCGTGCTGCTGCTGGTGGCGGTCGCGCTGTCCGCGCCGCCCACCTGGCTGCTGGTCGTGCTGGCTGGCGCAACCACCGGCCCGGTGGTATCCGGCCCGGCACCCACGGCGGTCACCACGGCGGCCGCGGACAGCCGGCTCATGTCCGTGCCGGCTGGTTCATGTCCGTGCCAGCCGGCTCATGCCTGGGCGATGGGGGGCGGGATCCGATACCCGGGGTCCACCTGTCGCGGCCCGTCGCGTCGAGCCAGGGCAGCCGCCACGGCGCCCGCCAAGCGCTCGTCCCTGGCCGCCACGTGGGCCGGGTCCCGTTCGGCGAACTCACCCATGACCTCGCGGGCGAAGAGTTCCATCGACTCGCAGATGTGCTCGTGCCGGTTGCGTCCCGCCTGGCTCACGAAGATCACCTGGTCGATGCCGGCTGCCTCGTACTCCCGGAGGAGTTGGCGGATCTGGTCCGGGGTGCCTATGGCCCCCCTCAGCGAGAGCAGGCCGTCGCCCTCCATCCGCGCCCTCAGGCTGACCGCGGTCTGGGAAGCCGTCTCCCGGTCGAACCCGAAGGCGCTGCGGTTCTCCTGGAACTCCGCCCAGATGTCGGTGGTCCCGGGGCGGTGGTCGCCGAATCCGTAGAAGTGGCCGAGGGAGTAGCCGAAGAAGTGGGCGCCGTCGATGCCGCGCTCCAGGGCCGTCTCCTCGTCCTCGTGGCACATGAACGGCAGCACGCAGGCGATGTTGGGGTTGACGGCGAATCCGGCCGGCACGCAGTCTTCGGAGGCGATGATGTCGTGGTACTCGCCCACCCACTGTTCGGCCTCGCCGGGTTCCACGAAGGCGAAGGTGAGGGCGCCCATTCCCTTCTGGGCAGCCAGGTGGATGGTCTCGCGCTGGCTGCAGGCCACCCACAGTGGGGGATGCGGGCGTTGGTACGGCTTGGGCACCACGTTGCGTGGCGGCATCTGCAGCCAGGGGCCGTCCCATCCGGCGAACGGCTCCTCGACCATCATCCGGGTGGCGGCCTCGATGTGGTCCAGCCACTGTTCCCGCTTGGTGGTCCGGTCTATGCCGAAGCCCTCCAGCTCGGCGTTGGATGACGACTCACCTGAGCCGAAGTCGACCCGTCCGTCGGACAGGAGGTCCAGCGTGTTGATGCGCTCGACGACCCGGGCCGTGTGGTTGTAGGCGCCGGGCAGGAGGGTGATGCCGTGGCCCAGCCGGATCCTCTGCGTCCGCTGGCTGGCTGCGGCCAGGAACACCTCAGGTGCGGAGCTGTGGCTGTACTCCTCCAGGAAGTGGTGTTCCACCTCCCACACGTAGTCGTAGCCGAGTCGGTCGGCCAGCTGGACCTGGTCCAGGGCGTCCTTGAGGAGCCGGTGTTCGTCGCCGTCCGACCAGGGCCGGGGCAACTGGTGCTCGTAGAAGATTCCGAACTTCATCCCACCCGACCCTAGGAGTTGGGGCGCGACAGGGCCTGATCGGGAAGTGGGACCTAGGGTCGAAGGATGGAGAGGCGGCGACTGGCCCGGATGGTTCTCGGTGTGGTGGTGGTGGCCGTCGTCGGATGGTGGTTCCTGCTCCGATCCGATGCTCCCCCCGCCCCCGACCTGGTATCGGCGGTAGAGACCGCCAGCGCGGCCCAGGCCGGTTCCACGGCCACCACGGCCGCTGGCCCCGCCTCCAGCACCACTTCAGCCACATACGGCACGACCACGTCGACGGAAGCTCCTACGGCCGGCACGGCGCCACCCACGACAGCGGCTGTTCCCGGGGAGTCGGGTCCAGCTGTGGGCCCGGCGGGGACCTGGACCGTGGATACAGACATCGGTTCGTTCAGCGACTTCACCTCCACGTGGGTCGGCTACCGGGTCGAGGAGGTCCTGGGCAACGGGATCGGATCCAACACGGCGGTCGGGCGCACGCCCCTGGTGGTCGGGTCCGTGGAGCTATCCGACGACGCTCTCCTGGCGGTAGAGGTGACGGCGGACCTGCGTGGCCTGCGGTCCGACAAGGCGTACAGGGACGGGAAGGTCCGCAGTTCGCTCCATACGGACGACCATCCGACGGCCACCTTCACACTCGAGGGACCCGTCGTCCTCGGAGACCTGGAAGGTGACGGAGCTTCGGTCGAGGCACTGGTGGCCGGCACGATCACCATCAACGGCGTGACCGGTTCCGTTGAGGTGACCCTGGCCGCCACACTGGTGGGCGACGTTCTCACGGTGGTCGGATCCCTCCCGATCCTGTTCTCCGACCATGGCATCGAGGCTCCCAGTGCGTCGATCGTGGTGTCTGTCGAGGACCACGGCATCATCGAGTTCCAGTTGTTCCTGACTCGGTGAGCGGCGAGGCCGGATCGGCCGGGCCTACATCCGGCGCCAGCCCGTTCAGTTCCCTCCGCCACCCGGCCTTCGCCCGCTTCGCCCTGGGTCAGACCCTCTGCGGTACCGCCCAGTTCCTGGGTGGCCTGGCCACGCCCTTCCTGGTGAACCAGCTCACCGACTCGAACACGTGGGTGGGGGCGTCCTCCTTCGTGGCGCTCATCCCGGCCGTGGTCGGCACCCCCCTCTCGGGCACGCTGGCCGATCGGATGGACCGCCGCCTGCTGCTGCTGGTCGGCCTGTCCCTCCAGGTGCTGGTCATGTCGGTCGTCGTCGGCCTCTACGCGGCCGGTGAGCTGACCCCGTGGCGCATCCTCCTCCTGAACTTCGTCGGTGGCTCGGCGGCCTCGTTCCAGTGGGCCCCGATCCAGTCCATGGCGGCGGTGCTGGTGCCACGCGAGTCGCTGGTCGCAGCGGTCCGGATGGTGTCGATCACCTTCACTGTCGGGCGGTCGGTGGGCCCCGCCATCGCAGCATTGACCCTTGCCTTCCATGGGCCGGGCCTGGCCTTCGCCGTTTCGCTGGGCTTCTACGTGGTGGGCCTGGGCATCCTCGCAACCGTGCGTACGACGTGGACGCCCTCCGGGGCCGAAGGCTCCCTCGGCGACCAGTTCCGCGAGGGCCTGGCGTACGTCCGGGTGAGGCCTGAGATGCGCATCGCCTTCCGTCTGGCGTTCAGCGTTGCGGGCCTGGGAGCGGTGTTCGCCTTCTCGTTGGCTGCCGGCGTGGCCGATGACCTGTTCGGGAGGGGCGGCGGCGGGCTGGGGGTCCTGTCCACGAGCCTCGGTGTGGGATCCCTGCTGGCGAGCGCCTTCATCAGCAGTCGGGGCGGGCGCATGTCCCGAGCGGTCCTGGAGCGCCGCTCCATCCTCCTCTACGGGGCCGGCCTGCTGGTCGTGGCCTCGTCGTCATGGTTGGGCGTGGGAATGTTCGGCTACCTCCTGATGGGTGGCGCCCACATGCTCCATGGCACCACGCTGAGTACCTCCCTCCAGCTCCGGGTGGACGAGGAGTTCCGGGGCCGGGTCATGTCGGTCTTCCTGGTGGCGATCCTGAGCGGGATTCCGATTGGCGGGCTGGCGTTCGGGATCCTGGGTGACCTTGTCGGGTTGCGGTGGGTTGCCATGGGCGCGGGGCTGGCGCTCTGCCTGGATGCCGTCGTGACCGGTCGCCGGGGGGCATTCGACCTGCTGGACCGCGAGGTCGAGCTTGAGGTTGACCGTGAGGTTGAGCCTGAGCCTGAGCCTGAGCCTGAGCTTGAAGTTGAGCTTGAAGTTGAGCTTGAAGTTGAGCTTGAAGTTGAGCTTGAAGTTGACCAGGCCGGTGGTCCGGCCGGTGGCGGTGCCGATGCACCAAACGGCGGGTCAACCGGCCCGTTTGCCGATCTGCCGGATTCGGGGGATGATCGGGGTCAGGCTCGCGAGGAGGACCATGGCTGACGACCCATCCGAACAACTACTCGGCGTGATTGACACGCTCGACGAGTTGGCTGGATCCTGTACGCCCGAAGAGGCGGCTGAGCAGTTGGACCCGGTCGTCCTCCAGGCGTTCTGGCGTGACTGGCCACACGCCAGTGTGTGGGCCGGAAACCTCTGGCGCACCCTGAACCGTGACCTCGAGGCACCGGCCAGTGAACGACTGGACCGTGATGTCGACGAGGTGGGGGGAAGCGGTTGATGGTCGCCCTCTCCGATGTCATGACGCCAGATGTGGTCACCCTCTCGTCCGAAGCCTCGGTCGGTGATGCCGCCAAGGTGATGGTGCGCGGGGGATTCGGGTCGGTCGTAGTCGTCCAGGGTCGGATGCTGCTGGGGATCCTCACCGAACGTGACGTGCTGCGCGCCGCCGCTGCCGAAGATGACCTCCGGGCCGCTCCGGTGGAGCGGTGGATGACCCCCGAGCCCGAGACCGCGCTACCGGACCTGGACTCGGAGGAAGCGGTATCCCTGATGCTGAGCCGCGGCTTCCGGCACCTTCCGGTGGTCCAGGACGGTGAGCTGCTCGGCATGGTCAGCCTGCGCGACGTACTCAGCGCCCGCATCGCTCGTCGCTGAGCGGTCCGGCCGACTCGTCCAGCCGGGTCGTCCAGACGGCTTACGGAGAGACCATGGCTTCGGACATCCAGGACCGTGCGCGGCGCACCAACACGGCCTGGACGGCGGGTCCCGTCTACCTGACCATCCGGTCCCTCGTCCGGTGCCTGCTCTGGCCCTACTTCCGGACCCGGGTCACCGGTCGGGAGAACATCCCACCGGGTGGACCGGTGATCCTGGCGCCCGTGCATCGCTCCAACCTGGACTCCCTGATGCTCTCGCCGCTGACGCGCCGGCGCCTGCGGGCCCTGGCCAAGGAGAGCCTGTTCGAGGCAGCACCGATGGCGTGGCTGATGGCCTCCCTGGGGGCCTTCCCAGTGCGTCGGGACTCGGCCGACCGGGAGTCGATGCGGATCGCCCGGGAACTGCTGGCCGAGCAGAACCTGCTCCTCGTCTTTCCGGAGGGAACGCGGCACGAGGGTGACCGGGTGGCCGAGTTGTTCGACGGAACGGCGTGGCTGGCGGCGAGGACGGGATCCAGGGTCGTGCCGGTGGGAATTGCCGGAACCGGCGATGCGATGCCGACCGGGGCGCGGCTACCACGGCCTACGAAGGTCCGGATGGTCGTCGGGCCTGCCATCCAGCCGCCGGAGCCGAAGGCATCACGAAGCGCCTTGCGTGTCTGGACGGAGGGCCTCGCCGCCGCTCTCCAGGCCGCTCAGGACGAGGCTGTCGGAGGCCGGACCGGCACTGGTTGAGCCAGCCCGCTGCGGGTGACATCGCGCCGGTCTGCGGAGGTCCCGACACCGGGCCGAAGTCCGTGGGGTGGGAGGGTGGAGCAATGCAGGTTCAGGCGGCGCGGGGCCGTGCAGCGGCGATCAGCGCCGTCGGCTTCATGGCGCTCGGTCCGAGCATCGTCAAGAAGGTGTCGATGGACGAGATCGCCTTCGTGTTCTGGCGCCTGGCCGTGGCGGCCCTGCTGTACGGGAT
>LWDU01036634.1_pt1 | contig 10048 bp, 5 predicted proteins | sample 727161 | NCBI WGS metagenome assembly LWDU01 (sample SAMN04566230, study PRJNA314399) | hydrothermal vent metagenome | isolation source: deep sea hydrothermal plume seawater | place: Mexico: Gulf of California, Guaymas Basin | collected 2004-07-11 | reverse complement strand
CGTTACGGTTTCTCTTTTCAGCCCGAGTGTCTGTTCGTCGATTTCCGCAATAATCAGTGGATAGCGTGGGTGCCCCGGAATCGTGGTGTGCGTTGGAATAATGTTGCCGATGCAATACAGCTTGTCCGTTTTGCTGCTGCGATAAAGCCGGTGGAAGGTGCTACTGGAAAAGAAACGTTTGCCGTCGCTGTAACGGAACACCGCCGGTTTTGAAAACGTCAGCCCGCCGTCGTCAGAAACAGCGAAGTACTTATAGGCTGGCTCTTCCTTCCCGTTCTTTGTCACTCGCCACACGATCAGTACGCGGCCATCGCCGAGCTCGGCAAGCAATGACTGGAGAAGATGCGCAGGCCAGTCATCGATTTGGACGTCAAAAAGTTCAATCGGCGTCCAGTTGCCACTTTCAATGGAACCTGCCGTGGCAAGGCGCCGGAATTCACGCCTTCGAAACCCGGTTAGTTGCGCCAAACGATCGCGCGCGCTGGTGGTGACCGATCGGCCTACCCAGCTCATTGTCCGTCCTCGGCCACGACCTTGCCTGGCATCGGTTCGGCTCACCGTCGTTTCATTCGGTCTTTTCTCAACTCGGCCGAACTGTTCTTTGCTCACAGTCGGCTCAGGGGTGAACTACGCAAGCACTTCCTTAATCACCTCTCCATGGACATTGGTCAGACGGCGCTGGATGCCGTTGTGGTAGTAGGTGAGTTGTTCGTGGTTGATGCCGAACAGATGCAGGATGGTCGCGTGGAAATCGTGCCAGGGAGTCGGACGTTCGACCGCTTTCCAGCCAATCTCATCGGTGTTGCCAATCGCCAAACCGGGCTTCAATCCGGCTCCGGCCATCCAACAGCTGAAGCCGTAGCGATTGTGGTCTCGACCGGGACCGACCTGATCGGCGGCCGACTGAGCAAACGGCGTGCGACCAAATTCTGTCGTGAACAGCACGAGTGTGTCCTGTAACATGCCGCGTTGCTTGAGATCCTTCAGCAATGCTGCCACCGGTTTGTCGATGCGACCGGCTTCCAGCGTGTGATTCTCTTTCACGTTCTCATGCGCATCCCAGCTTGCTCGGGGACTTCCGGCAATCGGTCCGCCGGAGAACAGCTGCACGAATCGCACGCCCTGTTCGAGCAGTCGTCGACCGAGCAGGCAGCGACGCCCCATATCGGCGGTCGGCTGATCGTGAATGCCATACGAGTCCTGCGTTGCCGCCGATTCGTCGACGAAGCTGCTGACTTCGGGAATTGAGGTTTGCATCTTCGCCGCCAGCTCGTAACTCTTCAGGCGCGCCAACAGCACTGCATCCAGTCCGGTACGGTCGACATGCTGCTGGTTGACGGCCTGCACGAACTGACGGGTTGCCGCGTCGGTCTCCGCGCTAAGATTGCGGCCGGGAAACAGATCCCGCACCGGTTGCTCGCCACCACGCAGCACAACTCCCTGATGATTCGACGGCAGGAAAGCGCTACCCCAGGTGGATGCTCCGGTGTTCGGGGCACCTCGCTCGTCATTGAGCACGACATAGGCCGGCAGCGATTCGTTTTCCAGTCCCATGCCGTACGAGATCCAGCTTCCCATGGAAGGAAAGCCGTTGAACTCGAAGCCACTGTTGGCCAGAAAAAGTGCAGGCGTATGATTGGCTGACTTCGATTCCATGCTGCGCAGCACGGTCAGATCGTCAGCCAGCTCTGCGATATGAGGAAACATGTCCGAGATCATCAGGCCGCTATTGCCACGCGGCTTGAAGTTCCAGTCTTCTGCACGAAGCAGTCCGACCTTTCCGAAGAACAGGTCCGGCTGTTCGTCCGTCTGCAGGGACTTGCCGTGTAGTTTTTTCAGTTCCGGCTTGTAATCGAACGAATCAACGTGACTTAAGCCACCAATCAGGCAGATGTGAATCGCGCGTTTCGCTTTTGGCTGATGCGTTCCGGAAGCGTCTGAGGCAGATGTCGTCTCATCGGCCAGCAGCGAAGCCAGCGCCGTTGCGCCAAGGCCATTGATGCCCCAGTGAAACAAGTCTCGACGACCGAAAGTCTGAGTGTTGTTCATGAGTTGTTCTGCATGTTTCATTCGATGACGACAAACTCGTTGAGGTTGAACAATCCACGGCACAGTGCTGGCAAACCGTGCTCGGTGACCAGTTGCTCGGAGAGTGTTCGTTCCGATTCGTTTGGGTCTCGTGCGATCGTCAGTTGCCAGGCGCGCGTGATCTGCCGGGATGCATCGTTACCAACTTCGTCGCGAATTCGCTGTGCGAAGTAGTTTGACATCCGCAGCACGAGCGTATTGTTCATGAGGCTCAGCGACTGAAGCGGCGTCGTTGTCACCGAACGCCGTGGAGCGGTCGAAGCCGGGTCGGGACAGTCGAACGTATCGAGCAAGGCACTGCGGCCACCACGTGGGTTGAAGCGGTAGACGGTCCGTCGGAAGAACTCGGGGCCATCGACGTCGAGTGGTTCATAGTATGTGGTGCCGTTGTTGAGGGTGATCGACACGTCTTTGAAACTTGGTCCACCCGCTTTATCGTTCAGCTTGCCAGACACGCGGAGCATCGCATCGCGTAACGATTCGGCTTCCAGTCGCCGAATACTGGCTCGCCACAGCAAGCGGTTGGCAGCATCTTTTTCTGCAGCTTTCTGCCACTCGGGTTTTGGCCGTTCATGCGTCGCCTGTCGGTACGTGCTGGAACTCACGATCAGTCGATGCAGCCACTTCAGCCCGAGGAATTCGAGCAACTCCGGATGACTCGGACGCCCGCCGTTGAAACCAAAGTCGCTTGGCGTATCGACGATGCCCGCTCCGAAATGATAGTGCCAGACGCGATTGGCGATCACACGTGCGAACAACGGATTGTTTTCGTGCGTCACCCATTCCGCCAGTTTTCGGCGACGTTCCGCCTCGGGTGCATCAGGAGCTAAATTGAAATCAGCGGAAAGCCCGTCAATGGCTGCCGTCGTCGCCGGGGCAACGACTTCGCCAATGTTGTCCGGATCGCCTCGCAGCAGCACGTTGGTGGTTTGCCCCGCACCGGCGACAAGCGTGTACATCTTTCGATTCGCCTTCGCAGCCTGCTGGTCGCGAGCCGTCAGCAGTTCTGCGATGCGAGCCTTTAAGGTCGTGCGATGTTTACGTTGGGTTTCGTCCAGTGACGCCGTGAGCTGGTCTTCGGAAACATACTCGGTGGCGTTGCCCGCTGAGGCGGCGATTTCGTCCGGCGAAAGGGCTCGATCGTACAACGCCGCACGGTGAATCCTGCCTTTCAGGAAACGATTCCCGCCGGGCGGCTTGTGCCGGAGGCCAAACAGGATCTCCGTCGCTTCAGACTTGAACGGCTGGGGATCCGACTTGCGAATCGAACGACCGTAGGCCCGTCCGTCTCGATAGCCGATGATCGTTCCGTCTTTCTGATAGACCATCGCGACATGGACCGGTCGATCGATGGCATCTGCTTCCTCGGTTCCGCCAAACGAATCGGTTCGCACAAAACCGTTGCTTCCCGCCATCCAACGCTTCGGCTTACGTTCGCCGAAAACGATCGCGTCAAAGACACCACCATCGCGATTCTCAAACGAAATCGCCGCACCGCCGCGTTGATCGAGATTGTCCAATTGGATCCAGGCTTCCAGAGTCTTCTCGAGAATGTCCTGTGGCAGAGAAGAGGTTTCCACGAAGCTCTCACCGTCCAATATCAAAGCGCCGTTTTCGATGCGAGCTCTCCCCTGAGCTGTGCCGTGCAGACCTCCCAGGGAATCGTTCAGGTCGTTGTCGAATTCCCATCGCGCCAGCGCTGCGGGTGGCTTTGGGATGACAGCATCACCTCGCCCGCGCGCGGCAATGATTTTGTCGCGCGCGACTTTTTCGAAAGCACCAATTTCCGCCTGCTGCTGCGTGAGCTGCTGGTTCAGGTTTGCCAGTTTGGCCTGTTCGTCCGGAACGACGACGACGCGTTCGCCATAGCCAAGCCCTGAAATGGCCGACGCGAGCTGATAATACTCCGTCTGAGTGATCGGATCGAATTTGTGATCGTGGCAGCGGGCACAGTTGACGGTCAGTCCCACGAATGTCTGTCCGACAGTGGCCAGCACTTCTTAGCTGCTTCATTCGCTTGCTGCCGCCGACCGTTGTGTTATGAACACCAGCTACCCAAAAGCCCGTTGCCGCTGCGCCGTCGGCCCCGCCAACAAGCTGATCGCCGATCAACTGCATGCGGACGAATTCGTCGTAGGGCATGTCGTCGTTGAACGCGCCTATGACCCAGTCGCGATAGTGCCACGCATTCTCTCGCTGAAAGTTGCGTTCAAAGCCATCGCTTTCGCCGAAACGCACCACATCCAACCAGTGTCGCCCCCATCGCTCGCCGTAATGCCGCGAGTTCAACAGGTCCTCAATCGTCTTCTGATAGGCGGCTTCTGATGGATCGGCAACGAAGGCGGCCACTTGCTCCGGCGCGGGTGGCAATCCAATCAGATCGAAATAGAGGCGTCGGATCAGGCTGCGCGGGTCCGCTTCCGGCGATGGCCGCAGACCTACCGCTTGCAACCGTTGCAGCACGAAAGCGTCAATCTTGTTGCGTCCCCAGCCCGACTGCAGCGCCGGTGGTAAAACATCCCGCAGAGGTTTCAGCGACCACCAATCACGACCGGCTCGGCTTCCCGTCGTGATTGAGAAGATATCCAACGAGGCATTACCCCATTTTGCTCCTTCATCAATCCACTGTTTCAGCGTGGCTTTGCTTGCCTTGCTGAGTGGATGCGTGGGAGGCATTTCATCTGAGCTGACTCGTTCCCATAACAAACTGTCCGCAGCTTTCCCGACAACGATCGCCGCACCGCTGTCGCCGCCCTTCTTTGCCAATGCCAGTTCGGTCAGATTCAGTCCACCTTCCGGTTCGACCCCGCGATGACACTCCAGGCAATGCGACACCAGAATCGAAGCAATCTGTTTGTCGAAGTCGATTGCCTGAGCCTGCAGTGGCGAAAGACCGCAACTGGCAATGCAGGCGACGATGGCAAGTGTACCAAATTGGAAGCTTACCCCGGGTACCTGTGTCATGACAAAAGCTCCTTGCGGACCCGTGATGCGGCATCGATGCACCACTGGCCGACTTCAGGAAATCGTTTTTGGGGCAGCCGTTTGGTCGGCGACATCACTGTGATTGCTCCCACCGGACGTTGATAGGCGTCAACGATCGGTGCAGCGACGCAGCGAATCCCTTCGATTCCCTCTTCCCAGTCTTCGGCGTAGCCGCGCTGACGAGTTCGCGCGAGATCGTCCAGTAGCGCAGCGCGACTGGCTCTGGTGTTTTCGGTGAATGCCTTCAGTTCCGTGACCGTCAGCCACTGCTCCAGTTCCGCCTCTGACAGCGCCGCCAGAATCACCTTGCCTGGCGCACACGAATAAAGCGGGATCTGCATCCCAACTCGCCCCATCACCTGAACCGCTTCCAATCCCGAAACCTGTTCCAGTACCAGCCCCTTGTTGCCCGCGCGAATCATCAACTGCACGGTTTCTCGCGATTGATCCCGCAACCATTGCATCGCGGCATGAGCACTCAGAACCAGACTTTTGTCCGTCGACCGAGGTTGGCAGCTTTGGATCAGGCGACTGGTCAGCACATAACGCCGATCCTCTTCCTGCCGATTCATATACCCCAGCGTTACCAGCGTGCTGAGCACGCGAAATGCCAGATTCGCGGAACATCCCGTCTGCAAAACCACTTCGGCCTGAGTCAACCCGCCGGCATGTCGCCCCACGGCCTCAATGACGGCCATTGCCTTGGCAACGGTCGGCGCAGGAAAATCCGCATCGGCAGTCGTATCAGCCTCATGAATCGCCGTTGTTGCCATGCCATCGAACCTTGCATTTCAGATTCGAATCCCGCTGTTTCGAGCGGGAAATGGAATTCTATATATAGTCTCATGCCTGAATATAGACATCGCGAGAGCCTGCGTCAACCTTCGCTATCTTCGTGAGAGTTGCGAACCGACACCGGGGCTTCCTTCGCAAGCTCAGTCCAGCCTCCAGATGGGTTCCGTCACCGAACGCGAGAGAAGGCTGGGAGATCGTTCCCTTTAGACTTCACCCTCCTGCGGGAGGGTCGAGCCTAAGCGAGGGGAGGGCTGTGGCGGCGAGTCGGCGGAAAAGACCACCGTTACGTAGACGACCATTGTCCGTCGGCGGTAGACTGTCACGTGTGTTATCAAGCCCCCCTGGGAAGCAGTCCGAATAACTGTTCCTGTGAGCGGCACGGCGCTAGCCGCCGGTGCCTGGCATGTTTTTATCCGCGGCTCACTCTCTCAGGTATTGTGACGGCTTGCTCGCCTGGCAACCTGTGAGGTGCACCGATGAAGCTGCTTTGGATTCTTGTGGGCCTGACCGTTCTCCTGTCCGGCAACAATGTCCAGGCCGATGAGTCATGGTCGTTCCTGAAACGCCGTATTGGCCGGAGGATACTGCAAGAGTTCCGGGATTTTGCAGCATCGGAACTGCGGCTTGAAAGTCCTGTAGCGCGTGTTCGCGATCTTGGACGGACCGTACGCTCAGTCTCCGGTAGATTGACGGATAGCACAGGGCACCCAGTGAGCGACGTTGTGGTGGCGTTCGTTCAGACCGGCGTCGACCGTCAGTCGATCGTTGGTAACGGCAGCTACATCGAAAACTTTGATGTCACGAATGCTGACGGTGAATTTCACGTTGAAGGATTCGCGGGCAACACCGATTACGGATTCGCTGGTAACACAGATCTGGTGTTTTTCCGTGGCAGCCGGACGCTCCGAAGCACGCAGAATATTTGGGTGGCAGGCGTCAGGGACGGGAACGACCTGCAGGAATTCAGATGGCCGGACACTGCGACACTAAGGTGGGAGGTGCCTGAGTCTGTTGCCGCGCCACAGCAAATAGTGTCCATTCGTCGCCGTCAGCCTCTGGTTCACAGATTTGTGCCAGTCATCCGTGTGAAGGTAAATTTCATCAATGTTGTCCAGGCAAGTCTGATGCCCGGAGAATACCTGCTGACTGTCATGCCGAGTTCGGCAGATGGTGAGGTCGCTCCACGACACGTGGTCGAAATTGCTCAGGTGTCCGTGACTGAAGGAGCTGACCCGACAGTGACGCAGCGCACCGGGGACGGCATCATATTGGGGCTCTGCACGAACGTTAAGTCTTCCACGTACGTCACAATTTCCCGTCAGAACGACACGGCTCACGAACGCGCTGTTTACGACGCGACAGCCGACGACATGGTTGTACCGGTGCTGGAGATGCAGATTCCAAATTCGCGAGGCGAGTTTATCTTTCGACAAGTCCCACCGGGAAGGTATGTCATTCGACAGCGATCAACGACCCGTGACCCACACCGTTCCATCAGGACATGGCGGGCCGAGGTGACTCAGGATGTTCACAACATTTTTTTACGAATTCAACAGATCGCGATGAATGACCGAAGTGACTATTCCGGAATTCATCACCTGATCTTCGCGCTGGACGACGATCCCAATCTGGTTGTACACGAGCTGGGTGAAATCCTGAAGGATGAAGATGCCCCTGCTGCGTGGCACCAACATATCACCAGGTTTCTGTTTCGCGAGAGTCCTGACTGCGACGTCCTGATCAACGTGCTCGCTACTGCTATTCCAACTCTGCGAATGCACGACAGAGACGACGCTTTTCGTCGGCTTGCTGCAATCACGGAGAACGTCGATTACGTCGTCGACCAGTTGGAAGTGTTGCGACAGTCCGGGCGAAATGAAATTCGTGTTGGAATGCTTCAGTCCCTCACTGACGTTGCGTTAAAGCATCCGGAACAGAAAGAGCATGTTGTGTCAATCCTTGAGGAGTCACTTCAGGATCCGCAACTTCGTAACGCGGCCATAGATAGACTGGCTGCTCTAAAACAACCGATAGCTCTAACACTGTTGCGGGAAAAAGTTCTCTCGTCAGCAGACCGTTCCGCGACGATACAATCCGCCTTTCTGATCTGGCAGCTCGGCGGAGGCGAGGATGATTTTCTGGCCGCCGCCCACGCCGCTCTTCAGCAGCGGGCCGTGTCTCCCAAACACTACGCCTGTCGACAGCTCAAGGAATTTTCAAAGACGCAGCAACTACCGGAAACAACACAGGCTCAGCTGCGTGTCCTCGCCTCGATTCCAATCCTGGCAAAACGCCACCGTACAGAATACGACAGAACGTTCAGCCTGACCATCAAGGCGGCGCGTGAAGCCCTGGGACTGGAATAGCAGTTTCGGAATGTTGTAAGCGGCACGGCGCTAGCCGCCGGTAATTGGCGGAGTTTTCACCCGCGGCTAGCGCCTTGCGGCTCACTCTCTCAGCCTCCGGGCACCCTGACGACTTCACCACAATCGGTGACTGCACCCGCAGACAAAGTTCCGGGACTTCAGAATTCAATTCCGGACGTTCATGATCCACAGACACTGATACGGTTCGATGGTGACCGTCGCAGTCAACTCGTCGAAGTAGATTTCAGAAATCGGATCCTGCCAGCGGTCCAGCGAAATCAGGTTCAGATCTGCCAGCCGCAATTCCTGGGCGACGGCCGTCATGTTGTGCAGTGCGAAGATGCTCTGACTGCGGTCTCGGCTCTGTCGCCAGAAGGCAAAGAACGGATCGCCCAGCTGCAACGTGAATTGAGTTGCGTTCGGGTGAAAGGCAGGCTGCCGCCGACGAATGTTCAGCCGGCGGATCAGTTCATGAAACACCAGATTGTGGTCAGACAGATCGTCGTTCAGGACATCGTGCAGAGCGGCGTAGTCCCATGTGTGTCGGTTGATGGAACGGTTCTGACCACTGCGTTCCACAGCGTTGACATCGTTCGGCGTCGCCAGCAGGCTGTGAATATAAAAGGCCGGAATCCCCTCCAGTCCCATCATCACGGTTTGTGAACACAGGAAACGATCGACCTGCCAGTTGTCTTCGCCGTCGACGGTGCCCTTCAATGCGTCGAACAGGGCGATATTAAGTTCATAAACGTGCTTGGCGCCGTCCGCACCTCGCCGCGTGGAAATGCGGCCGCCAAATTGATGGATCGTTTCGACCATCTGTAACTGTTCTTCGTCAGACAGCAGTCCTTCGGCGGGTCGCATGCCGATGCCGTCGTGAGACGCGGTAAAGTTCAGATAAGTGCAGCCGACCGGAGCCGGCGGCATGCTCATCATCCAGCGCTTCAGATACTCCGTCTTCCCAGTCAGCAGCGAATGCACAAGCAACGGGGCCAGGCTGAAGTTGTAGATCACGTGAGCTTCGTTGCGGTTGCCAAAGTACGTAAGGTTTTCGTGGTTGGGGACGTTGGTTTCCGTGATCAGCAGGGTGCCCGGAGCAAAGAAGTCGGTCACCGTGCGGATCAGCCGCACAACTTCATGAGTCTGCGGCAGATGCATGCTGGTGGTCCCGGGTTCCTTCCACAGGAACCCGATCGCATCCAGTCGAAAGATGCTGATTCCCTGTTCCAGGTACAACCGCACGATCTTCATAAATTCCAGCAGGACCATTGGATTACGAAAATCCAGGTCAATCTGGTCATGGCTGAACGTGCACCAGACATGTTTCACTCCCTCTGGTGTTTCCGTTGGCCTCAGCAGTGGCGATGCTCGAGGCCGCACAACCTGCGACAGATCATCGCCGGCGGATACTTCTACAAAATACGAAGCGCCAGGTTCACGGCCTGCGCAGTAGTTTTGAAACCATTCGCTCTGCGACGAAACGTGATTGATCACCAGATCAGCCATCAGTCGGTAACGGTCTGAGACGGCCGTCGCGTCACGCCAGTCACCCAGTGCCGGGTTCACGGTGGTGTAGTCAATGACCGCGAATCCGTCGTCAGAACTGAACGGACAGAACGGCAGAATGTGTACCGATGAAAATGCATCTTCCACGCGACTATTCAGGAATCTCCCGAGCGTCTGCAGCGGCGGTTCGTCTGGTGCTGTGATCGAATCACCGTAGGTGATCAGCAGGCTGTCTTCCTGCGACCACAGCTCGTCCAGAGGCAGCGGAACCCGTTTGTCGAAGCCATCGAAGACTGCCGCCACCTTTC
>LWDU01000760.1_pt1 | contig 10048 bp, 8 predicted proteins | sample 727161 | NCBI WGS metagenome assembly LWDU01 (sample SAMN04566230, study PRJNA314399) | hydrothermal vent metagenome | isolation source: deep sea hydrothermal plume seawater | place: Mexico: Gulf of California, Guaymas Basin | collected 2004-07-11 | reverse complement strand
TGCCTTTGCCCAAGGAGACGCCGTGGAACTTGGCAGCACTAAAGAAGGTTCCAACATTTGAGTGGATAAGGCAAAAGAGCGGGGTGCATTCGATGTTATATACGGGCGAAAAATATCGCGGTAAACCGACACGTGTCTTCGCGTACTACGCGTCGCCCAAAACGCTTGGCAAGGGTAGCGATGACAACGTGCCGGGCATAGTCCTTGTGCACGGAGGTGGGGGTACAGCGTTTTCACATTGGGTAGAGTTATGGGCCAAGCGCGGGTATGCGGCCATTGCTATGGACTTGGCCGGTTGCGGTGAGGGCCGCCAACGACTTTCAGATGGAGGGCCGAACCAGAGTCACACCGAAATGTTTAGAACGATTGATGAACCTTTGGAGAACCAGTGGTCATACCATGCGGTGGCCAATGTGGTGCGAGGGCATTCATTGCTACGCAGCTTTAAGGAAGTGGATGCCGATCGTATCGCGTTGACAGGGATCAGCTGGGGCGGCTATCTAACCTGCATTGTGGCCGGAGTAGACGACCGGTTCACGGTAGCCATGCCGGTTTACGGCTGTGGTTATTTACGTGAAAACAGCGTATGGAAGAAGGAGGAGTTCGGCAGAATGACGCAGTCGCAGTCGGACAAATGGCATCGGCTCTGGGATCCCTCCCGCTACATGGGTTCAGCGAAAATGCCAGTAATGTTTCTGAACGGCACCAATGATTTTGCCTATCCGATGGACAGCTACGCGAAGACTTGTAAGCTGGTACAAGGTGAAAAGAATTATAGTATTCAGCTTCAAATGCAGCACGGTCACATTTTTGATTTCCCGGAATTCTTTTTGTTTGTGGATCAATACATCCGCAAAGGCACACCTCTGCCATTAGTCGCCCGGCCGATTATTAAGGAGGGTAGTGTTTCCACGACTGTGAAGTCTTCGACCAAAATCCTTAGTGCCAATCTCCGTTACACTAGCGGCCCGCATGAAGAAAACGGAAAGCGCCAATGGACTACGGTGCCGCTCATCGTCGACAGCCAAAAAATCCACGGGGCAGCTCCTCCTAAGAATGCCACAGTATGGTATATTGATGTGCGTGACGAACGCAAGGCAGTCACGAGTAGTGAGGTGATGGTAGTAAACAGTAACCCAAGACGGGTGAAGAATTGAAAGCTGAAGGCAAATGAAACAACTGGTCTAGCCATGCTCGATAAGAACTACATCGGAGCCAAGGTTAAGGATTTGCCTTAGTGGAATTTGGTCGCCGCTAATCTCCCCCTCGGCCACTTGCCTCGGATGGCTGTTCGCCCTTACCCGACATGGCGTAGTCCAGCGAGAAGTTGCTTTTGGGGCGTACGAGAAATTCATCGAGCACGGGCGAATAGGTCTGAACTTCAATCGAGTTCTTGTCAGGATAGAACCTCATGATGCGCAAGAAACCGCTTCCGGCCTTGATCTTAGGTATATCCCAATACCAATAGTCCGCCTGAACTTGGTGCACCGTATTTCCATGTTTGCCCTGACTAGTCAACAGATTCTCCATGTCATGCCCTGAAAGGATCAGGAAGATGTTCTTGTGTTGACTGACGAACTTCTCCCAAATTGACTTTCCGGAGTTCCCCTTGACCCCATAGTGGTCAGCACCCGACAGCTGCCCCTTTTTTCTTGTGAGATAGCTGTGTGTCACAACGATGGTCCGACAATCGGGATGCGCGGCAACAACCTTATTCGCCCAGGCAAGAGTTTGGTCTCGAGGTTTGAATTCCAGCGTGAGAATCAGAAACTTCATCCCGCCAGTTTTTAGAAACAGGTAGTAGTTTTCGATCTGTCCTTTTTCATAAAAGTGCAGGCTTTTTTTTTGCCGAAATGAGGGTTATACAAAGGGTTATTCGTAAAACGTGACGGAGGGAAATAGGAACCAAAACGGCTTATGCGCGAATGGCTGGTCTCTCGGTGTTTTAACGAGTAACCCATGTCATGATTCCCCGAACACAAGATGTAGGGGACATGGTTATCAATCGTCTTGAAAGCGGTATCAGCGATCTTCCATTCTTCATCGTGTTGTGTTTGGGTAATGTCTCCCACATGGACCGCCATGACGATATTCCTCTTCCGCTTGTTCTCCTTAATCCACTCGGTCTGTTTAAAGAAGCAGGAGCGCTGATCACCAATACTCGGCCAGTGCTTCTGTGTCTCCTTATGCCGGACATCAGCGTAGCCTTGCGTATCCGGCAAAACGATCAAAGTAAAGAATTCAGGATCCTGTTGGGATTCCTGCTTAACACAATTGGCCGGCTTTTCCGCAGCCATTGTGCCGGCGAAGAGAAGAAGAAAAGGGGCAACAATAGTTTTCATGACCCGCATTCCCCTACAAGAAATCCGTGTGTGTTTCATGGTATGGTGTGGCCTTCACGGTGCTATCCATTGGATTGTACCCCACAGGTGAGGCGTTAGCGAGGCTTCGCTGGAGACGTCGGCTGTGATGCCGGTGGCTTTGTTGGACCAGTAGGAGCGGGTGATCGATAATTTCCAGTTTGGCTTTCGCGATTGGTACACGATTAACGGCAGTCATCGTTCTCTGTGGCAGCATTGGACGCGCAAGGTAACCGACCCCGAATGGCGCGGGCCGAAAGGCACGAAGCTGGCGCTGACGATCCAGAGCGAGCAGCCAAATGTGCTCGGTATTGTGCTGCACGAAAACACGTGGCGGCACTACCGTGGCAAGAAACGCACCTACATGGCTGAGGTAAAGCTGAAAGGCGACGAGGCTGAAACGGTGACGGTGGGTTTGGCGGAATTCAAAAATATAACCGACGGCATGCCGTTGAAAAACTGGGCGGAGTCGGATCAACTTGGCCTCGTGGCCAAGGCCACGATTCGAGGCGCCAAACCGGTCGAAGTGGCCGGCGATCCTTGGCTGCGGTCGCAGCCGGAATTCAAGCGACTGGAGTGGGTGATGGCAAAAGACTCCGCAAACACGGCGGAAAGGCCGGTAAAGAATTAAAAGCTAAAGGGAATTGAAAAAAACAACGGTTCAAACTAAAGTCTGAACACCCAGTGCGGGGCTTAAACCCAAGATACAACACTCAATGAAGTTAACTTTATTGTGAAATTTGAATTCCTTAGTAACATTACATATGCGCCCACAACGCCTGCCTGGTAGCCAATAGATTTAAGGGCTATTTAGCAGCACTTAGCTCTTAAAGAAATCGATTGTCAAAATGTTCAAAAAACCCGAGCTTTGTGCGGGTAATGGAAGTCTCTTTAGCTTTTAGGTGAAATCAACCGCAAAGACATCGCCGCAAATTATTACCAATCGTAGTCGATTGGCTTGTTCCTCCCTGGATTCACTCTGGGGGATCGTTGTTATTTTAGCAGTCTTAGCGCCGGATCTTACAGCCTCGTCCCGTGAAATCCCTAAATCCAATCCCAAAAAACCCACCGAATACCGCGAAGTCGAATTCATCAAGCGCTACTGCCTTGAATGTCACTCAGGTAAAAAACCAAAAGCTAGCCTCGATCTTTCACGATTCGATTCGATCGAACGAATCGTTTCCGAAGCTCTATTATGGGATAAAATATTAATCCAACTGGTCGAAGGTGATATGCCACCCGAGGAAGCAGATATACCCGCATTAGATGAACGTTCTAACTTCTTGAATTGGGTAGAATCTTCTCTTCAAAAAGCCGCCTGCCAATCGGGCCCTCACCCAGGTCCAGCGGTGCTCCGACGACTAAATCGATCCGAATATTCAGCTTCCGTCCGCGATTTGCTCGATATCCATTTTGACGCCGGCGAAGCACTGCCCGCTGACGGATCTGGCGGTGAAGGCTTCGACAATGCCGCAGAAACGTTGTTCATTTCTCCAATCCATGCCGAGAAATATATGGATGCGGCTCGTGTGGCCGTCGAATATGCCTTCGCGGACACTCGATCACTTCGCCGATTCTTGGTCGCCGAACCCGATGAAAAAACTCCTCCAGAAGTCGCTGCTCGACGTGTCATCGAAGCCTTTCTGCCTCGCGCTTTCCGTCGTTCAATTCGCGAATCTGAGATATTAGAATATCTGGCATTGTTTCATGCCGCGTATGAAGCGGATCCGTCTTTCACCGTCGCCATTCGGCTCACGCTACAGACCGTTCTCGTTTCGCCCAAATTCTTGTTTATTGCCGAAGAACCCAATTTTGATGTAAAACCCCATAAAGTCACCGATCATGAACTCGCCTCCCGGCTTTCATATTTTCTCTGGGGCAGCCTCCCGGACGATGCGCTCTTGGAAGCGGCCAATGAGGGTAACTTATCAGATCCAACGATCCTTCAAGAACAATTCAAACGCATGCTCGGCAAACAAAACTCAAGAAAGGTTCGAGATTTTTCCCAGAATTTTGTCGAACAATGGCTAGGTACTCGGGCATTGGGTCGAGAATTTAAGCCTGATAAATCAATCCGCGGTTACGATTCCGAACTTGAAGGAGGCATGAAATACGAACCCGTCTTCTTCTTCAACGAAATCCTCACAAAAAACCGATCTCTTCTCGACCTTATCAAAGCCGATTACACCTATGCCAATCGGCGCTTAGCACGCCACTACAGGATCAAGGGCGAGTTCCGAGAGCAACCAAAGCGAGTTGAGCTGACGGATGAAAACCGACGCGGTGGACTGCTAAGCATGGCAGCCGTGCTCGCCGTGTCATCCTACCCACACAGGACCAGCCCCGTTCTGCGCGGGAAATGGATTCTGGAAACCATATTGGGCGATCCGCCACCACCACCACCTCCGAATGTTCCTGAACTCGAGGAATCCGAAAGTGGCGTTTCCTCCGAGTCATTGCGCGAGCGTTTGGAACTCCATCGCCAGGATACAGCCTGCGCTCAATGCCACGATCGTATTGATCCCCTTGGTTTTGGGCTTGAGAACTACGGAGTATTGGGTCAGTGGCGCGATAAATATGAAGGCCACCCGGTCGATGCCCGAGGAGCCCTGCCAGACGGGACAACTTTTAGCGGACCCGCGGAGTTGAAATTAGCCCTCCTAGGGAGGAAAGATCAATTCGTGCGCCATCTTACAAAGAAGATGCTAGGCTACGCGCTTGGCCGGGGGTTGACCTACTACGATTATTGCGCCGTTAACTCTATTGTGGACAAATTACGCGCAAACGATTACCGCTCTCACTATCTGCTGTTTGGAATTATTCAAAGCGTTCCATTTCGCTTTAAAGCAGGTATTGCCTCAGATGAGGCCGAACATGCCGCGACGCTAAATCAAGATGAATCGATTCATGACTAGACCAAGTATAGCACTTTCACGTCGAACCTTCCTCAAAGGCGCAGGCGCTGCGCTTGCACTGCCATGGCTTGAAGCCATGTTACCCCAACGACTTGCCGCCGCCTCGACTAACCCACACCCCATCAGACTGGCCGCCCTTTTTATGCCCAATGGCGTGAGGGAAGACCAATGGACCCCAACAGGCCAAGGTTCGAAATTTGCACTCTCTCCAATCCTAAAACCCCTTGAAGCGTTCAAGAATGACATCCTTGTACCCACAAACCTCTGGAACCAAGGGAGCGATTACGGCGACGGTCACTACGTCAAGACATCGGGATTTCTTACCTGCACGACTATTAACAAATCCCTAGGCTACGACCTAAACAGCAATGGCATCTCGATGGATCAAATCGCGGCCCGTAGCATCGCGCAAAAAACACCGCTCCCATCCCTTGAGTTGGCTATCGACCCCGTAACCATTGGCGTTGACACAAATGTAGGTTACACCAGAGTGTATGGGTCCCATATTGCGTGGAATAAACCCACTAGACCGCTAGCGCGCGAAATCAATCCGCGTCTCGTGTTCGAGCGACTCTTCCGAATCAACAATCCCAGTTCAACCAATACCATTTCTGATTCCCTTCTGTTAGATCGTGTGCTTGCGGATGCCAAACAACTGCGTCGACGAGTTGGAACCAGCGACAAAGCTCGCATCGATGATTACTTGGAGTCTGTCCGCGCTCTTGAACGCCGTATCGAGCAAACCAGTCAATCGGGGGTCCGATCATGGTCTCCAAGAGGGGAGATCAGCCCTGAATCAAAACCAGAGCGTCGTCCGGATGAGCATCCTGAGCGAGTCCGTTTGATGCTGGACATGATCGCCTTGGCTTTCCAAACAGATTCGACCCGAGTTTGCACATTTATGTTTGGGAACGCCGTCAGCAACACTAATTTCTCATTCCTTGAAGGCGTCAAAGGAGGGCACCACAGCCTATCCCACCACGAACGCAAAGAAGAGAACCTCACTCAATATCAACGTATCGGCCAATGGCACATAGAGCAATACGCTTACCTTCTGAACAAGCTGAAGAGTTTCAAGGAAGGGGAGAGCACGGTGCTGGACAATTCCATGATCTTGTTTGGGTCAGGTCTTCGCGATGGCAACAAGCACAGTCCCCACAATCTACCACTTGTCTTAGCCGGCCGGGCCGGTGGAAGAATCAACACTGGTCAACATCTGGTCTACGACAAAGACACACCACTCTCGAATTTGTACTGCAGCATTCTAGATGCCTTCGGCGCGTCCGTAGAGCGATTCGCCGACAGCACAGGCAAACTCAAAGGCATCCTAAGTTAGTGAAATTAGCTTTTAGTTATTGATGAGTGACACGATAGAGGGTCTATCCCGAAACAGCCGACCTCCTCCGCAAACACGGCGGCAAGACAGGTGAAGAATTGAAAGCTGAAGGGAAATGAAACACCTCCTACTCACAACAATCGCAGCCGTGGTGCTGGCGACTGCAGGCTTGTGATTCTCACAATTTCACAATACCGTGGAATCAACTTCTAAACACCCTCAAACCCAAATCAAAGGAATCATACAGCCATGAACAAACAATGCCTCATCCTGCTCTTTGCGATCCTCGCCCTGGCGGCAGCCGCGCCGTTCTCAAATGCACAAGCCCAACAGCCCTCCGAATCGCGATTGGCGCAAATACTCAAGCGTTTTCCCGAAGCGGACACGAATAAGGACGGCAAACTGACCAAGGAGGAGGCCCAACAGTTCCGCCAATCCAAGCAGAGGAATACACGCCCGGCCGCAGCGGCACAACCGACGCAGGCTGGGGATGCGAAAGGGAGGCGGGCCGGACCAGGAAACAAAGGAGCAATTTATTAAACGTGTGGAAAAAAACACAAAGAAGAGTGGTAAGCAGCTCGATAAAAAAGCCATCGAAGCACGCTTTCAGGAAATGGATGCCAACCAGGATGGAATAGTTACAAGAGAAGAGAGACGAGCTCGGGTAAAAGAGGCCCCAAAGGTGGAAAAGGCGACTGTAGGGCCAATATTCAATACTGAAGAGATTCTTGACGAAAGCACACTGGATATAAAAACGCTGCAGGATTGGCATGTGGACGAGGTGACAGGCTCGACGCGACAGAAGCTGATCGAAATCAATGTCGCCAAGTGGTGGCCTGGACAGGATTACCGGATCCCGGTGCGACTGATTGTTCCGCTCGAAGGCAAGGCAAAGGGCTTCAGCATTACCGGAGCAAATCCCTATGAAGGGCTGATGGAAGACTCGCGACCAACTGATTTTCAGGCAAAACTGCTGGCAGGTGGCGTTGGCATCGTTGAGACGCACGTCAAGGCGTTTAGGCAGATTCCGGGCAAACGGGGCCTGGAGCAAAAAATGATGCGCATGTTTATGAAAGACCTGAACCCGCGGTACACGACACTCTGGATTTGGTCGATGACCTTGATGCGGGCAACCACCGCGGCGTATGCGGAGGGCGACCATTTCGAAAAAGGCAAAGTGGCCGGTTCGGGCAGCTCCAAGAACGGCATATCGCCCGCGGTCGCATTGATAAATGACGAGCGTTTTACCGCGACATGCTCTGACCATGCATTTGCTTACTATTCGCTGACTCGAAGAGGCGACAGGGAAGCAAAGGCCAAAGCGGGCGCGGCAAACAAAGCATTCTTTGAGGCCGTCAAGGCCGGCGATATCGATTTGGATCCACAACGCGGGAAAATTTATCAGCGCGTTATGGTGGGATCTGAGGGCGGCATGGATAAGATGATGGCGTGTGCGTTTCGGAGAATTGGGATCGGTTGATGGAGCGCGGCGTTGATATTCTTTTCGAGCCGGGAACGCATGACTATGTCGCCTATGACATTCTCTGGGGAGCGCAAAACCATCCCCAGGTGCCAGTCTATTATCAACCCAATGGCGGGCACTCGCAAACGCCGCATGTCGCTGCAGCAAAGGACGAACAGAATAGAGACGCCTTCCTCTGGAATCATTTCTTTGGCGGCGATTCTTTGCTGAGCCCTCCGGCGTCGAGCCATAAAGTCGACAAGGGCAAGCTCAGTGTAAGTGTGAGTTTTAATGAAGGCCCTCAGCCGACAAGCGGCCGCATCTGGTGGATGTATGACAGAGCGCCCGCAGGCTCCGCCCCGTTCTTGCACATCCCAATCCCCGAAGACCAATGGGCGGACATGGAGCGGGACCCCAAGACCGGTTCCTGGACCGCCACGATCCCCTTGAAGGAAGGAGCTTCCCGTATCGATTTCTTCAGCAATCACGGGCACATGGCCAACGGCTACCAGCAGTATCATTCAAGCCCCTACACCCGAGTTGAACTTTCTGCGGAGGCGTATTCGAAGACTCAGAGGAAACCGGCGGCGGCGCCCTCCACGAATGCGCAAGCGCAACAGCCCTCCGAAAAGCAACTGACGCAAATACTCAAACGTTTTCCCGAAGCGGACACGGATAAGGACGGCAAACTGAACGCTGAGGAGATCCAAAAGTTCCTCAAATCCAGGCAGAGGAATAGGCGCCCGGCCGCAGCCGCACAACCGACGCAGGCTGGGGATGCAAAACTTACTGAGACGCTGGCGGGGATGAATGCGCGGTTTAAGAATGTTGAGGTGGAGCTTCTTGAGTGGCCTGGTGAGTTGCATGAGAAACTTGGAAAAATGACAAAACTTGCTTTGGTGACGCGGCCTGTGGAGAAGATTGAGGGGAAGCTGCCGTTGCTTATTAATTTGCATGGTGGAGGGCAGCGTTGGTGGAACAATAGTTTTCAACAGCAGCTTGTGATTGCGGCTCAGATGGGGATGAAGCGGGGGTTTGATTTGGCGGAGCTTGCGGGGAAGGGGCTGATTGTGCTTGATCCTAATACGGCGGAACGTTGGAATGCGGATTCACTCGATACGATGCTTGATTATGTGTTGGAAAACTTCCCTGGGATTGATAAGGATCGTGTGTATGTGATGGGCTACAGCGCGGGGGGTGGGGCTACTTGGAGATGGATCAATCAATCGACGGATCGTTTTGCAGCGGCAGCGCCTTGTGGTTTTTCGGGTGGTAGTGATAAGGACGATATGAAGAAGCTTACGAAATTACCGATTTGGGCGATGGCGGGTGGCGATGATGGGAAGAATCCAGCTGGAATTAGAAAAATGGTGGAGCGATTGAAGGCGGCGGGGAATGTGAATGTGAAGCATGCGGAGATTGAAGGGGCGGATCATCGCGCGGGGAACGCAGCGGTGTTTAGTTCGGTTGAGTTGGTGGAATGGATGCTCAGATTTTCGAAGGGGAAGTAGTAGGATTTTTATATGAAATACCTCAACAGCTCATTTCTTCTTATTCTTTTGACCTCAGCCCATGCATTGTCAGCGGCTGATCCAGCCACCTGGAACCTCTGGCCCGACACCCCTCCAGGCGAAGTTGTGACCCTGCCGCCGGAATCGGATCGTACTACCGACGACAGCAGGCTGGCCGCGGGTAAACGCGTGACTCGTTTGCAAAACGTTTCTGTTCCTACGCTCACGATCTACAAACCCGACTCTAAAATCGATACGGGAGCCTCCGTCATTATCGCTCCAGGAGGTGGGTTTACTATTCTTGCCTTTGACTTGGAAGGTACGGAAGTGGCTGAGTGGGCGACTTCGATCGGATTGACCGCGATCGTGCTCAAATATCGGGTGCCGGGCAGGGCCCGCAATCCGGCCAAACCTTGGCTCGCGGCCGCTCAGGATGGTCAGCGGGCCATGAGTCTGGTGAGATC
>LWDU01044317.1_pt1 | contig 10051 bp, 9 predicted proteins | sample 727161 | NCBI WGS metagenome assembly LWDU01 (sample SAMN04566230, study PRJNA314399) | hydrothermal vent metagenome | isolation source: deep sea hydrothermal plume seawater | place: Mexico: Gulf of California, Guaymas Basin | collected 2004-07-11 | reverse complement strand
GAGGTTACCGCTTTTTCGATCCAGTCCAGTTTGTTAGCAGGAACAAAAAGTGGGCTTACAGGAAATGAAATCAAGACAATACCTAATAAGAGCTTGCTAAAAACCTTTTTTCTTTCTCAATTAAGAAGTCGACAACATCTAATAGCCTATCGGTGCCAACTTCTCTTGTGCCAGAGACTTTATATTTTCCATTTACAATAAGCGTCGGCACACCGGTTATAGACCATTGTCGCATTCTTTTATCCGCCTGTTTAACTGCATTATTAACCCCAAATGAGTTGGAAACTGATAAATATTTTTCTTTATCTACTCCAAACCCCCTGAAGAAGTATTCTAATTCAGAACTACCAGTTAGAAATCTACCCTCCCGTTGTATTGCCGTAAAAGCTGCGGGTATTATTTTGTCTTCAATACCTAAGGCTTTTGCGGAATAAAATAAACGAGCGTGTATTTTTAAAGTGGGGTTCCAGGTCGCATGTGATTTCCAAAAATCCACATCTTTTGGAAGTGTTTTCTTCCAGGGTAGGATATTAGATTCAAGCGCATAGCAGTGGTTGCACCCGAACCAAAAAACCTCTACAACCTCTACTTTAGATGGATCTCTTGTAACTGAAGGAGAATCAAGAATTTCGTAATGCCTGCCAGCTACAAATTCTTCCGCTTGGGCACAGGAAAAAAACAGCAAAAAAACCATCCAAGCCAGATGCTTTCGAATCAGGAGGGGCTTTCATCAAGTTTATAAGCTATTGATACCATAATGGCTGACAGTTCAGAGTCCTGTCTGTTACCGGTCCTATAATCTTTCAAAGTTTTTGCAATGTATTCAGTTTTTTGACCGCTCAAAAGAGGATAACCTGCTGAACTATTTCCTGTGCCTTTGGGAGAATGGCAGGCAGTGCAAGCAGGTATGCCTTTCTCGAGACTACCTGCATAATAAAGTTTAAATCCCTTATCCACTAAGTCTGCTGAAGCCTGTCCAATTTTATTCTTATTGTTAGAGTAATAAGCTGTTATATCTTGAAGGTCTTGATCGCTATAGCCATCTAATTGGCCATTCATTTCCGCTATATATCTTTCCTCAGACTGGATCAGCTGTAATTGTTTCAGTAAATACTTAGGGTTTTGGCCTGCAAGTGAGGGCCATAAGCCGACCACACTATTCCCGTCTTCTCCATGGCATGCTATACAGGTTTGAGATTTTTCTTTACCTGATTGGATGTCTCCAGCTCCTAAAAGCAGGACTGCAAAAAAAAGAATGAATAACTTTGTTAAATTCATAGAAATGCTTGCGCTAATCGGTGATACGGGCGAGGATTATATACTAACCTTTGCCGGTGTTTAAATTAAACAATACCATGAATTCAAGAAATATTTTTTTTAGTACAAGGTTTTTAGTTAGTGTATTTTCACTAAAAGACCTTCCAACAGACATTGGTTTAGAAATAGCGTTTTGTGGAAGATCTAACTCAGGGAAATCGAGCGTCTTAAATGCCATCACAAGAAATAAAAAGCTTGCTAAAACAAGCAAAACTCCTGGAAGGACGCGGGCTATCAATATTTTTTGTATTGATGATCAAAAAATGAACAGAATTGCTGATCTTCCTGGTTATGGCTTTGCTAGAGTATCTAAACAAACTCAGAAGGAGTGGGCGAAATTAATTACCGCATACCTGAATAGTCGTCAAAGCCTAAGGGGGTTAGTCATTATTATGGATATAAGGCATCCATTTAAAGAATCAGACTTAACCCTTATAGACTGGTGTTCAGAAACAAATACACCTCTTTTGATAGTGCTTAATAAGTCAGATAAATTGTCTAAAAGTGGGGTACTAAGGGAAGTGGAAAAAGCAAATTTGATGCTCAAACAAATGAACCTAAAAGGGCAGGCTCTAGGATTTTCCTCTACAAAAACTACTGGCATAGAAAAATTGGAAGAAAAGCTTAAAAGATGGTTTGATGTTTAAGGCCCCGAGCACCTTGGGGGAATACCCGGGGCATCCATCATTTAACTAACTTAGGTATAAAATAAGACTAAAAATAAAAAGAAAAGTTCCTAAATGTTTGTAAGTAACTAAAATGTCAGAAGAAAGATCTATTGAAACCCCACTCATCCTTGTAGATGGATCTTCTTATCTTTATAGGGCCTATCACGCCCTTCCGCCTTTAATGAGTTCCAAAAACCAGCCAACTGGAGCTATCAGAGGCGTTATTAGTATGGTAAAGAAAATCCTTTTAGACCACCCCAATAGCCCACTTGCAGTTATTTTTGATGCAAAAGGAAAAACTTTCAGACACGAAATGTATAGAGAATATAAAGCCAACAGACCCCCTATGCCTGAAGACTTAGTCGAACAAATTGAACCAATTAACCAAATTATAGAGGCCCTTGGAATAAAGCTTTTAAGCATAGAAGGGGTAGAGGCGGATGATGTAATAGGAACTTTGGCTCAAGAAGCCAGCGAAGCCGGTATAGATACAGTTATTTCTACTGGCGACAAAGATATGACTCAGCTGGTAAACAAACATATTAAAGTTGTAAACACCATGAATAGCGAACTCTTGGATGAAAAAGGAGTCGAAAAAAAATTTGGGGTTAAGCCAGAACTCATTATTGATTACCTTGCCCTTGTGGGCGACTCTTCAGATAACGTCCCAGGGGTTGAGAAAGTAGGCCCCAAGACTGCTGTGAAATGGCTTATAGAATATGGAAACTTGGACGAAATTATAAAGAATGCTGACAAAATTTCAGGAAAGGTAGGAGAAAATCTAAGGAATGGGCTTGATCAATTACATCTTTCCAAAGAATTAGTAACTATAAAAAAAGATGTTCCCTTGAAGATGGGAGTTCATGACCTGGCTGTAGGCAAAGAAGATAGAAAATTACTTAACGATATCTACACAGAACTTGAATTCAAAACCTGGTTAGAAAAAGAAGAGACAGTAGCAATAGCCCCAGAAGAGGATACTAAAAAATCTAAATACGAACTGGTAACCCAAAAGAAACAGCTAGAAAACTGGATAGCAAAAATAAAAAAATCCTCTTTTTTTGCATTGGACACTGAGACTACGGGCCTTGACTATATGGATGCAAAGCTGGTTGGAATTTCACTATCTGTTAAATCTGGAGAGGCTGCTTATATCCCTTTAGCCCATAATCACGATGAACAGTTGCCCGAAGATCTAGTTCTTAGAGAACTAAAGCCAATTCTTGAATCCAAAAAAACAAGAGTAATTGGCCAGAACATTAAATTCGACAGAAATATTCTCTCAAGGTATGGAATTAATTTAAATAGTATTGAGAACGACACCATGTTAATGAGCTATGTGTTAAATAGCACAGCCTCTAGACACAATTTAGATGCGCTGGCTCAACATTATCTAAATTACAAGACTACTACCTTTGAGGAAGTAGCCGGCAAGGGAGTCAAGCAGATCACCTTTGACCTAGTTCCAATAGACAAGGCAGTCCACTATGCTTCGGAAGATGCTGACATAACTTTTCGTCTCTATGAAGAACTAAAAACTAAACTAGCAAAAGAACCCATTTTAAGTGCTCTCTTAGAAGAAGTAGAAATACCTTTGATTAAAGTATTGTCAGATATGGAGCAAGCAGGAACTTTAGTAAACGAGAAAATACTTAAAGCTCAGTCAAAGAATTTTAGTGAAAGAATTGCAAAGCTGGAAAAAGAGGCTTATGACTTAGCTGATCAGGAATTTAATTTGGGATCGCCCAAACAACTTCAGGAAATATTTTTTGATCAATTGAACTACCCTATTATTCAAAAAACGCCGGGTGGTCAGCCCTCTACTGCAGAAAATGTCCTTAAACAACTTGCTGAAGATTATGAGTTACCTAAAATCATCTTAAAACATAGAACTCTTAGTAAACTTAAATCTACCTATACTGACAAACTGCCTTTGCAAACTTCTGCCAACACTGGAAGAATTCATACCTCTTTCAATCAAACCGGAACTTCCACAGGAAGACTTTCTTCTTCTGATCCAAATCTACAAAACATCCCCATAAGGACTGAAGATGGCAGGAGGATAAGACAGGCTTTTGAATCCTCAAAAGGATATCAACTTATTTCGGCTGACTATTCTCAAATAGAGCTAAGAGTAATGGCCCACCTATCAAAAGATGAAGGACTGATAAAGGCCTTTCAAGAGGGACAGGATATTCACTCCAGTACAGCAAGTGAAGTCTTTGAAGTTAATGTCAAAGAAGTTAACTCAGACCAAAGAAGAAGCGCTAAAACAATTAATTTTGGTCTTATCTATGGTATTTCTGCTTTTGGTCTAAGCAAACAGCTGGGCATTAATAGAAATTTAGCAGCTGAATATATGGATATATATTTTTCTAGATACCCGGGAGTTAGAAAATATATGGAAAAGATTAAATCAGACGCTAAGAAAATAGGATACGTTGAAACTCTCTATGGGCGCAGATTGTACCTTCCAGAAATTTCTACAGGGAACGCTATAAGAAGGCAGGCTGCAGAAAGAGTAGCCATTAATGCCCCCGTCCAAGGAACAGCAGCTGACATAATGAAAAAGGCTATGTTGGTAGTACATGATTCTTTAATTAAAGAGAAGATTGATGCTAAATTAATTCTCCAAGTTCATGATGAGCTGGTGGTTGAATCCAATAAAAAAGATAGCGAAAGGGTTTCAGAAATATTAACGAATTCTATGTCAAATGCAGCTAAGCTTTTGGTTCCCCTGGAAGTCGAAATTGGAATAGGAAAAAATTGGGATCAAGCGCACTAATTAAATGCAAAACTTATTATTCTTCAATTCAAGAAAGACTTTTGGAGTTTTAGGGACATCCAGTCTTGGTTTAATAATAGTAGCACTAATTTTTGAGCATGCTCTCTTACTCAAACCTTGTTTACTCTGTTATGCCCAAAGATCTTGTGTGTACCTTCTACTATTGCTTTCGCTTATTGCTTTCTTACACAAGAATCAGTCCCTCAACCTTTTTAGAACATACTTAGGTTTGTCAATCGCGGTAATTGCGTCAGGTATATCACTTTCATTAAGACAGCTGTATCTACAAAGCCTTCCTGCAGATTTAGTTCCTACTTGTGGTCCAGATATAGATTACCTGTTTGAAACCCTGCCGGTCCTGGAAGTCTTTATGCTTGCTATTAGGGGTGATGGAAATTGCGCTGAAGTACTTTGGTCTTTTCTGGGTGTGAGTATTCCAGGATGGTTGTTGGTAGCCTTTGTGGTCTTATTTCTTTACGCTATATCATCTTTATATTTTTCAAAAGATTTACATTCTAATAGTTAAATAAATATCTATAATGCGCACTTAATCAGCAAGTCTCCTCATGGCAGCTAAAATACAAGAAGATTTAACCCAAGACGAACTAATAGAACTTTCTCTAAATAAGGGTGAGGGTGAAATAGCTGCTAATGGAGCGTTATTAGTAAAAACAGGCAAAAGAACTGGAAGAAGCCCTCTGGATAGATTTATTGTTAAAGATTCTATAACAGAATTTAAAGTAGATTGGGGAGAAGTAAACAGGCCTTTCGATGAAGAGAAATTTAACTCTCTCTGGAAAAGAGTAGAACTTTATTTATCAGAAAAAGAGGTTTTTATTTCCAGTCTTCATGTAGGAGAGCACAAAGAGCACTATGTTCCAGTAGAAATTAAAACTGAATGGGCTTGGCATAATCTTTTTGGTAGACAGATGTTTATTCGACCAGAAAGCTTTAATCCTTCCGATAAAACAACCTGGTCTGTAATGAGTGCGCCTGAATTTATTTGTGATCCTGAAAGAGATGGAACTAACAGCGATGGAGCAGTAATCATTAGTTTTTCGAAAAAAAGGGTTCTTCTTGCTGGAATGCAATATGCAGGCGAGATGAAGAAATCAATGTTTTCAGTACAAAATTTTCTTTTACCCGAAAAAAATGTTCTTCCCATGCATTGTGCAGCTAATGTGGGAAAAGAAGCTGACGTGTGCCTTTTCTTTGGTTTGTCGGGGACAGGAAAAACAACCCTTTCCGCAGATCCTGAAAGGAACTTGATAGGAGATGACGAGCATGGATGGGGTGAAGGATCTGTGTTTAACTTTGAGGGAGGATGTTACGCCAAGTGCATTGATCTAACTCATAAAAATGAGCCGGTGATCTGGGAAGCCATCAAACATGGAAGTGTTATGGAAAATGTAATAATCGATCCCGAAACTAAAGTCCCTGATTACAGCGATTCTTCCTTGACTGAAAACACGAGAGTAGTTTATCCAAGAGAACATATTGAAAAGAGAGCTAAAGAAAACTCTGCTGGAGAACCGCGGTCAATTATTTTTTTAACCTGTGATCTTTCTGGCGTCATTCCTCCGGTGTCGATTTTGAGTAAAGAAGCTGCCGCCTATCATTTCTTAAGTGGCTACACGGCAGCCGTTGGCTCAATTGAAGTAGGTTCAACTGAAGCTTTCAAAACAACTTTCTCCACGTGCTATGGCGCTCCTTTCTTTCCTAGACCTGCTAGCGTATATGCCAATTTACTTATGGAAAGAATAGAATCGTTTGGAAGCCATGTTTACTTGGTAAATACTGGTTGGACGGGTGGCCCTTATGGAACAGGAAGCCGATTTGATATTCCTGTAACCAGAAAAATTATCACTGCGATCCAAACAGGAAAACTGGCTTTTGTGGAGACAGAAAAAATAGAAGGCATAAATTTGGACGTTCCCACTTTCTTAGAGGGTATAAACAGTAATCTGCTTAACCCTATAAAGAATTGGAAAGACCCTTCCCTGCATCAGTCTTGTCAAAATAAATTAATAAAACAATTCACTGAAAATTTTACTAAGTTCGAAGTCTCTCAAGAAATCATCGAGGCTGGACCAAAAACTAGCTAAAGTTAAAAATTATGCATTTAAGCTTAAAGGACCTTAGGGAATCTGGTGCCTTAGATGATCTTACGTCTATAAAAAGAGGAATTGAGAAAGAAAGCCTAAGGGTGGATTCCCGGGGTTTAATATCTAAGAAAAAGCACCCTGAGAAACTGGGTTCTGCTCTTACAAACTCATTTATCACTACTGATTTTTCTGAGGCTCTTCTTGAACTTGTAACTCCAACTTTTACTGACACACAGAATTGCTTAGACTTTTTAACTGACCTCCACTCCTTTGTGCATCAGTCTATTGATAAGGAATTGTTATGGCCCATGAGCATGCCTTGCTCTATAGAGTCTAATGAAGAAGTGGCAATTGGAGAATATGGAAGCTCTAATTCTGGAACGATGAAGTCTGTCTATAGGAAAGGTCTTGCTTACAGATACGGGAGTAAGATGCAAGCTATTGCTGGGATTCATTACAATTTTTCTTTTCCTGATAAATTCTTCCAGAAGATAGCTGACTTTAGAGGGCTGACTAACCAAGACCTTAAAGATATGAAAAGTGATATCTACCTCAGTATGGCCAGAAACTTTAGAAGATACGAATGGCTATATTTTTTACTTTTTGGTGCTTCACCAGCTTTCTCTGACACTTTTACTGAAAAAAATTTAGATAGGTTTGAAAAACTACCCAAAGGTAGTTGCTTTCAAAAACATGCTACTTCATTACGCATGGGTGACCTGGGATACATTAGCGAAATTCAAGACAATCTAAACATCTCTATAAATTCTATTGAAGAATACATACAAGACTTAAAGAGCGCCCTAACTAAACCTCATGTTGAATATGAAAATATAGGTGAATTTCTGGGTGGAGAAAGAATCCAATTAAATACCTCTGCGATACAAATAGAAAATGAGTATTACAGCACTATTAGACCTAAACGAACCTGCCCTTCGGGTGAAAGACCAATTAACATCTTGCGCTCACAGGGAATAGAGTATCTTGAACTTAGGTGCGTTGATTTAGATCCATTTAGCCCTATTGGAATCGATAGAAACCAAATAGATTTTTTAGATATATTTCTGTTGCTCTGTTTAACAAAAGAAAGTCCGCCACTTGATAAAAGAGAAAATCAATACTTAAAAGAGAACCATAAAAGGATTGTTAATTATGGCCGAAAGCCTGATTTAAAAATCTACCTTGAACAAGGTGAAGTAAAGGTAAGTGACTTGGCTAATAGCTTGCTACAAGAAATGAATGAGATAGCGGAAGAGGCTGAAGGCATACTTTTTAGAAAAAAAAATAATCTTTGGAAAGAGTCTTTGCAAATACAAAAAGAAAAAATTGAAGACCTAAATTTAACCCCAAGCGGGAGGCTAATAGAAAGGTTAATCAGAGACAACCTCTCGCATGAAGAGTTGTGCATGGAAATAGCGAAGAGTAACGCCACTTTTTTTGAGAACTATAATAGCTCCACAGAGGAAGAATTTAAGAAAGAGACTTCCCTGTCGAAAGAACGGCAAAAAAAGATAGAATCAGAGAAAAGTCTTCCGTTTGAAGAGTATTTGACTGAATTCTTGAATAAAGTTTCTTGACCTTATTAAACTTATTAGTAACGTATCATGATAAAGATGTAATTGAGGAGAACATTTAAATGAAAGCATTTGTTTGTAAAGAATTTGGGCCCATAGAGTCTCACGGAATAGAAGAGTTACCCGACCCTGTAGCTGGTGATGGCCAAGTGGTTGTAGATATAAAGGCTACAGGAATAAGCTTTCCAGATGTCCTAATTGTTCAAGGACTCTATCAATTTAAACCGCCATTTCCTTTCAGTCCGGGTAGTGAAATTTCAGGGATAGTCTCTTCAGTAGGAAGTGGGGTCTCCCAATTTAAAGAGGGCGATAGGGTAATGGGAAATGTCGGCTCAGGGGGTTTAGCTGAAAAAGGTGCCTTTTTTGAGCCCCAGCTAATGCCTTTACCCGAAACAATGGACTTTCAAATAGCTGCGGGATTCCCGCTTAACTATGGAACAACTATTCATGGGCTTAAACAGAGAGCTGAACTTAAACCAGATGAAACCATTCTTATTTTAGGTGCCGGAGGTGGGCTAGGCATAACCGCTGTCCAGGTGGCTAAAGCCATGGGTGCCAAGGTAATAGCTGGTGTGTCTTCTGAAGATAAATTAGAACTGTGTAAAAAAGAGGGTGCAGACGAAGGAATACTTTATCCAAGAGAAATGGATAGGGATGCCCAAAAGAAGTTCTCAAATGACATTAAAGAAATATCTGAAGGAGGAGTGGATGTAATTTATGACATCGTTGGGGGGGACTATGCTGAACCGTCTTTAAGGGCCATAAAAAGACATGGCAGATACTTAGTAATAGGCTTCACAGCAGGTATACCTAAAATGCCACTCAATCTCACTCTATTAAAAGAATGCCAAATAATTGGAGTGTTTTGGGGACAGTTTGCTGGCTTGGACAGGGAAATTAACAAGAAAAATTTTGCAGAGCTGTTTCAAATGCATGTTGACGGAAAAATCAATCCCTTCGTAAGCAAAGCCTATCCCTTAGAAAGAGCAGGAGAGGCGATAAAAACTTTAGAAGACAGAAAAGTGTTAGGAAAGGTTGTCGTCAGCATGGAATAAAACCTTTTGAATTAGATTTTGAAAAGCTTAAAACTTTTGTTTTTTTTGGTAGCTCTTGCCTCTCAGGGTCTGGCTCCTGATTCTGAAAGAGAGAAAAAAGAATTTGTCTACGACCTTTCTCAGGTCTTCATCATGTCATGAGTAATCACGTTATCGACATCGACGGCGACCGAGCATATGGAAAAAAGCGTCTATTGGTTTCAAGAAGCTAATAAACAAGGGCATTCAAAAGCCCCTTTTAATCTAGCTATTCTTTATGCAAAGGGGGGTAAAGTGCCAAAAAATTTGACCTTGTCAGAAACCTATTTTTTATTAGCTGCCGAAAGAGGCAATAAAGAGGCCAAAGAATTTATCAGTAAGATTTATGCCTCTGGGTTTGAAAACAGCTCTGAAGCCATAGATAAATTATGCTGCCCTCCTCTTTTACTTCATGCCACAGCACTGCCTTTTGTTGAATAGAAGCTTGTAATCCCTATGCCTATTAGTTTGTTCTAGTTTGCGTTTGTTTCTTGAATATGAACGTCCAATTGTGGATTTGGAATAGACA